>OMBA01000027.1_pt1 | contig 112039 bp, 105 predicted proteins | sample 1673441 | NCBI WGS metagenome assembly OMBA01 (sample SAMEA103958111, study PRJEB25191) | human gut metagenome | biome: human-associated habitat [ENVO:00009003]; feature: intestine environment [ENVO:2100002]; material: feces | place: Germany | collected 2013/2015
GTTGATGAAGGATTTTGGCGTCAGCAAGGCTCTGGTGTGCACCTATCAGGCCATTTCCGGTGCAGGCAAGACCTTTGACCGTATGCCCGAGATCGTGGACAACGTGATTCCCTACATCGGCGGCGAGGAAGAGAAGAGCGAGCGCGAGCCGCTCAAGCTGTGGGGACACATCGAGGGCGACCAGATCGTCAACGCCGAAAAGCCGGTCATCACCGCTCAGTGCTTCCGTGTGCCGGTCTCCGACGGCCACACCGCCGCTGTCTTCGTGAGCTTCGAGAAGAAGCCCAGCAAGGAAGAGATCCTCAAGGCATGGGCGGAGTTCCGCGGTCCCGCACAGGAGCTGGAGCTGCCCAGTGCACCCAAACAGTTCCTCCACTACTTTGAGGAGAACGACCGTCCCCAGCCCAAGCTGGACCGCAACACCGAGCACGGCATGGCCGTCTGCATCGGTCGTCTGCGGGAAGATACCCTGTTCGACTACAAGTTTGCCTGCATGAGCCACAACACCCTGCGCGGTGCGGCAGGCGGAGCTGTGCTGCTGGCCGAGCTTCTGGCAGCCAAGGGCTATTTCGATTGATCTGCGCGTTTTTGAGAACCAACGCGCTGCAAAGGAGTTTTTGCTATGAAGAATCCTGTTTTTACCGGTGCAGGTGTTGCCATCATCACCCCGATGTACGAGGACGGCAGCATCAATTTTGACGAGCTGGGCCGCATCGTTGAGGATCAGATCACCCGCGGCACCGACGCCATCGTCATCTGCGGCACCACCGGTGAATGCTCTACCATGACCGACGAAGAGCAGCTGGCCGCCATTAAGTACACCGTGGATCTCGTAAACCACCGTGTGCCGGTCATCGCCGGTGCCGGTTCTAACGATACCGACCACGGCTGTGCTCTGGCCGCAAAGTCTGCTGCCTGCGGTGCGGACGCCCTGCTGCTGGTGACTCCCTACTACAATAAGACCTCTCAGGCTGGTCTTGTGGCCCACTTCACCGCAATGGCTGAGGCCGGCGGTATCCCGGTCATCCTGTACAATGTGCCCTCCCGCACCGGCCTGAACATCGCCCCCGAGACTGCCAAGGAGCTGAGCAAGCACCCCCTCATCAACGGCATCAAGGAGGCCTCCGGCAACATCGGTCAGGTGGCGAAGATCGCAGCCCTCTGCGGCGACGAACTGAACATCTACTCCGGCAACGACGATCAGGTGGTGCCTCTGCTGTCTCTGGGCGGCAAGGGCGTCATCAGCGTCGTCTCCAACGTCAAGCCGGAGCTGGTGCACAACTGCTGCAAGGCATGGTTCGACGGCGACACGGCAAAAGCCCGCGCACTGCAGCTGGAGATGCTGCCGCTGTGCGACGCTCTCTTCTGTGAGGTCAACCCCATCCCGGTCAAGTATGCCATGAACGTGCTGGGCTGGGAGGCCGGTGAGTGCCGCCTGCCCCTCGTGGAGCCGAGCGACGCTCACAAGGAGCAGATCGAGCAGGCCCTGCAGGCTGCGGGAGTCATCAAGGAATAAACGATTTTATGTGCAGAATGCCCGGCGCAGTGTGTTCCGGGCATTTTGCCGTATGAGAAAAAAGAGGATATTGACAATGACCGATATTATCATTCAGGGCATCGGCGGCCGGATGGGCCATGTGCTGTGCGAGATGATCGCCCAGCGGGAGGATTGCCGCGTCGTGGCCGGTATCGACATGAAGGACGGCGAGCTGAACGGCATCCCTGTATACGACAGTCTGGACAAGCTGGACGGCAAAGGTGATGTCGTCATCGACTTCAGCGCCCCGGCGGCAGTCGAGAAGGCACTGCCCTACTGCGAGGCTCACAAGCTGCCCATCGTGGTCTGCACCACCGGGTTGTCCGAGGAGCTGCAGCTGAAGATCGTCCAGCTCTCCCGCAGCATCCCGGTGTTCAAGAGTGCCAATATGTCCATGGGCATCAACGTCCTGTCCGAGCTGTGCAAGCGTGCATCGGCCATTCTGGGCGCAAACTACGACATCGAGATCGTTGAGCAGCACCATCACAACAAACTGGACGCTCCCAGCGGCACGGCTCTGATGCTGGCTGACGCCATCAACGAAGAGAACGATGGCGCATACCACTATGTTTATGACCGTTCCGCTGTCCGCCAGAAGCGCGACCCCAAGGAGATCGGCATTAGCGCCGTGCGCGGCGGCAGCATCGTGGGCGACCATGAGGTACTGTTCTGCGGCCCGGATGAGGTCATCACCCTCCGCCATACGGCATATTCCCGCAATATCTTTGCAAATGGCGCAATAAATGCTGCCGTTTATCTTGCAAAAAAGGAGCCCGGCCTGTACAATATGAGTAACATGATTGCAGAGATGTAAGCTTTTCTGCGCATGGCATCATAAGGCACGGTATCGTGCGTCAGGAGACGAGCCTATGGCCAAGCACACAGCCCCTCCCCGCCGTCGGCATTCCGCGCAAAAGCACGCCTCGCATAAGGGCGTCACCCTGTACACACTGGGGGTCCTGCTGGTAGCTGTATCGGTGCTGCTCTCTCTGCGCTTCTGGCCCCGCCGCATCGTGGATGCAGTTCCTCCGGCAGCGGAGGTGGAGTCCCCTGCTGTTTCGGAGGAGCTTGCTGTGCCTGAGCCGCAGCCTGTCGTCACGACATTGCGCTTCTCGGCTACAGGGGACAACCTCATTCATGAGCCCATCTATTCACAGGCCGCCCGGCGGGCTGCAGAGGGCGAAGGATACAGCTTCGATTACTGCTACGCGAATCTGCTCGATTTCTATGCACAGCAGGACATCAACTGGATCAATCAGGAGACGCTCTGCAGCAAAGAGCTTGCGCCCTCTACCTATCCTTGCTTCTCGACTCCCGGCGAGTGCGCCGAAGCGCTTTACCGGGCAGGCTTCCGGGTGTTCAGTCTCTCGAACAATCACACCTACGACAAGGGGGCTGCGGGCATTGCCGCCACCCTCCGGTTCTGGGAGACGATGCCCGAGGATGTGATCACCACCGGCCTGTGGAAGGGTGAGGCGGACTATGGCCGCATCCCCATCCAGACCGTGGACGGCGTAAAGATCGCGTACCTCTCCTACACCGAGCACACCAACGGCATCCCCCGGAACAGCAAGATGACCGCAAACATCATCTACACCAGCCAGCAGGATGTCATGGAGCAGCAGGTGCGGGCGGCCCGGCAGGAGGCCGATTTTGTGGTGGTCGGCGTACACTGGGGCGTCGAGGACAGCCACAACATCACGCAGGCACAGCGCACCTTAGCTCAGTCTCTGGCCGACTGGGGCGCGGATGTGATCATCGGCACCCACCCGCACGTTCTGCAGGACGCCGAATGGCGCACCGCAGCCGATGGGCGGAACGTATTTGTGGCCTATTCGCTGGGAAATTTCCTGAGCACCCAGAGCAAGCCCGACCAGCTCATCGGCGCGGTCCTGACACTGGATCTAGAGCAGACCACCGAGCCGGACGGAAGCGTCCGCTGCGCGGTGCGCGCCTTTCCGTCTGGAATGGGGCCGCGCGGTGCGGCATCATATCATGGGAGAGACAGAGGAATGGACGCTCCCGTAAGGAAGGGAAACCGGAAGGTTTCTCTTTTTTCTTTTGCCTGCGGGGAGTGGTATAATCGTTGTAATTACAGAAAAACAGGCGTCATCCGCCGCTCGGCGGCGGGGAAGGGAGGCTTTTATGGCATATGAGGGTCTGGTAACGGATCTGTACCAGCTGACGATGGCGAACGCGCTTTTCCGCATGGGCCGTCACGACCGGAAGGTGGTGTTTGACCGGTTCTACCGGGTGAATCCTTTCGGCGGCGGCTACACGGTGGTGGCGGGCACGGCGCATCTGGCGGATTTCACAGAACATTTCCGCTACAGCGGAAGCGACGTGGCGTATCTGCGGAGTCTCGGCATTTTCGATGAAGGGTTCCTGGAATATCTGGCAGGCTTCCGGTTCACCGGGGATATTTACTGCATGCCGGAAGGGACGGTGGCTTTTCCCGGCGAGGTGATCCTCCGCTTCCACGGAACGACGGCGGAAGCGATGCTCATGGAGACAGGGCTTTCCATGATCATGAATCATGAGAGTCTCATCGCCACGAAGGCGCGGCGCATCCGCACGGTGGCGGGGAAGGACAGCCTCATGGAGTTCGGCCTCCGCCGCGCGCAGGGCCATTCCGCCGGGCTCTGGGGTACACGGGCGGCGATGATCGGCGGATTCAACGGCACGAGCAATGTGGAGGCGGGGAAGCGTTTCCATATTCCCTTGCTGGGGACGATGGCCCACAGCTGGGTGATGAGTTTTGATACGGAGCTGGAGGCTTTCGAGGCGTACGCCGATATGTATCATGAGAATCTGCTCCTCCTGGCGGATACGTACCACGTGCTGGAATTCGGCGTGCCCGACGCGATCCGGGTCTTCACGAGGCTCCGTGCGGAAGGGCGGCTCCCGAAGGTGTACGGCATCCGCATCGACAGCGGCGATCTGGCGTATCTCTCGAAGGAGGCGAGCCGCATGTTCCGCGAGGCGGGCTTCCCGGAAGCGATCATCTCCGGCTCGAATGATCTGGATGAGTACACCATCTCTTCGCTCAAGACGCAGGGCTGCATGGTGAGCTCCTGGGGCGTGGGGACGAAGTGCATCACCGCCGACGGCTCGCCGTCTCTCGGCGGGGTCTTCAAGATGTGCGCCCGCGAGGGGGCGGACGGCTCCATGGTGCCGGTCATGAAGATTTCCAATGATGTGGCGAAGGTGACGAATCCCGGCATCAAGACGGTGCGCCGGTTCTACCGGAAGGACACGGGGAAGATGATCACCGATCTGGTGTGCCTCGCTTCGGAGCCCGCGCCGGACGGGGGCGATCTCACGCTCACCACGGAGTCGGCGAAGTGGCGCAGAAAGAAGCTCGCCGCGGGGACATACACCGCGGAGGACATGCTGAAGCCGGTCTTCCTCGGCGGGGAGCGGCAGGCTCTGCCGGAGCTCCCGGAGATCATCCGCTATGCCGACGCGCAGATGGAGACGCTCTGGCCGGAATATACGCGCCTGCTGAATCCCGACATCATGGAGGTGAATCTTTCCGAGCCGCTCCAGCGGATGAAGAATGATATCATCGAAAAGGAACTGGGCAGGAGAAAACCGTAAGCGCCGGACGGGAAGGAAAAGAATGAAGGGGCCGCCGGAAGAGCCGCTCTGACAGGGGAACCGCTCAGGAGCGGCCCGGAACGGATGCGGCAAGACCGGCGCTGCTGAATGACAGGGCGCAAAAGACAGTCAAAACCGGATTTCATCCTTGCATCCTCATGTCAAATGTGTTACTCTATTGGGCAATCATTAGGCGGCAATTAGAACGCGCATCAAAGGAGATCCTGGCGATGAAAAAATTCGTATTTGGGGTTGTCGGCCTGGTGCTGACAGGGGTCATCCTGGCCGCAGGCCTGGGGTTGTTTTGGCGTTTCGGCTCGACAAATTATTTGCTGACCGGCGTTCCGGTCCTGAATTATCATCAGGTAAACGACAGGTTTCAAACCGTGCTGACGATGAAGCCGACAGATTTTGAAGAACAGATGAAGTATCTTCACGATCACGGTTATCATTCGATCACACAGGAACAGTTCGCCGCCTATATGCGCGGCGAGGGCAGTCTCCCCGACCGTCCGGTCATGATCACCTTTGATGATGGGTATGTCGATAATTATGAACAGGCCTATCCCATCTTGAAAAAATACGGCTTTACGGGGACGATTTTTCTCATCGTCGATCTGGTGGGCAAGCCGGGGTATCTGACGTGGGATCAGGTACAGGAAATGGGGCGGAACGGCATGGAATTCGGTTCCCATACGATGAGTCACAAGCCCCTGACCGGCTTTGACCGTCAGGGCGTGCGGACGGAACTGCGGGAATCCAAGGCGGCCATAGAGTCCCATTTGCAGAAGCCCTGCGAGTATATCGCTTTCCCTGAAGGGGAATTTGACGGCATGGTCATGAAAGAGACGCGGGCGGCCGGATATGAGTACGGCTTTACTGTAGAAACAGGGCGGGATTTTCCCTGGGATGATCCCTTCGATCTGGAGCGGGTCCCCCTTTTTGAAGGAGGCGACAGCTTCGGCGACAGTTTCGGCCATTTCCTTTTCCGCCTGAATTACAGCACCCTGAGCGCATGGCTGTGGCGCCTGCATAAAGGGCTGGAAGCCGGGAACGCGACGAAGTCCCTGGCGGCCTTTGTCCCGGAGCCGTAACAAAGGGGAGACGGAAGGACGATGGGAAAAGAGAAGAGGCTCCGCCGGCAGCGGGAGAACAGGGACGCGTCCTGCATCCTTATCGGGAAAGACCGGGCTTCCTTTTTGTGACTCAGGCGCCGGGCCGGTATTTGCCGTCCGTTTTGATGAAGGGGATGGAAGAAGCCAGATGAAAAAGGCAGCGTGGACAGCGGCGGCGTTTCTCACCTCAGCGTGGATGGCGCTGTTCCCGGCATCAGTCTCGGCGGACGATCTGCGCCTGCCTTCCGGAGAGGTGCTGCCTTTCGGCGCGGGGGTCAACGTGTGGAGCGGAAGCGATTCGTATTTTGCCGGGAAGATGAACGGACTTTTTGAAAGCGATGCGTTTAAGACGTCGTTGGCGCAGGGCCTGATCGACCGGGGCATGTACAAGGAGAGCGAGCGCGCCGAGGCGGAACGATTCGCGGAAGCGGCGGCGGAGATCTGGCGGGACGGCCGGGCATACCAGCTGCGGAGCGCCTCCGGGGATACGATGTACACGGCGTTCGTCTTCTCGCTTCCCATGGCTCTTCCGCTCTCGGAGACGGAGGTGCTGCGGTGGCAGCGCTGGGCAGAGATGGCAGCCCGGGCGGGGAGCCTCTCGGAAAAGGAGAGGCAGAAGCTCTCCGAGCATGGCGAGACCGCCCAAAGTTTTGACGTGATCATGAAGGCGGCCATGGCCGCGGGGCAGACCATGAAAGAAGGAAACGCCGCGCCGGGACAGATGACCGTGAGCCCGCTCACGGCGTCTCCCCTGCGGGCAGGCGTATCAAAAGGCGGCGTGTCCTACCGGCTGAATTTCGTCTGCCTCACCGCGGAAGCGCGCGGAATGGCCATCCCTCTGTGGATTGGCATGCTCGGCACGACGAAAGCCGACGGGAGCGATCTCACGGAGACGCTCTTTCTGGCAGACCAGGCATCGGGCCGGTATTTTGAGCCTGTTTTGATGAAAGTAATGGAGGAGGCCAAATGAAAAAGACAGCGTGGACAGCGGCGGCGTTTCTCGCCGCGGCGTGTATGGCATCAGCTCCGGCGCCGGTCTCGGCGGACGATCTGCGCCTGCCTTCGGGGGAGGTGCTGCCTCTCGGCGATAAGGTCACCGTGTGGCGCGGAAGCGATTCCTATTTCGCCGGGAAGCTGAACGGAATTTTGGAAGGCGATGATTTTGAGCAGTCCATGGCCCAGGCTGTGATCGACCGAGGCGTGTACAAGGAGAGCGAGCGCGCGGAAGCGGAACAGTTCGCGAAAGAGACGGCAGAACTCTGGCGGGACAGCCGGGTGTACCAGCTGCGGAGCGTTTCCGGCAATACGATGTACACGGCGTTCGTTCTCTCCCTGCCCATCGACACGGCATACTGGCAGGCGGAAGCGGAAGATCATCGGTGGGAGGAGTATACCGAGTCGGCGGGCATGAAGACGCCGGAGACTGCCGCAGAGATCGAAGCGGTGAAGGCCATCACGGCGGTGCAGCAGGAGCAGACGGCGGAAGGCGTCTCGAAAGGCGGACTTCACTGGCGTTCCTCTTCCCTGTGGCTCGCGCCGGAGCAGTACGGATGGGCGTCTCCCATGTACCTCGGCGCGTTCAGCATAGAGGGGACGGATGAAGAGCATCTCAATATAACAGTGGTCTATGCCGATCAGGCTTCGGGCAAATATTTTGAGCCTTTCCTCGCGAAGGCGCTGGAGAATGCGGAAAGGGAGGCGGCGAAATGAAGAAGAAACTGTGGCTGACGGCGCTCCTCCTGTCGGGGGCATTGATTTCCCCGGCGGCGGCAGCGGAAACGGAACCTTCATCCCCGGTGGGGGCGGTCTCCGTTCTGTCGGATGATCTGGGCGCGGCGGCGTCGGCGGGCGTCATCGGAGAGAATGACTTCCGGCCCCTTCCGGCGATGAAGCTCTCCGGGACGATGGACTATGTGCCGTTTCAGCTGACCGATGAAAAGGGGAAAGAAATACCTATTCCCTTCGGACAGCTCCGCATCCGAGAGGGCGGCATTCTGGAGACGGCAGGCGTCGTGTGCGTGACGCTGCCGGAGAATCAGGAGACCTCCGCGGCGCTGTCCGGTCTCTTCGGCGGGAAGAGCGGCCCCTCGGCGGAAGGGATGATGAAGATCGGCGTTTTCAATATGATGCTGGAGAAAGCCGAGCCCATGATGAATGCTTTCCTGCTGGAACAGATTGGGAAGCTGCGCGAGACCAGCGGCGAGCCCGTACCCTATTCCATCGCTCACATCGAGCTCCGCAGCACGGAAGCGCTCCGCGCCATGCAGACGGAGCCCCTCATTTATACGACGGGCACGCGGGCGCTCATTTACGCGGACGGCTGGATTATTCCCGTCTACCTGAAGGCGTACCTCTTTAAAGAAGACGGCGCGTACCGGGCGGCGCTCCTTTTCACAAACGACAGCGAGAAGGACGCGGCGCAGCGGGCGGGCGATCTTCTCATGAAGCGGCTCGCGGCGGAGAAGTGAAGAAAGAAATAAAAAGAAGCGGTCCTGCGCGGACAGCCCGGAAGGGCGGCGCAGGGCCGCTTTTTTCTGCGCTTTACGGAGGGCCCGCTTTTTTGTACAATCAGAAATAATCAGGCAGGTCGGATCTCGGGAGGCGGGATGATGAAAAAATGGCTGACTGCCGCGGCGGCGGCAGTGATATTGTGGACGGCGCCGGCGGCGCAGGGCGCGGATATTTCTCTCCCCGGCGGCGCGGCGCTCCCCATGGACGGCACGGAAGCGGCGTCGTCCTCTTTTCTCGGCGGGCTGCTCGCGGAGAAGGCCGTGGACGCGGCGTCGGAAGAGCATCTCGCCCATGCCGCGGATGACCTCGGCCTTTTCGGCGCGGGACAGGAAGCGGAGCGGGATGAGCTGGCCGCCATCATCGCTTCCATCGCGCGGCGCTCGGAAGCGCGGCGGCTCATCGGCGGGAGCGGGGAAGCGTATTTTTTCTCCGTGTATGTGACCGATGAGGAGCTCCGCCGGGCGGAAGCTCTCTTCGCGGAGGCGGCGCGGCCCGATCTCTCCGGCATGGAGCGGGACGGCCATGCGGCGGCGGGAAAGTTTTCCCTTCTCCGCGCTTCGCCGATGGCGCGGGGCGTCTCGTCGGGCGGCGTGCCGTATCGGACGGCGTCGGCGGCGCTTTCTTTTGACGGCGGGATGCTCCGGCTCCCTTTCCGCGCGGCCTTCGCGGCGCTGCGGGAAGGCCGGGGCGAGACGTACAGTGTGCTCCTCGTCATGGAAGGGGCGGACGCGGCGTATTTCCTGCCGCGTTTTGAAAAAGGGCTGACAGAGGCTTTCGTGCCTCCGGCGGCGCAGGTCAGGGCCGGGCGGTCCGGCAGGGAGGATGTATGAGAAAGAAACTGGCGGCGGCGCTCCTGGCGGCGTTCCTGCTTTCGGCGGGAGCGGCCCGGGCGGATAATCTCTATATCAGCGGGCTGGGGACGCTTCCCTTTGACCGGGATATCGCCGTGACGGACGGCGCGGGCACGGCGGTGGAAGGCATGATCCGGCGGCAGGCTTCCGCCCCGCAGGAAAGAAATACGAAGCGGAACCGGCTCATGCGGTTCCTCACGGTGCCCGGCGGCATGACGCTCGCCGACGGGACGGCCCATTCTCCGGCGGCGGGGGCGCGCCTCTGGCAGCTGGTGAAGAAAGAGACCCACGGCACGTACACCATGCTGGCGGTGGCCTTCTCCGGCGACGGGGACGAGCTCTTCCCGAAAGGCGGGCAAAAGGCGAGGGAACGGCTGGAAACGGTCTTCCGCACGGGCCGGCTCCCGGCGGAAGAAAAAGACCGGGTGCTCATCTCGCTGGACGAATTTCGGGACGCCACCGCGAAGGCCGTGGCGGGCGGGAAGGGCCCGGCGCCGGATTTCCGCATCATCGATGCCGTGCCGTGGAAGGTCTATAACAATGACGACGGCACTGTCCGGTGGCAGCAGAGCGTGAAATTCACCGTCACCGGGGAAGACGGTCTCGTCGTGCCGATGTGGATGGAATCGGTGCTGTACCGGAACAGCGGGGGACGGTATTATTTCCTCATTTTTACGGGAGGACATGAGTCGGGACGGCAGATGGAGGATGAGATCCTGTACGCGCTGTACCGGTTAGAGAGGGAAAAGGTATGAAATGGAAAGTATGGGCGTCGGCGGTACTGTGCGCGGCGTGTCTCGCCGGCAGAGCCGCCGCGTCTGATCTCACGGAAGCGGCGCAGGCGGCGCTTCCCGGCTATATCTCCTATCATGAGCTGTCCGGCGCGCGGTCTCTCATCTTCGCGGGCCGCACCGTGCCCTATACGGCGGGGCAGTTCGTGGCGGAGCTCGGCAGGGAGAGCCTGTACGTCACGGGCTATGTGATCTCCGCCAGGACCGATCCTGCCCTGGGCCCTCTCTTTGCCCCCTATTTCCGGTACGGCCTCGACAGGGAGACTCTCGCCGGGCTGGCGGCGCTGAATAAAGAATTTTTTGATCCCGAAGCGGCGCTCCACCGGGAAGTGGAGCAGTCCGTCGCGGCGTGGGCGGACCAGATGGCGGGCGGCGGCGCGGCGCTCGATGTGAAGCTCGCCGACATGGAACCGGTGCGCCGCGTGGGCGATGTGAATTACATCATGTACACGGCGGGCGCGCGGATCCTTCTCTCTTCGGAAGGGCTCATCCTGCCTCTTTACGGGCGGGCCTATATGTACCGCGACGGCGATTCCTACCGGGTAGTGACGCTCATCACATCGGACGACAGCCGGGCCATTCTGGGCTACGCGCTGGAAGATCTGGCGAAAGAAGCGGGCGCGCGGGCCGATGAAAGGAACCGGCAGGCTTTCATCGCTTCCCTCGATCTGTCGGGCATGAAGTGATCATCTGAGGTGTCTCTATGGAATTAACGGCGGCGCAGTACGCGCTGATCTGTCCCCTTGTTTTTCTGGCGGGCTTCGTGGACGCCGTGGCCGGCGGCGGGGGGCTCATCTCGCTCCCGGCGTACCTCATGAGCGGGCTTCCCGTCCATTTCGTCATCGGGACGAACAAGCTGTCTTCCTGCATGGGGACGGCAGTAGCGACGTTCAAATTCGCGCGGAGCGGCTATGTGAAATGGCGGCCGGCTCTTGCGGGCATGGCGTGCGCTCTCGCGGGCTCATCGCTGGGCGCTCACATCGCGCTCTATATCGACCCGGAATATTTCCGCGTCATTATCCTCGTCGTGCTGCCCTGCACGGCGGCATACGTGATGATGAAAAAATCCATCGACACGGACAAGCCGCCCTACGGGGAGACGAAGACCGCCGCCGTCGCCATGGCGTGCGCCCTCATCATGGGCGTGTACGACGGTTTCTACGGGCCGGGGACGGGCACCTTTCTTCTGCTCCTCCTCGTCTCGGCGGCGCACATGAAGCTCACCGACGCCAACGGCATGGCGAAGGTCATCAATCTCTCCACCAATGCGGCGGCGCTCACGGTCTTCCTGCTGAACGATGCCGTGCTGGTCGGCCTCGGCCTCACGGCGGGGCTCTTCAATATCGCCGGAAATTATCTCGGCGCGCGGTACTTCCAGCGGAACGGCGCGGGCTCGGTAAAAAAGATCATTCTTGCCGTGCTGGTGCTCTTCTTCGCGAAGACTCTGTGGGACATATTCCTGTCCTGATAAAAACGGCATCAAAAAAAGCGGCGGCGCGCCGCTTTTTTTGATGCCCCGGAAGAAAAAGGGCCGGAAATTTTCCGGCGCTCCGGCGCCGGGAGGAAATGAATGAAAAGGCGGAATGCCCGCGGCGGCGCCCGGCGAAAAGCGGCGGAAGAAAAACCGCTTCCTATTGAGCGCCGTTCATCGGGAAATGCCCAATATTTTCAATAAAATTTTTCAATAGGAAATAAAAATAATTCTATTGATAGAAAAATATTTGGTATGCATATAAAATATTTGGATATGCGAAGAAATTGGGCATTTCCGTCGGATTTTCTTGCGGCCTTATAGAAGGTATGATAAAATATGAATTCGCAATAGGACTATTTTTGTGCATATTTGCGGTTTCTGCCGCGGGAAATACGCGGTGGAACCGGTGTCGGCAAGGTTGTCAAGTGAGGCCTTGCTTCATTTTGTCCCCTGCATTTTTCGGGGGATTGACTTTTTCTTTTTGTTTCAGAAAGGGTGAGGCGCAGGATGTTGTTCAGACCTGAACAGGCAGGTACGAGAAAGAGATATACCTATGCGAGAGCGGCGGAAGTGCTGAAGATGCCGCATTTGCTCGACCTCCAGACGAAATCCTATGAATGGTTCCAGAAGGAAGGCCTTCGGGATGTGCTCGAGGATATTTCTCCCATCGAGGACAGCGGGCACAAGTGGGCGCTGTATTTTAAGGATTATTATTTCGGCGCGGAAGAGGCGTCCATCGACGACTGCCGCGACAAGGCCATGACGTACTGCGCTCCTCTCAAGGTGAAGGTGCAGCTGGTGAACCGCGAGACCGGGGAGATCAAGGAAAACGACGATCTCTTCATGGGCGATTTCCCGATCATGACGTCTACGGGCACGTTCGTCATCAACGGCGCGGAACGCGTCATCGTTTCTCAGCTGGTCCGTTCGCCGGGCGTGTACTTCAGCTGCGAGCAGGACAGCCTGGGCAAGTACATCTACAGCGGTCAGGTGATCCCGAACCGCGGCGCGTGGATCGAGCTGGAATCCGACGCGAACGGCGCGATCGCCGTCCGTATCGACCGGAACCGCAAGATGCCGGCGACGGTGCTCGTGAGAGCCCTCGGCTGGTCTTCCAATGAGGACATCCTGGAGCTCTTCGCGCACGATGTGCACATCCAGAGAACGCTCGAAAAAGACCCGACCCATTCCACGAATGAGGCGCTCATCGAGATCTACAAGAAGCTTCGTCCGGGCGAACCGCCGACGGTGGAAAGCGCGACGACGCTGCTCCACAATCTCTTCTACGATCCCCACAGATACGATCTGGCGAAGGTGGGCCGCTACAAGGCGGGCAAGAAGCTCGGCTGGAAGAACCGCCTGAGAGGGCTCATCATTTCCGAACCGATCGTCAATATGGAGACCGGCGAGGTGGTCATCGAGGCGCACACCCTCATCGACGACGAAGCCGTCGCGAAGATCGAGGAGAGCGGCGTATTCGGCGGCGAAGGCCTCGTGGAAGTGATGACGGAGAAGGAAGACGGCACGGAAGTGAAGGTCATCTGCAATAACAGCAACCTTCCCGACAATCACCGCACGCTCACCGCGGAAGACATGGTGGCCAATATCGGCTACCTGCTGAACCTGATGCAGGGCTACGGCAAGACCGACGACATCGACCATCTGGGAAACCGCCGCGTGCGCTGCGTGGGCGAGCTGCTCCAGAACCAGTTCCGCATCGGCCTTTCCCGCATGGAAAGAGTCGTCCGCGAAAGAATGACCACCCAGGATCAGGACAAGATGACGCCCCAGGCGCTCATCAATATCCGCCCCGTCGTGGCGGCGATCAAGGAATTCTTCGGAAGCTCCCAGCTGTCCCAGTTCATGGACCAGACGAATCCGCTGGCGGAACTGACGCACAAGCGCCGTCTCTCCGCGCTCGGCCCGGGGGGCCTCTCCCGTGAGCGCGCCGGGTTCGAAGTCCGCGACGTTCATTATTCCCACTACGGGCGCATGTGCCCGGTAGAAACGCCGGAAGGCCCGAACATCGGTCTGATCTCCTCTCTGGCGAACTACGGGATCATCAATAAATACGGCCTCATCGAGACGCCGTACCGCCTGATCGACAAGACCGATCCGGAAAATCCGGTGGTCACCGATACCTGCCGCTATGTCACCGCCGACATCGAGGAAGACAAGATCATCGCGCAGGCCAGCGAACCGCTGGATGAAAACAATCATTTCGTGAACCGGAACGTCACGGCCCGCCGCGGCGCAGACCCGCTGGAAGCGGACGCGTCGGAAGTTGACCTGATGGACGTATCACCGAAGCAGGTCGTTTCCATCGGCACGTCCCTTATCCCGTTCCTTGAACACGACGATACGAACCGCGCGCTCATGGGCGCGAACATGCAGAGACAGGCAGTGCCGCTGCTCCGTCCGGAAGCGCCGCTTGTCGGCACGGGCATGGAATTCACCGCCGCGCAGGACTCCGGCGTGTGCGTCCTCGCGACCCGCTCCGGCGTGGTGGAGAGCGTGGACGGGCGGTCCATCAAGGTCCGCGCGGACAACGGCGAGCTCGATACGTACCAGCTCGTGAAATTCATGCGTTCCAACCAGAGCACGTGCATCAATCAGCGCCCCATCGTCTATGTAGGCGACCGCGTGGAAGCGGGGCAGACGCTGGCTGACGGCATGGCCACCGACGGCGGCGAGCTCGCTCTCGGCCATAATGTGCTCGTCGCTTTCGTATCCTGGGAAGGGTACAACCACGAAGACGCCGTGCTGATCTCGGAACGTCTCTGCAAGGAAGACCTGTACACGTCCATTCACATCGAGGAATACGAATGCGACGCCCGCGACACGAAGCTCGGCGATGAAGAGATCACCCGCCAGCTCCCGTCTGTCGGCGAGGACGCCATCCGCTACCTCGATGAGAACGGCATCATTTCTATCGGCGCGGACGTCCGCCCCGGCGATATCCTCGTCGGCAAGGTCACCCCGAAGGGCGAGACGGAGCTCACGCCGGAAGAACGTCTGCTCCGGGCCATTTTCGGCGATAAGGAAAGAGAAGTCCGCGATACGTCCCTCCGCGTGCCTCACGGCGAATTCGGCAAGGTCGTGGACGTGAAGGTCTTCACCCGCGAAGACGGCGACGAGCTCGCTCCGGGCGTGAACAAGAGCGTCCGCGTCTACATCGCGCAGAAGAGAAAGATCCACGAAGGCGACAAGATGGCAGGGCGCCACGGCAACAAGTGCGTATGCTCCCGCGTCCTCCCCGTGGAAGACATGCCCTTCATGCCCGACGGCCGTCCGGTCGATCTGGTGCTGAACCCGCTGGGCGTACCGTCCCGAATGAATATCGGCCAGATCCTGGAGATCCATCTGGGCTGGGCCTGCCACGCTCTCGGCGAAGAGATCAAGAACGGCGATCCCGATGTGGAACGCCGCCTCCGCGAAGCAGGCTATGATTTTGATAAATACGGCATGCCCGTGCCGGACGAAGCGGGCATCCACATCGCGACGCCCGTATTCGACGGCTGCCGCGACGAAGACCTGGCGAAGACCCTCCGCGCGGCGAATCTCCCCGCTTCCGCGAAGAGCACCCTCTACGACGGACGCACCGGCGAGAAACTGGACAACGCGGTCACCATCGGCTGGAAATACATGCTGAAGCTCCACCATCTGGTCGACGACAAGATCCACGCCCGCTCCACCGGCCCGTACTCCCTCGTCACCCAGCAGCCTCTGGGCGGCAAGGCGCAGTTCGGCGGCCAGCGTTTCGGCGAAATGGAAGTGTGGGCGCTCGAAGCGTACGGCGCGGCCTACACGCTGCAGGAGATCCTCACGGTCAAGTCCGACGATGTCATCGGCCGCGTGAAGGCCTACGAGAAGATCGTCAAAGGCGAGAACATTCCCGCGCCGGGCGTTCCGGAATCGTTCAAGGTCCTCATGAAGGAACTGCAGAGCATCGGCCTCGATGTGCGCATCCTCAATGAAGACGGCGAAGAAGTCGTCCTGAAGGAACTGGACGAAGACGATCTGGAACAGGGCTTCGGCGGCGGCGGAGATCATTTCTTCGGCAAAGACGGCGACAGAGCCGCTCACGATAAAGAACTGAAAGAAGTCATGGAAGGCGAAGACAGCACCACCGTATCCAGAAACGACATGGAAGCGGCCGGCGCGGGCGTTTCCGCATCCGACCTGATGGACACGGATGAACCGGACGCGCAGGAGGCGCAGGACAGCGAAGACGGCGGCGAAGATTTCGACTTCACCATCACGGACGACCCGAACGCCGGGTCCGATGAGTAACATTCCCGGAAAGGAGCGGTATCCAATTGTTAGATGTAAATGAATTCGATTCCATGAAAATCGGCATCGCCTCCCCGGAAAAGATCCTTGAGTGGTCCCACGGCGAAGTCACCAAGCCGGAGACCATCAATTATCGCACCCTGAAGGCGGAGACCGACGGCCTCTTCTGCGAAAAGATTTTCGGACCGACCAAGGACTGGGAATGCAAGTGCGGCAAGTACAAGAGAATGCGCTATAAGGGCACGGTGTGCGACAAGTGCGGCGTCGAAGTGACGAGCTCCAAGGTGCGCCGCGAGCGCATGGGCCACATCAGCCTGGCCTGCCCGGTGTCCCATATCTGGTATTTCAAGGGCATCCCCTCCCGCATCGGCCTCATCCTCTCCATTTCTCCCCGCGCTCTGGAACGGGTGCTCTACTTCGCGGCGTACATCGTCCTCGATCCGGGCACGACGAATCTGACGAAGCAGCAGCTCCTGACGGAAGCGGAATATCAGGAGACCGTGCAGAAATACGGCCGTGATTCCTTCAAGGCGGGCATGGGCGCGGAAGCAATCCAGACGCTCCTGAAGGAACTGGATCTGAAAAAGCTCGAAGAAGAGCTGAAAGAAGACCTCAAGACGAGCACGGGACAGCGCCGCGTGCGCAGCATCCGCCGTCTGGAAGAGGTGGAATCTTTCCTCCAGTCCGGGAACAAGCCGGAATGGATGATCATGACCGTGATCCCGGTCATCCCGCCGGATCTGCGCCCCATGGTGCAGCTCGACGGCGGCCGCTTCGCGACGAGCGATCTCAATGATCTCTACCGCCGCGTCATCAACAGAAACAACCGCCTGAAGCGTCTCCTCGAACTGGGCGCTCCGGAGATCATCATCCGCAATGAAAAGCGCATGCTCCAGGAAGCGGTAGACGCCCTCATCGACAACGGCCGCCGCGGCAGAGCCGTCACCGGCCCGGGCAACCGCGCCCTGAAATCCCTCTCCGACATGCTGAAGGGCAAGCAGGGCCGCTTCCGCCAGAACCTCCTCGGCAAGCGCGTCGACTACTCCGGCCGTTCCGTTATCGTCGTCGGCCCGGAACTGAAGATGTACCAGTGCGGCCTGCCGAAAGAAATGGCTGTGGAACTCTTCAAGCCTTTCATCATGCATGAGCTCATCCACCGCGGCATGGCGAACAACCTGAAAGTCGCCCGCAAGAAAGTGGACAAGCTCGCGCCGGAAGTGTGGGACGTCCTCGCCGACGTCATCAAGGAGCATCCGGTTCTGCTGAACCGCGCCCCGACGCTGCACCGCCTCGGCATCCAGGCCTTCGAGCCGATCCTCTGGGAAGGCCGCGCGATCAAGCTGCATCCGCTGGTCTGCCCGGGCTACAACGCCGACTTCGACGGCGACCAGATGGCGTGCCACCTGCCGCTGTCCGTAGAGGCCCAGGCGGAAGCGCGCACGCTCATGCTCTCCATCAACAACATCCTGTCCACGAAGGACGGCAAGCCTGTCGCCATTCCGTCTCAGGATATGATCCTCGGCAGCTACTACCTCACCATCACGCCGGAAGACGAAGAGACCGTGGAATACGACAAGCTCCCCGCCTACACCGGCTACGATGAGATCATGCTCGCCTACGACCAGGCGAAGGATGAAAAGCGGGGCGGCGAATTCCTCCAGCACTTCATCCGCATGGACATCCCCGGCCACGGCCTCGTCATCACCACGCCGGGCCGCGTGATCTTCAACTACGCCATCCCGGAAGTGCTCCGGTACTTCCACAAGAGAGGCGACGGCAGAGAATGCCTGGGCGTGGTCATCGACAAGAAGCAGATGGGCAAGCTCGTGAACAACTGCTTCCGCAAGCTCGGCTTCAAGGCGACGGGCGACCTCCTGGACAGCATCAAGGCGCTGGGATTCCATTACGCTCTCGTCTCCGGCATTTCCATCGGCATCAATGATGTCGCCGTGCCGGAAAATAAGAACGAGATCATCGCGAAGAAAGACGCCGAAGTAGAAAGAGTCAAGAATTTCTTCCGCCGCGGCCTCATCACCGACGCGGAAAGATATAAGAAAGTCGTCGAGATCTGGTCCAAGGCGACCGACGAAGTGGGCGAAGCCATGAAGGAGAGCATGAAGAAATTCAACCCCCTCACCATGATGGCCCAGTCCGGCGCCCGCGGTAACGACAGCCAGATGAGACAGCTCGCCGGCATGCGCGGGCTCATCGCCGATACGTCCGGACGTCCGGTCGAACTGCCTGTCAAGGCGAACTACCGCGAAGGCCTGACCGTACTGGATTACTTCACCTCTTCCCACGGCGCCCGCAAGGGTCTGGCCGATACGGCGCTCCGTACGGCGGACTCCGGTTACCTTACCCGCCGTTTGGTAGACGTATCGCAGGACGTCATCGTCCGCGAGGAAGACTGCGATATCGTCGTCCTCGATTTCGATAAGGAACGGGCGCGCGCGGCGGCGGGCATCCGCTCCGTCATGAACGGCCTGAAGCCGCGCCTCATCGGGGCCATCCTCGATGAAGACGTGCTCGACCCGAAGAGCGGCCGCGTCCTCCTCGTGAAAGGCCGCATCCTCACCGCCGAAGACACGGCGCTCCTCAATCACCGCCTGATCCAGTCTGTCACCGTCATTCCCGCTTATCAGGAAGGCGCGGAAACGCCGGCGGCGGAAACGATTGACCTCGGCGCGGCGGCAGCGGCGGAAGAACTCGTTTCCTCCCTGCGCCACTTCATGAATACGCGCCTCCACGGCAAGCACCTCGACGCGCCGGCCGTGACGCGAGACGGGGAAGAACTTTTCCCGGCGGGCACGGAGATCACCGAACCAGTGGCCGACCGCATCCTCGCGGCGGACGTGCCGGAGATCCGCATCCATATGGATGAAGTGGAAGGCATCGAAGTCACCCCGATCGTGCAGAGCGGCGGCGTCATCGAGACGCTGGCCGACCGCATCACCGGCCGCTGCCCGGTAGATGATGTGGTGAATCCGGAGACCGGCGAGATCATCGCGAAGAAGAACGAAGAGATCTCCGAAGAACAGGCGGAAGAGATCGAGAAACATTACAGCAGCCTCAAGATCCGCTCCATCCTGACCTGCCATTCCGCGCACGGCATCTGCGCGAAGTGCTACGGCAGAAACCTCGCGACGGGACGCCACGTGGAGATCGGTGAAGCGGTGGGCATCATCGCGGCGCAGTCCATCGGCGAACCGGGCACGCAGCTCACCATGCGTACATTCCATACCGGCGGCACCGTATCCAACGAAGATATCACACAGGGCCTTCCCCGTGTCGAAGAATTGTTTGAAGCGCGCAAACCGAAGGGCCACGCCATCATCAGTGAGATCGGCGGCACTGTTACGGTGAGCGAGTCCGAAGAAAACAAGGGCGTGCCCATCGTCACCGTCACCAACGAAGAGACGAGCGAACAGTACAAGCTGCCCTTCGGCAAGCGGGCCATCGTCAAAGACGGCGATGTCATCGAGCCGGGCACGAAGCTCATGGACGGCAGCGTGAATCCTCACGATATCCTCCGCGTCAAAGGCGTGCACGCCACGCAGCAGTACATCGTATCGGAAGTACAGAGCGTATACCGGTCTCAGGGCGTAGAGATCAACGACAAACACATCGAGATCATCGTCCGCCAGATGCTCCGCAAGATCAAGATCGAAGACACCGGCGACTCCTGCTGGCTCCCCGGCGAGACCGTCGACATGGTCGCGTACCGTCAGGAAAATCAGCGCCTTGAAGATGAGGGCAAGGAAAAGGCCGTGGGCCGCAATATGCTCCTCGGCACGACGAAGGCGGCGCTCGCCACCGATTCCTTCCTCTCCGCGGCGTCCTTCCAGGAAACGACGAGAGTCCTCACCGAAGCGGCGATCAAAGGCAAGTCCGATCCGCTCATCGGCCTGAAGGAAAATGTCATCATCGGCAAACTGATCCCCGCCGGTACGGGCATGTCCCGGTACCGCCGCATCAAGGTCGTCCACGAAGGAGAACCGAAGGCGGAAGAAGCGCAGGAACAGGCGCAGTAATATAAAAAAGACTGTAAGGAATGAAAGATTTCCTTACAGTTTTTTTATGGGCAAAATAAAAGCGCGGCTTTTCGGGGCCGCGTTTTGTGTTACAGCAGGTACGGCGCTTTTCCCAGAAACCACGGGACGAGCGGAACCGGGCGGATGCCGCTTTCCTTCGGAAACGCTTCCGGCGTGAAGGTGAGCGCGCATTTCCGGTACGCTTCCGGCGCGGCGGCGAGGGCGTTTTTCTTTTCCTCTGCCTCCGGCGCATTCCCGTCGGGGATGAACTGCCACAGCGTGCGGAGCGCGCCGTTCCCGGCGACGAAATCGACAGGCCCGGCGGCGGTCATGCCCGTGCGGAGGGAAAGGCCGCGCCGGAGAAATTCCACGGCCGCCGCGTTCATGAGCGGCAGGAAGGGAGCGGCCTCGTCCCGGCCCCAGACGCGGGTCATGGCCGGGTCGGGGAAGAAGAAGCGGAACGTATCCGGCGGAGAGGCCGGCTCCGGTTCGTCGAGGGGAACGAGGGGCAGAGCGAGGAGCAGGCCCGCGTCGGAGAGGCGGGCGAGGACGGCGCGGAGCGTCTTCGTGAGGAGGGGTCTCCCCGCGCGGCCCGCGTCGCGGCAGAGCTCTTTCTCCGTGAGAAGGCTCCCGGCGCGGCGGGAGAGGAGGCGGAGAAGCTTTTCCAGAAGCTGCGGACGGACGGCGGGATCGCCGATCACTTCATGATAGAGCGCGGCGGAGACGATCCCGTCGAGCCGGAGGCGCGGATCGGCGAGGGCCGCCGCTTCCGGCATGGCGCTTTTTTCCGCGTACCGGAGAAGCGCTTCCGCGTCGGCCGGGCGGTCTTCTTCCGCGGACAGGACTTCCCGGAAAGAAAGGGGATACACCGTCTTCACGGCGCACCGGCCGGGGAGGGCTTTTTCAAGTTTCGGCAGTTCCGCGGCGAGGCCGGAACCAGCCAGGCAGATCTCCAGATCGGGGATGCGGAAGAGCCTGTCCGCGAGGCGCTCGAATCCGGGGAGCTCCTGCGCTTCGTCGAGGATGACCCACGCTTTTTTCCGCCCGGCGAAGCGGCGCATGATCTCCCGGAAAAGTTTTTCTTCCGGGAAGAAGCGGCGCGCTTCCGGATCGGACATGTCGGCGAAAAAGATGCGGTTCTCCGGCACGCCTTCCGCCTGGAGGCGGCTCACGTACTGCGCGAGGAGGGACGTCTTTCCCGCGCCGCGCATGCCCGTGAGGACGCTCACCACTTCCCGCTCCCTGTTCTGGAGCAGGAAATCCATGTATGCTGTGCGTTCATAACCCGGCACAGAGGGTCACTTCCTTTCTGCGGGGAGAGGCACATAGGTCTCGCCCGTCGTTTCCGCGCAGGCCCGTCCCGCGGTGAGATCGGTGAGAGCCCGGCTGTGGACGGGCCAGCTCTCCGGGGGGACGAGGAGGGAAAAGGCGGCGGTGTCCGTGAAAAGACGCTCCGCCACGAGGATGTCCGTGCCCTCTGCGTATTTCTCGAAGAGCCCCACCGCGTCGTAAGGGAGGGTGAGGCGCACGGAGAGATGGGGCGTATGGCGGATGAGCCGCGCTTCCCGGCAGGCGCCCGCCGCGGCTCCGCTGTAGGCCCGTGTGAGGCCGCCCGCGCCGAGCTTGATGCCGCCGAAATAGCGGGTCACCACGAGGACGGTGTTCGTGAGGTCCTGCATCTGGAGCACCCGCAGCATGGGATGGCCCGCGGTGCCCTGCGGCTCTCCGTCGTCGCTCGACTTCTCCCGCGCCTGTCTCGCGCCGATGCGGCAGGCGAAACAGTGGTGCCGGGCGTCGCGGAATTCCTTCCGGCGGGCGTCCCAGAATGCTTCCGCTTCTTCCATGGACGCGGCCGGCGCGAGATCGGCGATGAATATGGATTTCTGAATCTCTGTCCGCGCGCGGACCGGCGCTTCCGGAGCGGTGTAGGGTATAAGCATGGGGCCTCCTCATACTGATGATGCCTCTATTTTATCACAGCCCGGGGAAGGCTGCGGAAAGGGACGGGGAAAAGAAATTCCCATTTCTCTTTTTTGTGATACAATGCTGTATATAAATAAAACTTTTTTTCCCATTACTATACAGGAGGGATCGCAGTGTTTGCCTATGCGTACACATTCCTCGCCGCGCTGGCCGTCACATTTATCCTGACGCCTTTCGTAAAGCGCCTGGCCGTAGCCATCGGCGCGGTGGACAGGCCGGACGCCCGAAAAGTCCATCACGGGCTGGTGCCGCGTCTGGGGGGTCTTGCGATCTACGCGGGATTCATCATTTCCATCGCGCTCACCGTGGGATTCGGCGACAGAGAAATGCTCGGCCTCTGCTGCGGCGCGACGTTTCTCATCGGCGTGGGCATCCTGGACGACCGGTTCTCGCTCCGCCCGAAAGTGAAGCTCTGCGGCCAGATCGCCGCCGCGGCGATCTTCGTCATCATTTTCGGCGTCCGCATCGACTGGCTGAATCTGCCCTTCGTTGGCTATCTCTATTTCCCGGCGCTCATCTCCATCCCGCTCACCATCTTCTGGATCATCGGATTTGTAAATACGGTGAATCTCATCGACGGGCTGGACGGCCTCGCGGCGGGCATCGCGGCCATCGCCTCCCTGACGATCTCCTTCCTCGCCTTCCAGATGGGGCAGTGGATCTGCGCGGCGGCCATGGTGGCCATGGCGGGATCGGCCATCGCCTTTCTCCAGTACAATTTCAATCCTGCGAAGATCTTCATGGGCGATACGGGCTCCATGTTCCTGGGCTACGTCATCGCCGCGGTCTCCGTCATGGGATCCATGAAGACCGCCGCCGCGGCGGTGCTCATCGTGCCGCTGGTGGCGCTCTCCGTGCCCATCATGGATACGCTCATGGCCATTTTCCGGAGGAAACACTCCGGCGTGCCCATCTTCTCGCCGGATAAGCGGCACCTGCATCACAGGCTCCTCGCCAGAGGGCTGTCCCAGAAGCAGGTCGTTCTCATCATGTACGCGCTCACCGCCTTTTTCTCGTGCACCGCGCTGCTCGTGATCCATCTGCGGCTCATCACGGGCGGGCTCATTCTCGCCGTGGCGCTCGTGGCGTTCCTCCTCTGGGCGAGGAAGCTGGGCGTGCTCTCGGAAGACGCGCCCGCGCAGGAAGAAGCGGCCCGATAAGATCGATATCGAAGGAGGTTTTACAGTGAAAGTTATGACCATATTCGGGACCCGTCCCGAAGCGATCAAAATGGCGCCCGTCATTCAGGAGCTGCGCCGCCATCCAGAGATCGAGACGAAAGTCTGCGTCACCGCGCAGCACCGGGAGATGCTCGATCAGGTGATGGGTCTCTTCCATCTGAAAGCGGATTATGACCTGAATATCATGGCGCAGGGGCAGACCCTCTACGACATCACGGGGCGCGTGCTCCGGGGGCTTCAGGAAGTCTTCGCGAAAGAGCGGCCCGACTGCGTCCTCGTCCACGGCGATACCACCACCACGTTTACCGCGGCGCTCGCCGCCTTCTACGCGCAGATCCCCGTGGGTCACGTGGAAGCGGGCCTCCGCACGGGCAATCTCCTCTCGCCCTTCCCGGAAGAAGCGAACCGCCAGCTTACCGGCGTCCTCGCCAGGTACCACTTCGCTCCCACCGAGACGGCGCGGGCTAATCTCCTTCGGGAAAATAAAAAAGGGGAAAATATCTACGTCGTGGGGAATACGGTCATCGACGCGCTCCTGGCAACCGTGAAAAAAGACTACACCTTTGAAGATAAAGAAATCGAGCAGATCGAAGAACATAAGCGGGTCATCCTCGTGACGACCCACCGCCGGGAAAATCTGGGCGCGCCCATGCACCACGTCTACCGGGCGCTGCGCCGCCTCGTGGACGACATCCCCGATACAGAGATCGTCTTCCCGGTGCACCGCAATCCCCTTGTGAGGGAAGCCGTGGCGGAAGAGCTGGAAGGGCATGACCGCATCCACCTGGTGGAACCCATGGAATATGAACCCTTCACGAACCTCATGGCCCGGTCGGCCATCGTCCTCACCGACAGCGGCGGCATTCAGGAAGAAGCGCCGAGCCTCGGCAAGCCCGTCCTTGTCCTCCGTGACACCACGGAGCGACCCGAAGCGGTGGAAGCAGGCACCGTCGCCCTCGTCGGCACCGACGAAGAGGCGATCTACGAGACGGCGCACCGCCTCCTCACGGACGAAGCGGCGTACCGGCAGATGGCGGAAGCCGTCAATCCCTACGGAGACGGGAAAGCCGCGGCGCGCATCGCCGGATGGCTCCTGTACAACGCGGGCCTTGCGGATGAAGCGCCCGACCATTTCCGACCGGAATGACAGACCGGCAGAAAAGCGGATACCGCGGAAGCGGCCCGCTTTTTGTTTTACTGGCCGTAAATTTTTCGTCTATCCCTCTAAAGAACCTGACGATATTCTAAATAACGGCGAAACACGGGGAAAACAGAAGTATTGGGCCGTTCTTTTATATAGCGGATTGAAATATGATATGTTACAATGTTTACGTATAAAATTATCCCGGCAGATGCGTTCTGCCGCGCCCATTTGAATTGAAGACGAGCATCCCGGAAGGAGAGACTGCGCAGGGCCCATGGAGAAAAGCGATCCCACGAAGGACAAAAAGTCCGATATCAGCTTTCTGCGCGGGGCGGCGGTTGCCTCCGGAGCGGGACTCACCATGCTGACCTGCATCGGACTTGGCGTCTATGCAGGCCTTCGGTGTGACGATTATTTCGGCACATCGCCGTGGGGGCTCGTCATCTGGTCCATCATCGGGGCGGCATCCGGCATCTGGTCGGTCATTAAACAGATACTGGGGAAATAACATGATCTACGATGAGACGTTTCCCGTCTACGCGGGGCGCGCCATGCGCTTTACGGCGGTGATCGCGGCGGCCTTCGCGGCGGGCGCCTCTTACTGGGGATGGCAGATGGGAGCGGGCGTCCTCCTGGGCGCGCTCTTTCAGCTCCTCTTTCTGTGGTTTCTCCGTTCCAAATACATCAAGTGGTCCGAAGAAGGACGGCCGCCGGAAAAGATCGGCCGCCGGCTCGTCGCCTATACCGGCGCGAGGCTCTTCTTCGAGATCGGAGCCTGCGTCCTCGTGGCGATGGCGGCCGGAATGGCCGTCGTGGGCTTCCTTGCCGGCTTACTTTCACTGACGGCCGCGACCATCGCGGACAAGGTCGTCGGTGTAATTAAGGAATAAATCTTCTTGACATCCTTGTAAGAGAGAGGGGGTGAGACTATGCATCTTCATACAGGTACGCACATAGTGACAGATTTATTTGGAATGCAGGTGAATCTGGATACCATCTTTACGACATGGCTTTCGGCCTTCATCGTCATCCTCGTCATGTTCGCTGCGACCCGCGGACGCGCTATGGTGCCGAGCGGCGTGCAGAATGTGATGGAAATGCTCATCGAAGCGCTGTGCAGCCAGTTCCAGGACAATTTGGGGCACAAATACCGCCAGGTGGCGACATGGCTCCTGACGCTTTTCCTGTTCATCTTCACTTCCAACCAGATCGGGCTTCTGCCGACCAATCACCTGACAGCTTCTCCGACGAACGACGTCAACACGACGCTGGGACTGGCCATTGCCTCATCCCTGGCGATTCACTTCTATTTCTTGAAGAATAAGGGATTCGGACACTGGCTGGGCCACTTCTTCAAGCCCTTCTCCCTCTTCGTCATCATGAATCTGGTCGAAGAAATCGCGCGGCCGATCACGCTGGCCATGCGTCTATTCGGCAATATCCTGGCAGGGGAAATCCTGCTGGAAGTCCTCTACGGTCTGGCACCCGGGTTCGTACCTATGATCTGGATCGCGTTCAGCTTGTTCGTCGGCGCAGTCCAGGCCTACATCTTCACCACGCTCGTATCCATCTATCTGAAAGAAAGCGTGGAATGATCGGGGACAGTCTCTCATCATCCAAAACGGCACCGTCCGACCAAACGGAATGTACACCGGCAGAGCCGGAAAATAATTTAATTCTCAGGAGGAATTATAACCATGGATCAGACTATTATCGTTCAGTATTCCGTACTCGCAGCAGCTATCATTGCAGGCCTTGCTTCCATCGCAGCAGCATTCTCCGACTCCAACGCAGCAGCTCATGCGCTTGACGGCATGACCCGTCAGCCGGAAATGGCAGGCAAGCTCTTCACGAACATGCTCGTCGCTATCGGCCTTATCGAATCCATTCCGATCATTGCCATCGTTATCGCAATCGTTCTCGTATTCGCTAACCCGTTCCTCGGCTAATTTCTCACATTCATTAGCCTAAGGAGGGGAGTTCATTGGTAGAATTAAATGGTACGCTGATCTGGCAGATCGTGAACTTCGTCATCCTTTGTGCTATCCTGGGACATTTCTGCTACAAGCCGGTACTGAAAGTTCTGGACGACCGCAAGGCGCGCATTCAGAATGATCTCGACTCCGCTAAGGCGGCGGCGGCTGACGCGAACAAGCTGAAAGAAAGCTATGAAGCGCAGCTCCGCGACGCGCAGATCCAGGCGCAGGATATCGTCAGCAAGGCGGTAAAAGAAGCGCAGGTCCAGGCACAGGCACAGATCGAAGCCGCGCGTGAAGCCATCGCGAAAGAAAAGGACGCCGCTTCCAAACAGATCGAAAGAGAACGCGCTGAAGCGCTTGAAGATCTGAAGGAACAGGTGGCGGCGCTTTCCTGCGACATCGCTTCCAAGATCATCAGCACGAATATGACACCGGACACCAACGATCGCCTGATCGCTGAAAGCATTGCAAAGCTGGGTGCCCACAAAGCAGGTAAATAATCATGGATAAGAACGTAATCGTCTCCAAGAAATACGGACGCGCTATCTATGAGATTGCTCTCGAGCAGAACAGCCTGGAAAAAACAGAAGAGGAACTCACTCTCATCAGCGAGACCATCGCTGAGAACGCAGAGCTGAAATCCTTCCTTAATCATCCTTTCCTTACGAAGGATGCCAAGAAAGATACCATAAAGAAATTGTTCGCAGACAAGGTGCAGCCCGTGGTGCTGCAGTTCTGCTACGTCGTGATCGACCGCGACCGCTTCGACCTTCTTCCGGAAATGGTCAGCGCCTACACCGTGCTGGCTCATGAAGGCATGGGCATCGAAGAAGCGCTCGTCACTTCCGCGTTCCCGCTCACGCAGGAACAGGCGGACAGCCTCAAGGCCAAACTTGCGGAAATGACCGGGAAGAAGATCATCATGAAGCAGAAGGTGGATTCCGCCCTCATCGGCGGCTTCACCGTGCAGATCGGCGACCGTCTGATCGACGGCTCCGTGGCCAGACAGCTGCAAACCCTGAAAGCAAAAATCATGCAAAGAGGCTGAGGTGACTTATAGGAAATGAAAATCAGTTCAGATGAAATTACATCTGTCATCAAAAAACAGATCGAAAACTACAAAGTAGACCTCAATGTCGATGAAGTAGGCACAGTCCTGGAAGTCGGCGACGGCATCGCCCACGTATACGGACTGGAAAACTGCATGTCCGGCGAACTGCTCGAACTTCCGAACGGCGTATACGGCATGGCTCTGAACCTGGAAGAGAGCAATGTCGGCGTCGTACTGCTGGGCAGATACGAGACCATCAAGGAAGGCGACGTCGTAAAACGCACGGGCCGCCTGATGCAGGTGCCGGTCGGCGACGCAGTCATCGGCCGCGTCGTCAACTCTCTCGGCCAGCCGATCGACGGCAAGGGCGAGATCCATACCGACGAATACCGCGACATTGAAATCAAAGCACCGGGCATTGCCGACAGACAGCCGGTCAACGTACCGCTGCAGACCGGTCTGAAGTGCATCGACTCCATGGTCCCGATCGGACGCGGACAGCGCGAACTGATCATCGGCGACCGCGGCACCGGCAAAACGGCTGTTGCTGTCGATACCATTCTGAACCAGAAAGGTCAGAACGTTATTTGTATTTATGTATCCATCGGCCAGAAGAACTCCAACGTCGTCCGCGTATACGAACGGCTGAAACAGGAAGGCGCCATGGATTATTCCATCATCGTACACGCAGGTGCGTCCGAAGGCTCTCCGATGCAGTACCTGGCTCCGTATGCCGGCGTATCCATCGCGGAATACTTCATGCACAAGGGCAGAGACGTCCTCATCATTTATGATGACCTCTCCAAGCAGGCTGTCGCATACCGCGCGATGTCCCTGCTGCTCCGCCGCCCGCCGGGACGTGAAGCATATCCGGGCGACGTATTCTACCTGCATTCCCGTCTGCTGGAACGCGCGGCCCGTCTCTCCGATGAACTCGGCGGCGGCTCCATCACCGCGCTCCCGATCATCGAGACCCTCGCAGGCGACGTCGGCGCGTACATCCCGACGAACGTCATTTCCATTACCGACGGCCAGATCTATCTGGAAACGAACCTCTTCTACGCAGGCATCCGTCCGGCTATCAACGTCGGTCTGTCCGTATCCCGCGTAGGCGGCGCGGCGCAGATCAAGGCAATGAAGCAGGTCGCAGGGACGCTGCGTCTGGATCTGGCGCAGTTCCGCGAACTGGCAGCCTTCGCTCAGTTCGGCTCCGACCTCGATCCGACCACCAAGGCCCAGATCGACCGCGGCCAGAGAACGACGGAGATCCTGAAACAGCCGCAGTACAGCCCGTATCCGGTAGAAGACCAGGTCATGGCCATCTACACCGCAGTCAAGGGCTATCTGGATGATCTCGAAGTCGAACAGGTCGTCGATTTCGAACATCAGCTGATCGCATTCCTCCACAGCAGCCATCCGGAAATCGGCGCTTCCATCGTCGAAACGAAGAAACTGACCGACGAGAACGAAGCGGCGCTGCGTGCAGCCATCGAAGAATTCAAGACTCGTTACAAGGCGGCAAAGAATACTGAAACGGCAGCGGGGTGATCTGAATGGAGAGTACTCGCGATATAAAGGGGCGCATCAAATCTGTCACCAATATCCAGCAGATCACAAAAGCGATGAAGATGGTCGCGGCGGCGCGTCTCCGCAAAGCGGAAGAAAAAGCGCACGGCGCCCGTCCTTACGCGGATAAAGTCGAAGAGCTCCTGCGCCGGGCTTCTTCGGCGGCAACGGATTTCTCCCATCCTCTCCTTGAAAAGAGAGAGATCAAGAGAACAGGCTACCTCGTCATCTGCGGCGACAAAGGCCTGGCCGGTGCCTACAACTCCAATGTCATGAAAGCGACAATGGCGGAGATCTCCGGGAAAGACAGAGATTCCTACAAGCTCTACGTTTGCGGGAAACAGGCGCGGAACTATCTCAAATTCCGCGGCTACACGACCGATACTTACCATTTCGGATTTTCCGATAAACCGTCCGCTGACGATTCCATCGCCATGGCGAAAGAACTGATCGAACGCTTCGTCAACGGTGAGATCGATGAAGTAAAGATCATCTATACGAAGTTTTACACCGCTCTCCGCCAGCAGGTCACCGTGACCCGCCTGCTTCCCATCGAAGCGCCGGAAGCGGGGGAAGCAGAAGGAGCGGACGCTCCTGCAGGAGAGATCCCTTACCTCTTCCTGCCCGGAGCCGCAGACGTTCTGGACAAACTGCTTCCGCAGTATGTGCAAGTGCAGGTATATAACGCGATGCTGCAGTCCGCGGCATCCGAACTGGGCAGCCGCATGGCCGCCATGTCCGCCGCGACCGACAACGCAACGGAAAGGATCGCCGACCTCAACCTCACCTACAACAAGGCCCGTCAGGCGCAGGTCACCAACGAAATTTCCGAAATCGTCGGCGGCGCGAACGCTCTCGAATAATCTGCACATAGTCTTAAGGAGGAATGCTTCTTCATGAGCAAGGAACAGGTAGGAAAAGTTATACAGGTCATCGGCGCTGTCGTCGATATCGCCTTTGATGATGATTCCAACTTGCCTGCTATTTATAACGCCATCCACGTCAAAGATGACACCGGCAGCGTGCCTGTCGATGTAGTCTGCGAGACCATGCAGCATCTCGGCGACGGCGTTGTCCGCGCGGTAGCCATGAGCTCCACGGACGGCATGGTAAGAGGAATGAAAGCTGTCGACACCGGCCGCGCCATCGCGGTGCCGGTAGGCGACGCGAGCCTGGGACGTATTTTCAACGTCCTCGGCAATACCGTGGATAATGATCCCAAACCGGTCGATGCTTCGGACTACTGGCCGATCCATCGCCAGGCTCCGGCCTTCAAGGATCAGTCCCCGGCAACTGAAATTTTCGAGACCGGCATCAAGGTCGTCGATCTGATCGCTCCGTACGCAAAAGGCGGTAAGATCGGTCTGTTCGGCGGCGCAGGCGTCGGCAAGACGGTCCTCATTCAGGAACTGATCCACAACGTAGCGACGGCTCACTCCGGCTGCTCCGTATTCTGCGGCGTAGGCGAACGCACCCGTGAAGGCAACGACCTCTGGGGCGAAATGAAAGAGTCCGGCGTTATCAATAAAGTAGCGCTGATTTACGGACAGATGAACGAACCGCCGGGAGCGCGTATGCGTGTAGGCCTGACCGGCCTGACCATGGCGGAATACTTCCGTGACGTGCAGCACCAGGACGTACTGCTCTTCATCGACAACATTTTCCGTTTCGTACAGGCAGGCTCCGAAGTATCCGCACTGCTCGGCCGTATGCCGTCCGCAGTAGGTTACCAGCCGACGCTGGCTACCGATATCGGCGAACTCCAGGAACGTATCACCTCCACGAAGGACGGTTCCATCACCTCCGTACAGGCTGTATACGTACCGGCCGACGACCTGACGGACCCGGCTCCGGCAGGCGTATTCACCCACCTCGACGCGACGACGGTACTGAACCGTTCCATCGCGGAACTGGGCATTTATCCGGCAGTGGATCCGCTGGACTCCACCAGCCGTATCCTCGATCCGAACATCCTCGGCGAAGAACACTACAAAGTGGCCCGCGGCGTACAGGCGATCCTGCAGCGCTACAAGGAACTCCAGGATATCATTGCGATCCTCGGCATCGAAGAACTGTCCGATGAAGACAAGCTCATCGTAGCCCGCGCGAGAAAGATCCAGAGATTCCTGTCCCAGCCGTTCTTCGTAGCAGAACAGTTCACCGGCCAGCCCGGCAAGTACGTCCCGCTGAAAGAGACGATCCGCGGCTTCAAGGAAATCCTCGAAGGCCAGCATGACGATCTGCCGGAAGGCGCATTCTATCTCGTAGGCACCATTGACGAAGCAATCGAAAAGGCTGAAAAGATGAAGAAAGGGGAATAAGCTATGGCTGATACCCTTGGCACCCCGCTGCATGTGGAAATCATCACGCCCGACGGTCCGATCTATACGAAAGACGGAGCGGTCATGGTGGTGGCCCGCGCAACGGACGGCGAATTTGCTGTCATGAAAAATCATCTGCCCCTCGCGGCGGCGCTGGAAATCAGCCCTGTCCGCATCAAGACGGCGGACGGTGAAGAGAAAGTGGCCGTATTCGGCGGCTTCCTCGAAATGGAAAAGAACTGCGTCAATATCGTAGCGCCTCTCGCTGAGCTCGCTTCGACCATCGACGTGGCCCGCGCGGAAGCAGCCCGCAAACGTGCGGAAGACAGACTTTCCAGCAAGAGCGCGGATATCGATGTGCATCGCGCTGAGCTCGCCTTGAAGCGCGCTCTCACGAGACTGTATGTAGCAGGGAAGATCTGACAATAAAAAAGACCCGATTTCATAACGGGTCTTTTTTTTGCGCTTTTTATCGGGAACGGGAGGAACAGCGGCGGCGCCGTCCGTCTTTATCCTTACTCGTCGCGGAAGGAGAGCTTCAGCACATCCGGACGGGCGTAATGGCCGCATACATCGTGCTCCATGCGGCTTGCGGGGACTTTCTGCATATCCAGCTCCGCGTAGAGAATGCCTTCTCTGTCCCAGAGCACGTCCGTCACGGCATGGCCTGACGGGTCGATGACACAGCTCCCGCCGCGGCAGACCGTTTCCGGCAGGCGCCGCACTTCATCAGCTCCCGCCAGATCGTCCGGATAGGTGTCCTTCGTGAAGAACATGTCGCAGTTGATGAAGTAGCAGTGTCCTTCGATGGCGATGTGGCGGATCGTATCCTGCCATTCCGGATTGTCGTTCGTATTTGGAGAAATATAGAGAGTGACTCCTTTCTGATAGAGCGCGCACCGGGCGAGGGGCATGTAGCTCTCCCAGCAGATCATGCTGCCCATGGGCCCCCAGGGCGTGTCCATGACGGGGAAGAAATCCCGGTCCGCGTCGCCCCACACCACGCGCTCGCTGCCGGTGGGCTTGAGCTTGCGGTGATTCATGATGACGCCTTCCGGGGAGATCATGAGATTGGAATTGTAGAGCGTCGCCGTGACGGGATCGCGCTCGGAAATGCCGATGGAGAGATAGACGCCGTGTTTTTTTGCCGCTTCCGCGAGGGCCTGCGCTTCTTCGCCGCCGGCGAGGATGGACGCGTCATAATAGCGCTTCCAGTCGCGGCGGCCTTCTTCCGTGCGGCTCCCCACGGTGAAACCGAAGGTCATTCCGTAGGGATAGCCGGGAATGAAAAGCTCCGGAAATACGATGAGCTCCGCGCCGTGTCCGGCGGCCTCTTCAATGAGGGCGAGCGCTTTCGCCAGGCAGGCGCTTTTGTTGAAAAGGACCGGCGCGGCCTGCACGACGGCGATGGAGCAGGTGGACTGTAAGTCTTTCATAAGTTCTTCCTTTCTGTAAATCCTCTATTTCTAAGAATACCACAGCCGCAGCGGGGCGGACAACGGCGGAATATAAAATCTTAATAAATGGGAGAGGAATGCCTGCCGGAAATTCATGATCTGTGATATGATAGACGGCAATATGTGAGGGAAAGAGGCGGATGATATGGAAGAAACGATGACGATGACAAGGAGGCTTACCGTCGGCGCGGCGGCGGCGGCGCTCATTTTTGTGGTGACTCTGTTCGTGAAAGTACCGATCCCGCTTGGCTACGCGAATCTGGGAGACGGTGTGATCTTCCTGGCGGCGGTCTTTCTGCCTCGGAAAGAAGCGGCTCTCGCCGCGGCGGTCGGTTCGGCGCTGGCCGATCTCATGGGGGGCTTCCCCGTGTGGATCATTCCGACGCTTATCATCAAGTACGGCATGGTGGAGATCGTCGCCCGGACGGCGCGGGACCGCACGAGCTGGCGCGCGCCGTCGGTCATCCTCGGGTGGGTGCTGGCCTCTGTGTGGGACGCGGCGGCATACACGCTGGCAGGGGCGGCCATTTACGGGAGTCTTGCCGTAGGGCTCACGTCGCTCCCGGCGCTCTCTCTGTCAAATGTGGCGAATATGGCTGCGGCCTACGCGGCGGGTTTCTTCGTCGCGGGGACGCGTTTTTTCGGCAAATAAAAAAAGATCCTTTCTTCTTTGAGAAGAGAGGGCCTTTTTGCTTAGTAGACAAAAAATTTTATTATCTAATAAACAGAATTCTTTTGAAGACTGCAAATGAAAAGTTGAAACAGAAGACAAAAATAGAATATACTAAAAATAATAGTTATTGAAGTTAATGAATGGGAGAAACGTATGAATAAAAAAGCATATTTAACAATTTTACTTTTTATTGGAATGATGGCTATTACTGGTTGTGGGAAATTAGGAGAAAGCGAAGCAACAGAAATGGTAAAAAATAGCTGTAAATTTCCCGATTCATTTAAAAAGATTGAATATGAGGTAAATGAATCTACAGGCTTATCACATTTAGACTTTAATGCTAAGAATGGACTTGGCGAGACTGTACAGGGAAGAGCGTACTTTATATTGACGCAAGATAAGATACAAATGATTGATACAACGAATATCCCAATTAATGTATTGGAGGAATTAGAAAAAATAGAACCAGCAAATTTTGTTGCGAACACAAAAGCATATAATGAAATTGCAAAGATTCAAAGAGAAAATGAAATTGATATGAAGATATTTATGGATGGATATAATCGTCTAAACGGGATGGACAATTATTTTGTCTGGCAGAATGTTGCAAGTCAAACTCCTAAAATCAATAAAATTATTAAAGAGTATAAGGAGGCATATGACAGGGCGAATCCATCTGTTCAAAAGTATTTTGAACAACCAATCAATTATTTTAAAATTGTGATGTCTGGGGATTTTCTATACTGGGATGGATATGTGGAAAGACCAACTGAATATCCTGATGAGGAACCGATTTTACCGAGGCATTGATATTATAAAATAAAAAAAGATCCTTTCTTCTTTGAGAAGAGAGGGTCTTTTATTTTTCCATGAAATTCTTTCGCAGTTTTTTCTCCGGCAGGGACGGCTGCTGGAGGCGGAGGAAGGGCTCCGGATCGGCGTGCTGGGTGACGACGTAGAGCAGATCGCCCGGGCGGAGCACGGTGTCTCTGTCGGGGACGAAGTATTCCCCTTCCCTGAGGATCTCCGCGGGAGCTGTCCGCGGCGGGAGGGGCAGGTCTTTTACCGTCCGGCCGTCGAGGGGGCAGCCTGCGGAAACGGCGAGCTCCGCGATGCGACCCGGCCCGTATTCGGGGGAAGCGCCCGACTTTCCGGCCATGCGGAGGCGGAGAAGCTCGCCGTAGACGGGCCGCCCGCCGAGGAGGCCGCTCACCGCATAGGCCGCGGCGGAGGCCACCGCGAGGGGCAGGAGGTGCTGGAAATCTCCGGTCAGCTCGAGGAGGAGCACCGTGCCCGTGATGGGGGCGCGGACGGAAGCGGAGAAAAAGGCCGCCATGGAGAGGATGATCATATTCGTCATGGCCTCCTGCGGGAGGAGCCCCGCCGCGATCAGAAGGCTTCCCGCCGCCGCGCCGGTGAGCGCGCCCACGGTGAGGGAGGGGAAGAAGAAACCGCCCGGCGCGCCGCTTCCGAAAGAGAGGAAGGTGAAGAGCGCTTTCCCGAAGAGGAGGAGCGCCAGGACGGGAAAGGCCGGGGCGGAGAGGGTGAGCGCATTGATGAGCCCATCGCCGCCGCCGGTGAGCGCCGGGCAGAGGAAGGTGAAAAGGCCCGCCGCGGCGAGAGGCAGGGCGAGACGGGCAAAGGCGTTCTGCCGGAGCGCGCGGGGAAAGAGCCGGTCCGCATGGAGGATGCCGTAGTTGAAAGGGAGCGCCGCCGCGCCGCAGACCGCCGCGAGGAGGAGCACATAGGGCAGATGGTCCGCCGAGAGGGGGCGGATGCCCGTGAAATGGAAGATCGTGGCGTCTCCGAAAAGGAAACGGATCAGCGCCGCCGCCGAGACGGAAGCGGCCATGGCGGGGAGGAGCACCGCCGCGGAGAAATGACGGTGCAGTTCTTCCACGGCGAAGAGCATCCCCGCGAGGGGCGCGTTGAAGACTGCCGCCAGCCCCGCGCCCGCGCCGCCGGTGATGAGGCAGCGCTCCTCCAGGCGCCGGAATCCCGCCGCCCGGCTCGTACCTTCCGCCGCCGCCGCGCCGATCTGGACGGCCGGCCCGGCATGGCCCAGGGAGAGGCCCGCGCCGATGGCGAGCGCCCCGCCGAAGATCTGCGCTGCCAGCACCCGCGCCCAGCGCATGCGGAGACAGCCCAGGAGCACCCCTTTCACGTGGGGGATGCCGCTGCCCCGCGCTGCCGGTTCCCAACGGCCGAGGAGAGCGAGCGCTCCGGCCAGCGCCATGAGAAAGCCCGCCCAGAGCGCGTACGGAAGGAGCAGCCCCGATGCGGAGAACGCCGCGGCGAGAGAAGCGCGGAGACCTTCCGTTTCCCCGATGAGGAAGCGGTACGCCGCGACGGCAAGCCCCGCCGCTACTCCGGAGATGATGCCGCCGAAAAAGAGGCGGAGCCGCAGACCGCGCCGCCGAAGGAGGCCCCGGCCGAGCTCATCGGCCATATTGTTCCTGCTGTCCACGGTATCCCTCCTTTCCGCGGGCAAAAAATACGGCTCCCCGGGGAGCCGCATACTTATAAAGTCACCTGGTACGTGAGCACCGCGTCGATGGCAGAGCACGCGCTTTCCCACGTGCCGATGGTATCTTCCATCTCCCGTACATAGATGTCATTTTCTATGGATTTCAGATTGATCCGCACATTGAGGATCGCCGCGTGAATGCCCGCCATGGCGCACTGCGCCGCGATGATGCTGTCCGTGAGGAGATTCGCATTGCCCTTCTGGAGGACTTTCGTGAAAAGGGGCAGCATGTCCGCCAGGGTCTGGCCGATCTGCATGGGCGCTTCCGCGGATTTGCAGAGCGCTTCCTGCACCGCGTTTTTCCGCGCCGCTTTTCCCGCTTCGTCCGCGGGCTTCGGCTGACGGAAGAGGGCCATGAGCGCTTCAAAATTCGCCGCGTCCTCGTCCATCAGGTCGAGCATGATCGCGCGGGCCTCCCGGAAAATGGAGCGCCACGCTTCCGCCTCTTCATGAATGGCTTCGTATTTCTGATTCGTCACTGTGAGGGCGCACACTTTCTCCGCAAGAGCGCAGGCCTGCGCGCCGAGGAGCCCCGCCGCCGCCCCGCCGCCGGGAGCGGGCGCCGCGCTGCCGAGCGCTTCCAGGTATCCGTCCACTGTCATCGTATGAAATGCTTTTCTTTCCATGATCCACCTCGCTGGTCTGAATTTTTTCTCATTTCTAAATTATAAGGCACCGGCGGGGAAATAGGAACAGGGAGGGCCTTCGTAACCGGATTATAAAAGAGTTATATAGGGCGGACCGTCCCGGCTGTGATATAATCATCCTAAAATTTTTCAGACCCATTTTTTTGAAGGAGGATGCCATGTGGAATCTGGCAGTCATCTCCCTGGTCACGCTGAGCTTCGTCCTCGGCACCTGTGAATTCATCATGATCGGCATCGTGCCGGATATCTCCGAGACGCTTGGCGTGCCGCTCACTCAGGCGGGCATGCTCATTTCCTGGTTCGCGCTCGCCTACGCCGCGGGCACGCCGGTGCTCTCGCTCTGGGGGAGCCGCTTCTCCCGGTACCGCTTCCTCATAGCGCTCACGGTGCTTTTCATCCTCGGAAATCTGGCGGCCTTTTTCTGCACGGCCTACGCGTCGCTGCTGGCGGACCGGCTCTTCCTGGCCGTGCTCTCTGGGACGATGATCGCCGTGTCCACCACGTTTGCCCCGGAGATCGCCGAGAGGAAGTACCTTCCCTCGGTGATGGCGTGGATCTTCGCGGGCTTCTCCATCGCCGCCGTGCTGGGCGTGCCTCTCGGGACACTCGCCGCGGCGTACCTGCCCTGGCAGTGGCTCTTCGCTGTCATCGCCGCGGTCTCGGCGATCGATCTTTTCCTCATGATGCGGAGCCTGCCCCGTGTCTCCGCGCCTGCGGCCGCGCCGGACGTGCGGCGGGAGCTCTCCCTCTTCGGCGACCGGCGCATCCTTCTCGGCATGGGCGTGGGCATGTGCGCCCTCGCGGGAAACTACACGTGGTACGCTTATGTGACGCCTCTCCTGGAGAATGTCATGGGCCTTTCCGCCGGGTGGGTGAGTCCGGTGCTCTTCCTCTTCGGCGCGATGACCATCGCTTCAAATCTCGGCAGCGGGCGCGTGGCCGCGGCAGGCGGCGCTTACATCCTCTGGCCGATCCTCGCGGCGGAAGCGGCTGTGGTGGCGCTTCTTGCGGCGGCGGTGCACAGTCTCTGGGCGGGCCTCTTTGTGATGCTCCTTCTCGGAGGCCTCATCTACATCCACAATTCAAGCATGCAGATCTATTTCCTCCACGTGTCCGCGGTGTCTCATCCGGGGACGCTCCTCATGGCGGGGGCGCTCCTCCCCACGGCGGCGAATACGGGCATCGCTCTCGGCACGGCGGCGGGGAGTCTGGCGGCGGACACCATCGGGCTGGCGCAGACGCCCATTCCCGGAGCGTGCTTTCTCGCGGCGGCGGCCTTCCTCTGCTGGCTCCTCATGCGTCCCGAGAGGGCCCGCATGAAAGCCCTGTCCTGGCAGGGAAAATGAGCGGACGGCGCGGGGAAAATATTTGACGGATAAAAAAGAATATGGTAGAATAAAACTCGTCATACGGGATATCTGTATGATGCCTGATGTGGCGGGTGTGGTGAAGTGGCTAACACGGCGGATTGTGGCTCCGTTATGCGTGGGTTCGAGCCCCACCACTCGCCCCATTTTTTTTTACCATTTTTGGGGGTATAGCCAAGTGGTAAGGCAACGGACTTTGACTCCGTTATGCGGCAGTTCGATCCTGCCTGCCCCTGCCAGCATACGACTGCGGTGCGCCGCAGTTTTTTTATTGCCTTTTCCAGATATCAAAAATTCCTATGCCGCCATTTTATTTTCGCTATGTCCGGAGGGGAAATATGCCGGAAAATGGCGGATTTCCGGCGTTTTTCACCGCCGCGGCGCGTGGGCGCTCCGCAGAGCGGTGCCCCGCTCCATTTTCGGCGCTTCCCTTTATCGGAGCAATCCATTAAAATAAGAGTATATATTTTTTCAGGGATGCGAATCCCGCGCCTGCGGCGCGGGGAAAAAATAAAGCGGGCAGACGCCCGCGAGACCGGGAGGCATTATGGACAGCACGACAGCATTTTACATCGCCATAGGCGTATTTCTTCTGACCTACTTGGGGATCATGTCGGAGAAGATCCCCCGCACGATCTGCTCCCTTGCAGGCGGCGGGCTGATGATCTACTGCGGCTTCGTCACGCAGGACGCGGCGCTGAAAGAGTACATCGACTTCAATACCCTCGGCCTGCTGACGGGCATGATGATGCTCATCGCCGTGGTGAAGCGGTCGGGCTTCTTTGAAGCGATGGCCCTCTGGGCGATGAAGGCGAGCCGCGGCGACGCGCGGGTGCTCCTCGTGCTGCTCTCCGTCATCACGGGCATTTCCGCGTCCCTCATCGATTCCGTCACGGCGGCGCTCCTCATCGCGCCGATGACCCTGTCCCTCTGCCGCATGATGAAGATCACTCCCGTGCCGATCCTCATCGGGGAGATCCTCATGGCCAACATCGGCGGCACGGCCCTCATGATCGGCAACCCGCCGAACGTCATGATCGGCTCGGCGACGCACCTCGATTTCAATGACTTCATGATCAATCTGGCGCCCGCTGTCATCATCACCACCGTATTTACGATGATCGCGGTGATCCTGCTCTTCCATAAGCAGCTCCACACGGGCAAGATGGATAAAGAATACCTCGACTCCATCGATGTTTCCTCGGAGATCAAAGACCCGGTCATCCTGAAGCGGTCTCTCGCTGTGCTGGGCCTCACCATCGTGGGTTTCGTGCTCCACAGCACGCTGGGGCTCCAGTCGGCGACCATCGCCATGACCGGCGGGCTCCTCGCCATCATGGCGTGCGGTATCGAACCGGCGGACGCGCTCCGTGAAGTGGATCTGGATACGCTCCTCTTCTTCATGGGCCTCTTCATCCTCGTAGGCGGCCTCGAAACGACAGGCGTCATCAGCGCCCTCGCCACCTGGGGCATCCACCTCGTAGGCGGCGACCCCGAGACGATGACCTACCTCATCCTCGTCCTGTCGGGCTTCGCGTCGGCTTTCATCGACAACATCCCCTTTACGGCGACCATGATCCCCCTCATTCAGGAAATGCAGAACCTCATGGGCCTCCAGCACGCGGACTACATGTGGTGGTCCCTCGCCCTCGGCGCGTGCTTCGGCGGCAACGGCACCATCATCGGCGCTTCGCCGAATGTCATCATGGTGGCCATCGCCGCGAGAGAAGGGCACAACATTTCCTTCGGCAAGTTCATGCTCTGGTGCTTCCCGATCATGATGATGACCATCGCCGTGTCCGGGGCGTACCTCTATGTGATGTACTTTATGTAAAATACGGCGTCCGCTTTCCTTCGGGAGAGCGGATTTTTTGCGTCTTTTCCCCGGCAGCGGACGGGCGGAATGCTTCCCGGAAGGGTATATAAAAATTTTTCATAAGATGCGCCCGACGCTCGGAAGCGGGGAGAGAAAGCCGGATTTCCGCGGGAAACGGGGGAAATCGGCGCTTTCCGTGTGCGCTTATGAGGCAAGCGGGAAAAAACACCTTTCTTTTTCCGGAAATTTGATGAACGGGAATTTGACTTTCTTCTTATAGTGGTATACTATAAAACCGTGAATCAGAATAAAGCATACACTTTTCATAAGCGATTTTTCTAAGGAGGATTACAATGGACAAAAGAGAAAACGCGTATGTGCTGTGGTTTGATGAACTCCGCCGCGAAGACGTGGCGCTGGTAGGCGGCAAATCGTCTTCCCTGGGCGAACTGACATCCGCTACCCACGTGCCGGTCCCCTACGGTTTTGCGACGACCGCTCACGCATACCGGTACTTCATGGATGCCACCGGAACGAACAAGAAGATCCATGAACTGCTCGACCAGCTGGACGACGTGGAAGACTCCGCCGAGCTCCGCGACGTGTGCGCGAAGATCCGCGCGGAGATCGTCGCGGCGGAAATGCCGGAAGACCTGGCAGACGCCATCGGGGATGCCTATGAAGAACTGGCGCAGAAGACCGGTCACGGCGATCCCTTCGTAGCCGTCCGCTCCAGCGCGACCGCGGAAGACCTGCCGGACGCTTCCTTCGCGGGCCAGCAGGACACCTACCTCAATGTAAAAGGCCGGGAAGAAGTCATCCGCAAAGTCAAGGAATGCTACGCTTCCACCTTTACTGACCGCGCGACCTACTACCGCGTGAAGAAAGGCTTCGCTCATGAGAACGTCGCCCTTTCCGCCGCCGTCCAGATGATGGCGTACTCCAAAGTGGCCGGCGTCATGTTCACCGTCGATCTCGCCACCGGCGCGGACGACAAGATCATGATTGAAGGCTCCTGGGGCCTGGGCGAATACATCGTACAGGGCACCGTCACGCCGGACAATTTCGTCGTGGATAAAGACAGCCTCACCATCCTGTCCCGCCGCATCAATGAAAAGCCCATCGAACTGGTGCGCGATGAAAACGGCGGCGTCGTAGAAAAGCGCGTTCCCGAAGAACTGGCGAAAGCGCAGGTCATGAGCGACGAACAGATTGCGGAACTGGCAGGCTACGCGAAAGCCATTGAAAAGCACTACGGCTGCTACATGGACATGGAATGGGCGCTCGATGAAGACAACAAACTCTGGATCCTCCAGGCCCGCCCGGAGACTGTATGGTCCAGAAAGAATAAAGAAAAGAAAGAGGAGAGCAAAGTGAACGTAACCACCGATCATAAGGTACTCGTCAAAGGCCTTCCCGCCAGCCCGGGACTGGTCGCAGGCAAAGCGCATGTCATCACCGACCCGGCGGACATCGATCAGTTCAAGGAAGGCGAGATCCTCGTCACGCTCATGACCTCCCCGGACTGGGTGCCGGCCATGAAGAAAGCCCTCGCCATCGTCACGGACGCGGGCGGCATGACCTGCCACGCTTCCATTGTTTCCCGTGAACTGGGCATTCCCTGCGTCGTCGGCACGAAGAGCCGCAGCACCGATGCCACCGCTGTGCTGAAGACCGGTCAGGAGATCACCGTGGACGCGCAGAACGGCATCATCTATGACGGCATCGTGGAAGACATGATCGAAAAACCGCAGGCGCAGGCAGCGGCAGGCACTGCGGCTGTAGCGGCGGAATACTTCCCGCCCACCGGCACCACCGTCCTCATGAACCTGGGCGATCCCGATCTGGCGCAGAAATACGCGTCCCTCCCGTGCGACGGCATCGGCCTCATGAGAGAAGAATTCATCTGGACCACCTTCATCCATGAACACCCGCTGCACCTCATCGAAACGGGCCATCCGGAAAAAGTCGTCGACATGCTGGCGGAAGGCATCAGCAAAGTCTGCCGCGCCATGGCGCCGAGACCGGTGGTGCTCCGCTTCTCCGACTTCAAGTCCGGCGAATACAGAAACCTCGTGGGCGGCGACAAATACGAACCGGTAGAACCGGCCGACCTTCTCGGCTGGCGCGGCGCTTCCCGCTACTATGACCCGAAATACATCGACGCGTTCCGCCTCGAACTGAAAGCGGTGAAGAAAGTCCGCGAAGAATTCGGCCTGAAGAACCTGAACTGCATGATCCCCTTCTGCCGCACCGTAGACGAAGCGCGCAAAGTCACGGAGATCATGAAAGAAGAAGGCCTCGAACGCGGCCCGGACTTCAAGCTCCTCCTCATGGCGGAGATCCCCTCCAACATCATCCTCGCCGATCAGTTCAATAAATACGTCGACGGCTACTCCATCGGCTCCAACGACCTGACCATGCTCATCCTCGGCTGCGACCGCAACAACGACACCGTGGCCTCCCTCTTCGATGAACGGAACCTGGCGCTCCGCCGCGCGATCCGCCACCTCATCAAGACGGCGCACAAAGACGGAAAGACCGTATCCATCTGCGGCCAGGCGCCGTCGGTCTACCCGGACTTCACGGAATTCCTCGTGAGAAGCGGCATCGACTGCGTATCCGTCAACCCGGATATGGTCAAGGCGACGAAACTGAACGTGGCCCGCATCGAACAGAGACTGCTCCTCGACGCGGCGACCGGCAAAGGCCTCGCGGAGACCGAAGAATACGACTGGTAAGAAAAACGGATGAACGGCGCGGGCGGAAAGACCCTTCCGCCGCCGATCCGCGGAAGCGGATGATCCGGGAAATGTGGGGCTGCCGTAAGGCGGCCCCCTTTTTCAAAATATAAAGAAAGGAAGAACAACGTGCAGCTTACAGACCGTCAACAGGAGATCACCCGCATCGTCCGTGAAAACGGACCGATCACGGGAGAAATGATCGCCGCGAAACTCCACGTGACGAGAAGCGCGCTCCGGGGCGATCTCGCCGTCCTTCTCTCAGGGGAAGTGATCGCGGCCAGACGCAGGCTGGGCTACTACTACCTGGGCGGCGGCACCGATCCGGCGGCCTCCGAGATCAGGAAATGTACGGTAGCTGCCTGCATGTCCCGGCCTATCGTCGTGGCCGGAGACTCCAATGCCTACGACGCGGCGGTCCTGCTCTTCACGGAAGACGTGGGGACCATCTTCGTGGGCGAAGAAGACAATATTCTGGGCGTCGTATCCCGCAAAGACCTGCTCAAAGCCGCCATGGGGCGGGAAGGCCTTCAGCAGATGCCCATTTCCATGGTCATGACGCCGAAATCCAAAATGATCTACGCAGAACCGGATGAAGAAGTGGTGAACGTGGCGCAGAAACTCATCGACTATGAAGTGGACTGCCTGCCCGTGGTCACCGTGGAAGAAGGAAAAGGCGACCGGCGCTTCCATTTGCAGGGGCGCATTTCCAAGACCAATATCACCCGGCTGTTTCTGGAACTCGGCATGGGCCGCAGGAGGTAATGCTTCGTGAATCAACCGACCGTATATGTCATTTCGGACTCCCTCGGCGAGACCGGCGAAAAACTTGCCCACGCGGCGATCAGCCAGTTCGACGAGGAAAGTATAGACGTCATCCGCGTGCCCTTCGTGCGCAATGCGGACCAGATCAATGAGATCACCGCGGAAGCGGCCCGGAAAGGCGCCATCATCTGCCACACTCTCGTCTCTCCCGAGCTGCGGGAAAAACTGGATGAAGCAGCGGCGGCGCACGGCGTGCGCTATGTGGACATCCTCGGGCCCATGCTCGACGCGGTCTCGTCCATCGCGCAGACGAAGCCCCGCATGAAGCCGGGCCTCATCCACAAGCTCGATGAAGAATACTTCAAAAAAGTGGAGGCCATCGAATTTGCCGTCAAGTACGACGACGGGAAAAATCCCGCCGGGTTTGAAAAGGCGGACATCGTCCTCATCGGCGTGTCCCGCACATCCAAGACGCCCATGTCCATGTACCTGGCGCACAAAAAATACAAAGTGGCCAATCTGCCTCTCGTGCCGGAAGTGCCGCTGCCGGAAGAGATCTTCCGCGTGCCGCCGTACCGCATCGTGGGCCTCATCATCGATCCGTACAAACTGAACAGCATCCGCACGGAACGGATGAAGGCGCTCGGCTTCTCCAGCGCGGCGAATTACACGGACATCACCCGCATCGAAGACGAGCTGGCCTACGCGAAAGCCGTCATGCGCCAGCTCCACTGCGTCGTCCTGGACGTGTCGAACAGGGCCATCGAAGAAACTTCGAGCCGCATCATCGAGATCATCGAAAGGAACCGCCAGATCTACGGCGAGAAATACTGAAAAAGAAGCGCTGCCTTGCGTGAGGCGGCGCTTTTTTGCTACAGTGGAAGAAACAGAGACGTCCACAGGAGGAGATCATGAACATCAGAGAAAGAACCGAACGGAATGAGCGGCAGCTCCTTTCGCCGCTTGCCGTGTTCGCCGACGAAGCGGAAAGAGACAGGCCGGAAGAAGAATGTCCGCTCCGCACCGCCTTCCAACGGGATCGGGACCGCATCCTTCACAGCAGCTTCTTCCGCCGCATGAAGCACAAGACGCAGGTCTACATCGCGCCCCGCGGCGACCACTACCGCACCCGCATGACCCATACCCTTGAAGTGGCCCAGATCGGGCGCACCATCGCCAGAGCGCTCCGCCTCAATGAAGACCTGGTCGAAGCCATCGCCCTCGGCCACGACCTGGGGCACACCCCCTTCGGCCACGTGGGCGAATCGGCGCTGAACGACATCTGCGGTCATTTCCATCACAATGAGCAGAGCGTGCGCATCGTGGAGCGCCTCGAAAAAGGCGGGAAAGGGCTGAATCTCACGAAACAGGTGCGGGACGGCATTCTCCGCCACACCGGACATGTCCCGGCGGCTTCTCTCGAAGGGCAGCTCGTCAAATACGCCGACCGCATCGCCTACCTCTGCCACGACTTCGACGACGCCGAGGCGGCGGGGCTCCTCACCACGCGGGACCTTCCCGACGCCGTGCGGCGGCGCTTCGGCGAGACCCATTCCGACATGATCACCGCCATGGTGACAGACCTCATTCAGAGCGCGCTGGACAGCCGTGCCCTGCACATGTCCCCGGAAGGCGACGAGACGCTCCTCACATTCCGGGAATTCATGTTCCGCCGGGTCTACCTCTCGCCGGCTCTCGTGCCCGACCGCGAGCGGGGATACAACGTGGTGCAGATGCTCTACAAATACTACATGGACCATCCCGAAGCGATCCCCGCGGAATGGCGGCTCCTCGCGGACGATGACAGCCAGGCCGCGGTGGACTACATTTCCGGCCTTACCGATAACCACGCCATCGCCCTCTTCCAGGATCTCTTCGTTCCCCGGTACTGGAATCTGTGAGGACCTCGTTAAAAATAATAAAATTTCCCCGTCGGGGCTTGCAACAGTTTCCGGATTTTTTTACAATGCAGATAAAGCATCCTTTCTTGCGAAAAAGGAAAGTCAGAAAGAAATGAGGCGATCTGTATGAAAAAGATTCTGGCAGCCATGATACTGGCGGCTTTCGCCGCGGGCGTGACCGCATCCGCCGCGATGCCCTTCGGCGACAGAGGCCCCGGCCCGGCCCATCCGAAGCCCGGCGCCGCCGTCCATCAGGAAAAAGACAAGAGGATCCCTCCGGGACAGGCGAAAAAGATCGAGAAAAAGGACAAGGACCTTCCGCCGGGCATCGCAAAGAAAATAGAGAAAAAAGACAATGACCGCAGAGATGACAGAAGAGATGAACGCCGGGATGAGAGGAGAGATGAACGCCGGGACGACAGAAGAGACGAGCACAAAGCGCCGCCGCACATGCAGAAGCCCGATCCCCGCCGTGATGACCGCGGCCGCAAGGCGCCGCCCCCGCCGAGAGACCGCCATGACGAAGACGATAACGACAAGGACAATGGCGGACTCATCGGGAAAATTCTCGAACAGATCAAAGACTGACCGCAGAGAAGGCTCTTCTTCGGAAGGGCTTTTCGTATGCAGGAATTTAGATATTTATATAACTCGATTCATATGATATAATAAGAAACAAGATTTTTACGTGAGAAAAGAGGAAACACCATGGATTATGAACCGAGCTACAAAGAATTTGCGACCATCTTCAAGGCCCTCTCCGACGAGACCCGGCTCTGCATCGTGGATATGCTGTCCTGCGCGGAACTCTCGGCGTGCGATATCCTGAAGAATTTCACCCTGTCCCAGTCCACCCTGAGCTACCACATGAAAATTCTCATCGAAGCGGGTATCGTGAACGCCCGCCGCGAAGGCCTGTGGACGAAGTACTCCATCAATGACGACACATTTATGAAAGTCATGGACTTCCTGCCGGCGCTCTACAAAATGAAAAACGAATGCGTCTGCAAGCAGATCAAGTACTGCAAAGAAGGCGACTCCTGCCCGGTGAACGTCAACGGCAAAGATTCCTTCGGCTTCTGAGGGAAAGTAGAACAGACAAAAAAAGACGAGCCATAAAAAGCCCGTCTTTTTTGCGTTGCTTTTCAGTGAAAAATGGAAACGCTCTGCCGCCGCGCCTGATGCGGTAAACCCGGGAATCTCGTGTTTTGCGCTTTACAAGAAAAGACATTGCCGCGCGTCTTCCGGTCATCGGCTGGTAAATATTTCTGATTTGTATATCCTCATTCTCCCTGCCATACTGGAAGTAACAGAGGACGATATCTGCGGATTCTGGCTCCTACTCGAACTGGGAGTACCGAGGGCTGCATTTACATCGTCTTCTATTTTTTTGTACTCATCCTCCTTAAATGGAAAATAAAAAACGCCCTGCCGATCAGCGGCGGCAGACGGCCGTGCACCCGCGGGAATTTTTCCGTCGGAAAGGGAAGCCCGCCCGGCATCAGAGGAAGCGGCGCTTTTGATTCGGATATGGTATAATTTTTGCATAGAATATTTTCGATAAAGGAGAACGCTATGTTTGTGATCGGCTGTCATTTGTCGGTATCGAAGGGGTATCTCGCCATGGGGAAGGAGGCTTCTTCCCTCGGTGCGAATACGTTTCAGTTCTTTCCGCGGAATCCCCGCGGCGGGGCGGCGAAGGCGCTCGACCTGGCGGACGCGGAGGGGCTCCGCGAATGGATGGACGCTCATGATTTCGGGCCCATTCTCTGTCACGGCGCGTATACCATGAACGGCGCGGCGGCGAAGGCGGAGGTGCGGGAGTTCGCGCGGACGGCCATGCGGGAGGACCTGGCGAAGGCCGCGGCACTCCCCCGCTGCCTGTACAATCTGCATCCGGGCGCGCACGTGCGGCAGGGGACGGAGGCGGCCATCCCTCTCATCGCGGACATGCTGAACGAGGCGATGGATCAGGAGCCGCTCCCGCCCTTCGTGCTGCTGGAGACGATGGCCGGGAAAGGCACGGAGGTGGGGCGTACCTTCGAGGAGCTGGCGGCCATCATCGACCGGGTGGAGCGGAAGGATCGCATGGGGGTGTGTCTCGATACGTGCCACGTGTATGACGCGGGCTACGATATCGTGAATGATCTCGACGGGGTGCTCGCCGAATTTGACCGGGTGATCGGCCTTGACCGGCTTCACGCGGTGCATCTCAATGACGACAAAAATCCTCTTGGCAGCCGCAAGGACCGCCACGAGAAGATCGGCGAGGGGACCATCGGCACGGCAGCCATGGGGCGCATCATCAATGAGCCGCGCCTCCGGGACCTGCCGTTCTATCTGGAAACGCCGAATGAGCTTCCCGGGTACGCCGCCGAGATCGCGCTCCTGAAGTCGCTCTGCCGGGAGGCGTAAAAAGAAAAGGAAACGACTGCTCTTTTCAGAGCGATCGTTTCCTTTTTTCGTGCCTGCGAAACGCCTTCCCGAGCGGGGCGTTTTTTCATCACAGTTTGTATTCGTAGCCGATCATGAAATTGATGCCTTCCGAGAGATAGCCGTAGGTGGTGCGGTCAGGGCCTGCCGTGGTGGTATAGTCTTTCCGATCGAGAAGGTTGTTGATGTGGAGGAAGACCCGCTGATCGTCATCCGGCGCATAGGAAATGTCCAGATCGGTGAAGAGCGCCGGTTTCATCCACGTGCGCCCGTCGGTGGTGTCGTCTGCCCGGAGGCCGATGTAATTCGCCGAGAGGGCGGCGCGCCATTTGTCCCGGTGGTAGTCCACCGCGCCGGTGAGCTGGAACGCATTGTCGTGGCGCACCCAGCCGATGGAAGCGCCGTTGTCATCGGTCTTCTTCTCTTCGGGGATGCTCCACGTGAGGCCCCAGCTGGTGGAGAGCACGTCGTTGTGTGCGATGTCGGCGGAGATCTCGATGCCCGTATTCTTGCTGTCCAGATTGTCATAGAGCGCATCGCCCGTGGCTGTGTAGCCGCTCACTTTCTGGATGGAGTCTTTCAGGTCGTAGTGGAAGAGCGCCACCCGCCAGGACGTCTTGCCGTCGTTCAGCTTGTATCCCATCTCGTAGTGCGTGCCGTGCTCCGGCTGGAGATCGATATTGGGCTGCATGGCCGCGCCGCCGAAGATCTGGCTCAGGTAGGGCAGGCGGAAGGACTGGCCCGCTTTCGCGTAGAAAGAGCTGTCGTCGGTGAGGCGGCGGATGTACTGCACCTCCGGCGTGAATTTGCTCTGGTCTTTCTGCTCGGAGCGGTCAGTCTCGCCGGAGGCGAGATTCCGCGTATGGCCTTCGGCATGGCGGACCAGCGTCTCCCGGCCGGAGAAAATGAGCCGGTCCTTCTCGGTCACGCTCCAGTCGTAGGAGGCGTAGAAGGCGTAGATGTCGCGGGCGTAATTGCTCCGGCTGCCGCCGTCACCGCGGCTGTAGAGATCCATGTCTTCCCGCTGGAATGACGTCCCGAGCAGGAACGAATTCTCTCCGGCAAGGTCGAATTTCTTCTGCACATTCACATGGGTATTGTGCCCCTTCCGCCAGCTGTAGCGGAAAGCATCCTTTATGCTGCCGTCCGTATAAAAATTCGTCTGGTCATACTGCCGTTCCTGAGTGCCGTAGGAAGCAAAGGCGGTGAAGCCTTTCTTATCGTCGTAATTCAGAAGGAAACTGTTGTTCTCGTCGTCATAGCGCCGCCGCTGGTACTTGTCCGCATAGTCCGTGTCCAGAATGTCCACGATATTTTTATTTTTGGAGAAATTGTGGGTGAATGTGAGGCCCTCCGCCAGGTCGTACTTCCAGGTGATTCCCTTGTCCTCGCCCTTCGCATAGTTGATATGCTGCCACGACTTGGTTTTTCCGCTCCATTTATCTGTGGTGAAGCGTCCCGAATCGCCGCGGTTCTCCAAATAGGCGGAAACGCTGAACCGGTCCGCGCCGGTATTCACGCTGTAGCGTTCCCGGCCGAAATTCCCGGCGGACACTTTAAGCGACGTGCCGGCATTCTTCCGCGTGATGATATTGATGACGCCGCCGGAGGCCTCCGAGCCGTAAAGAACGGAGCCCCCGCCGCGGACGACCTCGATATGGTCGATGGTGTCGGCGGCGATGTCTTCCAGATTGTACTTGCCGTCCTGATTCACCGGCACCCCGTCCACGAGCACGAGCGTGCCCCCGGAAACGCCGCGGATGGAGATCTTGCTGGTCATCGTGCCCATGGCGGCCCCGCCGGGGAGCTGCGCTGAAGAAGAGAGCCCCAGAGAATGGGAGAGCGCTTCATAGGCGCTTCCCGCGCCGCTCTTCTCGAGATCCTCCCGGCTGATGACCTCTGTGGACGCCGGCGTGTCCAGATCGGTCGTCTCCTCCCGCGCCGCCGTCACCAGCACCGGATTCAGGGCGTACTCTTCCTCCGCCCATGCCGTACCGGAGAATGCCACCAGCACAGCGGCGCTCAGCATGACCTTTTTCCTGCGATTCATATCCAATGCTCCTTTCTGAGCTTTTGATGAATGAAAATCCTACAGACATTATACCTCTTTGAGAAATAAACGGCACTTTTTGTGGAAAATTTAAATAATTTTTGCGAAAATCAGGAGAAATAGTTTGACAGATTAAAAAACACAAGGTAATATGAGAAGCGTCTTAGAGAAAAATAGGAAAAGTAAATTTAAAACGAAAGATCGCTGAAGACAGGTGTCCCCACGGGGACTTAATAGGGAATCCGGTACAAGCCGGAGCGGTCCCGCCGCTGTAACAGGGAGCTTTCCGCAGGAACCATTGGGCCGAGGCCTGAGAAGGGGCGGAAAGCAGTGAACTGGAGCCAGAAGAACTGCCTGTTTTCATTCGGCATGCTGCGATAGACAGCCCCTGCCGGAGACGCGGCATTTTTGCGCGCCTTCCTGCGGGGAGGCGCTTTTGTTTTCTTCACGCCCGGGCGGAACAAGGCGAGCCGCGGGCTGTGCGGAAATAGATGGGAGATCTGAGTGAGTGAAAAGAAAGGAAGGGAACTATGAAAAAATGGCTGCTGGCCCTGGCTGTGGCGCTCTTCGCCTGCCTTGCGCCGTGCTTTTTCGCCTCTGCCGCGTCGGTGCGCTCTTCCGATACGATGATCCTCGACTGGCGGACGGAAAAAGTCTGGACCGACGGGGGCGACCTTTGCGTGAAGGGGACGTTCACCAATAAAAGGGGCGATCTGACGATCACGAAGTTGAATGATTTCGTCATGCAGATCACGTTCACGAAGGACGATGGGAGCAAGTATCAGTTCATCGGCCGGCCGGAAAAGATGCCGCTCGTGAAGATCAAAGCGAACGGCAGGCGGACAGTCACTCTGAACTTCGGGCCTTTTGACGGCGCGTGGAAAGACTGGGTGACCACGGAAACTTATGTATTTACGTATATTAATGGAGCCCGCTGGTAAAGAGGAAAAGCGGACCCTGCCTGAAGGGGAAACGATCGATGAAACATAAAATATGGGCTGCGATGATGGCTGCTGCTTCTGTGTCCACCATGGGGGGGCTGAACAGCTATGCAGCATTTGACGAAAACCTGAATGCATACACGCTGGACGCGGTGGTGGTCGATGCGGACAAGACGAAAAATAAATTCGGCGACACCATCACGGAGCAATCCTATTACCGCACCGGCGGCGATGTGAAAGTCATCACGAGAGAAGAAATAGAGAAGCGCCACTACACCGACCTGACGGAAGCGATCAAGCGCATTCCCGGCGTGACTTTCCAGAATCCGGGCTACCGAGGCGGCGAATACGGCTATCAGTTTTATAATAACGGCGTCTCCATCAACGGCGATTCCCGCGTCATCATCCTCGTAGACGGGCGGCGCGTGGACAATGCGGCTTCTACGAGAGTCGGCTCCAATTCCAAGACCGGCTCTAAATCGACGGGGGTCAACCTGAATCAGGTGACGAATATGGAGAACGTCGAGAAGATCGAAGTCATCAAAGGCCCGGGCGCTTCGGCCTACGGCGCGGACGCCATGGGCGGGGTCATCAATATCATCACCCGCAAGGGCGGCATGGATACGACGGGCAGCGTCGACCTGTCCACCGGTTCATGGGATCAGCACAATTATTCCTTCAATGTGTCCGGCTCGGCGGGCTCTGATAAATCGTGGCACTACTTTATATCGGCGAACCGCAGCATGAGCGGCGACACGAAGTACGTGGACGGCGTCACCGGGGAGACGGGCACGCTCGGCGGCTCCCGGTGGAAGGAAGACGGCGTCAATTTCCGCGTGGATAAAGATTTCGATGAAAATCACAGTTTAAAGATCTGGTACAACTATAAAGAAGGGAAAGATGGCTATCCCATCGCCACGCCGAGCCTCCGATACTGGAATGAAGCGGACTGGAAGCGCATCATCTTCAACGCCGCCGTAGGCCAGCTGGACGAAAACAACGCGCTCATCGACAATAGTAAGCTTTCCGGGGACGCCAAAAATCCGGGGTACCACAATCTGTACGCCCTGGACGGGCAGCTCTACAATTCGTACAGCAAATTCCGAAACACCGACTGGGACATCACCTATACATTCAATAAAGAAAACGGCATGGAAAGCTTCGTCCGCTTCTATGACCAGAGCCATCGCTACATGCACCGTGACAAGTATCAGTGGGGGATCACAGGCAACAACATGTCCGGCGCCTATAAGAGCTGGTATCAAGGCGTGATCGCGGGCGGCGGCACGGTGACCGACGCGCTGCTGAACCAGTGGATCAATGAAAATCTGGCGCCCTTCCCGGGAAGCGGCGACCAGACTGCGTTCGACCGGTGGCTGGAACTGACCGGCGGCAAAGCAGGCGAGCCCACGAGCTGGCACGACGAGAAGAACCGCGGCATCCAGCTCCAGCTGGCCAAATCGTTCGGCATCCATGACGTGATCGGCAGCGTGACCTACGATAAGGCAAAGAATTATTCCGTTCGGAAAAATAACGACGGCAGCCGCGACTCCTCTTATGTGCGGAGAAAGACCTGGCAGGCCTATGTGCAGGATAAGATCCACATTACGGACAAGTGGGACTTCACTCCCGCGGTGCGCTATTCCAAGTACAGCGCCTTTGAGCATTCGATAGGAAATTCGCAGGGCGTCGGGGATACGGATGACCTGACGTACATGATGAGCACGGAGTACATGTTCAACGACGCGACGAGCATGTACCTGGGCTGGACGCGGGTCTTCCGCCCGGTGAGAGAGGGCGATTACACATCGACGGACGGCATCTTCCGTACGCCTCTTGAAGATGAGAAGGGGGACGCCTGGACGATGGGCGTCCGTCGGGAGATCTCGGATAAGACGACGCTTGCCATCCACTACGATATCACGAAGATGTCCAGCGCTATCGCCACGCTGCCGATCCTGACGGATACGGGAGACATCAGGAGCACCGCGGTGAACGCGAGGGAAGACAAGCAGTCCTTCAATATCACGCTGGATCATCAGTTCAACGATCATCTGATGCTCTCCGCTTCGTATTCCCACATGAAAGACAAATGGAAAGCGAAGCCCGGCTGGATACTCGATTCGAGCTGGGGCTATGCCGACGACGATGATATCAATACGGCCATTAACAGCCTCCGCCCGGCCAACCATTATTCTCTGAATCTGTCTTATGAAAACAGAAGGCTGTACACGGGCCTTCTGACGAACTGGTACACCGGCAACAGCACGCACGCTTTTACGGATAAACGGTTCCTCGTCCTTGACTGGAACATCAACTACGAGATCGCCGACGGCGTGACGCTCTACGGTCTGGTGAACAACCTCACCAATGAGGCCTATGAAACGTCCTTCAATTCCTGGAACGGCGTGGGGTCTTCCGCGATGCCGGCCAGGAGCTACATGGTGGGCGTGCGGTACACGTTCTGATCGTCAGGAAGTTTATATATATATAGCGGAAAGCACTTGGAGACAAGTGCCTTTTGCCGTATGTAGGAGGAACGATGAAAGCAGTATGGAAATGGACGGCTGCGGCGCTGCTGGCGGGAGCGGCGCTGTGCGCCACGACGGCCGTTTTTGCGGAGGCGGGGCCGTCTGCGGGAAAAGCGGCGGCTGCCGCGGCAGGCCCGATGAGGCCCAGAACGCAGCTCACGATGGAGGAGATGGAGATCATCCTGTCGCAGAAATATTTTCTCACGCCGGAGGAAGCGAGAGCTCATCTGGAGGCGGGCGTAAATTTCCGCGATCTGGAGCGGGCGGCGCTCTATTCGTACGTGACGGGAAAGACCGTGGACGAGATCCTGGCGGTGAAAAAGGACGAGACCTGGCAGCGGACGGCGTATCTCATCGGCGCGGTGGGGCAGCGGATGTACGACCGGCAGCTGGAGTGGAAGGCGGAGAATCTTCATCGCTGGTGGGGCATCGACAGGGAAACGGCGCTCAGGTATCTTCGCGAAGGCTGGCCCATGCACTATGTGAAGATCGCCTGGATCATCGCCGGGCACACGGACTGGACGATGGAAGCGGTGCTCGCAGACAGAAAATATACGGAGAGCTGGAAAGACTGGTGCGCCCGCCGTCTCGGCGTCTCCGGCGAGACGTATGACAAATGGATCTCCGCCTATGTGGATCCTGCGTATTTTCCGGGGAAGTATTTCTGAGCGATGAAATCTTTGTGGAAAAAAGCCGCGGCGGGAGTGTTCCTGGCGGCGGCGCTCTTTGGCGCCGGCTGCGCGCCGGTGGTGCGGGAGGGGACGCCGCCTGCGGAAGCGCCGGATCTGTCGTATGACCCGGCTCATTATCCGGTGACGGTTGAGACGCTGGACAGCCGCGGCGAGAAGAGGGAAGAGACATTCGAAAGACCGCCCTGGCGGGTGGCGGCGATCTGGCAGAATTCCATAGAAACGCTCATTGCGCTCGGCGTAGGAGACCGGATCATCGCGGCCATGGGGCTGCCCGACGAGAAGTATCTTCGCCCGGAATATCGGGAGACCTATCGGCACATTCCCTATACGAGCATGGAAAATCTGGACGTGGAGACGATGCTCATGGAGGAGCCCGATCTCATCGTGGGATGGATGTCTTCTTTCGGCCCGAAAACGCTCCGTTCCACGGAATTCTGGCGCGGCCGCGGCGTGGCGTCGTACATCTCGCAGGGGTCGGATTTTACAAAGCCCGACCGGCGGCACACCGTGGAGGATGAGTACCGGGATATCCTGAATCTGGGAAAGATCTTCGACAGGGAAGAGAAAGCGCGGGAGATCGTGGGCGCGATGAAAGAGGCCGTATCCCGGGCGGAGCAGAGAGCGGCCCGGCAGGGCCGCCGCCCGCGGGGGCTCGTCATCGAGTATCTGAACAGGGATATCCATGTGTACGGCGAGAAGACGCTCGCCGGCGATATCGTGCGGAAGATGGGCGGCGAGCTGCTCGGCCCGGAGCTCACGTCCATCAGCAAGGAGCAGATCATCGAGATGGATCCCGACGCGGTCTTCATCGTGGTCATCGAGTCGGCTTACGGCAGCGAGGAGCAGATACTGGATCAGTTCCGGGAGGAGAAGGCGCTTCGTGAGCTGCGCTGCGTGAAGGAGGGGCGGGTGTACGCGCTGCCGCTCTATGCGGTGTACAGCGCAGGCGTCCGCACGTATGACGGCATTCAGATCATTGGGAAAGGGCTGTATCCCGGCATGGAAGAAGGAGGAGAGGCATGAAGGCTTTTCTGCGGGGGCTGAGTTTTGCGGCGGTGCTGGCCGGTCTGGGCGTCCTGCTGGCGCTCGCTCTTTTCTGGGCGGCGAGCATCGGCACGGTGAAGCTGCCTTTTTCGGTGATCTGGCAGGCAGTGGCGGCACAGCTTACGGGCGGGCTGCCCATCGAGGCTCCGGGACAGGGGCCGGTGCATGACATCGTGTGGCTCCTGCGCCTGCCCCGGCTGGTGCTGGCGGCGCTCGTGGGATGCGGCCTCGCGGTGTGCGGCGTCATCATGCAGGCGATCGTGAAGAATCCGCTGGCCGATCCGTATATCCTTGGGGTGTCTTCCGGGGCGTCCCTCGGTGCGACGTCGGCGATCCTGCTCGGTATAGGCGCGGCGCTGGGGCCGAATTTCGTGGGCATCGCCGCTTTTTTCGGGGCGTTTGTCGTTTCTCTCGGCGTGCTTTTCATTTCTAATCTGGGCGGTCGGTCGAATTCGATGAAGCTCCTTCTGGCAGGCATGGCGCTCTCCGCGGTGTGCGGCGCGTTTTCCAGCTTCATCGTGTATTTTGCGAATAATAAGGAAGGCATGCAGTCCATCGCCTACTGGATGATGGGGAGCCTGGCAGGGGCGCAGTGGCCGGAGCTGGCAGTGATCGCGCCGGTGATCCTCCTCTCCGTGCTCTTCTTCTGGACACAGAGCCGGGTGCTGAATCTGATGCTGCTTGGCGATGAGTCGGCTATCACCATGGGAACAGATCTGCATCTGTATCGGCAGTGGTACCTGCTCATTTCTTCGCTCATCGTGGGATTTGCGGTGTATTCGGCAGGGATGATCGGCTTTGTGGGGCTCATCATTCCCCATGTGGTGCGCATGTTCACCGGTCCTGACCACCGGCGGCTCATCCCCGCTGCGGCGCTCTGCGGGGCGATCTTCCTGGTCGTGTCCGACGGCCTCTGCCGTGTGGTCATCCCACACACGGAGCTGCCCATCGGCATCCTGATCTCCATGATCGGCGCGCCGGCCTTTATTTATCTCATGGTGAAACGGACGTATGGATTCGGAGGAGGCAGCTGATGGAGATCCTGGCGGAAGCGGTGAAATTTTTTATCGGGCAGAAAGAGATCCTTCGGGGGATCGATCTCGAGCTGCGGCCGAAGGAGTTTCTCGGCATCATCGGGCCGAACGGCAGCGGGAAGAGCACGTTTCTGAAATGCGTGTACCGCGTGCAGCGGCCTTCGGAAGGGAAGATCTTTTTTGACGGGCGGCTCCTGGATGAACTGTCGTACCGGGAATCGGCGCTGAAGCTGGCCGTGGTGGCGCAGCATAATTATTACAATTTTGATTTTTCCGTGCTGGACGTGGTGCTCATGGGGCGCTCGCCGCACAAGAAGATGCTCCAGCGGGACAATCGGGAAGATTATGAGATCGCCGGGAAGGCGCTCGCCACGGTGGGGCTCGCCGGGTTTGAGAAGCGGAATTTCTCCACCCTGTCCGGCGGGGAGCAGCAGCGGGCCATCCTCGCGCGGGCGCTCACGCAGCAGACGGAGTGCCTCGTGCTGGACGAGCCGACGAACCATCTGGATATCAAGTACCAGCTGGAGATCATGGATATCGTGAAGGGGCTGGGCCTCACGGTGGCGGCGGCGGTGCACGACCTGAATATCGCCGCCATGTACTGCGACCGGCTTATCGCCATTCAGGACGGGCAGGTCATCGGGGCGGGGACGCCGCGGGAGCTGCTCACGTCGGATTTCATTCGCGCCCTCTACGGCGTGGAGAGCGAGGTGCGCATCGACGCGGCGGGGCGGATGAATATCGTGTACATTCCGAAGCATTGGCGGAAGAAAGGAGAAGGATCATGAAACGCATCGCCATACTGACCTGCCTCCGCGCGTCGGAGGTGTGTACGGGCGCTTCGTGCTTTGCCGCGTTCAACGGGCGGGCGCACCGTTTTGCCGATTACGTCGGGGAGCCGTTGGAGCTGTGCGCTTTCATGCGGTGCAGCGGCTGCGGCCATTTCCCCGGAGAGGACCGCGGGCTGGATGAGAAGATCCGGCGCATCTGCGCCATGAAGCCCGATGCGGTGCACGCCGGGATCTGCTGTTGCGAAAACGGCAGGGGAAAGGAGCTCTGCCCGGAGATCGAGGCGATCCTGCGGCTCCTGGTGGAGGCCGGGATACGGACGGTGCGGGGGACGCATTCGAAATTTTGACCCGGGGTTTTGGAGAAATTAATTTGAATTTAATCGGCTTATCATATATGATAGTGGCAAATGTCCGGAACGCGGGCATGGAGAAAAATTCGTTTTTTCAGGAAAGGATCGAAAAATGGCAGACGCACTTCATTTGTTTCAGGCCGGCGGCTGGATGATGTATCCGCTGGTGCTTTGTTCGATCATCGTGGTGGCGATCGCCGTGGAGCGGTTCCGCTTCTACGGTGCGCACGCTTCGGATTATAAAAAGCTCGATGCGGAGATCCCTGCGTATCTTCAGCGGGGCGACATGGAGGGGCTGAAGGCGGCGCTCCGGCAGGATGGGGGCATTCCCGCCATGGTCATCCTTCACGCGGCGGAGCAGTACGGCACGCGGGCGAGCCAGACGGCGCTCATCGAGAGCGCGGCGGCGCACGAGGCGGCGCGGCTCCGCGATTACATGAATTATCTGTCCGTCATCGTGACGCTGTCTCCGCTCATGGGGCTCCTGGGCACGGTCATCGGCATGATCGGCTCTTTCAATGTGCTTTCCGTGTCGAGCGGGCAGCCTTTCGCGGTGACCGGCGGCGTGGCGGAGGCTCTCGTGTGCACGGCGACGGGGCTTTTCGTGGCGATCCTGGCGCTCATCATCCATACGTATTTTTCCCAGCGTCTCGATCATGTGGTCTCCCAGATGGAACAGCTCTCCGGGACGTACCTGGCTATCGTCGAAGGCGGGAAATGACAGGGGGCGGATGCTGTGAGACTGCGTTCTCTGAGAGAAGATAAGGAACCGCGGATCATGATCATCCCCATGATCGACATCATTTTTTTCCTGCTCGTCTTTTTCATGATGAGCATGCTCACCATGGTGGTGCAGCGGTCTATCGACCTGAATCTGCCCCAGACGGCGACGGCGAAGATCGTGGTGAAGGAAACGCTTCCCGTGAGCATCACCGCCGGCGGGGATATCTATGTGGAGCAGGAGAAGATCGCCCGGACGGATTTCCGGCGGCGCATGGAGATCGAGAAGGCGCGGAATCCGGAGGTCGCCGTGGTGCTCCGGGCCGACGCGAAGTCGGAGCATGAGGGATTCGTATTCGTGCTGGATCAGCTGAAATCCGCCGGCATCAACCGCGTGGGCATCGCTACGGAGTCGAAGCTCTCCGGCGCGGAATGAGGGCAGCGCTATGGATAAATTCAGACCCCGCTGGGGAATGTCTTTCGGGCTGTCCGCGGCGTTTCACTGCGCGGTGCTCCTGGGCATCGGCGCGGTCCTGCATTTCAGTCCGCTTTCGCCGCCGCAGGATATCGTAGAAGTGGATCTGGTGGATATCGGCGGCGGAGGAGGCGGAGGAGCCGGGCCGGCGATCGAGACGCCGGAAGCGGAACACCCCACGGAGGAGCCGCGGGAAGCGCCGCAGGCCGCCATCCCGGAAGCGGAGCCGGTCCCCGACGCGGAAAACGGTATCCATGAGATCGAGCCGGAGAGGGCGTCCGGCAGCGCGGCGGCGTCTCGCAGCGGCGGTCATGGAAATGGCGGAAGCGGCACGGGAACGGGCGGAGGCGACGGCTCCGGCTCCGGTACGGGACAGGGCAGCGGCACGGGACCCGGCTCGGGCAGCGGTTCCGGAGGAGGCGCCGGGGACGGCGAGACCATGGGCCCGCAGCTCCTTTCGGCGACGAAGCCCCGCTATCCCGAAAGCGCCCGGCGAAGCAACATCGAAGGCACTGCCGTGGTGGGCCTGACGATCGGGACGGACGGCCGGGTATCCAGCGCGTGGCTGGAGAGTTCTTCCGGCAACAGCGCCATGGACGAGGCCGCCGTAGCGGAGGTGTACAACTGGCGCTTCGTACCGGCGAAACGGAACGGCGCGGCCATCACCGTCAATTCGAGGGTGCCTGTGGTCTTCCGGCTCCATTAAATTTCAAACTCCTGACGGATCATCCGCCGGGAGTTTTTTCGCGTCCCGGGGAAGCGGCGCGGGGTGCTTTCCTTGGGGTATAATAAATGAAAAGCGCCGGAGAACGGAGCGGAACGGAGAAGAGCATGCGATTCATACATACAGCGGACTGGCATTTGGGCAAATTGTTTTACGGGCAGTATCTCACGGAGGAGCAGGAATGGCTGCTGAAGCGGGAATTTCTGCCGCTCGTGGATGAGGTGAAGCCCGATGTGATCCTCCTCGCGGGGGACGTGTACGACCGGTCGGTGCCGCCGGCGGAGGCGGTGGACCTTTTCGATGAGATGATCTCGGAGATCGTCGGCGCGCGGCGCATTCCCTTTATCGTCATCAGCGGCAATCACGACAGCGGTGAACGTCTGTCCTTCGGGAGCCGGCTCTTCGCCGCGGAGGGCCTCTACATGTGCGGCGACCTTCTCCGCACGGCGGGGCCCGTCGTGCTGGAAGATGACGCGGGGCCGGTGGCCTTCGTGCCTCTGCCCTACGCGGAGGCTGCGGAGGTGCGCCGGGCGCTCGGCCGCGAGGACATCCGCACCCACGAGGAAGGCCTGCGGGCGCTCTCAGAGCATCTTCTCGGTCAGGTGCCTGAAGGGGCGCGGCGCATCGCCGTGGCGCACGATTTCATCGCCGGGGGCCGGGCGAGCGAGTCTGAGCGGCCTCTTTCCATCGGCGGCACGGAGGTGGTGGGGGCGGACATCTTCGAGCCGTACCATTACGCGGCGCTGGGGCATCTCCACGGGCCGCAGAAGGCGGGCGGACGGGAGACCATCCGCTACAGCGGTAGCCTCATGAAATATTCCTTCGGCGAGGCGGAGCAGAAGAAGGGCGTCATCGCCGGAGAGATCGACGGGCTGGGGCTGGTGACGGCGGAATTCCATCCGCTCGCGCCCCGGCATGACGTGCGGGTCATCCGCGGCACTTTCGAGGAGCTCATGCGGCGGGAAGACGAGGCGCCGGAGGATTTCCTCCTGGCGGACCTCATGGACGAAGGGCCCGTCATTGACGCGATGGCCCGGCTCCGGCAGCGCTATCCCCGTCTCGCGGCGCTCCGCACACATTTGGCCATTCAGGAGGACAGCGGCGCGCGGGCCGGAGCGCGGCAGCGGGTGGACATGATGACGCTGGTAGAGATATTTTCCGAAGAATTTCAGGGGCGGGCGCTCACCGAGGAGGAGCGGGCCTTTCTGGAGACCGTGCGAAAGGAGGCGGAGAGCGAATGAGACCGCTGAAACTGATCATGACGGCATTCGGCCCCTACGCGGGGCGGCAGGTCATTGATTTTGAGAAGCTCGGAGGGCAGCAGCTCTTTCTCATCTGCGGGCCCACGGGGGCGGGGAAATCCACCATTCTCGATGCGATGTGCTACGCTCTCTACGGACAGACCAGCGGCGGCGACCGGAGCGGCAAGGGCCTTCGGAGCGACTACGCCGGGCCGGACGTGCGGACGGAAGTTACCTTTGACTTTGCTATTGGGGAGAAACGGTACCGCATCACCCGCGTGCCCGAGCAGATGCGGGCGGGGAAACGCGGCGCGGGGCGCCTCGTGCTCCAGAAGCCGGAGTCGGCGCTCTACGACATCACCGACGGCGAGCGGCTCCTCGCGGCGAAGGAGACGGAGAAGCGCGCCGCCGGGCTCCTCGGCGTGGGAGTGGAGCAGTTTCGGCAGATCATCCTCCTCCCGCAGGGGGAATTTCGGCGTCTCCTGCTGGCGGATTCGAAGGAGCGCCAGGGCATCATGCAGCAGCTCTTTCATACGGAGATGTACGCCCGGCTGGAGGATGCGGTGGTGAAGAAGGCCCGCGACCTGGAAAAGGAACGGGCGGACCATGAGGCGCGGCTGGAGACGATCTTCGCTTCCGCGGGCATCGAAGGAAAAGACGGGGAGGCGGAGACGGCTCTCGCGGCGAAGGCGGAAACGGCGAAGCATGACGCCGCCGCGGCGGCCGCCGCCTATGAAGCGGCCGAGCGGGAGGAAGCGGCTTTCCGGGAGACCTACGAAGCGGCGCAGCGTCTTGCCGGGGCGTGGCAGCGTCTCGAGGCGGCGGAAGCGGAATCGGCGCGCCTCGCGGGGCGGAAGGCGGACATGGAAGCGCTGGCCCGGGAGGCGGACCGCATCGCCGCGGCGGCCCGTCTGCGTGACGCGAAGGAGCATCTGGATCAGACTCTTTTCGACGGGAAGCGGAAAGCCGCGGCGCTTGGGAAAATACGGGAAACGCTGACACGCTTGTCCGCGGTAAAGGAAGCGGCGGAGAAGGAACAGGCGGCCTGCTCGGCGGAGGAAACGGCGCAGAAAGCCCGGCAGGATGAAGCGGCGCGGCTCGCCCGTCTGGCGGAAGTGGCCGGAAAGTACAGCAAGGCGGAGCGGAAGGCCGGCGCCGCGGAAAGAGCCTGGAAAGAAGCGGCTGCGGCGGCGGAAGCGGCGGGAAAAAACGCGGCGGAAGCGGCGGAGAAGAAAGACCGCGCCCGGAAGACCGCCTATGCTCTCGGAGAAGTCTTCATGCGGGGACAGGCGGCTTACCTCGCGGCGGGACTGGAGGAAGGCAGGCCCTGCCCCGTGTGCGGCGCGCTCCATCACCCCGCGGCGGCCCGTTCGGAAGAAGCCGTGCCCGATAAAAAAGATGTGGATTTTGCCCGGAAAGCGGCAGAACAGGCGGAGAAAGACGCTGAGACGGAGCGCCTCCGGGCAGAAGCCCTGAGAAAAGAGGAGAGCCGCCTCCTCGCGGTGAAGAAGGCCGAGGATGCCTCTCTCGCGCTTCTGGCGGGAGAGCTCCCGGAAGCGTTCCGTGACGGGGCGGCCCTTGCGAAGCGGCAGGCGGCGCTGGCCGGGCAGATCGCCGATCATGAGAAGCGCCGGCAAAAGGCGGCGGCGGACGCGGCGAAAGCCGCCGGCGACGAACAGGCGGCGAAGAAGGAAGAAGAGCTCACCGCGAAGGAAGTAGACGCGCTCCGCGTCCAGTACCGGGAAGACCATGCGGCGCTCCTCGCGCGGGCCCGGGCGGAAGGTTTCCCGGACATCGCCGCGGTCGAGCCTTATTTCAGGCAGATCACAAAAGAAAAAGAGCTCCGGGAGGCGCTCGCGGGGTATCAGGCGTCCGTGAAGGCCGAGGCAGACAAAGCCGCGGCGGAGCGCGCCGTCATCGCCGGGGCGGAGAAGCCCGACATGGCCGCGTGGAACCGGGCGCGGGACGAGAAGACGTCCCTTATGAAGGAGACTCTCACCGCGAAGACCCGTGCGGAAGAAGAGTTCTCCCGCCTGCGGGAGGCAAAACGGCGGGCGGCAGAGCTTTTGGCCGCGGAGAAGGAGGTCGATCGGCAGCACCAGCTCGCGGGGCGGCTCGCCATCCTCTTCCGGGGCGACGCGAACGGCGTGAACCTCGAGCGCTTCGTCCTTGGGGCGCTCCTGGACGACGTGCTTCTCAAGGCAAATCTCCGGCTGAAGGCCATGAGCGGCGGCCGCTACCAGCTCACGCGTCGGCAGGAGCGGGACGACCGGCGGAAGAAGAGCGGCCTCGATATGGACGTCTTTGACAGCTATACCGGGCAGGCCCGTCCGGCGAATACCCTGTCCGGCGGGGAGACTTTCCTCGCCTCCCTTTCGCTGGCCCTCGGCCTGGCTGATGTGGTGCAGGAATACGCCGGCGGCATCCGGCTCGACGCCATGTTCATCGACGAAGGCTTCGGCACCCTCGATTCGGAGAGCCTCGACCTCGCCCTGCGGACGCTCACCGCCCTTCACGGGCAGAGCCGTCTCGTGGGCATCATCTCCCACGTGGCGGAGCTCGACGAGCGCATCCCCGCGAAGCTCCGCATCCGCAAGACCGACTGCGGCTCGACCGCGGCCTTTGAGATCAGCGAATGAAAAGAACGGGAGACATGAATAAGGAAGAAATTTACCGGTGGCTGAAAACGTCCGGCATTTCTTATGAGATCACGGAGCATAAAGCCGTGTACAATATGGCGGAGCTTTCCGAAGCGAAACTGCCCTGGCCGGAAGCGATCGGGAAAAATCTTTTCATTCGGGATGACAAGAAACGGGGGTATTACCTCATCACGATGCGCGGCGATAAGACCTGTGATCTGAAAGCGTTTCGGAAGGAACACGGGCTGCGGGCGCTTTCCCTCGCCTCGGCAGGCGATCTGGAGGCCATTCTGGGGCTCCTTCCCGGCTCGGTGACGCCGCTGGGGCTCCTCAATGACGAAGCGCGGCAGGTGAAACTTTTTCTGGACAGGGATTTTCTGAAACCGCCGGGGCTCGCCGGCGTGCATCCCAATGAGAATACGGCCACCGTTTGGCTCCGCCCGGAAGACCTCATGGCGGTCATTCAGGCGCACGGGAATGAAGCGGAGTGGGTCGATATCTGACGGGGGAAAGGGAAATAAAAAGACAAAAGGAAAGCAATAAAAAAGAGCTTCTTTTCAAAGGGAAGCTCTTTTCTTTTGCGCGCTTTTCAGGAAAGGCTGGTGAGGACGGGATTTTCCAGGTAGCCGTAGCACCGGCGGATCTCGTTGATGTCCCGCGTATCCAGCATGGAGGGGACGCCCTTGTCGAGCGCGGCGATCCGCGCCATATCTTCTTCGTCGAGCGCGAAGTTCCAGATGTCCAGATTCTCTTCCATCCGTTCGCGGTGCGCCGATTTGGGGATGACGATGACGCCGTGCTGCACGTTCCACCGGAGGATGACCTGAGCGGGGGTCTTTCCGTGCTTTTCCGCGATCTCCCGGAGGGCAGGCTCCGTGAACATGCCTTTCAGTCCTTCCGCGAAGGGAGCCCACGCTTCGGGCGTGATGCCGAGCTCACCCATGAAGGCCAGCTCCTCCGCCCGCTGGTAATGGGGATGCCGCTCGATCTGGTCGATCATGGGGCGGATCTCCGCATTGAGACACAGGTCGAGGAGCCGGTCGGGCAGGAAATTGCACACCCCGATGGCGCGGACGCGCCCATCCCGGTACAGTTGCTCCAGCGCCCGCCACGCGCCGTAGTAATCGCCGAAGGGCATGTGGATGAGGTACAGGTCGAGATAGCCGAGGCCCAGCTTTTGGAGCGACCGGTCGAAGGCGGCGAGGGTCTGTTCGTACCCCATTTCCTGAATGTAAGCCTTCGTGGTGATGAAAAATTCCTCCCGTGGGAGGCCGGAGCGGCGGAGGGCCCGGCCGAGGGCCTCTTCATTCCGATAGGAACTGGCCGTATCGAAGAGGCGGTAACCGGCGCTGACCGCGTCCAGCACGGCGCTCTCGCACTGCGCCTCGGGAATCTGAAAGACGCCGAATCCCTCCATGGGCATTTCGACGCCGTTGGCAAGCCGTATGGTTTTCATGATGATCTCTCCTTTCTCCCCGATGATAGGGCGGGGAAAGGGAAATAACAAATGCCTGCTCTGTATGCGCATCCATAGGGCCGCCGTATGTTTCGCGGGAAAGGAAAAAGCGCCGGACATTTTCCCGCGGCTGACGAAAAAGGACCGGAAAATTTTCGGCGGAAAAGGGAAAACGGCCGGACATTTTCCGGCGGAAAAAGGGAAAACACCGGAAGTTTTCCGGGCGCTCTCCGGCGGGCGCTTTCCGTGAAAGTTGCCTGAAAATATGCTATATTTATACGTATAAGCAAAACAGCAGAGGCGGAAGCCTCAAAGAAAGGATGACTCTGATGAATATTATTGACGAACTGAAATGGCGCGGCGCTGTGAATCAGCAGACCGATGAGGAAGGGCTCTACAAGCTGGCCGGAGAGAAGGAGATCTCCCTCTACTGCGGCATCGACCCCACCGGCGACAGCATGCACATCGGCCATCTCATTCCGTTCATGATCCTGAAGCGCTTCCAGATGGCGGGCCATCATCCGTACATCGTCATCGGCGGCGGCACCGGCGCGATCGGCGACCCCTCCGGCCGCAAGACGGAGCGCGTGCTCCAGTCGGCGGAACAGGTGCGGCACAACGCGGAATGCCTCACCGCGCAGATGGAGAAGCTCTTCGGCGGCGACGGCACGTTTTCCATCGTGAATAACTACGACTGGCTCTCGAAAATCACTCTCCTCGATTTCCTCCGGGATTACGGCAAGCTCTTCAGCGTCAACGCCATGCTGGCGAAGGACGTGGTGGCTTCCCGCCTGGAGACGGGCATTTCCTTCACGGAATTTTCCTATCAGATCCTCCAGTCCATCGATTTCTACCAGCTCTACAAGACCTACCACATCCAGCTGCAGATCGGCGGCGCGGATCAGTGGGGCAATATCACCAACGGCATCGAGATGATGCGCAAGAAGGAAGGCATCACCGAGACCTACGGCCTCACCATCCCGCTCATGCTGAAAGCGGACGGCACGAAATTCGGCAAGACCGCCGGCGGCGCGGTATGGCTCGATCCGAAGAAGACCTCGCCTTATGAGTTCTATCAGTTCTGGTTCAATCAGGACGACCGGGACGTGGTGAAGTACCTGAAATATTTCACCTTCCTTTCCCGGGAAGAGATCGAGGCGCTCGAAGCGGAGACGAAGGAGCATCCGGAGCGCCGAGAAGCGCAGAGGCGCCTCGCCGAAGAGGTGACCCGCTTTGTCCACGGCGAGGAAGGCCTCGAGGAAGCGGCGCGCGTGACGAAAGCGCTCTTCACCGGCGATGTGGCGGAGCTCTCCGGCGCGGAGATCGAAGGGGCTTTCCGCAATACCGCAGGAGGCATCATTCCCGGCGCGCCCATGAATATCGTGGAAGCGCTCATCGCGGGGGGCGTGGAGAAATCCAAGCGCCAGGCGAGGGAAGACGTGCAGAACGGCGCGATCCGCGTGAACGGCGCGCAGGTGCGCGATACGGAAGCGGACATCGCCGCGCATCCGAATACGGAGGGCCGCTACATCATCGTCCGCAAAGGCAAAAAGAATTATTTCCTTCTGGAAGTGAAACAGTGAGGTCATCCATGAAATTCCTTTTCGATCACAACAATTTCAACGTCCTCGACCTGGAGAAGAGCATCGCTTTTTATGAAGAAGCGCTGGATCTTCATGAGACGGGCCGCATCGACGGGCCGGAAGGGGCGTTCACCATCGTCTACCTGGGGGACGGCGAATCAAAGCACCGCCTGGAGCTGACCTGGCTGCGGGACAGAAAAGAGCCGTACAATCTGGGGGACAATGAAATGCACCTCGCCTTCACGGTGGACGATATGGAAGCGGCTCACGCGCGCCACGAGAAGATGGGCTGCATCTGCTATGAAAATCCCGCCATGGGCATCTATTTCATCCACGATCCCGACAATTACTGGCTGGAGATCGTCCCGGCGAAGTCCTGATGAGAGCCTTCTGCGAGAGGACGGCCCGCGTCATCGGGGAAGCGGGTGTGGAGAAGCTCGCCGGGGCGTGCTGCGCCGTTTTCGGCGTGGGCGGCGTCGGCTCCTACGCGGCGGAGGCTCTCGCCCGCGCCGGCGTGGGACGGCTCATTTTCATCGACGGTGACACCGTGGATGAGACGAATCTGAACCGCCAGCTCGTGGCGGACAGGACGACCATCGGCCGGGCGAAGGCGGAAGTCATGGCGGAGCGGGCGTTCCGGGTGAATCCCGACTGCCGCGCGGCGGCGGAAGTGCGCTTTTACCGCCCCGGAGACGAAGAGTTCCTCCGGGGGCTCGGCGCGGACTTCGTCATCGACGCCGTGGACGACGTCCCGGCGAAAGTCTCTCTCGCGGAAGCCTGCTGGCAGGCGGGCATTCCCGAAGCCTCTTCCATGGGGACGGGAAACCGCCTCCATCCGGAGATGCTGGAGATCGCCGATATTTATAAGACCTCCGTGTGCCCGCTGGCGCGGCGCATGCGGCGGGAACTCCGCGCGCGGGGCGTGCCGCGCCTCACCGCGGTCTATTCAAAGGAAGAACCGCATCATGAGGGGCCGGGCGTGGGGTCCGTCTCCTTCGTGCCGCCCGCGGCGGGGATGATCCTCGCGGGCATCGCCGTGCGGAAACTGCTGGAGGGAAAATGAAGACATACACGCTGCGCCGTCCGGACTGGCTGACCCTCACGGTCGGCGGGAAGCCGTACTGCGGCTACGATCAGGAATGGTACCCCGACCCGTGGCAGCAGAAAGCGGGCTGCGGGCCCACGACGGGCGCGGCCATCGCGGCGTACATCGAGGCAAAAACGCGGGGGATCCGCCCTGCGGACAAAGAAGCGGCTCTTGCGAAAATGCAGGCATTCTGGCCCTACGCAGCGCCCCGGAGACACGGCCTCTACAAGACGCGGTGGCTCATGGAAGGCCTCGCCGCGTACCTCCGGGATCAGGGCCTCCCGGGCCGGGCGGACATGTTCTCCGTGCCGCTCCTCCGCCCGCTCCGGCGGAGCGCCGAAGAAACGGCGGCCTTCGTCGGGGAAGGCCTCGCGGCGGACGCGCCGCTGGGATTTCTGAATCTCCACAACGGCGGGAATGAGGCCATCTACAGCTGGCACTGGATGCCTCTCGTGTCGCTCTCCGGGGACGGCGGGCAGTGGGAAGCGGAAGCGCTGGACGAAGGAAAGGTCATTGCCTTCGACCTCTCCGCGTGGCTTCGGAATACGAAATTCGGCGGCGGGTTCGTCCGCGTCATGGATACGGATCAATAAAAGCAAAAGGGCGCTCTGCGGGCGTCCTTTTCGTATGCTACAATAGAAGAAAATCCTGAAATTTTTTTGAAGGGAGAGACAGACTATGAAAAAATGGGCTGCGGCATTGGCGGCGGCGCTCCTCGTTCCGGCGGCGGCCGGCGCGGTGAGCCCGGCGGAACTTTCGGATACGTCAAAGTATAAGCCTGTGTATATGAGCGAGACCGGCGTGGTCTACGCGGAACTGGCGAGCATCAAAACGGGCGACCCCGTGAAGGGACAGCTTCCGCTCATTCAGGCGGACATCTATCTGGAGCGCTATCGGGATATGCCCGACTATGAGACGATCTCCGGCGGCGGCCTTGTGGAGCATATCTTCGCCTACCACTCGAAGCTCCTCGCGGTGCACCGCATGAGCGACAAGAACGGGCCGCTCCAGTACTACGCGGACAACCGCCTCTTCGGCATCTTCGACGCGGACGGCGCTCCGGCGAACATCCTGCCGCAGGCAGGCGAGGCGCAGGCCATCACGCTCACCGGAGAAGCGCAGGACCTTTACCTCAATCTGTACCGTCTCCTCTGAAAGGAAGCCCCGGTCATCCGGGGCTTTTTTCTGCCTGTCTGGACAGGCCCCATAAAATATGATAAAGTTGAAATAACAAAAATAAATGAGTAAATGCGTTTTTGGCATTCAAAGCATCAATGGTGATGACAGATGAGACTCGATATAGCAGGCGGCTGCGGCGATTTTGGGCGCAGCTGTTTTTTTGTATCCGGCAGTCAGCACGCGTACATCGTGGACTGCGGGACATCCACGGACGGCCTTGACCGCGTGCCCGACCTGACGGCGGAGGAGATCCGCGGCGCGGAATATCTTTTCCTGACCCATTCGCACCGGGATCACACGGGGGCCGTGGAATTCGCGGAATCGGCGGGCTTCGCCGGGCCGGTGATCATGTCGGCGCAGACTTACAGGCAGCTCCATTACAAGCCGAAGAACGCGGTCATCATGGATTCCACCGCGCCGGAGGCGGAGCTTCTTCCGGGCTTTTCTTTCCGGTGGGGCCGTACGGGCCACTGCTGCGGCGCGGTGTGGTACGCCATTACCTGCGAGGGAAAGACGGCTTTCTTTTCCGGCGATTACCGGGAAGGCGATCCTTTCTACCGGAATGACCCCGTGCGGGGCCTTTCCGCGGATATCGCCGTGATCGACGCGGCCTATCCGTCGGAGGAAGACGGCGCGGCCATGCGGGAGCGGTTCCTGGCAAAGGCGGAAGAGCTCCTCGCGGACGGCGCGCCGCTCATCCTGCCGGTGCCCCGCTTCGGCCGGGGGCTCTCCATGGCGGTCGCGCTCCGGGAGCGGACCGGAGATCGCTCTTTTTTCATGTCGGAGCGGCTCTGGCGGGAATGGAACCTCTTCGCGCGGCGGAAATATTTCGTGACCCCTTCGGTGCTGGCGGTCCCCGCGGACGCTTTCTCGCTGTGGGACGGAGAAACGGTCGCCGCGGGAGGCGTCTATTTCCTGACCGACGCCCAGCTCTCCCATCCCGAATCGCGGCGGCTCCTTGAAGCCCATCCGGAAGCGCGGGTCCTCATCTCCGGGAGCGCCCACGGTTACGGCAGGGCGCAGGAATTTCTCGACGCCGGGCGGGCGGAGCAGGTGCTGTGGCCGAATCACATGACCTACGGCGAGATGCGGCGGCTCGCGGCGATGAATGATTTCCGCACGGTGATCCCTTTCCATGATCCCCGGCGGAAACCGGAAGCGCGGAGTTTTGAATTTTGAGGCCGGAAGGATTTTTCCCGGAAGCATATTAAAAGAAGAATGCTTATCAGGCAATAAAATTTTTCTGCATGGATTCACGGGCGGCTTTCCCGTCTCTTCGGATATGGAGGAAGGCGCTGTGATATAATGAAATAAAGAAAGCTGAAAGGCTGGCTTGTTCAGAAAGGCGGTGCACGTAAATGGTTAGTTATAAGAAAGTTCTCGTCCCCTACGACGGTTCTGCCCATGCGAAGAAAGCGATGCAGCAGGCGATCGATCTCGTCGAAGCGAGCGGCGGGGAATTATATATTGCGAGCGTGTGCAATATCGTATCTGTCATGAGCAATTTCGATCAGGTCTCCATCGCGGAAGGCTGCCTTACCACGCAGCTCTCGCAGGACCTGGAGAAGCAGTGCCGCACGGATCTGGCAGAAGCGGAAGCGATGGTGCCGGAGGGCGTCAAGTATGAGACCCGCTTTGAGGTGGGATCGCCGGGACCGGTGCTCCTGCAGCTGGCCGATGAGATCGGAAGCGATCTGGTCGTGATGGGAAGCCGCGGATTGGGACCGCTGAAAGGGATCTTCATGGGATCCGTATCGAGCTACATGGTAAGCCGTGCGAAATGCCCGGTGCTGATCGTGAAATAACAGAAGAGCCGCCGCGGTGCGGCTTTTCTTTTTGCCCGCAGGGAGGGGGATGCTATGGAACACCGGCAGTGGCTCCGGGGCGAGCTGAAAAAATGGAAAGATGAGGAGCTGGTCAGCGGAGAGACGGCTGCGGCGATATGGGAAAGGTACCGGCACGGGCCGGGACTGCGTTTTTCCTTTGCCAGGCCGCTCGGCGCGGCGGCTTTCTTCTGCCTCCTCGCGGGGCTGGCTTTCAGCGGCGCCGGGGTGTGGAGCCTCTTTTCGCAGGGCGAGCGCTTCATGCTGGCGCTGGCTCCGTTCGTGCTGTCTCTCGTGACGGCGGCGGCGTTTCTCTTCGGCGACGGCATCATGCGGGAGCGGGCGAGGAGACGCCGGGCGAAGGGACTGGATGTGCCGCCGGGCGGGGCGGGATTGTCGCCCTTCCTGCGGGAGAGCGCCGGCCTTTTCCATGGGATGGCGCTCAATGCGGCGGTGTGGATGACCTACGATACGTTCCGCCTCTCTGATGATCTGTATCTCCTGCTGGGCGGCGCTGCGTGCTGTCTGCTGGTGATGCTCTATGTGCTCCGGTCGGCGGGGCTCGGCATCATTCTCTCGGCGGACGCGGCGGCCATGGCGTGGCTCGCGCCCGTCGAGGGATGGCCCGACGCAGCGGCATGGGTGCTCCTGGCGGCGTCGTTCCCGTTCTTCCTCTTCCTCGTCGGCTCCCGGCGGGAAACGGGCGGGATCGCCTTCGCCTGGGGATGGATCGCGGCGGTGCTGACACTGACTTTCTTCACCGCTGCCGGACGGATGTGGCAGATCGTCTTCTTCTCGGTGGCAGCGTCCCTCACCTGGCTCGGCGGAGAGCTCCTCCGGGACTACGGATGGCTCGGCACGGCGTTCCGCTTCTTCGGCGGCACGGCGGTCTTCGGCGCGCTCCTGGCGGCGGCTTTCGGCTCGGCATGGCAGGGCGCTTCCGGCGGCTGGCTCCTGTGGACGATCTTCGGCGTCTTCCTTCTGGCGGACGCGGCGCTCCTTCTCCGCACAGCGCGGCGGCGGGAATGGCTCGGCACGGCGGCGGGGCTCACGCCTTTTGTCATGGGCACGGCGGCGGTGCTTTCCCTCTGGGATACGAGCGGCGTTTCTCCGGCGGTGCTCGTATCGTGTTTTCTCGTCTTTCTGTCGATCGCCGTCATCGCGCGGGGCGTGCAGAAGGGCCGGGACTGGCAGCTCCTTGCCGGGACGGCGGCGCTTCTTGCTGACGGCGCGGTGAGGCTCTGGGATTCGTCGCTGACCTTCGGGCAGCGGGGGACGTTTTTCCTCTTCGCGGGGCTTTTTGCGGGCGTGGTATGCCTTCTCCTGAGCCGGCCCCGCAGGCACTTGGCGGAACCGCCCCTGGAAGATATGGAAGAAGAGGGGGACGGAGACGATGCGTAAGAATTGGAAATGGATCGCTTTCCTCGCCGCGGCCGCCGCGGAAGCGGCGCTCCTCTTCTGGGTGCGCGGATCATTCCTGGTGACCGCGGAAGAAGGCACGGTGTATACCGCGCCGGTGAGCGTGAATTTTGATCAGAATTTTTATAACAGAAATTACATTCCCCTCCATGTATCCGTGACGAAAGCCATGTGGAACGGCAAAGAAAGACCGGCGGCGGGCGATGAAGTCTGCCTGGCCGTCTCCGGCGGGAAAGACCATGTCATGGAAGCGCTCCGGGCGCAGCCTGACAGGCCTTCCGGCGACTATGTCTTCGTCCGGGTGAAGAGCGTGGACGGCGATGTGGTGCATTTTGATTTTCCTGCCGACAGACTGTACCTGGATGCGGAAGACATACGGAAGATCTCCGTGAGCGAGCTCTCCGAGCGGGTGCGCGTGAAGGATCCGGAGACGAACCGCGTGGAGACGCGCCTGAAAAACAGCCTTTCCGCGGAGATCCGCGTGAAGGAGGGACGGGCGGTCATCACCGACCTGCTGGTGAACGGCAGCCCCGTGAAAATGGCCTATACCACGGTGGGAGAAGTAGCGAGTGTGAAATATGCCGCGCGGGACGGGGAAGAAGATGAATTTGTCCCGATGGCGGGCGACAGGATTTGACGCGGGAAGAGAGGCGGATCATGTACATCATACTTATGAGGCACGGCTTTGCCGAGCCGGAAACGGATGAGATCGCCAATAAGGACCGGCGGCTCACGGATAAGGGAAGACGGGCGGCGGGAAAGACCGCGGTCATGCTCCGGCATTTTCTGAAAGGGAACCGGCTGACCATATGCACCAGCCCCTACAGGCGGACGAAGCAGACTGCGGAGATCGCCGCGGAGATCTGCGGCGGCAGCGTCTTTTCGGCGGAGGAGCTCCTGCAGAGCGCCTGGGGACCGGTCGCGGCGCACTGCATTTACGGGACGGGGCCGCTCCTTCTCGTGGGACACCAGCCTTTCCTCCAGAGTTACCTCATGACCGTGGCGGGGGCGGCGCTGAAATTTTCGCCTGCCGCGGCAGCGGTCATCAGCTATGACCCCAAATGGCGGCAGGGACAGCTGGCAGGCTATTTCTCGCCGGAATTGAAAAAACTGCGGAAACGCTGAAAGGATACTATGAAGAAAGTACTGACTATCGCCGGATCGGACTCTTCCGGCGGCGCGGGCATCCAGGCGGATCTGAAGACCTTCGCGGCCCTCGGCGCTTACGGCATGAGCTGCATCTGCGCGGTGACGGCGCAGAATACGATGGGCGTCTCCGCCATTCAGAACATGTCTCCGGAGATCGTGACGGCGCAGCTGGAAGAGATCTGGGCGGACATCCCGCCGGACGCGGTGAAGACAGGCATGCTCTCCTCCGCGGAGATCGTCCATGCGGCGGCGGCTTTCCTCGCGGCGCACCGCGGCGCGCCCGTCGTGGTCGATCCTGTCATGGTGGCCACGTCGGGAGCGGTCCTCCTCGAACCGGACGCCATCGCGTGCTATAAGGAAGAGCTCCTGCCGGAAGCGGCGCTCATTACGCCGAACATCCCCGAAGCGGAAGCGCTGTCCGGGCTGCCCGTCCATACGGCGGAAGATATGGAAAAAGCGACGGAAGCCCTCATGGCCTACGGCTGCGGCGCGGTCCTCGTGAAAGGCGGCCACCGGAGCGAAGACGCGCTGGATGTCCTTTTCGACGGAAAGGAAATGCACCGCATCCGCGGGGAAAAGATCGTCACGGAAAATACTCACGGCACGGGATGCACTCTCTCCAGCGCCCTCGCCGTCATGCTTGCGGAAGGCTGCTCCCTGAAAGAAGCGGCGGAACGGGCGAAAGCCTACCTGACAGGCGCGCTCCGGAGCGCCGCAAAAGACTCGGTGGGGCACGGACACGGGCCGGTGCATCATTTCTGGTTCTACGGAGACCGGTGGGGGCGGATGGAATGAACCACTTCTTCGCTTACCTGGCCCGGATGAAATACATTCGCCGGTGGGGCCTCATGCGGAACACCGTGCCGGAAAACGACGCGGAGCATACCCTCCAGACAGCAATGATTGCGCACTGCCTCGCGGTGATCCGCCGGGATGTCTTTCATATTCCCTGCGACGGCGGCCGGTGCGCCCTCCTCGCCCTCTATCACGACGCGGGGGAAGTCTTCACAGGCGACATGCCCACACCGGTGAAATATTTCAGCGAAAGCCTCCGCGGCCAGTACGGCGAGATCGAGCGCATGGCCCGGGAACGGCTCCTGCAGACCCTTCCGGAGGCGCTCCGCGGCGCCTACCGGCCCTTCGTGGTCGATATGGAGAGTGATCCCCTGTGGCCGCTCGCCAAGGCGGCGGATACGCTCTCGGCCTATCTCAAATGCCTGGAGGAGCGGCAGGCGGGCAATCGTGAATTTGACGAGGCGGGCCGCGCGGCGGAGGAAAAGCTCCGCGCCATGGGCCTGAAAGAGGTGGACTGGTTCCTGTCCCACTTCGCAGGGAGCTTCGCCCTCACCCTGGATGAACTGAATCGGAAAAATTGACTCTGTCAAAAGAACTTGACAGAAGGACACCCCGGCACGGGGAGGAAAAACAGCGGTTTCCTCCGACGGCCGGGGCTTTTTTGCGTGTCCGGAGAGCCCGCGGGTTCTCAGAAAATTTTCATAAAACGTTGATGCAATTTATACAGACCGCAGAAAGCGGATTGACGGCTTCCTCTTACAATGGGTCTGTCACTGAGAAAAACAACCATATCAGCTTGCGCACAGGAAAGGATGACTATGAATCGATCACTGTATCTGGTGTCATCTACCATGCTCTGGGGACTTCCTCCGGAGAAGTGGTTTCAGATCACCGAAGAAGAAGGACTGGCAGGCATTGAGGTGTGGGCGCAGCAGCTGGAATCGCAGAAGATCTCCGCGGAAACGGTGCGGCGGCTGGCGCTGCAGCACGGCGCGGCGCTCACGGTGCACAGCTACAGCTGGGACATGAATCTCATCTCGCTCTCCCGCTCCATGCGGGAAGCGGCGGAAGCGCTCACTAAGAAAGGGATCGCGCTGGCGTCGTATCTCCATGCGCCGCACGTGACGATCCATCCCGGACGGGACGGCCTCGCCCTGCCCGGCACGGATTTTGAGGAACTGATGGCGTATTCCATGCGGTCCCTCGCACGGTACGCCGCCGAAGAAGGCACGCGGGCCTCCTTCGAGATCATGGAAAAGATCCCGAAGGAACGGTTCACCACGCCGGAGGCGGCCCGCCGGGCGGAAGCGCTGGCCGCGGCCGGTCCTCTGTGGAGCTACACGGAGGACACGGCGCACTGCGACAGCGAGGAGGAAATTTTCCACATCGCGGAATACCTCGGGGGAAGCCTCGCGGAATTTCATGTAAGCAATAAAAAGGGAACGGTCCGCCACATCGGCGATGTGGAAAACGGGGACCTGAATCTCCCGGCAGTCACGGCCCGGCTCGAGGGCTACGGCCTCCCCATGATCCTGGAGGGCTTTGATCCGTCCATGAAGGCGGAACGGCTGCATCGTACACTGCGCTGGCTGGACGGCGCGGAAGAAAGGAATGGAAACAAATGAACCGAATGAAAAAAGGAATGATTCTCGCCTGCTGCGCCGCAGCGGCTGTACTGTTCGCCGGATGCGGCAGCAGCGCGGACAAATCCGCGGCCGGAGAGGCTCCGAAGGGAGAGATCAATCTGTACACCTCCCAGCCGGAAGCGGATGCGCAGAAGCTCGTGGCGGCGTTCAATCAGAAATATCCTGACGTGAAGGTGAAGGTGTTCCGTTCCGGTACGGAAGAGGTGGTCAGCAAGATCATGGCGGAAAAGAAGATGGGCCAGGTCCAGGCGGACGTGCTCCTCGTATCCGATGCGGCCACCTTTGAACAGCTGAAGCAGCAGGCCATCCTCGACAACTACGAATCGCCGGAAATGCAGAACATCCCCGCGGAGCTGGTGGACAAGGACCACACCTACGCCGGCACGAAGGTCATCGCCACGGGCATCATCTACAATACGGATCTGGTGAAGGAGGCGCCGCAGTCCTTCATGGACCTCACGAAGCCCGCCTATAAGGACATGGGCATCATGCCGAGCCCGCTCTATTCCGGCGCGGCGGCCTACAATCTGTCGGTCATCACCCGCACGCCGTCTCTGGGCTGGGATTTCTACAAGGGCCTGAAAGCCAACGGCATGGCCGTGGACAAGGGCAACGGCGGCATCCTGAAGGCAGTGAGCGAAGGCAATAAGGGCACGGGCATCGTGGTGGACTACATGGTGGCCCGCGCGGCAGCCAAGGGCGCTCCGGTAAAATTCGTCTATCCGGCGGAAGGGGCTCCGGTCATCACGGAACCGATCGGCGTCGTGAAGGGCGCGGCCAATGAAAATCTGGCGAAGCTCTTCGAGGACTTCGTGCTCTCCGAGGAAGGGCAGAAGCTGACGGTGGAAATCGGCTACACGCCGATCCGCAAGGGCATGAAGGCGCCGGAAGGACTGAAATCCATCGACGAGATCAAGATCATCGGCGGGGATATCGCAGAGCTCGTTGCAGGCAGAGAGGCTGACAAGAAGGCCTTCACGGACCTCTTCCAGAGCGGCAACTGATGGAAGCCTTACTTCACAGAACACGGGCGCTGCGGATCTCCCGGAGCGGACTGCTTTTCACCGTGCTGGCGGCGGTCTTCTTCGTATTCCCTCTGATCCGGCTGGTGCTGCTGTCCCTCACGGCAGAGGACGGCACGCTGTCGGCGGCGCAGTATGAGGCGCTCCTGCAGGACCCCCGCGCAGGCGCAGGCATCGCCAATACCATCGGCATTTCCGTCTCGGCGGCGCTGCTGTCCGCACTGTGCGGTACGGTGACAGCCTTCCTGACGGTGTATACGAATATCCGTTATAAAACACTCATTGAAGGGCTGGTATTCCTGCCCTTCGTCATTCCCGCCTATGTGATGACCATTTCCTGGACGGGGCTGACCGCCGCCGGGGGCGCTCTGACGCAGCTCCTGCAGGCAGCGGGCCTGCCGCCCCTTGACCTGTATACCCGGGGCGGCATCATCGCCATGCTGGGCATCTGCCATATGTCGGTGGTGCACGTCACGGTGAGCCACCGCCTGAAAAAGATCTCCGAGGAAGTGGACTGGGCGGCGCGCGTCTCCGGATGCCCGCCGTGGAAGACGATCCGCCGGGTGGACCTGCCCATGGCGGCGCCGGCCATCGCCAGCGGCACCGTGCTGGCTTTTCTGGCCGACGTGGACAATTTCGCCGTGCCGGCTTTTCTGGGGATCTCCTCGAATATCCCCGTGCTCAGCACCTACATCTATGAGAAGGTCATCAGCTTCGGCCCCGATTCCTTTGCATACGGCGCAGTGCTCTCGGTGGTACTCTCCGTGATCGCCCTCACGGGGACCCTGCTGGCGGCCCGCCTCGGCGGCCGCAGGGACGGCGGCGAAGGGGGCCGCGCCCATTCGGAGGCGCGCATCGTCTTTTCGCCGGCTGTCCGCTTCGTGGTGGAGCATCTCACCGCAGGGGCGCTCATTTTCTTCAGCGTGGTGCCCTTCTTCTACATGGCTGTCAGCGCCCTGCTGAAGACCTTCAATTTCTCCCTCCGTCCGGAGGATATGACGCTGGACAATTACCGCTTCGTCTTCACCAATGACGGCATCCGCGAAGCGGCGCTGAACAGCCTCTTCCTGGCGGGCATGGGCACCATCGTGTGCCTCGTGCTCGGCACCATCGCGGCGTACGGCATCGTCCGCCGGGGCAGCCGGGCAGCGGCCTTCCTCGAGGGCTGCGCGTCCATGACCTATTCCGTGCCGGGCATCGTCCTCGCCCTGGCGCTCATTTTCTACTGGAGCCAGCCGGTCCCGGGTATGACCACCGGCCTGTACGGCTCGTATACCATCCTGATCCTGGGCTATGCCTCCCGCTATATGATCGTACAGATCAAGAACAGCGCGTCCGCCATGGTGTCCATGAGCGCCGCCGCGGAGGATGCGGCCCTCGTATCGGGGAGCCCCTTCCTGCGGATGTGGGTGAAGATCATCATTCCCCAGCTGGCTGCACCGGCGCTGGCAGGGTCCTTCTTCATCTTCCTGTCCGCCTTTACGGAGCTCACCATGTCCTCGGTCATGTCGTCCGCTTCGACGAAGACCATCGGCTTGGCCATATTCAACCTCCAGCAGGCCGGCGACTACAGTCTGGCTGCGGCGGTGTCCTCTGTGATTCTGGCGGTGATGCTTCTCTGCTGCGCCGTCCGGCTCGTGTATAAGAAAGCAAGGAGATCTGTATGAGTCTTGTGATCGATCATATTTCCATGTCGTACGGAAAGACGGCGGTTCTGCATGATATTTCCGCCGAGATCGGCAAGGGGGAATTCCTGTCGATCCTGGGCCATTCCGGCTGCGGCAAGACCACGCTCCTGAAGATCATCGGGGGCTTCATGAAACCCACCGGGGGCCGCATCCTCATGGACGGCACGCTCTATTCCGACCCGTCCCGGTCGCTTCCGCCGGAAAAGCGGGACATGGGCATGGTCTTCCAGTCCTTCGCGCTGTGGCCCCATATGACCGTGCGGCAGCACGTGGAATTTCCGCTCCAGTGCCGGAACAAGGACCTGTCCGCGGCGGAGAAAGAGAAGCGCATCGCCCATGCGCTGGAGGCGACAGGCCTGAACGGGCTGGAGGACCGCTATCCGGACGAGCTCTCCGGCGGCCAGAAGCAGCGCGTGTCCCTCGCCCGGGCCATCGTGTCCGGCCCGTCGCTGCTCCTCATGGATGAACCGCTGTCCGCACTGGACGCGGACCTGCGCATTTCCATGCGGAAGGAGATCAGCCGCATCCACCGCCTCACGGGCACCACGGTGATCTTCGTCACCCACGATCAGGGAGAGGCGCTGTCCCTGTCGGACCGCATCATGGTTCTCAACGGCGGGCGCATCGAACAGCTCGGCACGCCGCAGGACATCTATCTGCGGCCGGCCACGAAGTTCATCGCCTCCTTCATCGGGCGGTGCAATTTCGTGAAGGGCGACTGGAACGGAGACACCTTCCGCGCCGGCGAAGGGAGCTTCGTCTTCCAGGGCGCTCCCGTGGCGGACGTGTTCCACCGGGATCACGTATGCCCGATCCGTCCGGAGCAGTTCCGCCTCGCAGAGGACGGGAGCGGACTCCCCGGCGTCATCCGGGAGAAGCAGTACAACGGCCGGGAGATCCATTACGCCGTGTCCTGCCAGGATGACCTGTTCAGCGTGTACACGTCGGCTGCGGAAAATTACGCCATCGGAGACGAGGTGTATCTGCAATGCCGCTGAAGCCGCTGTTTGACCTGCACACCCACACCGTGGCGAGCGGCCACGCCTATGGCACGCTGCAGGAAAATCTGCGCGCCGCCCGCGAGCAGGGCCTGCTCGCACTGGGCACGTCCGACCACAGCCCGGGCATGCCCGGCGGCACGGACCGCACCTTCTTTGAAAATTACCGCATCCTGCCGCGGGAGGTCTTCGGCGTGCGCCTGCTCCGCGGGATGGAGGCGAATATCACCGATTACGATGGCTCCATCGACGGGGGCACCGTGACGGAGGAAATGGACTACGTCATCGCCAGCCTCCATTCCCACTGCATCCGCCCCGGCTCCGAGGAGGAGAATACCCGCGCGGTGATCGGCGCCATGAAGCATCCCTGTGTGAAGATCATCGGCCATCCCGACGACGGCCGGTACCCGCTGGATCTGGACCGCGTGGCGGAGGCCGCCCGGGACTTCGGCGTGGCGCTGGAGATCAATAACAGCTCGCTCCGCCCGTCGTGCCGCCGCCTGAACGGCGCCTCGCTGGTGCGCCGGCTGGCGCGGACGATTGCCGAAAAGGGTGCGCTGGCCGTCATGGGAAGCGACGCCCATATCTGGTGCGACGTGGGCCGCTTTGCCGAAGCGGAGGCCGTACTGGAGGAGACGGACTTCCCGGAGGCGCAGCTGCTGAATCTCCGCATGGAAGGACTGGACTTCCTGCTGCGGAAGCGGGAAAAATAAATCATTATATAAAATACAAAAAGACCGTCCCTGAAGGGACGGTTTTTCCGTGCACGAAAAAAGACCCCGAAAGGGGTCTTCCTTTTTATCTGTCTCTGTCCCGATCCCGGCAGAGGCCGCGGTCGCAGTTTCTGAGGAATCCGAGGAGGTGTTCGATCTCCGGGGAGGAATTCAGTTCCTGCTCGATCTGCGCGATGGCGTCGACCAGCTTGAGACCGTTGCGGAAGATGATGCGGTATGCCTTTTTCAGGTCGCGCCGCACTTCGGGAGCGACGCCGTTTCTGGAGAGGCCGATGACATTGAGACCCACCGCGTGGGCCGGATTGCCGTCAACGATGCAGAAGGGGCACACGTCCTGCACGATCTTGGACATGCCGCCCACCATGCTGCCCCGGCCGACCTTGACGAACTGGTGGATGCCCGTCATGCCGCCGATGACCGCGCGGTCTTCGATGGTGACGTGTCCGGCCAGTCCGGAATAGCCCGACATGACGACGTGGCTGCCCACATTGCAGTTGTGGGCGATGTGGACATAGGCCTGCAGCATGGTGTGCGAGCCGATGCGGGTCTCGCAGTTTTCGCCGGTCGCGCGGTGGATGGTGACGCATTCCCGGATCAGATTGCCGTCGCCCAGGACGACCGTGCTGTATTCGTCGTGGAATTTCAGATCCTGCGGGTCTTCGCCGATGACGGCGCCGGGATAGATGTGATTGCCCCGGCCCATGCGCACGTTTTTCGCGATGACCACGTTCGGGCCGATCACAGTGCCTTCGCCGATTTCACAATTGGGGCCAATGACCGCGGACGGTCCGATGATGACATTTTTGTGAATGACGGCGGACGGATCTATGACGGCGGTGGGATGGATCTGCGGTTCCATCTCTTTTACGATTTCTAATTCCATAATCCTTGCTCCTCCGTAATGGACGCATCTCCGGATGAGGTGCTTTTTTCTTATTTATATAATCCGGGGCGCGCTCTTTTTTTGAAACTGCCGGGAGTGGAGATACAGGCGGATATGCGGCGGTTTTCACCGGTATGCGCCCGTATTCTTTCCCGTTCAGCCTATTTTATTCTTTTTTCAGGTTTTCTTTCGGATCGGCAAGATAGAAGAGGAAATCCGCCTCTGCTTTGAGAACGCCGTTGCAGGTGGCTTCACAGTGGACTTTGCCCATGCGGCCGATGATCTTCTTGATGTCCGCGCGGGTGACGAGGACGTCGCCGGGGGTGACGGGAGAACGGAAACGGACTTTGTCCATGCCCGTGAAGAAGGGGAGGAGGCCTCTGTTTTCTTCAGGATACTGTAAGGCGATGCCGCCGACCTGCGCCATGGCTTCGCAGATGAGCGCGCCCGGCATGATGGGCTTTTCCGGGAAGTGGCCCTGGAAGAAAGGCTCATTCGTGGTGACGCACTTGATGCCCACGGCGTATTTCAGCGGGTCCAGTTCGGTGATGCGGTCAATGAGAAGCATCGGGTAGCGGTGGGGGAGAATCTCCTTGATCTGATTGATGTCGAGTTCCATAATAATTCCTCCTTTGGTATGTATGAAAGATTCAGTCCTGCTGTGTCCTGAGCGCGAGGAGCTGCGCGGAGAGCTCGCCGTTCAGTTTGTGGCTGCCCATGACGGCGATGATGTGCGCGTGGAGCGGGCCGATGAGGGAAATGTCGCCGAGGATGTCGAGGATCTTGTGGCGGACGAGCTCATCGGGCCAGCGCGGCACGGAGAGGCACCCGTCTTCAGAATAGACGACGGCGTTTTCCGTGGTGCCGCCTTTGCCGAGGCCCATGCGGCGCATTTCTTCGAGCTCCCATGTGAAGCCGATGGTCCGGGCGGAGCCGATCTCCGCTTCAAAGGTATCCGGCGTCACTTCGATGTCCATGACCTGCGTGCCCAGAAGGGGATGCGGATTCATGGAGGTGTAGGTGATGCGGAGGCCGTCATAAGGGAGAGCGGCGATGAATTTCTTCCCTTCGTAAGCAGCGATGCTCCGGGGAAGGGTGAGAACGGCTGCCGGCGCGTCCTGTTCCATAATGCCCGCTTCGCGGATCATGGCGATGAAGACGCGGCCGCTGCCGTCGCCCACAGGGGGCTCGGGCATATTCATCTCGATGACGCAGTTGTCGATGTGCATGCCGTACAGGGCGGCAAGGACGTGCTCCACCGTGAAGACGCGGGCGTCCCCCTTTGCGAGGGTCGTGGCGCGGTTCGTGCCCGTGATGAAGTCCGGATTCGCCGGGATCTCCGGGGCGCCGGGAAGATCAGCGCGGCGGAAAAGGATCCCCGTGCCGGACGCTGCCGGGCGGAGAGTCATTTTTACGGGAAGCCCGGAATGAAGTCCTATGCCTTCATAGGAGACGGGCTTTCCGATGGTATGCTGCTTTCTTTCCAATGTGCGGCTCCTTTCAGAGCAATGTTTACATACACCATCATTGTACCTTCTTTTTATTGGCGGCGCAAATTTTTAAGCAACTTAAACATGAGAGGAAATTTTCGGGAAGCCGTTTTTGTGAAACGGGAAATGAATGAGCGCCGCTTTTGCGGAAAGCACCGGAAATTTTCCGGCCGAAACAGGCGGGCCGGGGATTTCGTTTCTCCCTATAAGGATTTTTTATGGGCCCGCCCCAACGGGGTCATGCTATAATAAAAATAAATCGATCTGTAAAAATCATAAGAAGAAATGGAGGAGAGACAGATGGACGAGATCATGAAGCGGGGGAACACGCGGAAATTTAAAGACGGCGGCGACGCGCCGGTGAGCGAAGAGCAGGTGGAGAAGCTGCTCCGCGCGGCCATGCAGGCGCGGACGGCGGGCAATCAGACGCCGTGGCAGTTCATCGTCGTGCGGAGCGAGGTGCTCATCAAGGCGCTGGCCCACAACAGCATGACTGCCGGGCCGATCCGCAAAGCGCCGGTGGTGCTGCTGCTCCTTTCCGATACGCGGGGCGTGACATTCCCCGAGAGCTGCCCCATGGACATGGCGGCGGCGGCGGAGAATATCCTCATCGAGGCGGAGCATCTGGGGCTGGGCACGCAGTGGATCAGCGTCTATCCCCATGAAGACCGCATCCGCCAGATCCGGAGCCTCTTCGATTTGCCCCTGGAAGTGACGCCGTTCTGCCTGATCCCCGTGGGCTATCCCGCGGACCGTCCCATCCGGCTGAACCGCTACGACAAGTCCCGCGTGCATTACGATACGTTCTGACCGCGGCCCTGCCGGAAGAGTGAGAGCACATAAAAAAGCGCCCCTTTTTGTGAAGGGCGCTTTTTTGCGCGCTATTTCGTGCCGAAGATGCGGTCGCCCGCGTCGCCGAGGCCGGGAATGATGTACTTGTTTTCGTCCAGCCGTTCGTCGAGGGCGGCGGTGTAGACATCCACATCGGGGTGTTCCTTCTCCACGCGGGCGGCGCCTTCCGGCGCGGCGAGGAGGGAGAGGAAAATGATCTTCTCCGCGCCGTGCTTTTTGAGCAGGGAAATGGCGGCGCAGGCGCTCCCGCCGGTGGCGAGCATGGGATCGATGAGAATGAAAACGCGTCCCGCGGCGTCGGGGAGCTTGCAGTAGTATTCCACGGGTTCGTGGGTGACGGGGTCGCGGTAGAGACCGATGACGCCCACCCGCGCGGAGGGAATGAGCTCGAGCAGGCCGTCCTCCATACCGAAGCCCGCCCGGAGGATGGGGACGATGACGGGCTTTTTCCCGGCGAGCCGCTTTCCTGCGGCGCGGCAGAGCGGCGTCTCGATCTCCAGGTCTTCCAGCGGAAGATCTCTGGTGATCTCGTACCCCATGAGGAGCGTGATCTCCCGGAGCAGGCGGCGGAATTCGCCGGAACTTGTTTCTTTCCGGCGCATGATGGTGAGCTTGTGCTGCACGAGCGGATGAGAAATGATGTGAAGCGGCATGGTGATGACCTCCTTGCGTACCGTATTTTCTTTATCTTAGCACAGGAGCGGACGCTCTGCCGGTTGACTTGCGGGAACGGGAAATATATAGTAAAAAAGTAATCCATTTCTCAGATACAGGAGGGACAGATATGATGAAGAAAAAGATCGCGGCTCTCGCGGCGGCGGGGATCCTCGCGGCGGCGCTCGCCGGATGCGGCGGCGGTTCCGATTCGGGTTCGAAGATCCCGAAGGACATGCTCGTCGTGGGCATCGCCACGGATGTGGCCAGCATCGATCCGGCGGTAGCCATGGAGAACTGGCAGGTGCCGTACTACTGCTATGAACGGCTCGTGCAGTACAAGACCGTGGACGGAAAGCCCAGCACGGAAGTAGAGGGCTCTCTCGCCCAGTCCTGGACAGTCTCCGACGACGGACTGACGTGGACCTTCAAGATCGCGCCGGGGCACAAATTCTCCGACGGCACGGATGTGGACGCGCAGGCGGTGAAATTCTCCTTTGACCGGGTGAAGGCCGTGAAGAAAGGCCCGTCGGACTATTTCAAACTGGTGGAATCGGTGGAAGCGCCCGATAAGGACACCGTGGTCATCCGCCTGTCCCGCCCCTTCGCGCCGTTCCTTCAGACGCTCGCCGTGGACAGCGGAAACATCGTGAATCCGAAGGTCATGGAACATGAAAAAGACGGCGACTATGCTTCCGGCTGGCTCGCCAACCATTCCGCAGGTTCCGGCCCCTTCCAGATCGCCGAATTCAATCAGGGCCAGAGCATCAAGCTCGTGCAGAATGAGCATTACTCCGGCAAAAAGCCCGCCCTCAAAGCAGTGACTTTCCAGATCATCAAAGATCCCTCTGCGCAGCGCCTCCAGCTGGAGAAGGGCGACCTGGACATCGCCGCGGGCATCCCCATGAATCAGCTGGAAGAACTGAAAAAGAACAAGGACATCACCATCCACGAAGCGCCGGGCATGCTCTGCAGCGTGATCTATCTGAACAATAAGAAAGCGCCGCTGGACAATGTGAAATTCCGCCAGGCCCTCTCTTATGCCGTGGATTATCAGGGCGTCATCGAAGGGGCCGTGAAGGGCCACGGCGAGCAGCTTACCACGCCGGTGCCGAAGGGTATGTGGGGACGCGACGACAACGCCGCTGGCTACACTTACGACGTGAACAAGGCGAAAGAGCTCCTCTCCCAGTCGGGCGTACCGGCGGGCACGCAGCTCACCCTCCTCTACTCGGACAATCAGGCCTTCAATGAGACCCAGGCTCTCATTCTCCAGAACAACTTCAAGGCCATCGGCATCGATCTCAAACTGGAAAAGACGGCGTGGCCCACCTTCCGCGAACGGGTGGATGTGGGCGACTTCGAGCTCGGCATGGGCACGTGGAGCCCGGACTACGCCGATCCGCAGAACTACATGAGCTACTGGTTCGATTCGGGCTACTTCGGCCTCGCGGGGAACCGTTCCTTCTACAGCAATCCCCAGGTAGACGCGCTCCTCCGGGAAGCGGAATCCACCAGCGACCACCAGCGCCGTATCGATCTCTACCAGCAGGCGCAGCAGCTCGTCCTGGCCGACGCGCCGTACCTCTTCCTCTTCCAGACGAACGCCATGATCCCCACGCGGGCCAACGTGAAAGGTTTCGTCTACAATCCCATGCTGGACAATATGTACAATTTCCCCGACATCAGCAAAGAATAAACGCAGCAAAAAAGCCGCTCCGAAAGGGGCGGCTTTTTTACGGAAAGTGAAATTTTCCGTAAGGCGGCCCGATCTCCGCGGATGTGGTATAATAAGATGAATTTTTATTTTATTTTTTCTTATTTTTTACAAACCTGAAAAACAGGAGGTCAGGGAATGGATGTAATGGGTATTCTTCTTTACCTGGACGACGTGCTGTATTATCCGATACTGGTCGTCGTGCTGGTGGCGGCGGGGCTGTACTTCACGGTGAGGACCGGTCTGATGCAGATCCGCCTTTTCCCGGAATGCTTCCGGGTGCTTCTTGAGAAGCCGGAAGGCGGCGAGGTATCGTCTTTCCAGGCGCTGATGGTCTCTACGGCGTCCCGCGTGGGCACGGGGAACATCATCGGCATTTCCACGGCGATCTGCCTGGGCGGCCCGGGGGCGGTCTTCTGGATGTGGGCCATCGCCCTCATCGGCGGCTCCACGGCGTTCATCGAATCGACGCTGGCGCAGGTCTTCAAGCGCCGGTCGAAACTGGGCCTCTCCTACGGCGGCCCGGCGTACTACATCGAGAGCGCGCTCCACAACCGGTTCCTGGCGTGCGTCTTCGCCGTCTTCCTCATCCTCACCTACGCGGGGGGCTTCAATATGCTCTGCGCGTACAATCTCCAGTCCACTTTCGCGGCGTACAGCTTCTATGACGCGTCCACCACGCCGTGGGTCCTCGGCGCGCTTCAGGCGGTGCTCGTGGCGTACTGCATCCTCGGCGGCGGCCGCCGCATCATGAAGGTCACCGCCGTCATGGTGCCGGTGATGGGCGTCATCTACATCCTCGCGGCTGTCGTGACGATCTTCATGAACATCGGCTACCTGCCTCATGTGCTGGGCATGATCTTCTCCGACGCGTTCAACTTCGAAGCCATCCTGGGCGGCGTGGGCGGCTCCTGCCTCATGTACGGCGTGAAGCGCGGCCTCTTCTCGAACGAAGCCGGTATCGGCTCGGCGCCGAACGCGGCGGCTTCCGCGGACGTGTCCCATCCGGTGAAACAGGGCCTCGTGCAGATGTTCTCCGTCTTCCTGGATACCTTCCTCGTGTGCTCCGCCACGGCTTTCATGTGCCTCATGTCCGGCGTGGACATCACGAAGGAAGCAGCCGGCGCTCCCTATGTACAGAGCGCGGTGACCACCGTTTTCGGCGAATTCGGGCCGGTGCTCATCACGGTATCCATGATCCTCTTCGCTTTCTCCACGCTCATCGGCAACCTGTACTATGTGGACAATAACGTGTCCTTCCTTCATCACGGCGAACCGGGGAAAGATTTCATGACGGTATTCCGCCTCTTCTGCGCGTTCGTCGTTTTCGTCGGCGCGGGCCTCACCATGGACGCGGCCTGGGCCATCGCGGATATCCTCATGGCTTTCATGGCGCTCATCAATATCCCGTCCATCCTGATCCTCGGCAACATCGCGATCCAGGCGATGAAGGACTACGAAGCGCAGCGCCGGGAAGGAAAGAACCCCGTCTTCCGCGCGAAGAATATCAAGGGGCTCGACGCATCCCGCCTCGATTTCTGGAAAGACTGATCATTCAGCAGATTCCCTGCCTGCAAAGGCGGGGAATTTTTTTGCGCCCGAAAACATAAATCAAGGAAGATATACATATATAGTAAAAATTAGAGAATGCCAATATAAAAGAAATAGAAATCTCATGAAAGGAAATAAAAATCATTTCCATTTATTTATTTACAGATAAAACATAAACTTGATGCTATAACAAAGACGCAATATATCTGTGGAAGAATGATTTATAACATACATGTAAAATAAACGATACAATAAATGATATATTCTCGTTGAAAATTTAATTTCCGATGATATAATAATTTTCGGAAGCCGCCGCAGAGCAAACTGCGCGGCAGAACAATGCCATATCGTACTTGGCAGGAGTTTTTTTAAAGGAGGTCATTTTTATGGCAAAACCGTTGGAAGGCGTCGTCGTCCTGGATCTTTCCAGAGTGCTCGCAGCTCCGTATACCGGCATGATCCTTGCGGATATGGGCGCAGACGTCATTAAGATCGAAAGACCCGGCAAGGGTGATGATTCCCGCGCGTACGGCCCGTTCAAGAACGGCGAAAGCGTTTACTACATGAGCCTGAACCGCGGCAAGCGCTCCATGACGCTCAATATGAAGTCCGAAGAAGGCAAGCAGATCCTGAAAGACCTGGTCAAAGAAGCCGACGTGCTGGTGGAAAATTTCCGCGGCGGCACGATGGACAAGCTCGGCCTCGGCTACGACGTGCTGAAAGAGATCAATCCGCGCCTCATCTACTCCGCGTGCACCGGTTTCGGCATGACCGGCCCGTACAAATTTGACCCCGCTTACGACGTCATCGTCCAGGGCATGGGCGGCATCATGTCCATCACCGGACAGGAAGGCGGCGAACCGACGAAGGTCGGCGCTTCCATCGGCGACATCACCGCAGGCATCTTCTCCGCCGTGGGCATCATGATGGCTCTCTACGCCCGTGAAAAGACCGGCAAAGGCCAGCTCGTGGACGTATCCATGCTGGACTGCCAGGTGGCGATCCTGGAAAACGCCATCGCCCGCTACATGAACGCCGGCGTATCCCCGAAGCCGATCGGCAACCGCCACGCGTCCATCACGCCTTTCCAGTCCCTCAAGACCTCCGACGGCTACGTCATCATCGCGGTCGGCAATGACACCCTGTGGCAGAAATTCTGCGGCCTCATCGACCGTCCTGACCTCGCCGCGGATCCGCGCTTCACCACGAACCCGCTCCGCACGGAAAATGTAAAAGTCCTCGGCGAAGAACTGACGAAGACTTTCGTCACGAAGACCATGGACGAATGGCTCCACATCCTCAAGGAAGGCGGCATCCCCGTCGGCCCGATCAACGATGTGGAACGCGTCATCAAAGACCCCGCCGTCATCGCCCGCGACATGATCGTCACCACCCATCATCCGGTGGCAGGCGACGTGGAAATGGCCGGCGTGCCGATTAAACTGTCCGACACCCCCGGCTCCGTTGACGGCCCGGCTCCGACTCTCGGCCAGCACACCCGTGAGATCCTCAAGGAAAAACTCAATATGGACGATGCCCTCATCGACCAGCTTTACGCAGACAAGACTCTGTAATTTCTGATTCATTTGCCGCAGCGTCTTTTTGCAGTACACCGTTTCTTCGGAAGCGGTGTATTTTTTTGCGGAGAATTTTCGGATTTTGAAAATTTCTTCTTGACAACCTTTGGGAAGTTTGCTATATTAGCAACATCAAATTACAAAAAGCCATGACGGAAAAAAGTACGTATGTCTGAGCTGTGCAGAGAGCCGGTGGGTGGTGAAAACCGGCGGGCAGGAGATGCGGAAGTTCTTTCCCGAGCTGCTCTGCTGAACTTTCAAGTAGGCAGGGCCGGGCCGATCGACGTTACACGATCAGAAAGTTGATTTGAAGTCAAGCAGGGTGGTACCGCGGATAGATTCGTCCCTCATGGTACTGCTTTTTTTATTGCTTCAGGTAACTTGGGTGGTACCGCGATGAGTTCCCGTCGTCCCTTGCGAAGGTGTGCAGCAGCATGCCGGGCAGGGGACATTTTTTATGGGAGAAAAGAAAAGGAGATGGACAACATGAAAAACTGGAAACACTGCGCAGCAGCCGCCCTTCTCGCGGCGAGCCTTACCGTCGGCGCGATGGGCGCGGCGGAAGCGGCCCATCTGGAAGATATCGCGGCGCGCGGCACCATCCGCATCGGCACCACCGGCGACTACCGCCCCATGTCATACCTCGATCAGGCGACGGGACAGTATGAAGGATTCGACGCGGCGCTGGCGCAGAAGATCGCCGATTCCCTCCATGTGAAAGTGGAATACGTGCCCACCACATGGAAGACCCTCGCGGCGGATACGCAGGCCGGGAAATTCGACATCGCCATCTGCGGCATCACCCGCACCTACGACCGGGCGCGCACCATGGAAATGTCCGACGGCTACCTCGTATTCGGCAAGACCATCCTCTGCCGGGACGGGGACGCGGCGAAATATCAGACCCTCGCCGATATGAACAAACCGGAAGTGCGGGTCATGGTCAATCCGGGCGGAACGAATGAAAAATTCGCTCACGACTACCTGCCGAACGCGACGATCCTCGTGCATGAACAGAACGCGGAGATCCCCGGCCTCGTAGCCGAAGGCAAAGCGGACATCATGATCACCGAGACCATGGAAGCCATCCGTTACGAAAAACTGGACAGCCGCCTCGCGGCGCCCCTGGCAAAAGCGCCTTTCACGAAGAACCGCTTCGGCGTGCTCATGGCCAAAGGCGATCAGGAACTTCTGAATTACATCAACTTCGTCCTGGCGGAACTCACCATGAACGGCACCATGGATGAAATGGAAAATACCTATATCAAATAATTAATCGGAGGGATATGGAATGAAAAAGTGGATGAAGTATACGGCAGCAGCAATTCTGGCGGCAGCGGCGGTCACGGGGATCGCGGGATGCGGCGGCAGCGATAAGAAAGACGCGGCAGCAGGCGCGAAGACGAAAGTCGCCGTAGTGCAGCTCATGCAGCACGGCTCGCTCGACGCGGCGAACAAAGGCTTTATGGACGCGCTCGCCGAGAACGGCTGGGGCCCGGACAAGATCGAAGTGGATCAGCAGAACGCCCAGGGCGATCAGTCCAATCTGAAATCCATCACCGCCCGCTTCAAATCCGCTGACCCGGCTCTCATCTGCGCCATCGGTACACCGGCGGCCCAGTCCGTAGCCAATGAAATGACGAAGACCCCCATCGTGGGCATCGCCATCACCGACTACGTGCAGGCAAAACTGGTCAAATCCAACGACGCGCCCGGCACGAACGTCACCGGCGCGAGCGACATGAATCCCGTCTCCGCGCAGATCGATCTCGCCATGAAGCTCATCCCGAACGCGAAGACCGCGGGCCTCCTCTACTGCTCCAGCGAAATGAACAGCGAAGTGCAGGCGAACGAAATGAAAGCCTACGCGGAAAGCAAAGGCCTCGCCGTCGAGACCCGCACCATTTCCAGCGTGAACGACATTCAGCAGGCGGCGGAATCCCTCGCGGGAAGCATCGATTTCCTCTATATTCCCACGGATAACGTCATCGCCTCCTCCGTGCCGACCCTCACGAAAGTGACCGACGCGGCGAAGATCCCCGTATTCGCGGCGTATGAACAGGCGGAAAAAGAAGGGGCCCTCGCGGCGGTCTCCGTCGACTATTACCGCCTCGGCAAACAGGCCGGCGCCATGGCGGCGAAGATCCTCTCCGGCAAGGCAAAGCCGGAAACGATGCCCATCGAGACCCAGAAAGACCTCATCGTGGTCATCAATAAGAAGAGCGCCGAAAATCTGGGCATCACCATTCCCGAAGACGTGGCAAAGACCGCGAAGATTCAGTAATCATACGCAAGTAAGAGGCGGAGCCGCAGGCTCGGTGCCGGGCCCCGCCCTTTTTATACCCAAAATCAGACAGAAAAACATTCCTTGAGATATCGAAGGAGAACGGGAGGATAGAAAATGGAAGCATGGAAGAAGTACACGGCAGCAGCAGTGATGGCGGCAGCGGCGCTCATGGCGTACGGCTGCGGCAGCGCGGGAGAAAAGAAGGCAGAGACCGGCGGGAAAAAGCAGGTCGCCGTCATCCAGATCATGCAGCACGGGTCGCTCGACGCGGCGAACAAAGGCGTCATCGACAGGCTGGCGGAGCGGGGCTACACAGCGGACAAGATCGCGGTAGATCAGCAGAATGCGCAGGGCGATCAGTCCAATCTGAAAAACATCGCGTCCCGCTTCAAACACGCCCGTCCCGATGTGATCATCGCCATCTCCACACCGGCGGCGCAGTCCGTGGCCAATGAGATTCGGGACATTCCCATCGTCGGCGTGGCCATCACCGATTTCGAGACGGCGAAGCTCGTCAAATCCAACGAAAAGCCCGGCACGAACGTGACCGGCGCGAACGACCGGGGCCCCGTGGAAGAACAGGTGGAAATGGGCATGAAATTCGTGCCCGGCGCGAAGCGCATGGGTCTCATGTACTGCGCGAGCGAAGTGAACAGCGAGATCCAGGCGGAACAGGCCCGGAAAAAAGCGGCTGAACTCGGCCTCGAAGTGGTGGAAGCCACCGTGGCGAACGTGAATGACATCCAGCAGGCGGCGGAATCCATCGCAGGCGATGTGGACTATATCTACGTGCCCACGGACAACGTCATCGCCTCCTCCATTCCGACGCTCGTGAAAGTGACCAATGAAGCGAAAGTGCCCGTCTTCGTCGGCGCGGACAGCATGGCCAGAGACGGCGCCCTCGGCTCCATCTCCGTCGATTTCTATAAGACCGGCCTTCAGGCGGGCGACATGGCGGCGGACATCCTCGACGGCAAAGGCAAGCCGGAAACGATGCCCGTACAGGATCCGAAAGACCTCACGGTCATCATCAATAAGACAAACGCCGAAATTCTCGGCATCCAGATCCCCGAAGAATACAAAGACGCCGTCCTCGTGGACTGACGGGAAACTCAATAAAAGCGCTCCTTACGGGGGCGCTTTTTGCGTGTCTGTATGCTATGCTGTAAAAAAAGGAGGGGAAAGAGATGATCGTGAGGCAGGAGCGGGAGGAAGAGTATTTAGAGACGGAAGCGGCGCTGCGGGAGGCCTTCTGGAATCGCTATGCGCCGGGCGCTTCGGAGCATTACCTGGCGCACTGCCTGCGGACGCATCCGGCGTTCGTGCCGGAGCTGGCCCTCGTTGCCGCGGAGGAGGAGCGCATCCTTGGCGCGGTGATGTGTCTGCGGACGCCGCTCCTCTGCGACGACGGCGCGCCGCGGGAGGTGCTCACTGTGGGGCCGCTCGGTGTGATCCCCTCCTGTCAGCGCCGCGGCGTGGGTGTGCGCCTTCTGGCGGAGGTCAAGGCGCGGGGAAGGCGGCTCGGATTTCCCGCGCTCTTTCTCACGGGCGATCCCGCATATTATGCGCGGCAGGGCTTTGTCCCGGCGGAGCGGTATGACGTGCGGGACGGGGAGGATTTCTATTTCGGCGGTCTCCTCGCGTGCGAGCTGGAGCCGGGGGCGCTTTCCGGCGCGGCGGGGCGGTGGCTCATGGACCCGGTCTATGAGGTGAATGAAGAAGCGGCGCGGGCCTATGACCGGCGTTTTCCGCCGAAAGAAGCGAGAGCCGGAACGGCGGCGCAGCGGCGGTTCGAACGTCTGCTGGGAGAGCTGACGGCCCGCCGCCGTCCGCACCGGCGGTGACGGATTCCGGGCAATAAAAAAAGCAGGGAAGAAATTCTTCTCTGCTTCTTTTTTATGAGAAATTATTTTACAGCGTAGAGACCGGCGGTGCCTGCTTTCAGGTTGATGAGGATGTTCTTGGTCTGGCTGTAGTGTTCGAGCATGACCTTGTGGGTCTCGCGGCCGATGCCGGACTGCTTGTATCCGCCGAAGGGAGCGCCCGCGGGGATGGCGTTGTACGTATTGACCCATACGCGGCCGGTGTGCACGCCGCGGGAAACTTTCAGGGCCGTATTCAGATTGCTCGTGAATACGCCGCCGCCCAGGCCGTATACGCTGTCGTTGGCCAGAGCGATGACTTCGTCGGCGGTCTTGAATTTCTGGATGACTACGACCGGTCCGAAGATCTCTTCCTGGCAGACGCGGAGGTCATTGCCCTTCGTGTCTTCGAGAATGGTCGGGCGGACGAAGAAGCCTTTATCGCAGCCGTTTTCGGTGTACCGTTCGCCGCCGGTGACGAGACGGCACCCCTCTTCCTGGCCGATCTGGACGTAGTTCAGGACTTTCTTCATCTGGCTTTCATAGATGACCGCGCCGAGCTGGGTCTCCGGATCGGTGGGGTCGCCCACTTTGACCGCTTCAAAAGACGCTTTCAAACGGGAGACGAATTCGTCGTAAATGCCTTCCTGAACGAAGACACGGGAGCCTGCGCAGCAGACCTGGCCCTGATTGAAGAGGATGCCCACCTGTACGCCTTCGATGGCCTGTTCGATATCGCAGTCGTCGAAGATCATGTTCGCGGACTTGCCGCCCAGTTCGAGCGTCGCCGGGATGAGCTTGTCGCATGCCGCTTTGTACACGCCGCGGCCCACTTCGGTGGAGCCGGTGAAGGCGAGCTTGTCCAGATCGGGGTGGTCGAGGAGCCACTGGCCGGACTTGGAGCCCGCGCCGGTGATGAGGTTCAGCACGCCCTTCGGGAGCACGTCCTGAATGAGACGGACCAGTTCAAGCACGGAGAGGGAGGTGTGGGAAGAGGGCTTCAGCACGATGGTGTCGCCTGCGGCGAGAGCCGGAGCGAGTTTCCACGCCGCCATGAGGAAGGGGAAATTCCACGGGATGATCTGGCCGACGACGCCGATCGGTTCGTGGAGCACGAGGGAGAGCGTATTGTCGTCGAGCATGGTCGCGGTGCCTTCGTCGGCGCGGATGCAGCCTGCGAAGTAGCGGAAATGATCCGCCGCCATGGGGATGTCCACCGTGGAGGTCTCGCGGATGGGCTTGCCGTTGTCCATCGTTTCCACGAGAGCGAGATGCGCCGCGTTCTCATCGATGATGTCGGCGATCTTGAGGAGGAGATTCTGACGTTCGATGGGGCTGGTCTTGCGGAAGCTTTCCAGCGCTCTGTGCGCCGCCTTCACTGCCGCGTCCACATCTTCCTTCGTCGCTTCCGCGCATTTCGCGAGGAGCTCGCCCGTTGCCGGATTGTGCGCTTCAAAGACCGCGCCGTCAGATGCGGGCACCCATGCGCCGTCGATAAAGAGGCCGTACTGTTCCTGAAGTTCTGCTTTTGCCATGTCGTTACTTCCTTTCGTAAAAAACGTGAAGCAAATAAGTATATACTAAATAAAGAAAAATGGTTTGCTTATTTGCATGACCTGATTATATCATGATTCATCGATAGATTCAAGTTTTTAAATCTATAAATCTGGAATAGCTTTCTTCAATGAGGAAAGAGAAATTTCCATACGCCTCTCGCGGCGGGGCGGAGATTCCTATATAATGAAAAAATACAGACGGGAGGAACCGATGGAAGAATATATCGTAAAAAAAGAAGAAGCAGGTCTGCGGGCGGATAAATTCCTCGCCGCCCGGCGGCCCGACCTGTCCCGCATCTTCCTGCTGAAGGCGATGCGCCTCAAGAAGATCCGCCGGAACGGGAAGCGCACCGAAGGGAGCGAGCGCCTCGAAGCGGGCGACGTCATTTCCTGCCGCCTCCCCGCGCCGGGAGAAGCGCCGGTGCGGACAGACGGCTTCACCGTCGTCTATGAAGATGAACACATCCTCGCGGTGAATAAAAAGCGGGGCCTCCTCTGCGAGGACAGGACGGGACGGGAGAAAAATACCCTCCTCGCGCAGGTGAACGCCTATCTCGCGGCGAAAGGGGAGCGGGCGAGCCTCTGCCACCGCATCGACTACAATACGGCAGGCCTTGTGCTCCTCGCGAAAGACGGAGAGAGCCTTTCCGCGATGGAAGCGGCCATCCGGGAGCGGCTCCCGGAGAAACGCTACCTCTGCGCGGCGGTGGGGCCGGTGCGGCCGAAGGCGGGCCGCCTCACGGGGCAGATCTTCAAAGACGCGAAGAAGAACCGGGTCTACGTGACGGACGCGCCGGTGAAAGGCTCGAAGACCGCCGTCACGGATTACCGCGTGCTCGCGGAAAAAGACGGGCTCTCCCTCGTGGAATGCACCCTCGTCACCGGGCGGACGCACCAGATCCGCAGCCAGATGGCCCACGCCGGGTGGCCCATTCTGGGCGATGAAAAATACGGCTCGAAAGCGGCGAACCAGGCCCGCGGCGAGCGGCGGCAGCTCCTTTCCGCCTGCGCGGTCACCCTTCATTTCGGAGGGAAAGGCGGCATCCTCTCCTATCTGGAAGGAAAGACCGTCACCGCTCCGGCGGATTTCAGAAAGAAATATTTCGGCAAATAAAAAAGCGCCCTTCGCGGGGCGCTTTTCGCGTGTTATTTTTTCCGACGCTTTTCGAGCTCTCCGGGGACGGCGGAGAGGAGGGCGAGGGCGGCGGAGAGGAGCCATTCTTCCGCGGTGAGGCTCGTGGTGCGGAAGGCGGCCTGCATGGAGGGAACGAGGAGGATCGCCGCCATGAGGGCCGCGCTGGCGGCGGCCGCCGCGGTGAGCCAGCGGTTCGCGAAGCCCGCGGCGGAGAGGGTGAAGGAGCGGATGAGCTGGGAGAGGGCGAGCACGGCGAAGGCCATGGTCTGGCCCGCTTCGTGGGAGCTCATGGACGCGCCTGCCCAGTAGGCGGCGGCGGTGAGGGCGGCGGTCAGGAGGCCCTGCACGGCGACGGCCCGGATGAGGGGCTTCTCGAAGAGCGTCGAGGCCCGGACGGGAGGCCGCTTCATGTTGTCCCTGTCGGCGGGGTCGCTGCCGAGGGCGAGCGCCGGGAGGGTGGCTGTGGCGAGGTTCACCCAGAGGATGTGCACGGCGAGGAGCGGCGCCGGAAGATTGAGGAGGGTCGCCGCGGCGAGGGTGGCGATCTCCGCGATGTTTCCCGTGAGGAGGAACTGGATGACTTTCTGGATATTCCGGTAGACCCGGCGGCCTTCGCTGACGGCGCTCACGATGGTGGTGAAGCGGTCGTCCAGGAGGATCATGTCCGCCGCGCCTTTGGCGACGTCTGTGCCGGTGATCCCCATGGCGACGCCGATGTCGGCGGCTTTGAGGGCAGGGGCGTCATTTACGCCGTCGCCGGTCATGGCGGCGGTCTCGCCGCAGCGGCGGAGGGATTCGATGATGCGGAGCTTGTCCGCCGGGGAGACGCGGGCGAAGACGGAGACGCGCCGCACGACGGCGTCCAGCTCCGCATCGCTCATGGCGGCGAGTTCCGCGCCGGTGAGGAGGCGGTCGCCGTCCTGCCAGATATCGAGCTCCCGCGCGACGGCGCGGGCGGTGGTGCGGTGGTCGCCGGTGATCATGACGGTGCGGATGCCCGCTTCCCGGCAGGTGCGGACGGCGGCTTTCACTTCTTTCCGCGGCGGGTCGATCATGCCGGTGAGGCCGAGGAAGGTGAGGCCGTGCTCGATGTCTTCCCCTTCTTCGGGGATGCGGGAGAGCGTTTTCCCGGCGAAGCCGAGCACGCGGAGCGCCCGTTCCGACATGGACTGAGCGAGGCGGCGGATCGCTTCTCTGTCGGCTTCCGTCATGGGGCGGATGCCGTCTGCCGTGCGGATGGAGGTGCAGAGGGCGGCGAGTTCATCTGCCGCGCCCTTGGTGAATGCCGTGAGGCGGCCGCCCATGTCGTGGACGGTGGTCATGCGCTTCCGGTCGGAGTCGAAGGGCTGCTCGAAGAGGCGGGGATGCTGATCTTCGAGGTCTTCATGGGAAATGCCGAATTTCTGCGCCAGGAAAATGAGCGCTCCTTCCGTGGGATCGCCGATGATCTCTCCGGGGCGGTCCGGATCGAGGCTGGCGTCATTGCAGAGCGCCGCCGCTTCGGCCATCTCCCGGCAGGGGGCAAGCCCGGAGGCAGCCGCTTCGCAGGGGGAGACGGTGCGCCCGGCGGCGAGATCGTCCGCGGCGGCCATTTCCGTGACGGTCATCCGGTTCAGGGTGAGGGTGCCCGTCTTGTCGCTGGCGATGACGGAGGCGCTGCCGAGGGTCTCCGCGGCGGGAAGGCGGCGGATGAGGGCGTTCTGCTTCGCCATGCGCTGCACGCTGAGCGCCATGAGGATGGTCGCCGCGGCGGGGAGCCCTTCGGGGATGATGGAAATGGCCAGGGAGATCGCCACGAGGAGCTGCTCGTGGAGCGGGCGGCCGTAGAGCATGCCTGCCGCGAAGATGAGCACGGCGACGAGCGCGCCGGCGATGGTCAGGACTTTGCCTGCGGCGGCGAGTTTTTTCTTGAGAGGCGTCTCTTCGTCTTCCTGCTCTTCGATGAGACCGGCGATGCGGCCCACTTCGGTGGCCATGCCGGCGGCGGTGACGATGCCCGCGCCGCGGCCGTAGACGACGGTGGAAGCGGCGTAGGCCATATTGACGCGGTCGGCGAGGACAGCGCTTTCGGGAAGAGGCGCTTCGTCTTTTTCCGCAGGAACGGATTCGCCGGTGAGGGAGGATTCTTCGATGCGGAGGCTGGCGGCCTCGATGAGCCTCATGTCGGCAGGCACTCTGTCGCCGTCCCGGAGGAATACGATGTCGCCGCGGACAACATCCACCGCGGGGATCACGCTCTCTTCGCCTTCCCGGAGCACCCGCGCCGTGGGAGCGGAGAGCTGCGAGAGCGCCGCCAGGGCGGCCTGCGCTTTTTTCTCCTGCACGATGCCGATGACCGCGTTGACGATGACGATGGTGCCGATGACGGCGGCTTCCGTCCATTCGCCGAGGAAGGCGGATAGGAAGGCCGCGCCGATGAGGATGAGCACCATCGGGTCGGCGAGCTGCTCTTTCAGCATGGCAGCGGCGGTCTTCGGCGGTTTTCCGCGGAGCGCGTTCGGGCCGTCACGCCGGAGGCGGGCGGCGGCTTCCGCGTCGGAAAGGCCTTCCGGGGAGGCGGCGAGGGCGGCGAAGACTTCTTCGGAAGTCATGGAATGCCAGGGCCGGGGGTGAGGTTCATGAGGGTCCATAGATGATTTCTCCTTTCAAAATGAGGGAAAAGAAGCCGAAAAACGACAAAAGGACACCGCCCGCGCGCGGGATGCGTGCAGGGGATGTCCTTCTTGTATATCTGTGAAGCTGGCGGGAGCGGTTCGGTCTCCGTCAGGGTCGTCCATAGGGCGGCGTTCCTTTCTCATCAATGCCGGATGTCCGGCGAATACTGGATTTACTATAACATAAAAAATTTTTCGGCGCAAATAAAAAATGTCGGCTCAATGCCAGCAGATGAGAAATACGCCGGTCCAGAGGCCGGAAACGGCAAGGCTTTTTTCCAGGGAAAATTCCCGCTCCGCGCAGAGATAAAGGCAGAGGAAAAAGATGCCCACCGCGGCGAGGCTCTCCGCGAAGGCGGCTGCAAACATGGCGCTCCTCCTTTCTGAACTTTTACAATGTATCATATTTCGCGGCGCCGCGCCACTTCTCCGCAGATACATAAAAAACATACACTTCAGAGCGTATTTTAGCAAAATGCATACCTGAAAGTCATTCAAATATGAGAAAAACTGTGGTATATTAAGTTCAGGTATCCCGGAAGGTAAGTCGGGATCTTATTTTGCCGGTATCTGTGAACTACGAGGTGAACGAAATGGCTGATTACAATCCTTATGAAAATATGCTGCATGTCCTGGACAAGGCGGCGGAAAAGCTCGGCATGGCGAAGAATGAATACGAATTCGTGCGCTATCCCGAAAGAGAGCTCACCGTGAGCCTGCCCATCGTCATGGACGACGGACATGTGGAGGTCTTCTCCGGCTACCGCGTGCAGCACAGCACGGCCCGCGGCGCGGCGAAGGGCGGCATCCGCTTCCATCCGGCGTCGGATGAGAATGAAGTGAAGGCGCTCGCCGCGTGGATGACCATCAAGAACGCCATCGGGAATATTCCCTACGGCGGCGCGAAAGGCGGCATCAAGGTGGATCCGAAGAAGCTGTCTCAGCGGGAACTGCAGCGCCTCACCCGCACCTATGTGCGCCGCATCGCTCCCTTCATCGGCCCCGATAAGGACGTGCCCGCGCCGGACGTGAATACGAATGCCCAGATCATGGCGTGGATTGCCGACGAATACAGCGCCGTCACCGGCGAATGGACGCCGGGCGTCGTCACGGGCAAACCCATCGTGACGGGCGGATCTCTCGGCAGAAATGAAGCGACCGGCCGCGGTCTGACGTACACGCTGGAGACGTGGTGTGAGAAAAAGGGCATCCCCATGGATTCCCTGACGCTCGCCGTGCAGGGCTTCGGCAATGTGGGCAGCGTCGGCGCGCTCCTCATGCACCGGGAAGGCGTGAAGGTCATCGCCATCGGCGATATCGACGGCTCCCTCTATAATCCGAAGGGCATCGACGTGGAAGCGGCGTATGTGTATGCCAATTCCCACGGCCGCTCCCTCAAGGGCTATGAAGAAGAAGGGGCTTCCTTCATTCCCAATGAGGAGCTGCTGAAGCTCCCCGTGGACGTGCTTTTCATGGCGGCGCTGGAAAATCAGCTCCACGCCGGGACGATGGAAGGCGTGCAGGCGAAGGTCATCCTGGAAGGCGCGAACGGTCCGACCACGGAAGAGGCGGACGATTATTTTGAAAAGAAAGGCATCGAGGTCCTGCCGGACGTCATGTCCAATGTGGGCGGCGTCGTGGGCTCCTATTATGAATGGGTGCAGAACAAGACCGGCCTCTACTGGACGGAAGCGGAATACAACGAACGTCTCAAGAGAAATATGCGGCAGTCCTTCGAGGACGTGGACGCCATCCGGAAGGAATACGGCGTCACGTACCGTCTCGCCGCGTACATGCTCGCTCTGAAACGCGTCGTGGAAGCGCAGAATATGCGGGGCTTCCTCGGCTGACAGGACAGAAAACGCATCTCTTCGGAGGTGCGTTTTTTGCTGCCTTTTCAGCGGAGTCCCGTGACCGGCGCTGCGGAGGAGGGAAAAGAGCGGCGGAGGAGAATTTTTGCGCCCCTTCCCGCCGGGGCGTATAATAGAAACGCAGACTTTTTCGAGGGTCTGCGTTTTTCTGATGTGTGCTGCTTTCGGGCAGTGTTTTCTTTTCTTATGGAGGGTCGTATGAGTGATGCATACCTGCTTGTGTTTCTCGGCCTGATCTCCGCCATGTCTCCCCTTTCGACGGACATGTACCTGCCGGGGCTGCCGGAGCTCCGGGCGGATTTCGGCATTTCCCCGTCGCTGGCGCAGCTCACGCTCACCATGACCATGGCGGGCATGGCCGTGGGGCAGGTGGCGGGCGGGCCGCTGTCGGACCGGTTCGGGAGGAAGAAACCGCTCCTTTTCGGCATGGCCGGGTTTCTTCTGATGTCGGCGGCGTGCTTTTTTTCGGAAAATATTTACGTCTTCCTGGCGTTCCGGTTCGCCCAGGGCTTCTGCGGGGCCTTCGGCATCGTCATTTCCCGCGCCATCGCCCGCGATGTGCGGAGCGGGGCGGCGCTGCTGAAATTCCTCTCCATTCTCATGATGGTGCACGGCCTCGCGCCGGTGCTCGCGCCGGTCATCGGCGGCCAGCTGCTGCTCTTCCTGCCGTGGAGGGGCGTCTTTGCCGCGCTCGCCGGGGTGGGGGCGGTGCTCACGGTGATGACGGCCGTCTTCCGGGAGACCCTGCCTTCGGAGCGGCGCACGGGGAGCCTTTCCGGGAGCTTCGTGAGCTTTGCGGAGCTGCTCCGGGATCGGTACTTCCTCGGCCACTGCCTCGTGCAGTGCTTTGTCTTCGGCGGCTTTTTCTCCTACCTGGCGGGATCGTCCTTTCTTTTCCAGAATGTGTACGGCGTCTCGCCGCAGACATTCAGCTTCATTTTCGGCAGCATCGGGCTGGGGCTCATGGCGGCGGGGACGCTTCCCGCGAAAATGGCCGGCGTTGTGGAAGGGGTGACCATGCTGAAATGGGCGCTCATCCTGCCCGTGGCGGGGAGCCTTCTCCTCCTGGCGGGATTCCTCGCGGGCGCGCCCATCTGGTACACCGTGCCCGTGCTCTTTGCGACCATCGTCCCCATGTCCGTCATGGGCGCGGCGAGCACGGCTCTCTCCCTGTCCCGGCAGGGGAAGAATGCCGGGAGCGCTTCGGCGCTGCTCGGATTCTTCTCCATGATCCTCGGCGGGGCGTGCATGCCTCTCGTGGGCATCGCGGGCGACCATACGGCAGTGCCCATGGGCTGCCTCATGGCGGCGGGCTACGGGCTGGCGCTTTTTACCTTTTTCCGCATGATCGCGCCTTTCCACCGGCGCGGCGCGGCGAAATGATGAGCTCCCTCACGGGGGCTTTTCCTTATGCCTTTTTTTGGATAAAATAGAGGAACGACAGGAGGAATAAGTATGAAACTGACCATAGATCCGACGATATTTGAAGTATTTCCCGATCTGAACGTGGGTGTTGTCGCCATAAAAGGACTGGACAATCTGACTGCTGACCGGGACATCGAGGCCTTTCTCCGCCACGCGAGCCTGGAAGCGGGGCTGCTCCTTTCGCTGAAGCCGCTCGCTTCCGACCAGGGCGTCCGGGCGTACCGCGCGGCGCTGGCGAAGCTCGGCGGAGCCGGGGAAGACTGCGTGCCTGCCATGGAGGCCGTTCTCCGGGAGCTGGGCGAGGGGATCGCCGAGGAAAAGGCGGCGGCGCTTTCCGGCAAAGCGGAGCAGAAAGCGCCGGGGAGCGTTTCCGGCCTTGTAGGAGACACGGCGCTCCGCCGTTTCGATCCGGTGACCGACCTCGTGCGGGGCGCGGAGATCCAGTTCCGTCTGCCCGTCTTTGCTTTTGACGTGGGCCGGGAAGAGACGCCGCTTGCCCTGCGCCGGGCGGAGGAAGGCGATGTCTTTACCGGGGAAGGCGGCCCGTCCGCGCCGGAAGCGGGTGAGATCATCTGGGCTTTCGGGAAGGAAGCGGCGGTGCGCCATTTCTTCTGCGAAGCGGGGGAAGCCGGACGGGTGACCGGCGAGACGAGAAACGTGCTGGTCGTCCTGCCTTGTTTCGCCGTAACCCGGAGAAAGGCCATGTCCGTGCGGAATGAACTGGCCCGGCGGATGAAAGATTCCTTCGGCAGGGCGGCGGAGTCGGCGTGGCTCGACAAGGGTACGCCGGAATTTATCTCGGAGATCTGATGCGCCATGAAGTACGCGGCCATAGATTTTGAAACGGCCAATTATGAGCGGGCCAGCGCCTGCTCTCTGGGCATCGTCATCTCCGACGGGACGAAGGTGACCGACCGGTGGCACCACCTGATCCGCCCGCCGAAAATGCTCTTCGACGAGAACTGCGTCCGGGTGAATCATATCCGGCCGGAGATGGTGGAGCATGAAGCGGAATTTCCCGCTTTCTGGGAGGAGATCGCCCGCAGGCTCTCCGGGGCGGTGGTCTTCGCGCACAATGCGCTCTTCGATATGGGCGTGCTCGCGGCGACCATCGATGCCTATGACCTGCCGGATCTGCATTTCCGCTACGGCTGCACTGTGAAACTGTCCCGCGTGCTCTGGCGGGACATGGAAAATCACCGCCTGAATACGGTGGCAGGTCTCCTGGGCTTTTCGTTCCGCCATCATGAGGCGCTGGCCGATGCGGAAGCGTGCGAGTACATCGTGCGGAAGGCGCTGGAGAAGACCGAGTCAGCCACGGTGGAGGAAATGATGGAGAAAGCAGGGCAGCCGCTGCTTTCTTTCCATGTCAGGCGGACGCACGCGCCGCGGGGATTATTTGAATAGGAGGGCACCATGGATCACTGCGTCATAGAAACACCGGCAGGGCGGTTCTGCATTTGGGAGATCCGGGACTGCGTCACGGAGTGCGCCTGGGTGAACGCGCCGCTCCGCGCGCCGGAGACGCCGCTTCTCAAAAAGGCGGCGCAGGAAGTGGACGAGTATTTCCGCGGGGAAAGAAAAGAATTTGACCTGCCCCTGGCCGCTCCAGGGTCGGAGCTGGATCAGAAAGTGCGGCGCGTCATCATGGCAATCCCTTACGGGGAGACGATGTCCGCGGCGAAGGCGGCGCAGAAAGCGGGCCTGCAGAAGAAGCTCCGCGCAGTCATCGCTTCGTGCAATAAAAACCCTGTGGCGCTCTTCATTCCCTGCCACCGCGTCACCGCCGAAGACGGGGAAGGCGGCTACGTGGGCGGCGCGGAGGTCAAGCGCGCCCTGTGGAAGACAGAAGGCATTGAAGGGCCGGGAAAATAAAAGAACACAATAAAAAACACCCTCCGCATGGAAGCGGAACGGTGTTTTTTTGCGCGCTCACGCCGGTCTGCCCAGAAGAAGATCGATGTAGCGGTCGAGCGCGGCGGGATCACAGTAATTTTCCGTGAAAAATTCGCCTTTATTCATTTCCAGGATGACCGGGAATTCGATGGCCGAGACAAGCTGCAGGCTTTTCAGCTCGATGTCCCGCCGGTCGGTGAGGCAGGCGGCCTCTCCCACGGCCTGCGTAAATTTCGGCCAGCACTGCTCATAGAGGAAGGACAGATACATGAAGTACGTGTCCCGCGCCGCGCCGTCGGGCTGGGCGAAAGTCCGGAAGAGGGCGGGATGCTTCCGCGCGAGGGGAATGTAGGCGCGAATGTACCGGCGGAGACGTTCCTTCGGCGGTACGCGCGTATCGTCGAGACAGGCGATGACGGTCTCCAGGCCGCCCACCAGGTCGTCCATGGCCAGGGCGATGAGCTGGTCTTTTGAGCCGAAGTAGTAGCGCACGGAGGAGATATTGACGCGCGCTTCCCCGGCGATGCGCCGGACGGTGGCCGCCCGGAGGCCCTCTTCGCGGAGGATGCGCGCCGTGGTATCAATGATCTTCCGGCGGATGCGGCCGCCTTTTTCAGTGAGTTTTTTTTCTGTCATAACGCTGTCCCTTTCTTGGAGCCGATGGCTTTGCGGAGAAGGGAGAGGGATTCCGGCTCAGGCGTCTTTTCCGTGAGCGCATTCATCATCAGTTTGAGGCGGTTCAGCTGGTTGACCTGGCTGACGCTGGCGTCGCAGTCCAGGGAGAGGAAGACTGCTTCGGGATAGGTCTCATGGAGCTTGTGCGCCATGCCTTCGCCGGTGATGTGGTTCGGCAGGCAGGCGAAGGGCTGGAGGCAGACGATGCCCCGGCAGCCGTGGCTGAGGAGATCGATCATGTCTGCGGTGAGGAACCATCCTTCCCCGGCGCGGTGGCCGAGGGAGAGATAGTGCTGCGTGCGCTGGGCGAGCGCTTCGATGGGCGTGATCTCATGGAAGCGGCGGGACCGGCGGAGCGCTTTCTCATAAGGACGGCGGTACCATTCGAGAAGGCGGCGGGCGAAGGTGTCCTTCAGGTCGCGGAGCATGCTGCCGCCCAGGTATTTCCGCTGGAATCGGCTGTCCAGGAGACTGTAGAGGAAGAAATCCAGCATGCCGCTCGCTTCTGTCTCGCCGCCGTTGTCTTCGATGGCGCGGGCCAGATGGTTCGAGGCGATGGGGCTGAACTTGACATAGATCTCGCCGACGATGCCGATCCGCGGGCGGCGGGGCGCGTCGGTGAGAGGCAGGTGGTCGAAATCGGAGACGATGCGGCCGATATTCCTGGAAAAGGCGTGGTAACTGTGGGCCTTTTCCAGGGCGGCGGCGCACCGTTTCTGCCATTCCCGGCAGAGGGCTTCCGCGCTGCCCGGCACCTGTTCATAGGGACGGGTGCGGTAGAGGCACTGCATGAGCGCGTCGCCGTAGACGATGGCCATGATGAGCTTTTCGCCGAGCTGGAGGGAGAGCCGGAATCCGGGCTGACGGGAGAGCCCTTCCGTATTGGCGGACAGGACAGGCACGCGGTCGAGGCCCGCTTCGCGGAGCGCCCGTTTCAGGAAGGCGATGTAATTGGACGCGCGGCACGCGCCGCCGGTCTGGGAGATCATCACGGCGGTGCGGTCCGGATCGCAGTCTCCGGACTGGAGCGCGCGGATCATGGAACCGATGGTGATGATCGCCGGATAGCAGGCGTCATTATTGACATAGGCCAGACCGGTATCGATATCTTCTTTGACCGGGGGAAGCACTTTCATCCGGTAGCCGGAGCCGCGGCCCGCCGCTTCCACGAGGGGGAAGTGGATGGGGGACATTTCCGGGACGAGGATGGTGTAGTCTTCTTTCATCTTTTTCGTGAAGACCGGGTCGCTGTAAGGAAGCGGCGGCACGTCGTCGCGGTCTTTCTGGACGCGCTCCCGGAGCGCCGCTTTGAGGGAGCGGAGACGGATGCGCACCGCGCCGAGATTCAGTCCTTCGTCGATCTTGAGGGACGTGTAGAGCCGGTCTCTGTAATTCATGATTTCCTGCACCTGATCGGTGACGACCGCGTCGAGGCCGCAGCCGAAGGAATTGAGCTCCACCAGTTCCAGATTGGCGTGGCGGGTGACATAGTCCGCCGCGCGGTACAGCCGGGCGTGCCACGTCCACTGGTTAAGGACGCGCAGATTCGGCAGGTGCCCCATGGCGGAGATCCCGTCTTCCGAGAGGACGGCCATGCCGAGCTGATTGATCAGGTCGGGGATGCCTTTGTTGGCGGCCGGGTCGACGTGGTAGGGGCGTCCGGCGAGGACGATGCCCGTGAGGCCCCGCTCTTTGATCTCCCGGAGGACCCGCTTCGTTTCCGCAGCGAGGTCTTCTTTGTATTTCTCCATTTCTTCCCGCGCGGCTTCTGCGGCGTGCATGATGTCGCCGTAGGGGATGTGCATCTTCTGCAGTTCCTCCGTGAGGCGCGGAATGAGGGCGTCTTTATTGTGGAGCGGCAGGAAAGGATGGAGGAAGGGAATGCCCGCCCTGTGGAGCAGGGTATCCATATTCCCGGCGATCGTCTCCGGATAGGAGGTGACCATGGGGCACATATAGGAGTTTTCATTGCCTTCATCCGGGCCGTGGTCGATGCAGGGGTACCAGATGAAATCGGGCTTTCTGCGGATCAGGTCGAGGATGTGGGCGTGTACCAGCTTGACGGGGTAGCATTCCGAATAGGACGGGATGGTCTCCAGCGCGCTCACGGGGATCTCCCGGATGTCCGCGCTGGACAGGATGACCCGGAAGCCCAGTTTCGTAAAGAAGGTGAACCAGAAGGGGTAGTCTTCATACATGTTGAGCACGCGGGGAATACCGACGGAGCCCCGGCCCGCCTTTCCCGGAGAGAGCGGGCGGTAGGAGAAGAGGCGGTCGTATTTCCAGCGGTACATATTGGGCAGATCGGACGGCGGCGCGGCCTTTCCCGTGAGGGCGAGGGACGCCCCCTTTTCGCAGCGGTTGCCCGAGACGAAGGCGCGGCCGTCGGAGAAGGTGGTGACCGTGATGAGGCAGTGGTTGCCGCAGCCCGGGCAGCGGCGCACGCCGGTGGTCATGGTGATACCCGCGAGCGCTTCCGGCGTGACGAGGGTGGAGCGGTGCGTTTCCGGACAGCGGTCTTTCGTGATGAGGGCGATGCCGTAAGCGCCCATGAGACCGGCGATGTTCGGACGGATCACGTCGCGTCCGAGGAGCTTTTCCAGCGCGCGGAGCACGGCGTCATTGTAGAAGGTGCCTCCCTGTACGACGACTTTGTCGCCCAGCTCGGACACGTCGCGGAGGCGGACGACTTTATACAGGGCGTTCTTGATGACCGAGTAGGAGAGCCCCGCGGAAATGTCGGCGACGGAAACGCCGTTCTTCTGCGCTTCCCTGACGCGGGAATTCATGAATACGGTGCACCGCGAGCCCAGATCGACAGGGCGCTTTGCGGTGAGGGCGATATTTGCGAAGGATTCGATATCCATGCCGAGGGACTGGGCGAAGGTATCCAGGAAGGAGCCGCAGCCGGAGGAGCAGGCTTCATTGAGCATGATGCTGTCTACGGCGCCGTTTTTCAGGCGGCAGCATTTCATGTCCTGCCCGCCGATGTCGAGGACAGTGGTGACGTCCGGGCAGAAATGGCGCGCCGCCCGGTAGTGGGCCATGGTCTCCACTTCCCCGGTGTCCGCGGAGAGCGATTCTTTCAGGAGGCTCTCGCCGTAGCCGGTGATGCCCGCGCCGCAGATCCACGCGCCCTTCGGGAGCTGGGCATACAGGTCGGCGATGATCGCCTTCGCTCCTTCGAGGGGCGTGCCGCGGTTGCTCGAATAAAATTCATAGAGGATGCGGTCGTCTTTATCGAGAAGGACGGTCTTGATGGTGGTGGAGCCGGCGTCAATGCCGAGCCAGCACGGGCCGGACGCTTCGGAAATGGGCGCGCGGTCCACATGGAAGCGGGCATGACGTTCCCGGAAGGCGTCATATTCTTCTTCCGAGGCGAAGAGCGGCTCCAGGCATTTCACCGTATCCAGACCGGAAAAGTCGGCGCCGCGGATACGGTCCATCCAGGAATCCAGGTCGAAAGGCTTATCGTGCATGGCGGTGAGCGCCGCGCCGATGGCCACATACAGCTCGCCGTGGGGCGGCACGATCATGTCTTCTTCTTTCATGCCGAGGGTCTGGCGGAACCGTTCCCGGAGAACGGGCTGGAAAGTGAGCGGCCCGCCGAGGAAGACGATGCGCCCCCGGAGCGGACGGCCGCAGGTCAGCCCGGAAATGGTCTGATTGACCACGGACTGAAAAACGGAAGCGGCGATGTCTTCTTTTGGAGCGCCTTCATTGAGGAGCGCCTGAATGTCGGTCTTGGCGAATACGCCGCACCGGGAAGCGATCGGATAGATCTGGGTCGATCTTTCCGCGAGCTTTCCCAGGCCGGCGGCGTCGGTAGAAAGAAGGGATGCCATGCGGTCGATGAAAGCGCCCGTCCCCCCAGCGCAGGCGCCGTTCATGCGCTGATCCACGCCGTTTTTCAGATACGTGACTTTTTCATCTTCCCCGCCGAGCTCAACGATCGCGTCGGCTTCGGGATAAAATGTCCGCACCGCTTTTGTCTCCGCGAGGATCTCCTGATAAAAGGGGAGCTCCATGAAGCGGGCGAGCCCCATGCCGCCGCTGCCGGAAATGGAAGCGGTGATGCGGTACCCCTGGAACTGACTGTGCATTTCCTCGAGCAGATCCATGGTAGCTTTGCGGATGTCCGACATATGGCGCACATAACGGCCGAAAAGCAGTTTCTGATACGGTGAGAGCACAGCGATCTTCACCGTGGTGGAACCGACGTCGATACCGACGTGAAGAACAGGTTTCATATATCCTCCTTGCTGCGCCGGGAGGCGCAGGGTGTAAATATCTATTTCTATTATACGGGAAAACCGGTAAAAAGGAACGGGGACCGTTTGACTTTTTAGGAAATCTACAGAAATAGGTGCTGGAATTCAGGAAACGAAAAGTATCAATTTTCTCCGGGAATGTCGGAGAATTACAAAAACAAAAGGTCTGATAAATTCAAGGAATGAGAGCAGAGAACAGGAAAACCGCTGCGGTTTGATTTGTTTGATTCTATCAGAATGGGCTGAAAATAAAAATATTCAAAAGGAAAATGAAATTACGGTTTATAATGAAAGGGCGATGAGAAAAGATGACGGACGGCCTCTGCCTTTTCCCGGCCTGCTCCCATCAGTGGCCGCACACGGCACATATATAATGTAAAATAAAAGAAAAGAACGGCATGATCCGGGAGGCGGCTCTGCTTTTTAGCGGACGCTTCCGGGAAATGAGCGGGGATATAGACGGCGGATCCATTTTTGCCTTGGCCATGCAAAAACAGCATGGGCAAATGACGGGCGGAGATGGGCGCGGATTCGCTCTTCCGGAGCGGAAATTTCTCTTGATTTCGAAAATGATACACACGGAAACGTGGAAAATAAAAAGCCCGCAGGGACGCGGAAAACTCAACATCTTTATTGACACATTTTTGAGGGAATGGTATAGTATTAACGTTGCGTAGGGAAAAGTGCGCGTAAAGCAGGTGAAGAGATGACTTTAGAAGAACTGAAAGATTCCCGCTTTGTGGTGGGAATGAAAGAAACGGAGCGGGCGCTCGACAAAGATGAAGCGGCATTCGTATTCATCGCATCGGACTGCGACGAAAAGATCTCGGTTCCTCTCAATGAAGCCTGCTCGGCGAAGGGTGTGCCCGTCTCCGCGGCATACACCAAGAAAGAATTGGGCAAAGCGTGCGGCATCAAAGTGAAAGCGGCCGCTGCGGCAGTTCTGAAATCCCGGTAATATCTTTCGAAGCTCTGCTTCGGAGGATCAATTATAAATCCAACTTTTCGAAAGGAGGTGCCTATATTGCCGACAATCAATCAGCTGGTCCGCAAAGGAAGACAGACTCTGGTCTACAAAGCAAAGACCCCGGCTCTGAAACAGTGCCCGCAGAAACGCGGCGTCTGCACGAGAGTTTACACCGCTACCCCGAAGAAGCCGAACTCCGCTCTTCGTAAGGTTGCCCGTGTACGCCTGACCAACGGAATCGAAGTTTCCGCTTACATTCCGGGGGAAGGCCATAATCTGCAGGAACATAGCGTCGTCCTCATCAGAGGCGGCCGTGTAAAGGATCTTCCGGGCGTTCGTTATCACATCATCCGCGGCGCGCTCGATACGGTAGGCGTCAACGGCCGCAAACAGGGCCGTTCCAAATACGGTGCGAAACGCGATAAGAAATAATTTGATTATGTGATCTCAAACAACCAACTAAGGAGGAAACTTACATGCCGAGAAAAGGTGCTGTTCCGAAACGCGACGTGCTGCCGGATCCCGTGTACGGTTCCAAGGTAGTCACCCGTTTCATTAATAAAGTAATGCTCGACGGCAAGAAGGGCATCGCTGAATCGATTGTCTATGGCGCATTCGATATCGCTCAGAGCAAACTGGGCAAAGAACCGCTCGAAATTTTCGAACAGGCTCTCAACAATGTAATGCCGGTTCTGGAAGTCCGCGCACGCCGTGTGGGCGGTGCGAACTATCAGGTGCCGGTAGAAGTCAGAGCGGACCGCCGCCTGACGCTGGGTATCCGCTGGATGGTCAACTACGCACGCCAGCGCAGCGAACGTACGATGGAAGAACGTCTCGCAGGAGAACTGATGGACGCTTTCAATAACACCGGCGCCGCTGTCAAGAAGAAGGAAGATACCCATAAAATGGCAGAAGCAAATAAAGCATTTGCACATTATCGCTGGTAATTTTAATAAGGAGAAAAAATCGTGGGCAGAGAATTTCCACTTGAAAAAACAAGAAATATCGGCATCATGGCTCACATCGACGCCGGTAAGACGACGACCACGGAACGCATCCTGTTCTACACCGGTGTAAATCACAAGATCGGCGAAGTTCATGAAGGCGCGGCCACCATGGACTGGATGGCTCAGGAACAGGAACGCGGGATCACCATTACATCTGCTGCTACGACCTGCCACTGGAAAGGATATCGTGTCAACATCATCGACACCCCAGGGCACGTTGACTTCACTGTAGAAGTTGAACGTTCTCTCCGCGTATTGGACGGTTCCGTCGCTGTATTCAGCGCGAAGGACGGCGTTCAGACCCAGTCTGAAACAGTCTGGAGACAGGCAAGCACGTACCACGTGCCGCGTATCGCATTTATCAATAAGATGGATACAGTCGGCGCGGACTTCCTGCACGCAGTACAGACCATGAGAGACCGTCTCCATGCAAATGCCATTGCGATGCAGCTGCCGATCGGCAAAGAAAGCACTTTCGTCGGGATCATCGACCTGCTCACCAGACAGGCTGAGATCTACAAAGACGACAAGGGCAAGGAAATCGAAGTCGTTGAAATTCCGGACGAATACAAAGATCAGGTCGAAGAACTGCGCGAAGCCATCTGCGAAGCGGCAGCGGAAGCTGACGATGAACTGATGGAAAAATACCTCGGCGGTGAAGAACTCTCCATTGAAGAGATCAAGACCGCTCTCCGCAAGCAGGTCATTGACTGCAAGATCTTCCCGGTATTCTGCGGCTCCGCATACAAGAACAAGGGCATTCAGATGCTTCTCGACGCAGTCATCGACTACCTCCCGTCTCCGCTTGATGTCCCGCCGGTCAAAGGCACGGACCCGAAAACGGAAGAAGAGCTGGAACGTCCGGCTGACGATAAGGCGCCTCTCGCCGCTCTTGCCTTCAAGATCATGTCCGACCCCTTCGTCGGCAAGCTCGCGTACTTCCGCGTATATTCCGGCGAAATGCATCAGGGCACCTACGTTCTGAACTCCACGAAAGGAAAGAAAGAACGCGTAGGCCGTATCCTTCAGATGCACGCCAATCACCGGAAGGAAATCGACACCGCATACACCGGCGACATCGCCGCAGCGGTAGGCTTCAAAGACGTCACCACCGGCGACACCCTCTGCGATGAAGAACATCCGATCATTCTCGAAAAGATGGTCTTCCCGGAACCGGTTATCTCCGTAGCCGTAGAACCGAAGACGAAGGCCGATCAGGAAAAAATGGGTGTTGCTCTCCAGCGCCTGGCAGAAGAAGATCCGACATTCCGCGTTCATACCGATCCGGAATCCAATCAGACCATCATCTCCGGCATGGGCGAACTTCACCTGGACATCATCGTCGACCGCATGAAGCGCGAATTCGGCGTCGATGCGACGGTCGGCAAACCGCAGGTCGCTTACCGCGAAACCATCCGCAAGGAAGTCGAAGCGGAAGGCAAATTCATCCGTCAGACCGGCGGCCACGGCCAGTACGGCCACTGCTGGCTGCGTCTTGAACCGCAAGAAGCAGGCAAAGGCTTCACCTTTGAAAATAAGATCGTCGGCGGCGTCATTCCGAAGGAATTCATCGCTCCGGTCCAGGCCGGCGTCGAAGCAGCCATGGAAGACGGCGTAGTCGCCGGCTATCCGATGGTAGACATCAAAGTCACCGTATTCGATGGTTCCTATCACGATGTCGACTCCTCTGAAATGGCATTCAAGGTCGCAGGCTCCATGGCATTCAAGGCAGGCGCCAAGAAAGCGGATCCGGTTCTCCTCGAACCGTACATGAAAGTCGAAGTTGACGTGCCGGAACAGTACATGGGCGACGTTATCGGCGGCCTCAATTCCCGCCGCGGACGCATTGACGGCATGGAAACGGAAAACGGCGATTCCAGAATCAGCGGCTACGTTCCGCTGTCTGAAATGTTCGGTTACGCAACCGATCTCCGCAGCACCACGCAGGGCCGCGGGACCTTCACGATGACCTTTGATCATTACGAAGAAGTACCGAAAGCTATTTCCCAGCAGATTACTGAAGAACGTCTGGGCAAATAATTTTTAGGAGGAAAAGAAATGGCAAAAGCACATTACGAAAGAACTAAGCCGCATGTTAACATCGGCACCATCGGCCACGTCGACCACGGCAAGACGACCCTGA
>OMBA01000068.1_pt1 | contig 83238 bp, 87 predicted proteins | sample 1673441 | NCBI WGS metagenome assembly OMBA01 (sample SAMEA103958111, study PRJEB25191) | human gut metagenome | biome: human-associated habitat [ENVO:00009003]; feature: intestine environment [ENVO:2100002]; material: feces | place: Germany | collected 2013/2015
ATATTCGAGCGTCAGACAAGGAAAAGCCCTTCCCGCATAAGGGAGCGTACTTAACCGTACGTGACCGCAATGCGGAAAGGGCTTTGACGCCGTATCACGCCGAATAGCGCCGTTCAGGCTTTTTTGAGGATTTCTTTAAGACGCAAATCCACGCGGTGCTTCTCGTCGATTTTGATGACCTTGACGAGGACGATGTCGCCGACGTTTACGACGTCGGTCACTTTGTCCACTCTCTCTTTGGAGAGCTTGGAAATGTGAATCATACCGTCCTTGCCGGGAGCAAAGTTGACGCTGGCGCCGAACTGTCCCTTGTCGTTTTCCATAATCTTGACGACCTTGCCCTCGTACACGTCGCCGACCTCGACATCGCGCACGATGTTTTCGACGATGGTGCGCGCCTTTGCAATGGCGTCCATATCGTTGGAGGCGATGAAGATTTGACCTTCGTCGTTGATGTCAATCTTGACGCCGGTTTCGTCGATAATCTTGTTGATGGTCTTGCCGCCGCTGCCGATGACGTCGCGGATTTTATCGGGGTCGATAGAGAAGGACACGATTTTGGGCGCCCATTTGCTGAGTTCCGCACGGGGTGCGGGCAGGACGTTCAGCATCTTGTCGAGGATAAAGAGTCTGCCCAGACGCGCCTGTTCGAGCGCCTTGGTGAGAATTTCTTCGTCGATGCCCTTGATTTTGATGTCCATCTGAATGGCGGTGATGCCTTCGGAAGTCCCCGCCACCTTGAAGTCCATATCGCCGAGGAAGTCTTCCAGACCCTGGATGTCGCTGAGCACCGCGACCCTGTGATGGTCGGCGTCTTTGATAAGCCCCATTGCGATGCCCGCTACGGGCGCTTTGATGGGCACGCCCGCGTCCATAAGGGCAAGGGTGCTGCCGCACACGGACGCCTGGGACGTCGAACCGTTGGAGCTCAGAATTTCGCTGACGGTGCGGATGGCATAGGGGAATTCCTCTTCACTCGGAAGCACGGGTTCGAGCGCGCGTTCCGCGAGTGCGCCGTGACCGATTTCGCGTCTGCCGGGGCTGCGGAGAGGCTTCGCTTCGCCCGTGGAATAACCGGGCATATTGTACTGGTGCATATATCTCTTGTAGTACTCGTCGTCGAGCCCTTCGAGCTTCTGCACTTCGGAAATCGTGCCGAGAGTGGCAACGGTCATTGCCTGGGTCTGCCCTCTCGTGAACACCGCGGAGCCGTGGGCTCTGGGCAGCATACCGACCTCGCACCAGATGGGACGGATGTCGGTGAGACCTCTTCCGTCGGGACGCACGCCGCCGTCGAGAATCTTGGCGCGGACCTTTTCCTTTTTGAGGTAATAGAGGCTGTCGAGGATGAACTTCGTCTTCTTCGCGACGTCGTTGAACTCATCCGCAAAGTGCGCGAGCACGTCGGCGTTGAGCTCGTCTTCCCTCATATCTCTTTCGGTGCGGTCGAAACTTTCGAGCACATAGTCCATCTTCTTGTCGGCATACGCGCGGACTGCGGCGTTGATGTCTTCGGGGATGGTTTCGAGCTCGATGTTCACCTTGGGTTTGCCGACTTCCGCGACTATACCGTCGATGAAAGAAACAATCTTCTTGATTTCTTCGTGACCGAACAGGATTGCGCCGAGCATTTCCTTTTCGGTGACGACTTCCGCGCCCGCTTCGACCATCATTATGGCGTCACGCGTGCCGGAAAGGCTGAGATGCAGCTTGGATTTCGCCCTCTGTGCGCTGTCCGGGTTGATGACGTATTCGCCGTCAACCAGCCCGACCACCACGGAACCCGTGGGACCCGCAAAAGGTATGTCGGATATGGACAGTGCGATTGACGAGCCTATCATCCCGAACACTTCGGGAGGGATGTTGGTGTCCACGGAAAGCACGGTGGCGACCACGGACACGTCGTTGTACATTCCCTTGGGGAACAGGGGGCGTATGGGACGGTCGATAAGACGCGCGGTGAGGATTGCCTTGTCGGACGCTCTGCCCTCTCTCTTCTTGAAGCCGCCGGGTATCTTGCCCACGGCATACATTTTCTCTTCGTAATCCACGCTCAGGGGGAAGTAATCCATTCCCTCGCGGGGCTCTTTCGCCATCGTGGCGTTGACCATAACCACGGTGTCGCCGCAGCGCACTATGCAGCTGCCGTTTGCCTGACCGCAGTAAGCGCCGACTTCAACGCTCATTTCCCTGCCGCCGACTGTTGTCTTAAAAATCTTTCTTTCCATTTTTACTCCTTCCGGGCATTCCGTCATGCCCCTGTTTTATAAAAATCGGGTGCGCAAAACGCACCCGACCCTTTTCTTACTTTCTGATGCCCAACGCCGCAACGATGGCACGATAGCGCTCGATATCCGTCTTTTTGAGATAGTCGAGCAGGCTTCTTCTCTGACCGACCATCATAAGCAGACCTCTGCGGGAATGATGGTCTTTGGTGTGGACTTTGAGGTGCTCGGTGAGCTCCTGAATTCTGCCGGTGAGCAGCGCTATCTGCACTTCGGGAGAGCCCGTGTCGCCCTCTTTGCGTCCGTACTTTGCGATGATTTCCTGTTTTTGAAGTTTATCCATTGTTTAACCTCCTTCGTTGGATAAATGATTCGCTCCAAACCAAGTCCGACCACGGAGTTTCGGACGGACCTCGTAAGAAGTACCTTGCCTATATTATCACACGAAAAAAATAAAGTAAAACGATTTCACCCCCGTTTTTCAATTGTTTTTATACAAACACTTTCTTTACCCAGGAAACCCTCCACCACCTGAACCATAGCAGCATATGCAATTCTCCGCCGATTTTTAAGGGCTTCGACCCCACTGTCAGCGCCATCTGTTACCTTACCAAGAAGTGTTCTACCTACTAAGCTTCACCGCTTATCGATTATTTTGCCTGTTTGCGGCGTCCTGCTCCTACCTGCCTTTCCGCCCCTGACTTTACCAAGGTACAACCCGAAACAAAAGGGGCATTGCCCACCGCAATATACCCCCTCCAAACATCTCAAACACCACAATATCTTGTGTTTTTTCTTCCCCCGAATTTCTCTGGCTGTCAGCCCTTTTCCCGATTTGACAGCCAAATACAGCCAATCAGAAAAATCCACATATTTTTAGACAGTTTTACAAAGAAAATTCCGTCAGTTTTTTCGGAAATAAAACGTCGCTTTTCCCTTGCCTTCCCTGCCGATAACATCCTCCTCCAACAACACTCTCAGAGCGTTTTCTACGGAGGTTTTTCCTATCGACGGCACGCGTTCCATAACGTCGTTCTTCGTGAACTTCCCTATCATATTGCCGACGGCGATTTTCACCAAATCCATGGACGAGTATTTGCCTTCGACGGCCGTCATTCTTTCTTCGAAATCCCTGTAAGCCGCCAACACCGTTCCGAGCGTGTATTTGATAAAGGAAGTAATATCGTTCTCACCAATATCCCAATTCACATCACTTTTTGCCAGCGCGTCATAATAGCTGTCCTTAGTGTTTTCGATTTTGCTTTCCAAACTGACATATTTCCCGACAACATACCCGGCACGGTACAACAGCAAAGTGGTGAGAAGCCGCGACATCCTTCCGTTGCCGTCCGAGAACGGGTGAATGCAGAGGAAATCCATAATGAACGCAGGAATGAGGATAAGCGGGTCCACTTCGCAAGCGTCCCCTGCCCTGTTAAAGCTCTCACATATCTTTTCCACTGCCGCCGGGGTTTCGAAGGGATCAAGCGGCACAAATCTTACAATCTCTTCTCCGTCCGCTTTTGTTTCCTTTACGAAATTTTGCGCAATCTTAAACCTGCCGCCTATACCTCTTTGAGAATAGCGGTACAGCACCTGATGCAGCTGCAAAATATAGGGAACCTTAATCGGGATATATTCGTAGCTCTCATGAATTAAAGCCAGAGCGTCACGGTAGCCCGAAATTTCCTCTTCGTCTCTGTTCCGCGGCATAGTCTTCTGCTCGCATAATTGCTTGATGCGGGATGCAGTGGTAATAATGCCCTCGATTTTATTGGACGACTCCGTGCTTTGTATCTTTGCGACCTCAACAAGCTTTTCAAGCGTCGCGGGTTTTTGCTTCAAATACAAAGCCTGCTTGCCCTTATATTCGTGAATTTGAGCAACCAATCCAAGGATTTCGCTATCCCACTTTATATCTCTCAATTTACCGTAATTGAAATCTCTCATACGCTCACTCTCCTATTGATTAGCCCAATTATACTATTATTTTGGGCGATTTTCAATAGTTTATGCCAATTATTCGCCCAATTATAATTTAAAATGAGCAATCAATTATATTCTGCACAAAGTACAACACGAAACAAAAGTAAAAATACACAAATAAAAATCAGTAATAATTATGTGACCATTCGTCCCTTACGGCCAATCCTGCCAACAATTCCGCAACCACAATTGCAGAATAACACAGATTTTCAGGTTGAAGACATTTGTAGCCACACCGACGGTGGAGATAATATAAATCGTAGTTCTTAATTTTGTCCCCGTATATGGACTTTGCCACATCAAGTGTATCCAACCTGCGATTGCCGAACTCTATCCCGTATTTTTTGCCGGACTCGACCAACAAATCGTCAAACTGCTTCATATCGTACCCGACAAGAACGGCATCGCCAAGAAAGTTTTTGAAGCCAAGCAATGCTGCGTGCAAATCACATTCCCCGCTCTCGGCATCGATACGGACTTTGCCGCCCGCGCCGATGCACGGCAGACGGCGGGCGGAAACTCGGCGATAGAAACTTCCCACGGCGTTCAGACCATCAAACTTATGCCCATTGTACGCGGTCCATCCGCACACCTTGACGGCGCTTATATACAATATTTTGCTTTTGCCGTGGCGAACTACTTTGCCGACGTCCACGGCAACGATAGGTGATGTGTCTATAAGTTCAGTCAAATGCATTTCATCGTCCTCCGTCTCTTAACCACACTTTGCACAAATTTTATAATATCGGATTCTACGCGACAAAAACGCACCTGCAAAACGGATAAAGTGATTGTATGGGAGGTGCAATATGCAAGAAAACAATTCGGACAACAATCTGTCCCCGTCGCAAACCAAGAAGCCTTTGGAGGATTACTACCTCAACAACAACGGATACAACGACTCGCCGCACGTCGACGACAACGCAAGAAAGAAAAAAATCGTCGCTGTTGTCGTTGCGGTTGCCGTGGTGATTGCAATCATAATAATCATCGCCGTGTCGCTCGGAAATTCCATGGGCGGCATAGAAATCGTCGGGGAACAGCTTGTCACCGACCCTTATTACACGACAATAGGCGACTACCTCTACCCCATTGTCGTCGTCAAGGTGAAGAACACCTCGAACACCACCAAAAAGGTTTCCTTCGAAGCCAACTTCTACGCCGACGGCAACCTGCTCGGAAGCGATCAGGCAAGTTATATTACGCTTGCCCCCGGCGACGAAGCCTTTCTGCACGCCCAGAGCGACAGAGGCTACCGCATGTGGTCCTCTCACGAATACTCCTACAAGATCACCAAGTGGCATGTCTACTCTTGACACTGCGGAAAAGCTTCATTATCATATTTCTATAAATGTTCGAAAGGCGGAGAACAGAATGGGAAAGAACAAGCAAACCATTCAACTTCACACGGAAAGCATAATAGGATTGCTCGGCAATCTGCAACTTGAGTACGGCTATGTTTCAGATGATAACGTCTTCAAAATTCTGAACATTGAGGATAAAGAAATATTCCACAGCAGGTTTTTGAAATACCTGATTTCGGGAAATTGGGATTCGTTCATAGGCTTCCTTAAATCCCAACGAATACTTGATAATGATGAAAATGTAGGTCGGTTGCTTAGCAGTCAATGCGAATTCTTTTGTCCTGCCTTACAAGAGTGTCCCGAATCCAAAAACGGACGCATTGACTTGTATTTCGAAGCCCAAAATCATATCGTTGCAATCGAAGTGAAATGGCATGCGGGAGAACAACCCATACAACTTTTGCGATATCACCAATATTTGAATAAATTGAGGGGACAAACACCACACACTCTGATTTTTCTTACTCCGACGAAACGGACGGCACAGAAAATCAGCTGTAATAAATGCGACAAAAAATGCTCGCTTGACGAATCCGATTACAAACTGCTTTCATTTCAGGACCTGAACGATTGGTTGTCGAAAAACTTAACAGATGTGGACTCCACCGGACTGATAAGTCAATACAGCGAAATTCTGATGAGGGAGACAAAAGATATGTGCAATGCGGATAAAATACTCACTTCGGTAGACGACGAAGGTAAATTTGCGGTTGCCTGCGCAATTGCGGACAGTATGGGTGAAGTGAAGCAAAAAATTCGAGTTGCGTTCTTCAAAGCCATTAAAAATCAACTCAAAAACAGCTGTTATATACTGTCCGGTCCGACAAAGGGCAAAATCTATGAGATAATAACGCCGAAGGATTCGAAAAGAAGCCTACAATATTATATAGCTTACGACACAAATCTGTATTGCCAAAAGGGCGACAATTGGTGGTACATAAAACCCGATTGGTTCACCACGAATGAGTTCGATGCGTCACCGACTTCCGACACGGAAAAAGGCACCGCCCCAAAAGATAAAATCGACATTGCGGGACTGTCGGGAGAAAACAATTCTGTTGTTAAATGGTATTTTATGAAAGAAGATAACAAAGATAAAGCATCTATGATTGAACAAGTGACAAAAAACATACTCAAGCAACTTGGATTAGAATTTGGATTAGAATGAAGCACACAAAACATTTGTAATCAACCTGAAAAACCGCGCCGAAATGCGCGGTTTTTCATAAAACGAGATTTGCGTCAACACGGGAAATAGGCGTCAAGCACGGTTTTTACCGACAGGATGTACGCCTTGCAATAGGCGTGGTTCATCTTGTATTGCAATTCCGTGAACAGGCGTTGACTTTCGATGTATGAAATGGAATGGGCAGCCTTACGCACAAAATCTCTGCGGCAGTTCATTATTTCCTGCATTTTTCTCTTCCCTATCATTTTGCGTATTCTTTCCGCCTCGGTATAATCGTACCCCGCCACATAATGCATTATCCGCATATAGTCCTCCTGAAACACCGCTACGCCCGAGGCGTCAATTGACTCCTCAAAGCTCCTGTACGAATTTTGGAGCGGTTCAATCGAATCCAAAACGGTAACGCTCGTATCCCCGACCGACAAAACCAATCCGCCGTCGTGTTTGCATAAAAGCGCCTCGCCGTAAATCTTGTTCATGCGTTCCATAAATGCAGGCAATATTTCTTCGGGCACGCAAAACGAAAACGGCATTTCGGGCTTTTTGCCCTCTCCGAAACCGCGTTCGAAAATCAGTCCGTGTTCGATAGGGTCGAGTTCCGTTCCCGTAATACCTATTGTGTACGCCACAAGTGAGCAGCACCCTATCCCGACAAAACACGGGATATCACTCAAGTCTCGCAAGATTTCGGCAACGGACTGCGCGAACAAAAAAACCGCCGCCAAGCCGAGTTCACCTATCACCGTCATCTCCGCATGAAGCCTCTCATACACCTCGTCGGGCGTGTATTCGCTGTCGGGCAAGGTGTCGTTGATGAGTTGTTCAAGATAGAGCATTTGCCTTTTCGCGTCCAGTTCGAAAATGTTCTTCTCTATCTTTATTCTGCTTTTGTCTTTAATCAAATCGTATATTTTAGCAGCCGCAGGAAATCCGCATTTCAACGCCCGCTGGATGTTCACAATGCCGATTTTCCCCTGCCTTGCCAAAAGTGGAAGCTCGGCAATCACCTTTTCTATTGCGTCGACATCCACAAACCTCTTCTTTTTTGCCGCATTATTCTCGTTGTCTTTCATAATAATCGTCCTCCGTTCCCTAATAATAAAAAAAACAATGCCCCAAAAACGGGGCATTGCCGCAATATCCTAACGCTTGCATATTTTATTCACTGTGTTTCGCTCAAAATCTCAAAAATCCTTGCCAGTCTTGCCATTGCCGTTGATTTCTCCATGGCAATTTCCGAACCGTCGCGCCATTTTTGCGTTCTATTCCACCAGTTGCTTGTAGGGTGCGGCAATCGTATGATACCTTTAGGTTGAAATTTTAGGTTGTTTGCATTATTAAAAAATGCGTCATACGCTATGGATGAAGTAAAAATAATTATTTTGGGTTGAAGAATTTCAATTACTGCTTTGACAATTTCACAAGAGTTGCGCACTGCGTCATCATCATGCTTTGTTTGCACATCTTTAGTGGGCTTTTGAAAAAAATTCATGTACGAAAAAGGTGTATACCCTTCTGTATCCTTCAAATCCTCACTTGACTGTTTATCATAAGCCGCCTTCAAAAATTCCCTGTATATTGCCCTTGATTTCTCGTTGTATGCATTATCATTGCAAAAACTTTCGACTATTTTTCTCGTATTCACCCAGTCGCCGAATTTTGATTCAAATCCGCCATTTTGCAATCTTCGAGGTGATTTTAGAAAACTTTCCCGTCTTTTAAGCACTTCCTCATCGGAATCTACCCACCACTCATTTAGCACACACTCCGCCTCTCGCCTTTGTTCACGGTCAATATCATCCAATCTGAAATAATAACTTGCTCCTATGTGCAAGATACCGCCCTCGCGATATTTTTCCCCTACAAAAGGCAACATGTATTCGTGTCCTTTGAAAAAATCTATTTTTTTCAACTCATCGTCGAATGCAATACTGCTTTTGATTTCCATTAACGCTATCTCTCTTTTATTTGTATTTTTCCGCCGCGGAGGCGAGTTTTTCTTTTATGCTGTCGCGCAAATGCTGCGGTGATATAACCTCCGCATAATTGCAGTATTGCAACGCCCAGTATTCCATCGCTCGGGGACTTGCCGTCAAAGTCACTTGAATTGTCTTGTCGTCGGCCGCTTCGACGCCGACATCCGTTCCGAACCAATCCGCAATCTCGTCGAAAAACCACTCGGGGCAAGTGAGCGATATCGTTTCCGGCTTATCCGCGTACATATACGGACGCGAAAGAGCAATTTCTTTGTAATTTATTCCGTGCTCATATCCTTTTACTTCACGAAGCGGGGTTCGAGAAGATTCCTGTATATGAATGTTGCTGATTTTGTCCACCCTGTAAAATGTCATATTCCCCCAATACTCTTCATACGCCATAAGAAAATAATGCTGATTGCGCAGTATCATCTGATAGGGGCTCACTTTGTGGGATTTGGACTTGTGAAGTTTTTTGTCGATGCCGTATTTGTTGTAATCGAAGGTTATCTGTCTGTCGTTTTCTATTGCCTCGTCGATGAGATCGACATTGTAAAAAAACGCCGTATTCTGGGATTTGCTCCAGTCGCCCACCGAAAAAACATGCTTGACATGCGCCTTGAAATTGCGTCCGCCGAGTTTAATCAGCTTGTTGATGAGTTCACGCGAGTGTCCTGCATTGATATGACGGCTGCACAGCACGCTGTCGATGAGAATACGCAACTCCGAATTTTCGAAAGGTCTTTCGGCAAGATAACATCCTTTGCGCGTGTTCACGATGTCAACGCCCATTTCCATAAGACACGATACATTCCTGCCTATCGCTTTTCTTTCCGCCTCTACCCCGTAATTTTTGTCCAGCAGGTCGATTATCTCGCTCTGAGTCAACGGATGCTCGGCGTCAGAATATTCATAGAGCACCTGATAAAGTCTTACAATAAGTGTTTTTTTCGCTTCCAAAGACATATTCCCTCTCCTCGCTTAATTCTACCATCGAGATCCACACATTTCAATTGCTTTTTCATATCAAATGTATATGTGTTGTCCTAATACCTTTGACTAATTGTAATATTGGTAATGTACCACTTTCAGTGCATTGCTCCTTTGCCAAGTTTGCCGACGCTAATTTGTCTCCATTATATAATCGTTTGAAAAAGACAGAATTATCGCAAATTCGGAATTCCGACAATTTTTGAGAAAATCGATTTTACAGTTCTTAAAAATAATTCCATCAAGCGCGCCTCAAACAATTGGTCATTGATTTTGCCACCGCTGTATATTAAACTGTTTATGTAAAAATCAAAGCACCATACACAATCAACAGCAACCGACTGTGACCTCGACGCTGAAAAAAATGACTAACCAGAATTCCAAAATTCAAGTGCCCTGCCAAGTTTGCGGTAAAAGTGTCCTTGTCGACCCGTACGGCAACGGCTTTTGCGAAAAATGCGGCTGGGTTCAAAACAGGGAGTATGACAAATACCCCGACGATGTCCGCTACCCGAATATCGTTTCTTTCAACAAAGCAAAACAGCTTTTCGCGGAAGGGAAACCTCTCTCCCCCTCTTTTGAAGATTTCATAGACGGCTTAAAGTTCTACAAGGAAATGCAGTTCGATTACGACGGCAAAACTTACGGTGTGCTGATAAGAGACAACGACTCCGTACACTTTTATCTATTCCACTCGCTCGTAAGCTGTCAAATATATCCTTCCGTCACCGCCTTCTACGAAAAAGCCCACATCAACGGCACCCTTCTTTCCACACTCTGGTCGGATGTCATCAATGCGGGATATATGGTAGAGTGATAAGCATTCAAAACAAATAACTTTTCGCCACTCAAAATTTATTGGCTGTCAACCCGTTTCCGATTTTGACAGTCAAGCACAGCAAATCTAGACTTCACGCCGTTTTTCCGCGCTTTTTCCCGCCTTTCGAACTGCCTGTTTCTGCCCCGCTCTTACGAGGTTTTTGTAATCTAAAATCGACCTCAAACAGCGGCTCGTCCATTGATTCTCTCACACTCGAAGGCAACCGCAACCATATGCTGCCCAATTCCACATTAAATTGCTCTGAAAAAATCGCATGACTGTGATTGTATTGCTATAACATTACACAAGGATTTCATATCAATCACCAATTTGTTAGAGCAATTATTCAACACAAGACAGACGTGGGTATATTTCTCAAGAATACAATTTCTACTACTTTTTCTTTTGCTATTGAATGAATTATGATATATTGATAACAGTGACTGAATTTATCTCTGCAGTTGAACTGCCAATACAATGGAGGAGTTTTAGCTATGTATTTTACAAAAATTAAGATTGAAAACTATGGGTGCATTAAAGATATCGAACATAATTTCCATTTTGACGCCAACAACAATCCTATTCCATTAGTGCTAATTGGGAAAAACGGCTCGGGAAAAACCCTATTATTGGCTTGCCTCGTTGACAGTCTGATAGAGTTCAAGCGAAGCGTTTACCATGAAAATATCTATGAGACAGAAAAGAACAAGTATTATAGATTAGGTTCAAGGAGCTACATAAAGACAAACAACAATACATCCAAGGTATCAGTTATAGCCAAAGTTGAGGGCAAAAATTTAACTTATTGCGAAATCGCCTCAAGATTGCCACAGGAAGCCCTTGATAAAGGCGAGGTTATGCAGCACGAACTAAATTCTGTGGAACAGTTTTTAGAAAACGGTTTTTCGCGCAAACAAAGTGGATCCCTCAAAAAATTAGACTTTGCAAATTGTTCACTTGCTTATTTCCCCATAGAACGCCGTTATACTCCCAAGTGGTTGCAAAACCCAGTTATACAAAGTCAGAATATACAGACAGATGCCGTTGACAAACCGAAATCAAATCTCATTAAAGACAATCTGCTTGAAATAAATGATTGGCTTATGAATGTGTATCTTGAGAAGGTTTACAACCCAGTTACTCTTCCCGACAATGTTGATATTCCAGAAGATTTTCGTGGACGTACCGTTCAATTTCCTGTTCCCACATACCTACAACAAATCATTTCGTCCATTGTAAATATCATTAAAGGTAATGACATAAACTACAAACAAAACACTAGCCGCAAAAATAAACAAATTGGATACGCCGGGGAAAATTTCAATATTGAGGATGTTGCACAATTTTCAGAAGGTGAAATAAATCTGTTTTCTTTTGCTTTAACAATGGTTAAGGATTGGGATCTTACTCACAATGATGTCAAATTAAATGACATAAAAGGAATTTGCATTATTGATGAGGCTGACCTTGGCTTACATATGGACTTTGCGTATCGCGCCTTCCCCAAATTAATAAAATTGTTCCCTAAAGTCCAATTTATCTTTACTACACATTCACCTTTTTTACTTGCGGGCTTAAAGAAAGAGTTTGAGAACAACATTGACATTATAGATATGCCCTCGGGAGTGCCAGTAAACAATATTGAATCATTTTCCGAGTTACAAGAAGCTTTTTCTCTTTTTGATAATCAAGCCCTTGAAATGGCACAGCGCATTGAGTCCTTAGAAAAAGAGACTAAACGCCTGCAGACTCTTACAGACAAAATTTTTATAGCAACAGAAGGCAAAACGGACATGTTGCACATCAAGAATGCTTTTGACATTTTGTATCCTGACAGTGATATAAAAGACAAGATAGAATACTTTGATTTTTCAAAGAAAGACACTCTTGGCGACGAACTAAAAAAATTTGCTAAGGCTTGGTCAACATCTCCTAATGCAAACGTAATCATAGCAATTTACGATAGAGATAAATATATTGTCAACAATAATCCCACGCTGCATTTCAATTGTTTAGGTAATAATGTTTATGAAATGAATATTCCAGCTTTAGAAAATGAAGAACGCCAATTTGAAGATAAAATTTGCATTGAGCATTACTACACAAACAGTGAAATAAAAACAAATACTGAAAAAGGGCGCTTATATATGGGAAATGACTTTGATAAATTTGGAACATCGAATGATGGATACTGGAGTTATAAAAATTTTGCAAATAACAATAGCATATCTGAACTAAGCATTATTGATTCCAGCTGTCCACTAGAACAAAAAGATGATAGTTCAAAAATTATATCAAAAACCGACTTTGCTAATTATATCATAGGACACAAAGACAAATTTAATTTTGATAATTTCAGCAAAATTTTTGATGTCATCAAAGAAATCTATAATTCCGCAAAATCAACAAATTGATTTTCTACTATTTCAGTTTTTACTTTCAATTTTGCCGTTTCGGGGGCGGGTGTAGCACAGGCGGAGCGTAGTCAACGGGCGTAAATTGTCGCTGAAAAATTTAATGTCTTATTGCCGCTTCGGGATTTTCCCGAGGCGGTTTTTGTTTGTAGGCGGACTCTGTTTTTTAAACCGCTTTACTTTCTACAGCGTCACCCTTTTATTTTGTTTGTAAACTTTGCTTATTCTCAACATATTCAACGGACTTCCCTATCAATTAGGTGCGAATATTTGGCAGTATGATGGCTGCCCTATTTCCTCTCAACAATTTCCGCTCTGCTCCGTTGACTGCCGAGGGAGAAATACGCAATTTACGTTCTTCTCCGCCTGCGCTCCTCCGCTCTTGCCGAAAGGCAAAATAAAACTCGGAGGTGAACTCTATGGAAAACACAGTTTCCAACTTTTGCGAAGCCGAAAGAAGCTATCTTGCCGAATTCGACTTTTTCGACGGTGACGATTTCGTCACATTCAACATCATCGGATACAGCTTAGACCAATCCGAAATCCTCGTCGCGGTGACGGACAGAGGAAAAATCAGCCTTGTCACTTACGACATACTGACCGACAAAACCGGCAGATGGTATTTTGAATACGGCTGTATGTTCGACAGAATTTACATCGACGACTTTGTGGAGGCGGCTTAATGAAACTGACTCTCGCAAACGTCAAGGAACTGAAACGCAACTCGTCAAGCCCGCTGTTCAAGAGGGTTTGCAATTACGTCATCGGAGAATGGAGTAACTATTCGGATAAAAAAGATATCTTCACCGATGTGCTCCATCACGGCTGCCAGTCGGGCGTCGTAACAGAACTCATCTACTACTCGGACACCGTGCGTTTCTACAAACAGTATCGACAGGAAATCAACGACCTTTTGTACGACGCGATGAACGGAACGGGACTTTACGCTGCCTCCGAACTGTTCGGCGACAAATGGGACAAAGAAGACCCGCTTGCACAAGAAATTACCAATCAAAACCTTCTCGCGTGGTTCGGATTTGAGGAAACGCTTCGGAACATCGGCTACAACTTCGAGCAACTCGAACAGTACATTTAAGGAGAAAAATTATGACAAGCAAGGAAAAAGCAATCGAGATTTTGAAACAACTGGACATATACAAGCCTTATATCGACGGCTTCCGCGAAGATGACAAAGTATGCTTCTTTGAAAATTTCGGCGGGTTTTGGATTGACCAAGAGCCCGAAGCCTACAAAAAAATGCAAGAAATCGAACAGAAACACGGCTGCAAGGTTTACGCCGTAACCCACGAATACACCGAATTCGGCGAATGTTGGTCTTACCTCATCGTCACGGCATATCCCGAAGAGTGGAACAACCTCGTTTACAAAAACGGGAATATGTTCTGTGCGTTCGCCTACGTATGGAACAAAGACGACGAATGGTGCAGTGAATTCGGTAGCATCGGCGTCAGAAGTTTCGGCGGCGGCCTGAAACGCGTGGCGTAAGGAGGACAACGAAATGACTCCCCTGAAAACCTATGCGCATATCAACAGTCTCGACGGGCAGACGGACGAAATAACCGTCTTGCAACAAGTCGGCGACAACGACTATCTGGTCGATTACAAAGGCGTGAAGTGTCACGCGATTTTCAACCCGTTCGTCTGCGAATATTACGCGGACGACATTTATACCGTCGTCAAGGAGGACAGACAATGAATAATATGCAACGACTCGCAACCCACGATAACAGAAACTGCAAACTTTTCGCCGATACGGTGACCTCTCTCATGTCGTCGCAGGGCTTTTACGGCAGACTTTATCACGCCGTCAACGAACTCGACGACGACGGTCTGTACGAGCTCGAAGTACAAATCGCACAACAGAACCTCCACGATACGCTCGACGTAGTGCTCTGGTTGGAGTGCTGATATGCCTGCACGCCGGAAACCGAATTACGGCTACAAGGTGTGCTACCGCGAAGAGGGCGCAAAAGAATATGTCCGATACTTCCTGACGCACACCCGAAAGCAGGCTTTCAACGCGATGCGGAGTTACATACGCTATCCCCCAACCGCGAGGGACGGCGACAGAGAACTCGTCAACCCGAAATGGAAAGTCATTCCCGTATCGAAAAAAGAAACCAAATGCGGTATATGGAGAGAGTGTCCGTTTTAGCGGGCACTCTCTTTCACACCGAAGGAGAACAAAATGACAAAACTGAATTTGGAAGCGACTTCGAGAGAACAGGAAATCGTAAAAACATATCTCGAAGAAAACGCAAGCGAAACCCTTGCCGAGAAGATGAACAACGGCACACCCGTTGAGAAAGACGGCAAGCAGCTTATCAACCGCAAAACGCTGGACGGCTTTATGCGATACGCCTGCTCCGAAGCGAGAAAACTCGCGGCAAAACAAGCGTCATCGGCCTGCGTCGAAGACAAGGTAGTGTTCGGCTGGGCGATACATTACTTCGAAGAAGACGGCATCGAAGGCACGCTTTACAATGCCGACGGCACGGAATACAAACCCGTCCGCACACCCGCAAGCAAGCCGACGACAACCGTCAAAGCCGTCGCAAAACCGCAACCGGCGCCGCAGATGACGCTCTTCGATTTTATGGAAAAAGGAGACGGCGAAACGACGGAAACAGACGTCAAAAACACAGTCGAAAACGAACCCGAAAACGAGGAAGAAGACGACCTTCCGAGCGCCGAAGAAATCGACGAAATTTTAGCTGAAATCGACAGCGAAGACGGGGCTCGAAAATACCCCGAAAACGTCGATATGGAAACGGGCGAAATACTGCCCGCAAATGCGGAAAAATCCGAGCCTTCCGTCTCCCCTTACGAGCTCGAAGCGCTCCGCATTCTGCAAGAGATTTTCGGAGACGAAATGGTATTGAGGTGACCTATGAGAATATGCGATATCAGACCTATCCCGAAACGGATTTTAGCAATCATTCGGCAAGCCGACGAACAGAGATTCCCGCAACCCGACGGGCACGTGCGATTCTATTCCTACCTTACGACGGCACGCTGCGAACTCATCAAAGTCACCGTTGCGGTGAAGCACATCCGCAAGAAGTGGTTTTGCAAGCAAGTCGCAGTACACGGACTTCATTCGTCAAAATGTTACGTTAAAGATATGGAATACTGCGGATACTTTGGAATGGGCTTCCGCGTCGGCTGGTACGACGAAGGCTTGCAAAAATACAGAAACTGGTACGAGCGTGGTTGGTGTTGGGCGGCCTATAAATACTACGACCCGTCCTGTCCGACGTTAAATTTGCAATTTATCGGCACTCTGCCAGAATTCCGTTACAGCGCATTCGAGTATTACCGCGGAGCCGATATTCTCGGGTATCTTCGGCTCTATACCGCATACCCTCAAATCGAGTATCTGATGAAGCTCGGACTCAGCAATATTGCTCAAAATGTGACCATATTAAAACGGTGCGGAAAGGACAAAAATTTCTGCAAATGGCTCATCAAAAACCGCGCCGAAATCGCCAATAATTATCACTATATTCCCGTCATTATGGAAGCATACAAAACCGTTCGTCCGCTCGCCGATTTACAGCGTTATCACGAAGTGAAAAAATGCCTTCAACGCACGGAAAATTACGCCACCGTTAAAGAGCTTTTCAAGGACAGAAATCTCGAAGACCTTTGCAGATACATTACGGTGCAACACACCAATGTCGACTCCTATGCGGACTATGCGAAAGCCTGCTTTTATCTGGGACTCGATATGTCGCTTGAACGCAATCTTCTCCCCCGCGACTTCCGACGCTGGCACGATATCCGCATAGACGAATACCGCACCGCAAAGGCTGTCGAAGACCGGCAAAAGCGTGAAGAGCTGTACGCACGTTTTGCCGAAATTGCCGACAAATATACTAGCTTACAGCACAACAAACGGAGTGCATTTATAGCCATTATCGCCAAATCCCCTGTCGAACTCATCGCCGAAGGAGATGCCTTGCATCATTGCGTCGGACGGTTTAATTACGACCAGAAATTCGTCCGCGAAGAATCGCTCATTTTCTTTATCCGCTCAAAGGAATACCCTGATACGCCTTTCGTCACCGTGGAATACTCCCCTTCCCGCAAAGCCGTACTGCAATGCTACGGCGACCGTGACTCAAAGCCCGATGCGAGCGTTCTTCATTATGTACACGACATCTGGCTTCCCTACGCCAACAAAACGTTGAAAAAACTCGCGGCTTAACCGCAAAGGAGAAATTATGCTTGTATCGCACGGATATGTCATCAAAGAATTCGGAAGCATAGACGAGGTTTCCGAATACATCGAGAAGCAACTCACTCAACACAACCTTTCCTACGCGAAAGTCTACGACCACACCGAAAACGGAATGCGTGTGGTCGTATATCAGTATCACACCCTCTACACCGAAGTGTTCATCATACACGACGACTACGAATTAAGGAGAATCTAATATGTCCAACTATTTCAGAATTACGGTTTATCATCCTGTACACAATATCTCGACAATCATGGACTCGAACGGAAAGTTCGAAAAGCTCTGGCAATTTTCCGCCCACCTTGTCGCAAAAGGTTTCAAAATTGTAAGCGTCGCAAGTGCCGACAACTTCTCGGAAGGCAACATTCCGATGAACGACATCCCTACTGACACTATCCTCTTACGCGCCTGCGCCCAAGGTCAACCGGAAATAAACGGCAACACAATAACCGTCCGCAACAAATTTTACAACACAAACTAAAAAGAGAGCCGCCTTAGTGCGGTTCTCTTCATGGTCTTTTTATTTATCGATAAGCAATTCCAATCTGCTCAATCTTCTATTTCGTTAAAATAATCTCTGTCAAAAAATTCGGACAAAGTCATACCTGCACCTTCGCAAAAACTTCTCACAGTCGAAACTTTCGGACACTTTGTCCTTCCTTTAATCAAGTCGTATAAAGACGACGGGGATTTTCCACCTTTTAGACAGGTATCACATACATTAATGCCCTTCTCGCGACATATTTCATTTATTCTCTTAATAATTGCTTCACTCGTATTCATACTACCTCATCGTGGGATTTCTTATCGTTATTCCACGATTCAGTATAGAAAGAGGACAATTTTTCTTCTCGTGGAATTCCACGATATTGACAATTTGGTCATCATAATATATTTTATTTTTACGGAATTCCACGAAATTATACGAGATTATATATGGTAGCGTGCTTTATTGGACACAGAACAATAACTGTGACAAACGAACTTTGCGAAAGAATCAGAACCACCGTACTCGACTTAATTGACAATCAAGGCGTGGACACTTTCCTGTTCGGCAGCAGGAGCCAATTCGATGACCTCTGTCTCAAAATCGTCACGGAAATAAAAGAAATCCGCCCTCATATCAGACGGATTTATGTTCGCGCCGAATACCCTTACATCAGCCCCGACTACGAAAAACATCTATTAACCTTCTACGATAAAACCTATATGCCCGAAAGCATCATCCACGCCGGCAAAGCAATCTACATCGAACGCAACCGCCACATGATCGACTCCTCCGACATCTGTTTGATGTATTTCGACAACAGGTATACACTCAATCAAAATTACAATTCAGGCACAAGGGATGTTTACAAGTATGCTGTTTGCAGAAAGAAAACAATTGTAAATTTTTATTGTCAATGCAAAATGAAAAGCCGCTTAGATCTAGGCGGCTTTTAACAGTAAACATTGAATAAAGCAACTATAGGTTAAAGAAAGCAATGAAACAAATCACATCTCCGCATTATCGGTCCATAGTTCACACTGTTGCATAACCGTTTCGATGGCATCGTCGTACTTTTCGGGCGGATACTTGTATTTTTTCAACAGCCTTTTTACCATTTTGCGCATACCTGCGCGCGCTGTTTCCTTCTTCTGCCAGTCAATAGTTCTGTTCTTGCGAAGCATTTCCGTAAGTTCGCGCGTCATGGACACCAAAACTTCGTTTTCATAGAAATCCTTTATATTCTCCGGCTTTGTAAGCGCGTCATAAAAAGCCATTTCCTCCTCGGAAAGACCGAGTTTCTCGCCCTGCTTGCGCAACTCTGCTATCTCTTCCGCCGCTTTCAACAACTCTTTGATGACTTCCTCGTTGGTAATTAAACCGTTATAATAACTGTTCATAAGCAGGTTAATTTTTTCCGAGAAAGTGGTTGCCTGTACGATGTTTGTCCTTTTGTATATGGCAATCTGTTCCGCCATGAGTTTACGCAGAATTTCAACGGCGATGTTTTTCTCTTTCATTTTGGCGATTTCTTCCAAAACGCTCGGGTCAAACAAGGAAAACTTTTCGCCCAGATGCTGGCTTTCAAACAGATTGATTACGCCTTCGCTCTGAATGCTTGCTTTCAGCAACTCGTTTATCTTAGCGTTGATTTCTCTCAAAGACAACGGTTTGGCACCGCCACCCTCCATCGTGATTTTGGTTATACCGGCTCTTACCGCTTCGAAGTATGCGGCCGCGCGACGTTCTTCGGGCGTAGTCAAACTCGAACAAAGGGAATGCGCCTGCTTTAACAGCAACGCTTCTTTAAGGAACAAATCTTTCTTATCGGCGACCTTCGGGTCGAGAATAAAGTTAATGCCGCCGGTTATGCACTTCGCCATTTTAAGCGCATTTTCGCTCATGAAATCGGAAAAATCGAAACCGTGCATCAAATCCTTGCAGACTTGCAACTTCTCCTGAAACTTGGGATATGCGGTCTTTGCGATATCCATATCGCCGTAACGGGCGCGGTCACGCGACGAATACTCTTTCATCGCTTCTTTCAATGCGGACGCAATCCCTATATAGTCGACAATCAAGCCGCCCTCTTTATCCTGAAACACGCGGTTGACACGCGCGACCGCCTGCATCAGGCTGTAACCGTGCATAGGCTTGTAAACATACATCGTGGCAAGCGACGGAACGTCGAACCCCGTCAGCCACATATCCACGACAATGGCGATTTTAAGCGGGTCGGTGTTATCCTTGAACTTGCGCGCCATTTCCTCTTTGTGCGCTTTGTTCCCTATAATCTCTTTCCAATCTTCGGGGTCATTATTGCCGCTCGTCATAACAACACCGATTTTCTCTGTCCAATTGGGGCGCAGTTCCAGAATTTTGCGATAGATTTTCATCGCTATCGGACGGGAATAGGCAACAATCATTGCCTTGCCGGTCAGAATATTGGCGCGGTACTTTTCGTAATGCTCTACAATGTCCCTGCACAACGAATCTATCGTGGAATCGGCACCCAACACGCTCTCCAACTGCCCGAGCATTTTTTTGCTCTTTTCGATTGTCGCGGAATCCGCCTGTTGTTCAAGCAAATCGTATGTGGCGTCGATAAGACGCAACGCGTTTTGGTCCAGTTTCAAATGAATGACGCGGCTCTCGTAATATACAGGTCGTGTTGCCCCGTCCTCGACCGCCTGCGTCATATCGTAGATGTCGATATAATCGCCGAACACCTCACGCGTGTTGCGGTCTTTGATGGATATCGGCGTCCCCGTAAACCCGATGAAAGTCGCATTGGGCAGCGCATCACGAATAATACGCGCGTTGCCCACCACGATACGTGCCTCTTTCTCGCCTTCTTCGTTCTCGGAAAAAACGACTTTCTCGTCAAATCCGTACTGTCCCCTGTGGGCTTCGTCGGCGATGACAACGATGTTGCGCCGTTCGGAAAGCGCCTTTTCGCCTTTTTCGAACTTGAACATCGTAGTAAATATGATGCCGTTTGCCGTTCTCCCTTCCAAAAGGCTCTTCAAATGCTCTTTGCTTTCCGCCTGAACGGGCACCTGCCGCAAGAACTTCGAACACTTGGAAAACTGCATATAAAGCTGGTCGTCAAGGTCGATTCTGTCCGTCATCACTACAATGGTCGGGCTGTCCAGGACCTCTTGCAACAAATGCGCATAAAAAACCATAGACAGCGACTTGCCGCTGCCCTGCGTATGCCAGAACACACCGCCTTTACCGTCCGTAGCGGTCGCCACGACGGCTTTATCGACAGCCTTTCTCACGGCGAAATATTGATGATATCCCGCCATTATCTTGTTTAGCTGATGATTACTCTCCGAAAAGCAAATAAAGTTTTTTATGATGTCCAACAGCCGCGCCTGCTCAAACAACCCTTCGTAGAAAGTGTCGAACTGCGCATACGCCGTGTTCTCATAACTTCCGTCCTTGGTCTTCCACTCCATAAAGCGATCGAACCCAGAAGTGATTGTCCCCGCCTTGTTGGTCGTCAGGTCGCTGATGACGCAAAAAGCGTTGTAAATGAACATCGACGGAATGTCGTGTATGTAGTTGCGTATCTGATTATAGGCGTTTTCCGCCCCGACTTCGTCCTTGGACGGGCTTTTGAGTTCCATTACCACAAGCGGCAACCCGTTTACGAACAAAACGATATCGGGACGACGGTTGTTCCCATCCTCTATGAAAGTGAATTGATTGACAACTTCGAAGGTGTTGTTTTTGACCTTTGCGTAATCGATGAGTTTAACTATGGTGGAACGCTCTTCCCCACGATTGAAATACTTGACCTCGACGCCGTCCTGCAAATACCCCATAAAAACGGCGTTCTTCTGCACGATACTGCCGCTCTCGAAATCTTTGAGCTTCGCAATCGCTTCCTTTATGGCTTCAATCGGCAGACCCTTGTTGATTTGCACCAGGCAATCGAGCAATGTCCCTACCAAAATAGGGCTCGTATAATCACGCGCCATGTCGGGCGCGTAAATATGGGTGTATCCCATCCCTTGCAACAGTTCGATAATAGCCTGTTCGTATGTATTCTCGGTAAAGTACATCATTAACCCCTCTCTATCACATCTTACATCTGCAAAAGAATTTGTCAATATGCTTATCGCTCGGCGGAACCGCTCTCTTCATAGTAAGTACAGTACAACCACAACAAAGTTTCATAATACATATCCTCATATGTTTCAACTGCCGCATCTGTCATGTTGTCATACATCACCCCTTCGGGGTGCTTGCGGCTGTAAATGTTAAGCACCACCTGCTCAACGAACTCCATTACCCAATAGCATACTATATTTTCATCTGCAACACCTAAATTTTGCAAATCCCAAACATAATCGGCAGGTGGATATGATATTGCTTCGTTTTGCGCACCATCCTTTTTTCCAAAAACCTGCCTGAAATAATCGTCCAAATATTTCTCGAAACTATCCTTGTTGTCAACAAATGTAGCACTCGTAAAGGTTGAATTAAGATATACACTCGTGGCCTGTAACTCGTCAAGTTTATACGGTAGCTGTCTGTATCTTTCGAACCCCCTATGAAAATATTTTGCTCCGTCGTACAACATATCCCTGCCAAGTTTGTATTTCTTTATATCCTCGCGCAGTTTGGAAAAGCAAATATCAACCCATTCGCGTTCTTTAATAATGGGTAAAGTAAAACCTGCTTGTTTCACAATTTCGGTTTGAAGTTCGGGACTGCAACGGCAGAAATTGGTATAGATGGCTCTGCTGTGCGCCTCGTGTCTATGTAAATTAGCCGCAACAATGCACCACGGCAAGTAATCACGCTCATTGCTGTTGTCTAATAGAAAAATATGCGCCTTTTCTTCCAGTTCCCTCTTCTGTCTGTTCTGCTCTATTTTGGCGATTTCCTTTTCGTGTCGCGTCTGCAACCAATATATCAAAAACGATACTGCAACAGTTGCAGCCAAAGATAATATACTGATAACAATTTGAATAATATCTGCAACGCTCACTGTTCCACCTCTTTAAAATCAAACATCATGGACTTTTTCTTCGAGAAAAATATCTGCTATTTTATGCGGTTCTTTCGTTTCCGTAATTGGATAAAATACATTTCTTAAATTTTCGGGAATGGATTCTCCGCAATGCACTAAGTGAATATCCTCAATGAGATTAGATATAAAATAACCAAACGCCAACCCCTCTATCTTGTACAATCTATACTTATTTCTCGGTTCATCATTCGGCGAACCGTCTTCCCAATACTTAATAAAATAATTTTCTCCCAATGCTAAATGATTGACATTACCGAAATTATTCACAAGTGCTTCTTTTAAAGTATGAGAAACAGCATTTTCATTTATTAAATTTGTGCCATAGTCATAACTGAAAATCCCATTGAATATCCTTCTGCCTATCAACTCACCGTTCCTATGTGATTTGCACATGGCATCAAGCAAACAACGGCTGACATCGGTTTTAACTTCGACAATAGCCAAGACAGCCTCTTTGGCTACTATCACAAAGTCGCCTTTTTTAAAAAGCAACGGAATGCTATTGTCATATATGATGATGTCAATTTGACTGCTCGTTCTATTGCCGTCACTCGCCACAAACCCTGTTCCTACGCTTGCATAAGACGGCAATTTGTCGGCTAAAACTTCTTTCAAAATTTCTTCTTTGTATCTACCGTCTTCTCCCCAATGATGATCGTCAATAAAATCACGAATTCGATTTTTGACCGATGCCAACTCCTGTGCTACTGACTTTTGATAATCCATATAATTTGGCATATTCAATCCCCCTAATTATCCTAAATCTCCACATTGTCAACATCGATTTCACCCGACATAAGTTTCGGGAGAAGCTTGTCCCTTATCTGTTGCAAAGCGCATATTTGGTCATAGTTATTGCGAATTTCAAGGTCAATTGGCGCGACCAAGTTTTCAAAGTCGTTAATCTTATCTATCGAAGGTATATAAATCGCGATGTTTCTTAATGAATCACGATTTATAGAACCAAATACTGTGCCCTCTCCATTAAACACCTCCAATTGCCGTTTAAGAGAAAACATTGTATATAGCAAAAAAGACTGATGATTTGTCTTTGAATGGATAGCCGCAAGTCCGCGCCCTATACAGCAATATTTATGTGCGACATTTAAATCCCCAACTGGCGCGCGTACACTTATCAATGTATCATTTGCAAAAGCCATGCGCTTTGGTTCTGTCGTATAAAGTCTAATAGTCGGAAATCTTTCACCGAATTCAGCACGACCTTGAAAAAAGATTTCGCCTAAACCCTCTTCGTTATAACTACTACCCACGGGAGACTGCCCCATAGTAATATCAGCAATTTCATTCAAAGTTCCATTTGCGTAATCTGCAGGTCTACTCTCAATAAACATTTTACTGTATATCGATTTTGCCTGCTCTTCCAAATTCTTGTTGATTTGATTGTTTAATTCGATTTTATCGTCCAATGCGGACAATACTTTCGCTATCCTTTTTTGAGTTTCAAGGTCGGGCAAGTCTATTTCCAAATTTTCCAATACGGAAGTTTGCACCCTCTGCCTGCCTGATGAGCCAACCATAGATTTTATAGCAGGAATTCTTACTAATTCGCTGATAATTAAATAATAAATGAAATTCGGGTCAGAAAAACCTTTCTTTGCTCTGAACACTAAAAACTCAGTTGAACCAAAGCCAACCTCCTCTTTATCCAATATATTAATTTGAGCTATTTTACCATTCTCAAGACAAGGAGTAATCCTTGCCATAATGGTGTCGCCATTTCTAAATTTACTCCCGCCAGAAAACTTTTCTAAATCATACCCGCTTACTTCTCGACAAAATGGTTGCAATTTTTCCATTGCAATTTTCTTCGCTAAAGTATATTTAGGCAGCGTTTCCTTAGGATTTATCTCAACAAAATCCGAAAGCTTAAATTTCATACCCGATTGCTCCCAAGTTTTTGCGGATGTCTTCTTCCAGTTCGTGCGATTTTGCAAACATTGCGGACAGTTCTCCCGTGAGCCTTGTCATCTTTGCGTCAAAGGGTTCATCGTCGGCTTCCTGTTCCTCTATGCCGACATAACGCCCGGGGGTCAGAATGTAGTCCTGCTTTGCGATTTCGTCCGTGCCGACAACGGCGCAGAAACCTTTTACATCTTCCAGCGTGCCGTCGGCAAACGCTTTGTAAGTGTCCGCTATTTTCTTGATGTCGTCATCGGTGAATTCGCGCAGTTTGCGCGTCACCATAGTGCCCATTTTGCGCGCGTCGATGAAGAGCGTTTTGCCTTTCTGCGATTTGTTCTTGGACAAAAACCAGAGCGACACGGGGATTTGCGTTGTGTAGAACAGTTGCGGCGGCATCGCCACTATGCAGTCCACGAGATCTGCGTTGACAATGTTTTTCCTGATTTCGCCTTCACCGCCCGACTGCGAGGACAGCGAGCCGTTGGCAAGCACCATACCTATTCTGCCGTTGGGCGCAAGGTGATAAATCATATGTTGCATCCACGCAAAGTTGGCGTTGCCCGCGGGAGGAATGCCGTATTTCCAGCGCACGTCGTCTTGCAGTTTGTCCGCGCCCCAGTCCGAGAGATTGAAGGGCGGGTTTGCCATAATGTAGTCGGCACGAAGCGTCGGGTGGCAATCGTTGAAGAATGTGTCGGCGTTGTACTGTCCGAGGTCCGCGTCAATGCCGCGGATTGCAAGGTTCATTTGCGCCATTTTCCAAGTGGTCGGGTTGGAGTCCTGACCGTAAACGGAAATGTCGTTTATGTTGCCGCTGTGGCTTTCGACAAACTTTGCCGATTGCACGAACATACCGCCGCTGCCGCAGCAGGGGTCGTACACTCTGCCGTGGAAAGGTTGCAACACTTCGACAAGCGTACGCACGACGCAGGACGGCGTGTAGAACTCCCCTGCCAGTTTGCCTTCCTGCTCGGCAAATTTGGAGAGGCAGTATTCGTAGGTTCGACCGAGAATGTCTTTTTCGTCGCCGTGCTCGTGCATTTTTATGTTGGTGAACAAATCGACAACATCTCCGAGCCTTCTCTTGTCCAGTTCGGGACGCGCAAAGTTTTTGGGCAAAATGTCTTTCAGGCGTTTGTTGTTCTTCTCGATGCTGCGCATCGCATTGTCAATCGCAACGCCGATTTCGGGCGTATGTGCCGCCGCCGCAATGTCTTTCCACCTTGCGCCCTGCGGCACGAAGAAAATGCCTTCGGAAGTGTACTCGTCGATGTCTTCCTCAAAGCCTTCTCCCTCTGCCTTCAATTCCTCGTATTTCTGCTCGAAACGGTCGGAAATATATTTCAAGAATATCAGCCCAAGCACAACGCTTTTGTACTCCGAGGCGTCTATGTTGCCACGCAGCACACAAGCCGCCTTCCAAATTTCCTCTTCAAAACCTATATTCGCCGTCGTCTTTTCGTTCGCCATTCTCTTTCTCCTTAGTTTTAGGACTCTTTTGTTTCGTAACTATATGACTACTCGCCGCAACAAGGTTTCCGCCGACTACGCTCAGTTGGTTTCGTTCACCAAGCGACAGGCAAGCTCAATCCTCTGTTTTTGTCACATCCATAATATCGCCCACATTGCATTCCAACACATCACATATGCGAAGCATTATGTCCATTGACACAACCTCGTTTTTGCTCATCTTTGCCAGTGTCGAAGTGGACATATCCGTTTTTATACGCAAATCCGTTTTGGTCATGCCTTTATCGATTAGCAACTTCCATAGTTTGTTGTAACTGACTGCCATATCAAAACCTGCTGTAAAATAACTATTCAATTAATTATATCACATCTATAAAGAAAAACAAGTACCAACATTCGCCATTTCAAACAAAAAATTCGACTTCACACAACTTAAACGATGCATAATTTCTTCCTCTTTGGGAGTATTCAACAAATTTGACGATGGGGCGTGTGCTTGTCTTATACAAGTGGCGTCGCTGCGCTCCGCCAGGACAAGCACACGCCCGAACGCCGACCGCCGTCGGAAAGATGCGGACGGAAGCGGCGTTGCCCGCTGAACCGCTCGGGCAAGCGTCCGCTTTCACCGTCTCGCTCCCCTTTCCGTTCGGCTTTGTCGGTCAGTTGCAACGGCGCATCTGCTCTATGACGTCCTTGCTTACCTTTCCTACATAACACCCTTCGTCCCAACACCCGAAATCATCGAAGAGCAACAGTTTTCTGTCGTCCACTCCGACACGACATACCACATCTTCTTCCATAATGTCGGATATGAAAAATTGCGATAATCCCTTGGAATACACCACCTTTTCACCCGTTTTTTCTATGTATTTCAGAATGTAGGCGAGCGCCTCGGCTTTACGGGACTGCTCGTCGATAAGTTCGAAATCCGACCTGCCGAAGCGTTTGTTGAAATAAGTGTTCTGCAAAGTCACCTGTCTTTGATGAATGGCGAAACTGTAATCGTTCACTTCCACAAGTTCACCAGGCATTGTGCCGTCGGGGATATGGAAGACCCCATGGAAATGTAAGCGGTTTTTCTCTGGCGACCGCTCCCATACACCTATGTAACGCCATTTTTTGCGCGAGCTGAACAAGCTCAGACAATTGGTGAGTTTTTTGCGGAAAGCGACCTCGTCGTGGAGTTTGTCATCGTAGGTAAACGTGCAGAAATAATTGAATTCCTGCAAATTGGCCTTTCTCGCAAGACGGATTTTCCGAGCTACAAGATTTCTTATCTTGCGGTTGAAATTCTCCTCGACAAACATCTTCGCCGCAAATTCGTCTTGAAAGTACGGGAGCATAGCGGTGAAGATTGCGACCTTTCGGTCCTTGCGGGGCAAGTCGGCTGTCTGCGCATATAGCCTCTCGAAAAGGTCTTTGCGCGTCATTCGGACGGTTGCGGGGTTCTGCTCTTCGGATTGCGGCTTATCGTCGAACGCAAATGGGAAAGGCGCGGTTTCGGGAGTGAGATACACGCACCCTTCCTCGAAAATGTCATCGTCCGAAAAGTCGGGCTCGGCGGTTGCCGTTCGTATTTCTTTCGCTTCATCGCGGACGGGTTCAGTCGATTGCGCGACGGCTTCGCCCGTCTGCTCCCTCCTGACTTCGATAAGTTCCTCGACGGGTTTACGGCGGTTGGACGGCGGACGGTTGGTGTGCGGAATTGCGATGTAGTGACTGCCGTCGAAATATACTTTGCTCTCGCGGTAAATCATACGCTCCGTCCTCCCTGTCCGTCCTCCCCGTCCCTGTACAGCGAATCGATGAATTAGCTGTGCTGGGATTTGAGTTCCTCCACGCTCGCCTTTTCCGTCGCGTATTCGAGATAGCCGTCAAGTCCCACTGGCGCCTGCCTTGCCATATCGTCGAAATAGTCGGAAAAACAGTCTGTGGAAAACCGTCTGCTGTAAATCTTCTTGCTCATGAGGTAGTAGCGTTTCTTCTCAATCTTTCCGTCCATTGTTCCGCGCTCCTTCTCGATTTTCAGCACGGAATACCCGAAGCGGTTGTAAACGCGGAGATTGCGCCGCCACATAAACGCCACGAGAGATTTCAGGATATGCACAAGCAAAGTGTTGTCGCCCCTGCGGAAACGGAAGTCGTAGTAAAGAGATACGAACCTTTCGAACAGCCAACGCGAAAGCGCGTCCTCGATTGTGTAGAAAGGAAGCGCAAGCCGTTGCTCGCCCGCAGACACGATATGCAGAATTTCGCAAAGGTCGCGCGCGTCCGCACCCCAGCTCTCCGGCCGCTGTTCGTCGGTGAACACCTTGATGAACGGAAAGTTGTCCACGGTCGCGGAGTGACGGCACATTTTGAGCCACGAATTGAAAAGGTCGTTCTTCTGGTTGGTCTCCCGAGTGCCCTTCTTCACCTCTTTGAGTTCGAGGTTGTTTCCGCGCTCCTTGCCCACTTCCGTAATCGCCACCACGCCGAATTCGAAACTGCCGCTGTGCGGATTGTTCTCAATCACCTTTTTGCCGAGCCGCAACGCGTCGAAGTCGAGAATGTGTGCGTGTCTGCCTTCCGTAATGCCTTCGGGGAAGAAATCCGTCCGCCACACCGGAAAGTTGCCCGACGAGGAAATTTCGTTGTCCTCGCGCACGGAATAGTTGGACACGATAAGACTGCTCTCGATGACATACACGAAATAGGCAAGCGCGTAAGTTTCCAACACCTCGAACAGTCCGCTGACTTTGAGCGCGTCGTTGAACTCCCCGCCGTAGCGCGCAATATCGTAGCCGTAAAGCTGTGCGTCGGCGTTGCAATTCCCAGTGTAGCGGTCGCGCTTCAACGCCACCCACTTTTTCACGGTGGCGAGGTTATGCACGGTGCCGTGTTCCATACACGCGCGCAGTTCGTCCTCGAAGGCAATCCACGGAAAATACGGCAGTTTCATGTCCGTGTCGCGCAGTATCTCGAACGCCCGCTGTCTGAACATTACTTCCTGCGACAGCACCATATCCGTTATCATCGTGGTTTTCTTTTTGCCCATACTTCCGCAAGTCATCGACACTATGGGAAGCTCGTTGATGAACCCGCAGTTGCACGCCTCGAAATGGCGGAGCCGCATAAGCGCAATCCTCTTTCGGAAACGGTCGAAAATCACCCACAGGAAAGGCGCGGCGCACCACCAAGGGAAGTCGACGAATATCACCTGCAAGTCCGCGACGAGTTTGCACACCTGCGTATAAAGCGTGCCGAAATCGAATGACACGGCAAAGAAGAAATAGTACGCGAGCGCGCTCACCGCAATGCTTGCGAGATTGAGATTGAAAACCCATATCGCAATCCACACTGCGACAATCCACCTGTGCTCGCGGAGAAACGCCGCATACTCCGTCACCGCCCTTTTCAACGGCTGATAGGTCACCGCCGAAATGCGTTTGAAAACTGCAAGCGGCAAGGTGTTCTTGTTGTGCTTCGTGTTGTGCGAAGAATATACCGCCCGCACCGCAACGGCGAGGAGCAGAATACAAGGAAGAACGACTGCAATCACCTTGCCGAAGTTGCCCGCGATAACGCCCGCGTGAGCGCACCATTCCCTGAAATTCTCGCCGTCAAAAAGCAAGGCAAAAAACGCCTTTGCCGAAGCGACGAAACCGTCGAAATCGAGGGGCAGAAACAGGCTCAAATCCATAACGGAAGACGGCTTTGTAACGGTCGGCACAATGGAATGTTCTACACCGAATATTTCGCAGAAATAGAACTTTACCGACACGAATAAGTCGTAAAAACATTCCGATATGCGAAGATAGGATTTTTGAAAGACCAATGCGCCAAGCAGGATAAATCCCGCGGTGATAAGCACCGTAAGGCAAATGTCAAATGCACGCTGTCTTGTCATAAGCCACCTCCGCAAGCGTTTTCAGGACAGGCAAAATCTGCCCTGCCGCGGACACTCGGCTACCCGTAAAAACGAGGTAGCCGATGAGTGCCGCAAGCAATATAAGCGATATAACCGCCATTACCGTTTTTATTGTTCTCACTCTTTTTGTTTCTCCTTTTTCTTCTGCCTTTTGTTGCCTCTTTGAGCCTTGCAGTATGCGGCAAGTCTGAACGGCATACTGACAATCCATACGATTGCGCGCGCTATCCAAGGAAGCAACGGAACGAGCAACACGATGAGCAGTATGCCGAGCAGAATACCGAGCAGAACCTTCCACCACGGAGTGTCGTCCGGCATTTGCACGGGCGGCGTCACCGCATTGACGATGTCGATGGGACTGGACACCACGGGAATGACTTTGTACACGCCGTCCTTATTGAAGGTGAGCTGTATGACGTCGAAGTCGAAAAACACGCTCTCCCACGCCCTGTACGCCTGACCTTCGGTGTGCTTATCGGGCAGAATCGTGCGAAGTTCCATAATGTCCACCGCCGCCGAGTAATAATCGCTGGTGGCAAACCTGAACAGCACGACCACCTTTTCCTCGTCGTCTGTCCCGCTCACCGCAACCGCGTCGCGGTAGTAACTTTTGAGGGCGGACACATCGCTCGCATTTACGAGAAGCCTTTCCGCGATTTCCTCGTCGCTGCCCTGCAAATCCTCTTCCTTCAAGGTGTATATGGGCGATACGACGCGGCTCGACTCTTCGGGTATCTTTCCGAACATAGTGTCCCAGAGACCCCAGTTCATCCAGTTATCCCAAAAGGACGGATTGCCCTCCTGCCAGCTCGAAAGTTTCTGCAAATCCACGTCGGCGTCGAAGTCGTAGTAGCTGTACCCTTGCTGAATTTTGCCGTAACCGGTGTCGAGTTTGCGGTAGTCGTCTATGTCGCTCTCGAACAAATCCGCGCTTATCGTGCCGTCCTTTATCGGCAAGGTGCCGCCGTCGAAAGTCTTGTCGTAGTTCTTTATGTACTCGTACAGCGCGTTGCTCTCCACGCCGCCTATCGACACGATGTCCGCATACGGGTCGTACTCGCTGATGTCATTCACCTTGAAAAGGTAGTAAAGCGTTTCGCAGGCGGGGTGCAGATAATAGTCGCCGAGGTTCCAGCCCCACTTTGCCACCATCATCCCGCCACCGCCGTCGCCCGCCTGTTGACCGAGCGAAAGCACCGACGAGTCGCGGTTGTAGCCCATATATTTGCCTACATACGCCGCCGCCTGATTGTAGAAATCCTGATTGCTCGTCACCACGATGTCCTTGGTCTTGTATTCGTACCACTCCGCCTTTATCCTTTGCAGTCTGCCGTAGGTATCGAAAAACCGCTTGGGCACAGCGAAGTACACCGTGTCGAGTTGGTTCTGATACCCCGCGCCTTTCGAGGAAGTCTTGGTGCGGTAAAAGGTGTGCTTGACGTCGAGCGACACGCTTTCGAGATACTCCACGGTACTTGCGAGCGTACTCTTTGCCGAAGCGTCCGGACCGTACCCTTGCGCGTACCCCGTGAATCTGAAAGTACCGTTCACGGGATATTCCGTTGCGTTTCCCGCGCCGTAGGTCAGAAGCTCGATACCCGACACGTCGTATCTGCGCTCGTTGCTGTTGACGCGCTCGGCGAAAGTTGTGCCGTTTACCTCCCTGTCCACTACCTTGAATTTGTAGAACAGGTTTTTGTAGTTGCTCTCGTCCGACTTGTCCAAAAACTGTAAGTCGAACTTCATATAATCGTTCGGGTTGCCGTCTCCGTCGTACGACACCGCCATCTGGATTTTGTTGCTCTTGCCTTTCGTCGAGAGGTTGAGTCCCTGCGGATTGTAGATATAGACGTAAAGCCCGTAGTTGCCCCTCATGTTCGCCTTGTACGAATAGCAATACTCGACAAAGTTGATGACCTGCACCGTGCCGTGCTCGTTGTAGGGATAGTCCTTGATGTCGAACCCTTCCCCGTTCTCCGTGGAGGTGGTGAGGTCGTCCATAACGTCGGTGGCGTCGTAGTTCAAAGTGCCGCTGTCCGCAAACGCGACTTTCGGCGCCGCCGCAATGACGACGCCGAACGCGATGACGAACACGACAACAAGCAGCATTGCTTTGTAAGCCGTCGTTCCCGTCAAAACACAATCACCTCCTTGTCGAGCGTTATCTCGCACACCTCCTCGTAGGCGGAAAAGTGAACGGTCACGGTCGCCTCGCCGTTGTAGGAAGTGATGACGAGGGAATACATATCGGCATATCCCTTGCCTTCGCAGTCTCCGATTTCGTTGTTCGGATACACGCCTTTCAACACGTCGTCGACACCGCCTTTCGGGGTTACGGTGAAAGACTCCTCGCCGTATTCGATGTCGAAGCCGCCCGTCAGATTGGTCTCCGCCTGAAAGGAGTACGCCTGTCCGTCGAGGGTGAAATCGAAATCCTTACCCTCGACCGCGTGCGGCACAACCTTTACGCTGTAACCCGATATGTCCCCGCCGAGAGAGTTGAAAGCATACTTCACGTCCACCTTCAAGGGCTTTTCGGGAGTTGCGTCGAACCCGCCCGCCGAGGACATAACGTCTTTGCCGTCGACGGTGACATAGAATGTTTTGAAATCGCTCGTGAATCCGCCCGTGAATCGGACTATTACGCCCACGACTCCCGCAAGAACCAAGACCGCTAAAATGACCGCCACGATTTTCACTGCCGTTTTACCCGTCTGTTTTGCGGTTTTCATAGCGCGCCCTCCTTAAAAGGTAATCGAGGACGGCGCAAGAGAAACGCTCGTAACGGTAGACTCGATGTCGATGTACAGCAACGCTTCCACTCCGCTGACCTTGTCCTCGACCAGCACATACCAACGGCAGTTGTCGGGGATACCGCCCGAACGGGGGTCGGTGTAAGGGCTCTTGTAGGTGAAGCGGTAACCCGTGCGGGGATAGCCGTTGACGTAAGAGGACTCCGAGCTTATGGCGTTGATTTTGAGTATGTCGCCCTCAACCGTCGCGGTGAGGAACTTTTCGGGCGTTATCGTAAGCGTTTCCTTTTCCTTGGTCACTTCGTGCGTGTAAGTGTAAGAACCCTCTTCGAGGTTGAACACTATCTCCTCGGTCGAAGCGATACTGCCGTTGACGATATACTCCTTCGTCATTACGAACCTGCCCTGTCCGCGTATTGCGGTAATCTCGAAGTCGCCGAACTTGGAGCCCACCGCACCGAGCGTGTTGCTGAGATTGAGAGCAATCTCGCTGGTCGTGCCGGCAGTCAGCACCACGCTGTCCGTGGTAGTCAGCTCCTCGCCGCCGTATGTGAAGGAAAGCGTTTCGGGAGTGCCCTCGAACATCACGAGGCAAGACGCCGTGTAGCCGCCGACGCGGGTGGTCGCGGTGACATACGCGCTTGCGCCCTCGAAGCCTTTGTATGCGGTTACGGTTGCGGTCAGCGCACCGTCGCTTTGAGGAGTGACGGAGAGATAATCGCCGACGTCCTCGCCTTCGAGCGGTACGCACCATGTGAGCGACCAATCCACGGATTTGTCGGGTGCGTCAACGGGCAACACGGTTGCCGTAATGGTTTTCGACACCGACTTCGCGCCGGTCTCGGGGTCTGATGCGGTAAAGGCAATTCCCGCCGAAAGCGTGACCGCCCCTTCCGTTGCTTCCGATACGTCCGTCAAGCCGTCACCGTTTCCGCCTTTTTCGGACCCGTCGGCACTCGGAACGGCAAATACCAAAGCCGCCACCATACCGCCGAGCAATACCGCAATCAGCACGAAAACGATTACCCACTTGACAGCGTCGGAACGCTTGTGTTCATAGAATTCGTTGTTCATTTTTACCTCCGTTGTTTTTTCAAAACTGCGGCTTGATATGCTCAAACCGCAGTCGTAAAGTTGTCGTTCGTCGCTTTATGCTCTCTTGACGAGCATATTGAGCAGCGACTTGTCCGACGGTTTCGCGGGCTTCACGGTGCACTCGTACACCTCGCCGTCCTCGTCCCACGAACGCACTGCGTAGGTGTTGCCGCTGACGACTCTGCCCGTCGTTTCGTCTTTGATTTCGTAGGGTTTCGCGACCAGCGCCACACGGTTTTCCTCGCCGAACACGATGTCCAGCACGGCGTATCCGCCCTTGTCGGGAGGAGTGACCGCAACGCGCACATCCTTGCCGCGTATGGTTCCGCTCACGAAATAGGAGAAGTATCTCCGTCCGTTCCTCTCATAGGGTTCTCTTTCGACGAAAACCTGTTCGCCTCTCGAATTCGTCATACCTTTCGTCCTCCTTTTTTACTTGCCTCGCCTCTGCGAGTATTCCTTTGCCTCCGCTTTGCTCTTGCCTTCCTTGAGCGCCTTCTTGTACTTGTATATTCCGGCGTGGTCGGTCTGGCATTGCAGATATCCCGAGCGTATGCCCGCTTCGTAGTCCGTCAGCTCCCTGCCCTCCTTGGGACCGTGCTGATGAACCTTGCTCCTGCGCTCGTCCGCATATCCCTTCGCCCTCTTGGAAGGTACGGACCAGCGGCGTTTGTTGTACTTGCTGTTTTTGTCGGTAGCCAAAATCTGCCTCCTGTTATGTTTTGTGTGTGCCCGTGTTGCCGATAGCGAAGCCGTTTGCCCGTCGCGCCGATAGCACAGCTATTAAGTTGTCGTTTATGGTTTCGGACATTGTTGGAACACTCCGTTCCGTGCGATATTCTGCGGTGAGTGGCCACTCTTGTCTTGCAAGTACCGCACGATTTGACCGCTGTTTCCTTTTTGTCCGTTACCGTCTTTCAATCGACGTACACTCTCGCGTACATCGTGGTGGGAAGCCTCTTCCCGTCTATGTGCCTGCGACGACAGAAAAGTATCTCGTACTCCCTGTTCCGCTCGGCAGTCCGCCTGAAAAAGGTGTCGTCGCTGAACACGACGTTGTTTTCCTCTCCGTCATAGCGGATACCGATTTTCTGCCTGACGATGAAATCCCTCGTCCTGTACACGTTGGTCGCACCGACCACGAATTCCGGCACTCTGTCGTTCATATCTCCGTTCCTCCTCTTTTTTCGATTTCGCCTTTGAAATACAGGCAAAGTTTCTGATTGATTTCCTTTACGTACTGCGGCGAATAGTTTCTCTCCTCCGCAAGTGACGACTGCGTTCTGCCGAGCACATACAGCGACACGTAAAAGTCGAACAACAGCGGCGGCGCCTTTTCGGCTATGTGGCTGTACCTCTCCGCCTTTCCTACGACCTCGTGCCGCACCTGTATCTCGCTTGCCTTGTCGAAAATCCGTCGGTGGGTGTAGTAGTATCGGATTTCCTGCAAATCTTCCCTCACCTTCTCAAGCTTCATTTGCCCGCCGTCCTTTTTCCGCCCGCCAGCGTGAACTGCGAAAGTATCGACTCCATGATTTCTGCGTCTTTCGCGGTCAGCTCCGCAGACAGCCTTTCGAGCAATTCCCTTTGCTTTTCGGTGAGATACCTTCTTCCGAGGTGGTATCCGTCGCGCACCCACACGCCGCCGCCCGTACCCTTCGCCGTGAAAATCGGATAAGACAGAGAGAGTTCCTCGATGTCGTAGCAAATCGTTCTGCGCGACACGCCGAGTTCGAACGCCAGATTGTCGATTGTGTCGAATTTGCGTTCGCACAGCTCTTCGATAAGCCGCATTCGGCGTTCGTTTGCTCTCACCTGTCTCACCTCCTTTCCTTTGATGGCTGAATGGTATTAGGTCAATATGCAAGGTTTTTGCACATTGGAAAATTTTTTTGAAAAATGCAAAAAGCCCCGACAAACAGACTTCCGTTTGGAAATCGTCTGTCGGGGCCTCTCGTTTTCTCGGCTTAACCCGCGACTGCTCGGCAATATGACCTGAAACGGGATTTACTTTTTCACGGTGCTTTTCCAACCGTCCGACCCGTTCCGTCGTTACGCCCTATTCGGTTTTATTCGTTCCTACTTAATTACTTATTATCTCCCCGGGTGGCGCGATAACATCTATTCGCTCCCGCCTTCTGCTCATTCGTTTGCTCACCATAACCAGCCCGCACTTCGGGCAACGGAGCTTGACGCAGTCCTTCTCGTTCCTGTATCCGACTACTTCGCTACCGCAATTCACGCACCGCCTTCTCACGGGGTTCCAACTTTCCTGCATAATCCATAATCCCTCCTTCACCGTTCACATAATCGTCAACAATATTTTTCTTAATCTCGACTTTACGCACACAAAACACACAATAAAATGCCGTTTCGTCGCAAAGTCAGTATAACTTGATACAACTCACCAGCACGCCCTGAATGTCGCACTCGTCGAGTTCTATGTCTTTCATACGCTTGTTTTCGGGGTGCAGAATTATTTTACCGTCGCGGTGGAAAATGCGTTTCAGCGTGGCGTTTCCGTCCACCAACGCAACCACCACTTGCCCGTCATCCGCGCTGTTCTGCCGCCTCACCACGATGAGGTCGCCCTTCTGTATTCCGATGTCTTTCATGCTGTCGCCGAAGGTGCGGAGCATAAACAACTCCCCGCTCCCGAACAGGTCTTTAGGGAAAGTGTAACTGCCCTCAATGTTCTCCACCGCGAAGTTAGGTTCGCCGCAGGCAATCTCGCCGAGCAGCGGCACCACGGTGGGTTCACCGCCCGCCAGATTGGGCACGGTCTCAATCTTTCCGTCCGAGTCACAATTCAGCCTGCCCTCTCGCTCCAACGCCTTGACATACCTCTGCACCGTCGCAAGCGACCCGAGTCCCACCGCGTGCATAATCCGCCTGAAACTCGGCGCCCTGCCGAACTCCCGCTGATATGCCACATTGTATTCCGCGACCCTTTCGAGGACTTCCTCGCTCATCACTCGCATACTTCACTCCATTACAGAACGCGACGTTTTGTTATGTTTCCCACATAATATCAAAAGCCAGCCCCCTTGTCAAGAGACTGGCAACATAATTCAAATAAAAAATGTGCACATGAGGTTGTACCAGTACGCTGGTTAAAAAATAGCTATTTTATGTCATGTTTCAGCGTTATTTTACCTAGATATGATAAGTTCACTCTTCGTTAAAATTCTGTCTATTGACGCAGCCATTTTATCCGTCATAGCTATGTAAGCCGACAAGCCTTCCTGTAATTGACGCGCAGCCTTTGTCAATTTACGCTCAATTCCCATAGTGCTGGACAAAGAATTAATCAATACTACCATTCCGTCGTTAGACACTCGCAGTGCACCCTTCATCTCCACGAGTTTTTCATTAGAACTGCACAGCCCTGCAATATTTTCAGGAATATCAAAGTAAGCATTATCTAACAAACCAAAATAAGAGTTTTCGATTACATCCCAATTATTCGAGATTATTTGAATGTGCCCCATTAAATTAGTTGCAAATTCGCTTACAGGTACAGCAAGTTTTTTACAAACGCTTTGGGCAAAAACAGGCTCGATCTTGCCGTTTTTTGTTTTGGCTCTGTTAATTTCTGCCACCGCATTATTGGTTTCTGAGCATACGACTTCCATATCGACTTTAATTGCAACTAGTTCGTTTAAAATTATTACTCCTCTTTCTTCAATATTTGTCATAAAATCCAAAAAGCCCAAGTCATCTTCATCGGCTTCTTCCTCATCAGAATTTGTAGCTTCAGGGTCTTTCTCACTTACTGAAGTTTCGACGGTTGCTGTGTTTTTGGGTGCAAAATCTTTAACGGGATTTCCATAATTGACGCTTCCGTCTATTGCTCCGTTCAACAATTTCTCCATTTCTTTCATAAAAGAAGGAATTTTATTAAACTTCAAGCTATATTCATTCGCCCTATAAGACCTAATGTCAAACGGCAGATCATCCAGATTTTGCGTTATAATAATTGCTTTTTTATCCATTGTATGGGCTATTCCAAGTTCGTAGAAAACATTGGGGTTTAAGCCCGTCAAATCTGCAATGATTATATCTGCCTCCGCTATGCCAACGACAATATCTTGAATGATGTTTCGCTGGTTATCAAGATCGCCAGCATGGGAGAAGTCAAATTTTTCGCCAAACCTGTTTCTAAACTCCTCGTATAAATCAAAAAAATCTTGCTCAAATGGCATAATGAAAAAAACTTTTGATTTATCTGCCATATTCGTTCTACCTCCCCACACTCATCGGTTCAATCATTATCCTCATAAGTCTTCTAGTCAATGTTTTTTACATATGGGCAATATATTAATATGCCTCACAATTATTTACCCTGTTACATCATGAATACAAATCATGTTTCAATTCACTTCGCAAGACATTGTGTATCACATTGTTAATTTTTTCTCTCCGTTTTCAGTTGCGATATTATCCAAATTTTATAATATACTAGTTGTTGAGCAAATCCGCCAGCAGCATCCCATTGTAGGAAAAATAAGATGTCCCGCAGAGTTGGCTCTTTTTATTAAGCAATTTTTTTGCCAGTGCACTTAATGAAGTTTCTTCTCCATCGTAAATGACTTTTCTTGTATTGTCTGCTACACGGCATGTTATTGACGGATTGCGCACAAAGGCAAGTTCCGCACCGACGGGAATACCGAGCTTCTCAAAAGAGAACTTTTCTCTCCGCTCGGCGGCTTCGCATTGAACATCTGCCGCAATCGCGGCTTCTCTCTTTTCAGTTCTGGTCGGCACAGAAAGTTTCAACTTGTCTTTGGTGCCATGAATCTCCGCCATTGCTTCAAAAATTGCATAAGCATCTTCCGCGGACATTGCGTAAAACTCTCTTATTCTTTTTTTGCCGTCCACTGTGTCAATCGCGCGCAAATCAGGGTTGAGCTTATCTATTATGTCATGCAAACGTTTGTCCGTAAGCCTGGTGTTTACCTCATATGTAGCGTACACTCTAAAAGCAAAAGGCGTGCATTCGCTTTTGTTTAGTTGAGCCAAACGCATTTTCATATCATCTGCATAGCCTATCTTCACATAATCGGGAAACGATGGGTTTGTTAAAATATAAATAACACCTTGCTTATCCATACCGCGCCTCACAAAACACTTACTTTCATTCTCACTTCTAACGCATTCTCGTGATCCAACATTTCATCAACGCCGCCCAATTACCTATTCCCTCTGGCATTTACTGTAGAGAGACTATCTCCACCAACTTGCTATGCTATTTCAACTGACACAAATTGCAGCCTAGTATGAATATTGGTTCGACGAATGTCGCTTTTGAATCCTAAACTGTAAAAATTATAGCATAAATGCTATAACCTCGCAATACCGAAAAGATCGCATATTAAAAGTTTTCAAAACCAATTATACCTGATTTTTGTCTTTCGGGGATGTGGGTATCGGGGGTGTTGGCGCGGGTCAAGGGCAAAAGATTTGCTTTTGACTGCAACACACAATATTTCCACGCAAGTCTTTTGCTCTACCCTTGACCGCTTCACCGCCCCCGATTTTCTCCTTGTTGTCGAAAGACAAATCCAAAGACAAGGAGATTTTCTTATGAACAACGAATTTACCCTTCCCGTTACTTACCCGTCGGTTACCCGTAGCTTACCCGAAGTGACCCAATTACCTACCGTCACTTACCCGCAGGTTTCTCGCGGACGGGCTGCAGACTGCTCTATACTGCAACCGAAGGCGAAAAGGCAAAGCCGCACGCAAAGTAAGAAGCTTACCGGTTCGCTTTCGAATACGCAAAAAGGAGGAACAATATATGACGGAAGCGCTCAGAAAATATACGGCTCGAAAAAGAGGCGACGAACAAAAATCGGTGCGGTTAGAATACGGAAAAACAGACTTTCTGGACATATACGGAACAGTCACTTGAACGACATCAGAATCGAAGAACTCATCACCGCTGAAGCGCGGCGGCTGAGCGAACAATTCGGCAAAACTTTCCTCGACTGCGAGGACATCGTGAAACTCACGGGGCTCGGACGCGACAACGTGCGCGGACTTATGCACAAGCGTTGCTTCCCCGTGGTGAAAGCGGGCAACAGACAAGTGGTGAGCATACTTGCATTCGTCACCTGGCAGATGACGGAGTATCTGAAATGAGAAAACTCTTATGGCAAACTCAAAATCTAAAACGAAAAAGAAGAAGGCCGTCCGCCGCGGGAAAAACGAGGGTTCCGTCTATCAACGGAACGACGGACGGTGGTGCGCCGTAGTGTCTCTCGGATACGACAGCGACGGAAAACGCGTACGCAAAATCTTTTACGGTTGGACGCGCTCCGAAGTCGCGATGAAGATGACCGCCGCGCTGGGCGAAAAACTCAACGGCGGTCACGCTTCCGTCATCAACGACGATTTGCGGACATTGATACACGACTGGCTTGTGACATTCAAGCAGGCGAACGTCAGCCCCCGCACTTTCGAAACCGCGGAGATGCTTGCAAAGCTCCACGTCTACCCTCACATAGGCGAGCTCAAACTCGCGCAGGTCACCCCGAACATCATTCAGGGTGTGTTGAACAAAATGTTGGTCGCGGGATACTCGCTGGCGTATGTGCGCAAAGTCAAATTCCTGCTCAACCAATTTTTCGCCTATGCGAAGGCAAACCGGTTCATCAACGACAATCCCGTATCGGAGTGTATCGTCAAATCCACGCCCGAACACAAGGAACGCAAACAGGAAACCTACAAGGCAATCCCGATTGAAATCCGCGGGTATTTCCTCGAAGTCATCTCGAAAAACGACTTCATGAAGGCGCTGTGTATGATACAGATGTTCGCGGGATTGCGCATCGGCGAAGCGCTTGCGCTGAAATGGAAAAACGTGGATTTCGACAACGGCATCATCTCAATCGACTCCGCAGTCACCGAATTGCCCGTGCGCAACTCGGAAGGCAAAATCGTAGACCACCGCACCGTAATCTCGGACACCAAGACGGCGGCAAGCGTGCGCGAAGTTCCTATGCCCAACATACTGAAAACCACTCTGCTCGAATGGAAAAAATCCCGTTGGGTGCAACAGCGCACGACTAGCAAATCGTTTATCGGTCCGAACGACTTGGTGTTTGCCAACAACGAAGGCGAATTGCGCACATACACCGGAACGAAGACGATATTCCAACGCCTTATGCGTCAGAACGGATTGGCGCCGTACAAGCTCCACTTCCATTCCTTGCGGCACACCTATTCGAGCATGCTCTTTGAGTCGCGCGAAAACCCGAAGATCATCCAGATGCTTCTCGGTCACAAAGACGTCACGACGACAATCCGCACCTACAACAGCATAGACCGCTCCTACTTCAAGCAAGCCGTCGACAAACTCGACTCAAAATTCCACTTCGACTAAAAACCTGATAATTCAATTAAAACATATGGCATAAAACCTTGGTATAACAGATATCTGCAGTTTATGATGATGTTGTCCCTGACATATACGAAACTTTGCAAAATTTACGAATTGTCAAGCGCATTGACCACATAGGAGGAAAATGATATAATGGGATTCGGATACAGTGGCGGAATAGAAAATCACTATGATGAACACTCTTTGCCGCTTGAAGGAAAACCAAATTCAAAATGCAATCTTTATAAAAATGGAGAATTGTGCCAATCGAGATGGTACAATTCTTTGGGAAAGCCAATCAGGAACCGTGATTACACCGATCATGGTTACCCGCAAAAACATCCCATCGTTCCCCATGATCACATATGGGCACCCAATAGACAAAAAGATTCTCCTCCGGATTACAATTGGAGATAGTTATGACAGATAGTTTTTATAGAAAAGATATACTCTCTACTTGCACGGTCTGCAGCGCCATGGTTTTTGTTGACCAGTTTGGAAACGGCCAATGCGAAAATTGTGGATGGCATCAAAATACGCCATCTTTGGATAGACCCGACCAAGTATGCTATCCGAATTTGATTTCATACAATAAAGCAAAATTGTTATTTGCGCAAGGGAAAGCACTCCTTCCTTCTCTCGAAGATTTTATCGATGGACTAGAGTTTTACAAAGAAATGCAATTCGAGTATGAAGGCAACACTTATGGTGTAATTATCACGGGCGGCGTTGAAAGTGACTTTGTAGTGTTTTATCGTTTCAACACATTGGAGGGACAACAAAAATTTTCAAACACCCGCGAATTTCTAGAGCGAGCAAATATTGGCGGAAAACTATTAAATAAGATATGGGGACAAATTAACAATGCCTCCTACATGATTCCTTAAGTATTCTAAACTGAGGTGATAATATGAAAAAACAAGAATGGCCTAAAGGGCCATTTTCTTTACCCGATGAAGAGCAATTTGACAAAGAAATAAAGAAACAGCGTGTTGTCAGAAATGAATTTTTGACCACAGGTTATTTTGGTATTCCCATAATTCGAAAACAAGAAATTGATTTGAAAAAAATAGATTTATGGGGTTACAACAAAGCAAAAGCCAACGATGAAGAAAATCGTAACAAAACCATTCATTTTTTCACTTACGATTGGAAATATGAAAGCGTTTATTCCAAGCCCGATACGGCAATGGAGAAGTTAGACCAATATTATGCATTATTGACCCCTGATTTCAGCCTATATATGGACATGCCTTTGGCTTTGCAGATTTACAGCATTTTCAAGAGCCGTTGGTGTGGCGCATATTGGCAAAAATTGGGCAAAACCGTCATTCCAACAATTGAATGGGGCGATGAAAGAAGCTTTGAATTCTGTTTTGATGGAATTGAAAAAGGCTCTACCGTAGCAATTTCAACTTATAATCGCGAAAATTATGATGACATTTTTATGTCCGGTTATAATAAGATGCTTGAAATCATTCAACCAGAGCAAATAATCTGCTATGGAGAGCCATTCGAAAAAATGAAAGGCAATATACATATTGTGAGTCCTTTTGACGAAGAACAATTAATTAAACAATTGGGATTCGACGAATTTATAAAAAAATACCTTAACGAAGAGTTATATCCTACAAGATAGCATTATGAAAAGTTTTAAACTATCAATAGATTTGCTTCCTAAAGGTGCGCGGGGCAATGACCTAAGCAATACACTTTCTGAAAAAGATTGGGATACCTTGAGACAATATTGTTATAATAGATTCCATAATTCCTGTGCTATATGTGGAGAAAAAAATGCTACTCTTCATGCTCATGAAATCTGGGAATTTAACAAATCGCAGCAAACACAAACGCTTCGTGACATCATAGCATTGTGCCCTAAGTGCCACGGTGTGAAACATATGCGAAATACAGAACGCATCGGTTTCGGGGAAAATGCAAAAAAGCACTTCTGCCTTATAAATAATTGTACCCCTTTTGACTTCGCTAACCATTATGCGGAAAAGATGCTTCAATTTGAAGACCTCAACGAAATCCTCCGTTGGAAGGTAGTTGCCGATCTTAGTGAGTTTGGTGGCAAAAACATCGAGATAAGGCAACGCAAGCTACCGCTCATAAAAGGATACGGTCCACATGTAGACGGTATGATTTGGTCGGAGATAAGTGAAAAATTAACCGCCCGAACAACCATCAACTCCATAAATGCAGATGATATTCCTCCAAAATTTCGTTGCATAGAGGTTGACAATTACATAGGGACAATAACGGTTTCAGCTATATATGCTAATAAATGCGAAATGCTGTCAGGCAAATCCGTTATAAAAAAGCAATTCAGTACTAACGACAGATTGGTGGCCCAATTCAGCGTTGAGGATTTGACCGCAAATCAAATCCTGTTCAGATTGACAGGAGCAGGAGGTGAATGCTACTCTAAGACATTCTCCCTGGTAAACGCCACTACACTATAACAGCGTAGACCGCTCATACTTCAAGCAAGCCGTCGACAAACTCGACTCGAAATTCCACTTCGACAACGACTGAAAGCACTTTTACTTAACAAAATCCCCCGCCACAAGGTGGGAGATTTTATTTTCAACCCATCTTCTCCACATGCAAATCGTTATTCGCTTATCTCGCCCAATGGATCCCCGTTGCTAAACTTTCCGCCGACGACAAGCATTTTTAATATTTGCGTCTCCCATCACTTTATCAGCTATTTGTAAGGCAAGCGCACCATTTAGGTGCGCTTACACTACTTATTAGTTTTTATGTTTCGTTTTATCCACCAAAGCGAATTTACTATTGGGCTTTGGAGTAGGAGGAGCGGGTTTATTCTCAACAAGAGTCACCTCAGTCTTACTAACACCGCCCCTTGGTCCTATCACTACATATTGGCCCGACGTTTTCACATGTTCACCTGGTCTTACTATTTTTTTTGTTGCCATTTGTGGCCTCCTTTTATATTAAAATTGTGGACCAAGCCGCGTTTGGTCGCCATGTCAATACGGTTCCTTACTTATTTTACTCTATAACGATTCTAAACGCTTTTATGCCATAGTTTCTCGCATAAATAACCGTGCCGTTCTTGAATCTTATACGGGTAGTATAAATTACTTTTTTATTCATAATCGGCCTCCTTATACACGAATTTATAAAAAACGGTTGTAAATTGCGAAAAAATGCGATAGAATATACCATATGTCGATGCAAAATGGTAAATTGCTACGCGCGGCCATTTTGTCGCAAAATAAGCAGATTTCTGCTAAAGAAATGAGGCGAGCCCAATTCGTCTCATTTCTTTCGTCCGTCATTTATATCATTTTTCTTTAAGATTCACCACGAGCATATTTTCTTCTTCATCATATATTGCACAGAAAGAAATAGCTTTCGTTGTGAATGTTATTTTAGTTATGTTGTGTATTTCTTGCAGAAGCGGCTTTGAATTTATACGCAACCACATATGTTTCCTCTCGTTTGTTACGAATGGATATGATTTTATTGTTATATCATCGACCGCCGCTCGCACCCCAAGCATCCTGCTCTTCTTATTTATGCCGATATTCACGCGTTCAGGATATTTTAGAAGAGCTATGCTTTCTTTACTAAACGCAATTCCTGCTGAAGACACAGAAATTTTCGCTATTCCGCTTTTGTCAACATTAAAGTTTAACTCATATTTCGACATAGCACACTACCTTATATAACTATTTGCATTGGTATAGTAGCATAACGGCAAATTTTAGTCAAGCTATTTCGTGTAAACAAGCGAAGAAATGTTGTCGGCTGCGTGTATAATACAAAATTATACAGCAATAAAGCAAGATGTGACGAAATTTAAAGTATGAAAAAAGTATGAATTTGCGCAAAATAAAAAAAGTATTTCACTAAAAAGTCCTAGTAAAAACATAATGGTCATAAACTAAAAAGTGATTCCTCACCACAACTGTGCCCCTATATCTCGCCTAACTAATTTGTCTCTTGTTGACAGCCAAATGTAGCCAATGGGTGAAAAATAGGGGGTTTTAGGGCGGTTTGGGCAGGTCGGGGACGGGAGATGAAATTTTGAAAAAGTCAATCGAATTTTGACAATATATCTGACAGCCAATGGGCGTTTTTCTGACAGCCAATCGAATTTCGTCGATTAATTTCGAAGGTTTTGAAAAATGAAAAAAGCCCTGTAAACAGTGGCTTTTTTGAGTGGAGCTGATGGCGGGACTCGAACCCGCGACCTCTTCCTTACCAAGGAAGTGCTCTACCTCCTGAGCTACATCAGCGTATCGATTATTTTGACTGTCTGTGGCGACCTGCGTCTGTCTGCGTTTTTACCCCCTGATTGCTTTACCAAGGAAGTGCTCTACCTCCTGAACTACATCAGGGTGTCGATTGTTTTGACTGTCTGCGACACATAAGTCTGTCTGCGTTTTATCTCCCATTGGCGGCATTATGAGGGACAGGCTCTGCACTTTCTTAAAAAATATATCAAATGATGCGAGGGAGCATATGAAGGAGCGGAAAATGGTTTATATGCGGTTGGGGGTCCAGAAGGCGCGCTGTTTTTCCATCACGGTGTCGAAATGCCGGACGTATTCCAGCGGCTCTTTGTAGTTGGCGTTGCGCTCTATGAGATTCAGGGCGGGCGTCACCTTTTTGCTTATCGCCGCGGCGCCTGCGGCAAATACTGTCGTGTCCTCTTCCATTATGTCCATATTGTAAAGGCACGCTTTGCCGGGCTTTGTGTATCCCGCGTTTTCGAGATTGCCGCTGGTGTACTTCTGGCGGTACATATAATACGGCTCGTATCCTTCCGCGGTAAGGGCGCGGCAGGCATAATCCACCATACGCTCGGCAACCGCGTTTTCCGTGCTGCGGTATCCGCCGACGCGCAGGTCCGACCCCTTTTTGAGATAGAGAGTGTGCACGGTGACGTTTTCGGGCGCAAGCTCCGCCGCGCGGTCGACGGAGTAACGGAAATCCTCCTCGCTCTCGCCGGGAAGCATAGCGATAAGGTCCATATTTATGTCGAACCTGCCCTTTGCGAGCGCATAAGCCTTTTCCGTATCGGCGGCGGTATGCCGTCTGCCTATGCGCGTCAGCGTCGCGTCGTTGAACGTCTGCGGATTGACTGAAATACGCGTCACGCCGCGTGCGGCAAGCAGGGCGAGAACCTCTTCCGTAATGGTGTCCGGTCTGCCCGCCTCAACCGTGAACTCAACCGCTCCCGTGCCGCCGCAAGCGGCGAGCACGTCGTCGAGCATAGGCAGCGGAAGCGCGGTGGGCGTGCCGCCGCCGATGTACACGGCACGGACGGAATAACCGTTTTTTCTTGCAGTTTCGCGCAGATAAAGTATCTCTTGCGTCAAATTGTCCGTATACGGCCGCAACAGCTTGCGCTGTCTGTCTATGGGCATCGACACGAAGGAACAATAGGCGCAGCGCGTCGGACAGAACGGCACGAAGACAAAGAGGTCGGCAATACTTTCGGGCGAAGGATTGCGCAGCCCTTTCTGCTCGGCGACGATGCGCTCTATGAGAGCGAGCTTTTCGGGCCGCACGGAGAAATCGTGCAGAAAGGCGTCGTGCGCACTCTCACCCATCTCCGCGTAAAGTTTGGTGGGGCGTATGCCCGTAAGACAACCGTACGGCAGGCTGACCCCCGTCAAAAACACCAGGGTATCGTATATGGCGATTTTGAGAAAGCGTTTTTGCAGGCGTTTTGCCTCCGTTTCGTCTGCGGGGGCATAAGGAAAACGCGACGTCTTGACGAACTTTTCAAACTTATCCGTCCTTATTTCCGTGCGGAATTCTCCGGGCAGAACGTCATATTTCACGGCAAGACAGAGGTCCTCGTCCGTGCGCTGTTCGAAGGCGCGGACGAGTTCCATAAGGTCGTTGCGGTAGTTGGGATTATCGCAGGAAAAATTTATCATTCGCGTGCGCCCGCCTTCAGTCGTGCAGTATGGGATTGTGCTCCCTTTCGAAAGCGAGCGTGGTGGGATTGCCGTGTCCGGGATAAACCTTATAGTCGCCTTTCAGGGCAAAAAGTTTGTTGACAATTGAGTTTTTGAGGTCCTTGAAACTTCCCGTCGGGAAATCCGTCCTGCCGTACGACAGCTCAAACAGCGTATCCCCAGAAAAAATGCTGTCCTCCGCCACATAACACACTCCCCCCGCGGTGTGTCCGGGGGTGTGGATGACCTTGACGGATATCCCCGCGACATCCAGCGTTTCGCCGCCCGAAACCGTGACGTCGGGCACGAACTTATCCACCGTCTTGCCCGTGTAAAAGGCAAGGTTCTTGAAAGAAGCGACAAGCGGCACGTCGTCGCGGTGCATAACTATCAGCGCGCCCCTGCGTTGAAGTTCCGCCGCCGCGCCTATGTGGTCGAAATGCGCGTGGGTGAGCAGTACGTTTTCAATCACCGCGCCCGCGTTCTTTGCCGCGGCGGCTATTTTGTCCGCGTCAGCGCCGGGGTCGACGACGAAAGCGCGTGCTCCGTTCAGCACGAGATAGGTGTCGGTTTCGAGTTCGGTAGTATGGAAAGTTATTATAGTCATATTGCGGATTTCCGTGTTTAACGATATGTTTTGCGGTGATAAACTCGATTTTGTGCGGTTTTCAGCGGCGCACGTCTATCACGCCGTGTATGCTTTTTATCTTCTTCACAAGCTCTTCCAGGTCCTCTGCGTTCCTTATCATCACGCTGATGACGATGTCGGCGATGTGCTCCTTGGTGTCCACCTTGACGTTCGCTCCCGTAATCTGCATCTTCGCCGCCGCGATGTATGCGGTGACGCTCGCGAGCATACCGCCAGAGTTCTCCGCGGTGATGTAAAGCGTGGCGTTGAAACTCTCGTCGCCGCCCGTATCCCACACCGCCTCGATGAGCCTTTCGGGCTCCATCGACTTCACGTTGGGACAATCCTTGCGGTGCACGGAAACTCCCCTGCCGCGCGAAATGTAGCCTATTATCTCGTCGCCTGGGACGGGTGTGCAGCAATGCGCCATACGCACGGTGAAGTTCGCGTTGCCGTTGATGAGCACGCCGCTCTTGGAGTGCTCCTTCCTCTCCCCCGCGGACTTGACGACCACTTCCGCGTGTTCTTCGGGGTGCTGTTTGCGGAACGCTTCAACGAGTTTGGACAGCACCTGCGCCGTGGATATGCCGCCGAAACCCACGTTGGCGTACATATCCTCTTCGTTTGCGAGGGACATCCGTTGGAGAATGGAGTCGAGCGCGTCCACCTGCATAAGGTCCGCAAGACTGAACCCGCGCCTGCGCGCCTCCTTTTCCAGCATTTCCCTGCCGCGGTGCACGTTCTCTTCGCGCTGTTCTTTCTTGAAATATTGCCGTATGCGCGAGCGCGCGGAAGACGTCTTGACGAATTTGAGCCAGTCGAGGCTGGGGCCTTTGCCGTTCTGCGTGAGTATCTCGACTATGTCGCCCGTCTGCAATTTGGTGGAAAGCGGCACGATTTTGCGGTTTATCTTCGCGCCCGTGCACTTGTTTCCTATCGCGGAGTGTATCTTGTAGGCGAGGTCAACGGGCGTGGAGCCGACAGGAAGGTCGTAAACGTCCCCCTTGGGAGTGAACACGAACACTTCGTCGTCGAAGACGTTGATTTTGATGGCGTCCATAAACTCTTTCGCGTCGCCGACGTTCTTCTCCGCGTCCATGACTTCACGGAGCCATCTGACCTTATTGTCGAGGTCGGTGTCGACGCCCGTTGTGCCTTCCTTGTACTTCCAATGCGCCGCAATGCCGTATTCCGCGATGCGGTGCATTTCGTAGGTGCGGATTTGAATTTCGAAGGTTTCGCCGTCCGCCACGACGGTTGTGTGCAGGGACTGATAATTGTTCGCCTTCGGCATTGCGATATAGTCCTTGAACCTGCCGGGAATTGGCTTCCACATCGTGTGCACTTCCCCGAGCATAGTGTAACAGTCCTTGACGGTGTGCACTATGATGCGCGCCGCGAGCAAGTCGTAAATCTGGTCCACGTCTATGTGCAGCTGGTGCATCTTCTTATATATGGAATAGAAGTGCTTCGGTCTGCCGTTGACCTCGCCGTCTATGCCCATTTCCTTCATTTTTTCGCGTATCTGTTCCATTATGCCGTCGAGGAGCGCCTGTCGCTCGCCGCGCTTTTTGCTGATGCATTCCGTGATGTACTTATACTCGTCGGGATACAGATACATCATTGCGAGGTCTTCGAGCTCGCATTTGAAGAAGGATATTCCGAGCCTGCCCGCAAGCGGAGCGTAAATATCCAGCGTTTCTTTGGCTACGCGCTGCTGTTTTTCGGGCGGAACGAAGCCGAGAGAGCGCATATTATGCAGTCTGTCCGCGAGTTTTATGATTATGACGCGCAAATCCTTTGCCATCGCCATAAAGAATTTTCTGAAATTCTCCGCCTGTGCGTCCTCGCGATTGGTGAACTGCAATTTGTCGAGCTTTGTGACGCCCTGCACGAGCTCTAAAATTTCCTGCCCGAACTCCGCCGCAAGCTGTTCGGGAGTGACGGCGGTGTCTTCGAGCACGTCGTGCAAAAAAGCGGCTATCAGCGTCGAACTGTCAAACCCGTAATCCGCGAGAATTTCCACGACGGCACAGGGATGGATGAAATAATCCTCCCCTGAGCTGCGTTTCTGTCCCGCGTGCGCCTTTTCGGCGAATTCGTAAGCCTTTTTGAGGTCCGCATATCTGTCGGGATAGGCTTTACGGAGTTTGACGAGCAAATCGTTCACTGCTGATGCCTCACATTCTGATAATATGCCGACTGTCCTAAGTCGGTCTTTTGCCTGGATACGGTAATGATACCCCTATCCGACACGGAAATCAATCCCAAATCTTCCAGAATAAGTCTGGAAATTTCGTATTCTTCCGCGGTGAGTTTCGCCTGCGCGCGCACGGCGGCGGCGAGGTCGTGCGGAGTCCTTGCGTGTTCTTTCCGCCTTGCCATAAGGTCGAAAGCCACGAATGCGGCGCGTATCTTCTGGTCCGTAACGCACGGAGGCACCGCTTCTTCTCCGTAAAGAGAAAGGCATTCCGCCGTCCTTTCGGCGATATACGGAGCATAGCCCGCGGACAGCGGTCTGCCCGCAATCACCACGCGCCCGAAATAAGCGAATTCGAACTGCGCCGACGGCGCGAACACGACGCAGGTCGCGGGATTGAGCCACTTCTGCGCCCCCACGAACACGGGAAGCCCCGCGCATTCCGGGACGTCGGCAAGCAGTCTTTCGTACTCAGCCTGCGTGAACACGACAAACGCCGTGCCGAATTTGCCGCGCGCCCATTTGCGCGCGTCAGCAATTCCCGCGCGCCCGACCTTGCCCGCTCCCGTCCTGCGGAGCTGGTGCAGACACATAAGCCTTGCCTGCGCGTCGTCTATCTCCACGGTGAGTGCGCTGACGGAGCGCAGTATGCCCTGCGCGTAAACGCGGTTGCGGAAACAGCCGACTCCCAGCGAAAACTCCACCGCCGTCCTGCCCCGCGTGGTGCCCGCAAGCTGCGAAAACCTGGAAAATCCCACGAGTTCCAGCCCGCCTCCCGCATATTTGACGTGAGGACCGAACCCTATGCGCTCGAACTTCATCCCGCTCTCTTCCATCTCGAACACGGGTTTGGGGTTGCCGTATCCGGTGGGTTCGAGCAGTTCGAGCTCCTTTGCGAGGGAAAGGAAATCCTCGTCGGGCGCAAGCCGCATATCGCAGACGTCGGCGGGCAGAAAATCTTCCGCGGGATAATGCTCGGCGACGTCGCGTTCGACCTCTTCCTTGAAGCGTGCGAAATTCGCGGCGAGCATACCCACGCCCGCTGCCTGTGCGTGTCCGCCGAAAGTGGTGTAAAGCCCGGAGTGGCGGGAAAGCAGCTCGAAGATGTTGACGCTCTTCACGGAGCGCGCCGACCCCTTATATTCCTCTCCGTCCCCCGAAAAGAGCACGGCGGGACATTTAAACTCTTCCACGAGCCTGGCTGCGGCAATCCCCAGCACGCCCGCCTCCCACGACGCGTCGTGCAATACGATGATGCGCGTGCGGTCGAAATCTATGCCGCGGAGAGCGCGTTTTGCGTCCGCGACGACCTGCTCGCAAATCTCCTGTCTGCGCGCGTTGTCGCGTTCCAGCTCCTCCGCGAGGGTTTTGAGCATAAAATAGTCTTCGTCGAGGAAAAGTCCGACCGCCTTCATAGCCGAACCGAGCCTTCCCGCGGCGTTGATGCGCGGCGCCAGACGGAACATCACATCCTGCGAAGTCAGTTTTTCCGAACCCGCGAGTATTTTAATGCCGCGGCGAGGGCTTTCTGCGCACATTTTCAGCCCGTAATATGCGATGATGCGGTTGTCGCCGACCAGGGGCACAACGTCCGCAATGGTTGCGACGGCGCATATGTCAAGATACTTTTTGTATTCGTCGCCGAACAGCGCGCGCACAAGCGCAAGCGCCACTCCCGCGCCGCACAAATCCGAAAAACCTCTGCCTCGGTCGATTTTGGCGTCGGCAACGATGCAATCGGGCAGCTTTTCCTGCGGCTCGTGGTGGTCGGTGACGACAAGGTCTATCCCCTGCGCGCGCAGATATTCCGCCTCTTCGACTGCGGTGATGCCGCAGTCCACGGTGATGACGAGGTCGGGACGACGGTGCGCTACGATGCGTTCGAGCGCCCCGACGTTCATTCCGTACCCGTCGGTCAGACGGTTGGGGATGAAATAGTCCGCGTCCGCACCTTTGGCGCGCAGCGCGAGCATAAGTATGGATATGGCGCAGATGCCGTCGCAGTCGTAGTCACCGAAAATGAGTATCTTTTCTCTGTTTTCGACGGCACGCCGCACTCTTTCGGCGGCTTCGCGCATCCCGAAGATGTCGTACGGCGAAGAAAGCGCGGAAAGCGAGGGTTGCAGAAAGCCGGGGATGTCCCCGTCGCTCAATCCTCTCCCCCTCAGAAGGCGCAGCAGGCGTGCAGATATACCGAGCTTTTTCGCCGCGTCCTTTTCTTCTGCCGTAAATACAGTTCCGTCCATACGCGTTTTCCTCTGCCCCGCCTTGCGGCGGCGTGTGTGCGTGCAAATAACGCCTCCGCGGGGAGGCGTTATTCGGTGTTTCACTTTTTCTTCTTGAACGTAGTGTTCTTCTTCGAATACTTGTAGATTGTCTTGCCCTTGGGTTTGTTGCCGCCCTGCTTGCCGCTCTTTTCGGTCTTGCGGGGGGTGAACCCGTCGTCATCGTCTTCGTCGTCGCGCTTTTCGACAGGGAAGACCTGCTCGGTGTCCTCGTCGTCCTTGACCGAGGACGCGCCGCCGCCGTACACCGCGGTCGCCGCGCGTTTCGCCTTCATCTTATCCCAGCTTCTGGTGAACGCCGCCCACATGGGAGTGGCGAGGAAGACGGAGGAATAAAGACCCGCGAGAAGGCCGAGGATGATGGGCACGCAGAACTCTCTGATGGACGCGCTGCCAAGGATGGCGAGGAAGATGACCGTAACCATCGTCGTCGCGGTGGTGAACACGCTTCTGCGCATATTCTCGCGCACGGAGGTGTCGCCTATGGCGTCGTAATCGATGTTCTTCATACCTTTGAGAGGCTTCATATACTCGCGGCAGCGGTCGAATATGATGATGGTATTGTTGATGGAGTAAGCGATTATCGTTATCATCGCCGCCACATACGAGCTGTTTATCTGCACGCGGCAGATGACGGTGAGCGCAAACATCAGAATTACGTCGTGGATGAGCGCGAGCACCGCCGCAAACGCCGCCGTGGGAGTGAAGCGGATGACGATATAGATGAGGATGAGCACGGTGGACACGGCAAGCGCTATGCCCGCTTTGGAGAGCAGGTCCTGCGCCGCAGTCGCGCCGATGGACTCATAGGTGATGAAATTCAGCTCGGAGTTGGGCTTTTCGGGATAAAGCGCGTCGACCGCCGCAATGATTGCCTCGTTGAGCGCGTTTATCTCGCTGTCATCGGAAGACACGTTTTTGTAACGGAACGTGACGGAAATGCCGCCGTCGCCGCTGAGCTGCTGGATATAGCTGACGGAAACGCGGCTGCCGTTTGCGTCCTCCACGCTCTCGATGGTTTCCGTAATCATATCGACGTGCTCGTCGTAAGTCATATCCGCGAGCATATCGTCGTCGAGATTGACGGTGAGCATCGTGCCGCCTTCGAAGTCTATGCCGATGTTCACTCCGTTGGAGTAATCCCCCGTGGTTTCGCCTATGCCTATGATGACCGCGAGCGCGATGAGAACGAACACGAGCGGAATGACGAACGTGAATTTTTTGAGCTTGCTCACGCTGAAACGCGAATATCTGTCAAGGAAGGTTGCGCCTGAATTTTTCATTTCACCTCACCTCCTTTGACGGTTTCGTTCCTGATGAAGGAGACATCCTGTTTGACCTCGTTCTCCTTTGCCCTCCTCAGACCGTAGAACTTCTCGCTGGTGCTGTTGATGGGCAGGAAGCACTTGATGAGAAGACGGGTGATTACGAGCGCCGTGAACATCGAAAGGATGATACCTATAAACAGCGTCACCGCGAATCCGACTATGGAAGCGGAACCGATTATCCACAGCACGACCGCACCGATGAGCGTCGTCACGTTGCCGTCCAAAATTGCGGCAAAGGAGCGCTTGAAGCCGACTTTGACCGCGGACGGAATGGGCTTGGAGCTGTGGCGGTATTCGTCGCGTATTCTTTCGAAAATGATGATGTTTGCGTCGACCGCCATACCTATCGACAACAACAGACCCGCAATGCCGGGCAGGGTGAGCTGCACCCACGGCAGCACGGAACAGAACCACAGAAGCAGCACGATGTAAACCGCAAGCGCGATGTCCGCGGCAAGTCCCAGACCTCTGTACATCACCGCCATAAAGACGAAGATGAGTCCGACGCCTATTCCGCCTGCGATGAGCGCCACACGCACCGCGTCCGAACCGAGCGTCGGGGAAATGTTGCGCACTTCGCTCACTTCGAGCGTCACGCCGAACGCACCCGCCTGCAACTGCGTCGCAAACTCGTCTGCGGCATTGTAATCGTTCGCCCAGCTGGTGCTCGAAATTATCGCGTTGCCGTCGGTAATCTGGTCGTTGATGGTCACCGTGGAATACTTGGAGCCATTGATGTAAATGTAGCAGTTTTTGTAAGTGCCGTCCGTCAGTTCCGCAAACGCTTCCGTGCCTGCATCGTTGAAACGGAGCGCCACGACGTATTCGAAACCGGAACTGCTGCTGGAACTCGTGTTCGCCGTCACATACGCGCTTTCGAGGTGCTGACTGCCCTCGATGAAAACCTCTGCGTCGGCGGGAAGCGTATCGCCGTAATCCTCGCCCGTCATTTGCAGACGTGCGGGAGTGCCGATGAGGTCGAGCAGGTCCTCCGCGTTGTTGACGTCGGGGACTTCGACGCGGATGGAGAAATTGCCGCCGCTCTGGGTCTTGGTGACGGTCGCTTCGGTGTACCCTTCCGACACGAGAAGGGATTGCAGCGAAGACACCGTGCCGTCCACTCTCGCTTCGAGGTCGCCGTAATCGTCGGGCACGACGTTGAAGACGGCGGAAACGCCGCCCGAAAGGTCAAGCCCGAGTTTGATGGTTGTCGCATAGCCGTTGTAATCGTAGACCGTGTCCGCGATGGGGAATGACACCACGGCAAACACTGCCATCAGGATTATGAACACCGCTATGACGGTCAAAATCACGATAGATTTTTTTACGTTCACGCTGTTTACTCCTGCGCTTTCGCGCAAATCGGTTGTTGTCCTATGCGCGCAATACGCGCGAGCATAGCTTTGTTTATTATAGCTATAAGGGTTACGTTAGTCAACTTTATGGATTAACTTTAAGTCTTTTTTATCCTGAAAAAGAACGGATTAACATATTGCGGCGGCGGACGGCATAACCTTTTACCATGAAAAACTCCGCTTTGCTGAAAAAAGACGTCGCCGACATCCTGCGCGCCTCCCTCATCGCCCTGCTCATATCGCTGGTGCTCGTGCTCGCGTTCGCCCTCATAGTACGCCGGGCGTCGCTGGACGGCACCGCTCTCACGATAGGCAATTACGTCATAAAAGCCGTCGCGGTGCTCATCGGCGTATGCGTCGGCTTCAAGGGCGCAAGCGGCGGCGCGGTCAAAGGCGCGCTGACGGGTCTGCTGTATATGCTGCTGTGCGTGTTCGTCTTTGCGGTCGCGGACGGGTTCAAAAGCGCGAATTTCAACTTCGCCGACCTTCTGACCACCGTCATAACGGGCATAATCGCGGGGATAATCTCCGTCAACATCCCCCGTCGCGGCAGAACGCGGGAATGACTGACGGCACGGGTGCCCCGCATCGCCGCCCGACGGCGCAAACGACATAAAACAAAAGCCGCCCATGTGGGCGGCTTTCTTCTTCTGTTTCTGTCCTTAATCAGTCCTTCTTCGCGTCATCTTCGGCCTTTTCTTCCGTGACGACAACGGTGGTTTCTTCCTCGAAGACTTCCTCTTTCGCCTGCTCTGCCTTTCCCTCCGCGGGTGCGACGGGTGCGGGAGCGGGAGCGGCTACGTTTTCGAGCACGAGGCCGACTGCGTTGCGGTCGATGACGATGACGGTGGGATTGTCATCCGTGCCGACGTTGACGTGCAGGGTGTTGTCGGGATTAATCTGCGTGATTCTTCCGACCATTCTGCCTATCGTCATAATCTTGGTGCCGACGGCAAGGCTGTTCATCATCTCCTGCTGCTGTTTCTGCCTTTTCTTCTGAGGGATGATGGTGAGCACTATCATGAGCACGACCACGACGGCGAGGACTACAAACATAATTATTTGTCCGGTTTCCATAGCCGCTAACAAATTTCCTGTAAACATTCACTTCTCCTTTTCCGCTGAAAAACGGTTTGTTTTTGAGGTTATACTAACGATTATACACGAAATGTTGAAAAAATCAACCGAATAAGTTCATGAATTACGCTCCTCACATTTTTAACCTTCGTACTGTTTGATGAAACTTTCCTTAAAATCGAGATACCTGTCCTGCATAATGGCTTCGCGTATTTCGGCGGACAGCCTTTCGAGGAAACGTATGTTGTGTATGGAAAGCAGTCTGCCGCCGAGGATTTCGTCCGCTTTGATGAGATGGCGGATGTAGGCGCGGGTGTAATTGCGGCACGCGTAGCAGTCGCACTCCCCGTCTATGGGCGTGAAATCCTCCGCGAACGGAGCGTTGCGTATGGTGAGAAATCCCTTCCTGACCATAGCCGTACCGTTCCTCGCGATACGGGTGGGCAGCACGCAGTCGAACATATCCACTCCCCTCGCGACGCCTTCGACGATATAGTCCGCGGTGCCCACTCCCATCAAGTAATGCGGCATATCTTTCGGCAGATGGGGCGCGAGCGCGTCCAGCATCGAATACATCGTTTCGGCGGTTTCGCCCACCGAAAGACCCCCTATCGCAATGCCGCAGGTGGCGTACGGCACCGAGCGTTTCAGGCTCTCCAACCGCAGGTCCGCATACATATTGCCCTGAATGATGGGGAACAGCGTCTGATGACTTTTGAGTTTCACGGACGCGCACCTGTCCAGCCAGTGCAAAGTGCGGTTCATCGCCTCTTCCGCCTTTTCGTGCGAGATGTCGGGCGCGGTAAGCTCGTCGAACGCCATAACGATATCCGACCCCAGCGCGCGCTGTATCTCCATCGACTTTTCGGGAGAGAAGAAGTGCTTCGAGCCGTCTATAAAACTGTTGAACTCCATCCCCTCGTCGGAAATCCTGCGCAGGGAGGAAAGCGAAAACACCTGAAAGCCGCCGCTGTCCGTGAGTATGGCGCCGTCCCAGTTCATAAACCTGTGCAGCCCGCCCGCACGCTCTATAAGTTCGTGACCCGGGCGGAGATAAAGGTGATAAGTGTTGGAAAGCAGTATCTGCGCCCCCGTGGCTTTCACCTCTTCGGGCGAAAGCCCTTTCACCGTCGCCTTCGTGCCCACGGGCATAAAGCACGGCGTGTCAATCACTCCGTGTTCGGTGTAAAGTCTGCCGACTCGCGCGCCGGACTGTTTGCAGGTGTGTATAACTTCGAATTTCATTTTTACCTCGCTGCGCTGCCGCGCCCGTTCAGCGGAAGAAACAGCTGTCGCCGAACGAAAAGAACCGATAACGCTCTTTAACCGCCGTTTCGTACACTTTAAGTGTCTGTTCGCGCCCGATGAGCGCGGACACCAACATAATCAGCGTCGACTCCGGCAGGTGGAAATTGGTAATCAGCGCGTCCACGCACTTGAAGCGGTACGGGGGATAAATGAAGATTTTCGTGTCCCCCGTGCAGGGTTTGACAAAGCCGTTCTCGTCCGCCGTGGATTCCAGCACGCGCACGGCAGTCGTCCCCACCGCGATTACCCTTCTGCCCTCGCGTTTCGCGGCGTTTATTTTCTCCGCCGCGGCGGGCGAAATTTCGTAATGCTCCGTGTGCATTTCGTGGTCCGTCACCTTCTCCGCTTTCACGGGACGGAAAGTGCCCAGACCTATGTGCAGCAGCACTTCCGCAAAATCCGCGCCGCGTGCGCGCACTCTTTCCATAAGTTCAGGCGTGAAATGCAGCCCCGCCGTCGGCGCCGCCGCAGACCCCTCCGTCTTGCTGTACACGGTGTTGTAGCGGGTTTTGTCGGCGAGTTTCTCGTGAATGTACGGCGGCAGGGGCATATTGCCCACGCGGTCGAGAATGTCTTCGAAAACGCCGTCAAAATCGAACTTTACCGTACGCACGCCGTATTCGCCGACTTCTTCGACTTCGGCGGAGAGCTCGTCCGAAATCTTTATGACGCTGCCCTTTCTCGCCTTGCGGGCGGGGCGCATTATGGTTTCCCACCGCGTGTAGTCCAGCCTTTTGAGCAGCAGCAGTTCGAAAGTGGTCGCCTTGCCCTCCATATGCCCGAAAATGCGGGCGGGGATGACCTTCGTGTTGTTTATGACGAGCAGGTCGCCCTCTTCGAGATAATCGGGAAGGTCGCGAAAATGCGCGTGCTCCACGCTTTCGTCCGCACGCGAATACACAAGAAGCCTGCTCGCGTCACGCGGTTCGACGGGCGTCTGTGCAATGAGCTCTTCCGGAAGGTCGTAATAAAAATCGTGCGTCAGGAGCTCCATATCACTCCTCCGCGGGGTCGTCGAAAAGGCTGACCTGCACCGTAGTGCTCTTTCCGGGAGGCACTTTTCTGCCGAGATGTCTGTACGCATTCTCCGTGCAAACGCGCCCGCGGGGCGTCCTGCCTATGAAGCCGAGCTGAATGAGGAAAGGCTCGACGACGTCTTCTATCGTGCTCGCCTCTTCTCCCGTCGCCGCGGCAAGCGTATCCAGCCCCACGGGGCCGCCGCCGAACTTGTCTATCACGGCTTCGAGCACCGTCCTGTCCACTATGTCGAGCCCCAGCTCGTCCACGTCCATATGTTCCAGCGCCTTCCTCGTCACGGAAAGAGGGATTACGTCCAGCCCCTCTACCTGCGCGAAATCGCGGACTCTGCGCAGCAGTCTGTTCGCGACTCTGGGGGTGCCGCGGCTGCGCCTTGCAATCTCTTCCGCGGCGTCGGCGTCGATTGCGACGCCGAGTATGGTTGCGGAGCGGCGGAGTATCCTCGCGATTTCCGCCGGGGTGTACATTTCCAGCCTCATCAGCATACCGAAGCGGTCGCGGAGAGGGCTTGACAGCATACCCGCACGCGTCGTCGCGCCTATCAGCGTAAACTTTTTGAGGGGCAGGCGTATGCTGCGCGCCATAGGTCCTTTGCCGGACACGAAATCCAGCGAAAAGTCCTCCATTGCGGGATAAAGCACTTCCTCGATGTTGCGGTTGAGACGGTGTATCTCGTCAATGAAAAGGATGTCCCCCTTTTCCAGATTGGTGAGGATGGCGGCAAGGTCTGCGGCACGCTCAATCGCAGGGCCGGACGTCACCCTTATCTGCGCTCCGAGTTCGTTGGCTATGACGTGCGCAAGCGTGGTCTTTCCAAGCCCCGGAGGTCCGTAAAGCAGGACGTGGTCGAGCGCCTCTCCCCTCGCCTTCGCCGCCGAGATGTAAACTTCGAGATTGTGTTTTATCTTGTCCTGTCCGACATAGTCCGCCATACACTTCGGGCGCAGCGAACTTTCCGTTTCGTCCTCTTCGAGGGTCAGACTGCTGACAATTCTTTCGTCGTCCATAATCACCGTTCCGCCGTTTTACGGCAAAGTTTTATCGTATAAACGTCTGTTTCGGTCGAAACTTACGCTTCCCGCCGTCAGCCGATGAGTTTCAGCGACTGCGCGATGAGCTCCTGCACTCCGTGCGCGGTCTTCGCCGCGGTCTGCACCGCTTTCACCGCTTCCGTGTTGGATACGCCGAGGGACACAAGCGCGAATATCGCGTCCGAAACGTCCGCGTCCAGCGCACCCCCGATTTCCGTCGCCGCGTCCGTCATATCCACCGCGACCTGCTCGCGGAGATTGAGCACGATAAGCTCCGCCGTCTTCTTGCCCAACCCCTTGATTTTGGACAGCGTCTTGACGTCGCCCGTGGCAATGGCGACCGTGAGCGTGCCGAGGTCGTATCCGCCGAGTATCTGCATTGCGAGTTTCGGTCCCACGCCGCTTATCTCAATCAGCCGCATAAAGAGCGACTTCTCTTCCGCGCGCGAAAAACCGTAAAGCGCAAACACGTCCTCGCGCACATAAAGATAGGTGTAAAGTTTCATCTCCGCGCCTATCTCCCTCGCGTCCGCAAGCGTGTTGCCGCTCACTCCGAGCTCATACCCTATTCCGTTGTTTTCCAGCACGATTTTTCCCGCTTCGACGGCAGCAAGCGTGCCTTTGATGTAATTGTACATATGCCCTCCGCCTTACGGCGTTTTATTCTCCGTCCTTCTTCGCAAGCCCGTTCAGCGCTCTCTCCGCCGCCGCTGCGCCGACGACGAACGCAAGCACGACAACGGGATAAAGCAATGCGAAACCGTATTCCCAGAACACCAGTTCCGTGCCGTATCGCACTCCGAGCATCACTGCCCCTGCCGCAAGAGCCGCCGCCGATACGACGGACGCGCCCTTGCCGAAAGCGGCGTTGGCGGCATACCACGCCTTTTCGTTCGCCGTGCTTCTGCTTGTCCTGTATCCGTACAAGTATTGTATCGGCACAGCCTTTATCGCAAGCGGCAAACACAAAACCAACATCAGCGCATTGAGCACGACCGCAATTACGTTGGGTGCAAACGGCATATCCTCTCCTTCACACGAAGTGCTTGTCGCGGCTGAAACCGCCCTTTCCGCGGCGCGGCGGGTTTTCACGCCCCGTCCGACTCCGTCCTTTATCTGACCTTGAACTGCGTGGACAGTCTGCTCGTCTGCCCATGACAAAGTGCGACTGCGAGTGCGTCCGCCGCATCGTCCGGGCGCGGCACTTTTTTGAGGCGCAGCAGAGCCTGCACCATAAGCTGCATCTGTATCTTGTCCGCTCCGCCGTACCCCGTGATTGCCTGTTTTATCTGGTTGGGCGTGTATTCGTACACCTCTTCCCCGACCAGCTTGTTTGCGGTGAGCAGGATGACCCCTCTCGCTTCCGCCACCATTATTCCGTTGGTGATGTTCTTTGAAAAGAACAGTTCTTCCACGGCTATGTTTTCGGGACGGAACTTTTCGATGAGCGCGGTCACGCCTTCTTCTATGCGCGCAAGCCGCTGCGGCAGAGTGAGGTCCTTGGGTGTGGTGACGACGCCGTAATCCACGACGGCGAAATTTCCTCTCTCCGCCTGTATCACGCCGTAACCCATAGTCGCAAGACCGGGGTCTATGCCCAGGATTATCATTCCTCTTCCCCCTCCGTGCCCTCTTTTGCACGCTTCATTATGCTGCACTCGTTGGTGCGGTCGAAAAGAGTCACTCCCGATATGTCGGGACGCACGTGCACAAAACCGCGCTTTTTGCCGCACCTTTCCTTTATGCCGCTTACGGAATGCAGCACCACGCCGAAAGCGTCGCCCACGGCAAGCGTCGTGCTTTCCGTCTTCCGTGCCGCCTCGCCGCTCGCCGCGGCGCTTTCGGGATGCCACCCGACAAGCACCTCTTTGCCTGTATAACTCTCCTCCGTCCTGCCCCGCAGGCATTCCGCGTCGAGCTCGTCGTCTTCGCCGAAAACGAGTTTTAACCTGCCGTTTTCGTCGGATAAAACGCATTTGAGCACATTATAGTCAGGGTCCGCCGCTTCCGCCGCCCACACGCTCGCGGGAGCGTAAAGCAACTCTTCCCGCGTGCCCGTCTGCTTGACTTCGCCGCCGACGAGCACAACCGTTCTGTCACTCGCGGCGAACGCCTCCTCGCGGTAAGGCGTCGAATAAATCACGGTCGCGCCCGCCGCCGCAAGGTCGCGCACCACGGGGAGAAAGTCGCGGAAAACCGCGTCCGCGTCCTCCCTTGTCAGCCGCGCCGCAGGCTCGTCTATCAGGCACAGACGCGCATCCCGCACGAGCAGTCTCGCAAGCGACATCCGCCGCCGCTCGACGGGTGAAAGCGCACGCGCGCGCATATTCAGACACGCGCCTATCCCCATCCTTTCCGCCGCGTTTATCACGCGGGAAGCAATCTCCGCCTTGTCCGTTTTCCGCAGGACGAGAGGATAGGCGAGGTTGTCGTAAACGGTCCTGTGTCCGAACACCGCACCGTCGTCGAAAACCATAATCACGTCGTCCGTCCTGCGCGCTATGGGCGCGCCGTCGAGCAGCACTTTCCCTTCCGCTTTCTCCGCGCCGCACAGCGCTTTCAGAAAGGAAGTTTTTCCGCTGCCCTCTCCGCCGAGCACCGCGACGACTTCGCCGTCCCCGAAAGAAACGTCCACGCCGCCGAACAACCGCGCGCCGTAGAGATACTGTTTCGCGAAGCCTTCCAGCGTCAGCATCAGAGTATGTCCAGCTGCTGTCCGTACCCTTCCCCGAAGTTGTCGAGGAAGAATTTCAGCTCCGGATATTCGGGCATAAGCCCGTCAAGCTGTTTCTGCAATCTCTTGAACGCCGTGTCGAACTCCTTGTTGCCCGACAGCCTCTCTTCTATGCACTTGATGTACGCGGACACCTTGTCGGCGACTTTCATCAGTTTGTATTCCGTCGTTTCCGTGTCGGGACGGATATATTCGGAATACTTCTCAGCCATTTCGGGAGGCAGGGATTGCAGGAGCTTGCCGTTGATGACGTCCTCAATCTCGCTGTACGCGCTTTTGATGCGGGGGCTGTAATACTTTATCGGAGTGGGCAGGTCGCCGCTGACCACTTCCGCCGTATCGTGATACAGCGCCAGCGCGGCTATCCTGTCCGTGTCCACATTGCCGCCGAAGTAGGTGTTGCGGATGATGCCGAGAGCCTGCCCCACTATGGCGACGTGCGCCGCGTGCTGCATAAGGTCCTCTTTGGTGGTGGAACGCATAAGGCTCCATCTGCCTATCAGCTTCATTCTGTTGAGCAATGCGTAAAAAGTGTACATAACAGCCTCTCGGACGCCTCCGCGTCCTTCTTGTTTCAGATGATATATCTTCCGTCCTTCTTGGGGGCGGCGTCGAGCTCCGCTTTCTTGGCTTCGTATCCCTTGCGGTCAAAGAGCGCGTAAGTCGCGTTCTTGCCCTCTTCCACGCCGGGCTGGTTGAAGGTGTCTATGTTGAGCAGCGCGCCGCAATACGCGGTCTGCAACTGGAAGAACATCAGCAGTTCGCCCACGCTTTCCGCGCTGATTTCGGGGAGCATAACCGTGTTGTTCATATGTCCCGACCTGGTCAGGGCGTACTCGGTGGCGACGCGTTCGGTGTTGATGAGTTCGCCGAGAGTGTGCCCGCACAGGAAATTGACGTCCGGGAATTCCTCCGCGCCGTCGGCAATCGTCACATCCCCGCGGAAGCGTTCGACGCCTATGAACGTGACCACCTTGTCAAACGGCCCTTCCGTGTAAAGCTGCACCTGGGAATGCTGGTCCGTGACGCCGAGGGATTTGACGGGGGTCTGTCCCGCGTGCACGACGTTGCCGTCGAGGTCGACCGCCTTGCCGAGGCTCTCGCCCCACAGCTGGCAATACCAGTCCGCCATATATTTCAGCGAATCGGCATAAGGCATCATAACGGTGATGTTCTTGCCCTTCTTCATTGCGATATACTGCAACACCGCCGCCGCAAGCGCGGGGTTTTCGGAGATTTCGCCCGAAGCGCACCTCTTGTCCATAGCCGCCGCGCCGGAGAGCAGCCCCTTCACGTCTATGCCGAGCACCGCCGCGGGCAGCAGACCCACGGGACAGAGCTCCGAGAAGCGTCCGCCCACTCCGTCGGGAATGTAGAACGTCTTGAAGCCTTCCTTCTTCGCGAGCTTGATGAGGTTGCCTTTGCTTTCGGACGTGGTGGCAATGATGTGCTTGTTCCAGTCCTTTCCGACCGCCTTTTTCAGGATGTCGGAAATGATGAGGTACTGACTCATCGTTTCGCTGGTGGCGCCGCTCTTCGTGATGACGTTGAACACGGTGCGTTTCACGTCGACGACGTCGAGAAGCGCGAGCATACGCTCGGGGTCGACGTTGTCCTCGACGAAAAATTTCAGCCCCCGCTTTTCATCCGCAAGGTCGTTGTGGCGGAAATGGCAAAGCGCCGTGAACACCGCGATGGGTCCCAGCGCGCTGCCGCCTATGCCCAGCACGACGAAGTTGTCGAAATTCCTTCTGACGTCCGCCGCGCATTCGAGTATGTCCCCGACGATTTTATCCTGATTGTAAGGCAGGTCCGCCCACGCGGTCATACCCGTGCCGCGCATAGCGGTGAATTTATCGTACGCCGCGCGCGCTTCCGCACCCGCGGCTGACAGCTCGGCGTCCGTAATCCCCTCTCCGCCGATGTATTTTTCCATCATATTGTTGAAATCGAATTTAAGCATAAGTGCCTCCGACAATTTGTTTCAGATAATCCACAGCGCCCGCCACTTCGGAGATGTCCCCGTAGTTGTCCGCATACTGCTCTATGATGAGCGGTCCGTCATAGCCCGCGCCTTTGAGCGCCGACACCAGCTCGGCAAAAGGGAACACTCCCCTGCCCACGAGTCTGATTGAACCGTCCTCGCCGCAGTCCGAAACGTGCACGTTCGCTATCCTGTCCCCCATAGCGGCGATATACTCCCGCCAGTCGCGCCCGCTCTGCCGCGCCTGCTTGATGTCCAGCACCGCGCCGACGTTCGGGCAGAATTCCTTTGCCTCCGCGAAAAATTCGGGGGTGTTGAAGGTCGCCCAATGGACGTTTTCGAAGCACAGCTTCACCCCGTAATCGGACGCGATGTCGCCCAGCTCCTTCATCCTCCTGCCCACCGCCTCGGGAGACACGACCATCGTGCGCTTCAAGCGCATCCTGCCGTGAAAAGTGTAATAATGCGCGCCGATTTTACGCGCCACGTCCAGCACCTTGCGGTAAAGCTCCTCCGCATCCCTCCGCGTGCGTTCGGCGGAGTTGAACAGTTCCGGCTCGAACTGCGTGTTGAGTGCGTGGACGGAATATATTTCGAGGTCGCCCTTCCTCTCGGCGAGCAGGTCGCCGAAGGAAGGTTCGTATTCGTATCTTGTGGTGAGAAACACCTCAGCGCATTCCCCTCCGCAACGTTGAATGACCGAGAACGAATCCTCGGTCAATACTTTCGAAAAGAACGTCGCTGTGGAAATGCCGACTTTCATCAATCTTCCTCTTCTTCCTCATAGACATTCTCGGAGCCGCGTTTTCCCTTGCCCCAGATGTCCTTCTGCTTGCGAATCTGACCGAGCAGACGCGGAATGACGAGGTCGATGTTGTCGAACGGCGAGTCGGAAGAGGCCTCCGCCCTGTACGTCTGACTGCGATAGACGACCGTCATATCCGTGGTGTAAGTGCCGCCTTCCAGCGTGACGATGAATTTCGCCACCGCGTCGTCGTCATCGTGGAAATACTTGTCCAGCTTGGCGCACTTCTTCTCGGTAATCGCTTTGAGCGAATCGCTGACGTTGTAGTCTTTTCCGAAGATTTCGAATTTCATATCTCGGACCTCCTTGCTTGGTATCATCATTATACCAAACTTCGCCGCCCGATTCAATACCGATTGCGAAAAACGGAAAGACTGTTTAACGTATTCTATCACACACACGCGCGAAGCGCAAACAAACGCGGGATAAAATCGCGCGGAAAACGGAATGCGCCTCCTCCGCCCCGCAAAGCGCCCCCACGCGCGCCCGTTTCTCCCCTCCGCACCCGCTTTCGGAAAACCGGGAACGGGCTGTTTTAGACAAATGGGGACGGGGTTAAAATATCCAAAAGTTGGACAAAACAACCCCGTCCCCATTTGTCTAAACATTTGTCAGGGAAATAAAAAAGCCCCCTAAAAGGGGGCTTTCCTGCCGTATGTCACGCCTTGTCGAAACACAGTTCTCCGTCGCGCATCACGACGTTCACCTTGTCGCCGTCCGAAATTCTGCCGGTCAGCAGCATTTCGCTGAGTCTGTCTTCGACAAGCCTCTGTATCGTGCGGCGGAGAGGTCTGGCGCCGTATTCTTCGTTGTATCCTTCCCCGACGATGTAGTCCTTCGCTTCGCGCGAAACGGTCACCGTCACGCTGCGCTCGTCCAGCCTCTTTTCGAGGGACGCGAACATAATGTCCGCAATCTTTTCGAGGTCGTCGCGCGTCAGGCGGTGGAAGAAGATTATCTCGTCGATACGGTTGATGAGTTCGGGTTTCATCGCCTCTTTGAGGGCGTCCATCTGCCTTTCCTTCATATTCTCGTATTCCGCCTCTTCGCGCCCCGAAGACGTCCCGAAACCGAGCGGCGCGCGCATTTTTCCAATCTCCTGCGCGCCGATATTCGAGGTCATTATGACGATGGTGTTCTTAAAACTGACCACTCTGCCGTGGCTGTCCGTGAGCCTGCCGTCTTCGAGTATCTGCAAAAGGATGTTGAACACCTCCGGATGCGCCTTTTCGACTTCGTCGAACAACACGACGGAGTAAGGCTTCCTGCGCACTTTTTCGGTGAGCTGGCCGCCCTCGTCGTAGCCGACGTACCCCGGCGCGGAACCTATGAGTTTGGACACGTTGTGTTTTTCCATATACTCGGACATATCCACGCGTATGAGCAGATTTTCGTCGCCGAACATAGCCTCCGCCAAGGCTTTCGCAAGCTCCGTCTTGCCCACGCCCGTGGGGCCGAGGAATATGAAAGAGCCGATGGGACGTTTGGGGTCTTTCAGCCCCGCGCGCGCCCTCTTTATCGCCTTCGCGACGGCGGTGACCGCCTCGTCCTGCCCTATCACGCGCTTGTGGAGTATCTCTTCGAGATGTTGCAGTTTCTCGCTTTCGCCCTCCGTGATTTTGCGCACGGGAATGCCCGTCCACTCGGAAACTATCTCCGCGATTTCCTCTTCGCCTATGCTGAGCTTCACGTCGTGGCTTCTGTTGTTCCACTCCGCTTGCAGCTTCTCTTTCTGTTCGACAAGGCTGTCGCGCTCGTGTTTGAGCCTGTCCGCGCGTTCGTACTGCTCGTGCCTCGCCGCTTCGGACTTGTTCAGTTCGACTTCCTTTATCCTGTCTTCCAGCCTGCGTATTTCGGGCGGCGTGGTAAAACTCTGTATTTTCTTCCTGCTCGCCGCCTCGTCGATGAGGTCGATGGCCTTGTCGGGCAGAAACCTGTCCGTAATGTAGCGGTCGGAAAGTATCGCCGCCGCCGAAACCGCCTCGTCCGTGATTTCGACCTTGTGGTGCTGTTCGTACTTCTCTTTCAGCCCCTGCAAAATCTCAATCGTATCGGACACCGTGGGCTGTTCCACCATTATGGGCTGGAACCTGCGCTCCAAAGCCGCGTCCTTTTCGAAATACTTGCGGTATTCTTCCACCGTCGTGGCGCCGATGGTCTGCAATTCGCCGCGGGCAAGCATCGGTTTCAGGACGTTGGCGACGTCTATGCCGCCCTCGCCCGTAGACCCCGTGCCGAGTATCATGTGTATCTCGTCGATAAACAGAATGATATTGCCCGCGCGCTTGATGCCGTCGATTGCCTTTTTCAGCCGCTCCTCGAAGTCGCCGCGATAGCGCGTGCCGGCAACCATCGACGTAATGTCCAGCGAAAACACAATCTTGCCCGTCAGAAGGTCGGGCACCTGTCCGTTCACGATGGCCTGCGCAAGTCCGTCCACAATCGCGGATTTGCCCACGCCCGGTTCTCCTATCAGCACGGGATTGTTCTTTGTCCTGCGGCAGAGTATCTGTATAATGCGTTCGATTTCCTTGCCGCGGCCGATGACCGGGTCGAGCTTGCCGTCGCGCGCTTTCTGCGTAAGGTTGGTGCCGAACTGCGCAAGCTCCGCCGACAGTCCGCTCTCCGCACGTCTTTCCGTCTGCGTTTCGGACACGTTTTCCGCGCCGTCGGGGCGGTAAGGCTGCCCCGCAGCCCCCGCGGGAGCGGCGGCCGCGCCGCCGTTTTCGCCGCCGCCGAACAGACTTCCGAAAAAGCTGTCGATGAGGTCGCCGAGGTCCACCGCCTGCCGCGGCTGCTGCTGTTGCTCCGCTTCGCCGCGTATAATCTGCATAAGTTTGGACTGCATAAGGTCGATGTCGATGTTCCACCGCCTTTCCAGCACCTGCGCCGCCACGCTCGTACGGTCGTAAAGCAGCGCAAAAAGCAGATGTTCGGTGTTCGCCTGCTGCGCCCCCGTCTGGCGTGCCAGCGCCGTGGCATTGGTTATCGCGCGGTTGGCGCGCGTGGACATCGAAACTCTGCCCACCGCCTCACGCAACGAGAAAAGTTGCAGCACCGCGTCCGCGCTCACGCGGAAACTTTCGAGCACACGCTGGGCGTTGCACCCCGTCTGCGCCGCGAGTCCGTAAAGCAGATGTTCGGTGCAGATGAGCCCGCCCGTACGCGCCGCAAGCCCCGCGGCCTTATCCAGCGCGCCGCTGAAATTATCGGAATAATTCATTTCTTCTCCTTTTGCAGAATGCGTCTGACGATTTCCGCGCGACGCACGTCGCGCTCGTCGGTCCCGCACCTGCCGATTGCCAAAGTCAGATTCGCCGCAGAACACAGAACAAGCAGTTTATCCAGCGTTTCGGTGTCTTTAAGCGGCAGTATGTTCATTATAATGCCCAGTTTCACATCCGATATGAGGCTCATCAATTCGGCGGAAGCGAGCTTGTAAGCGTTGGTCAGGATGCCGTAACTGCGCAGCACTTTGTCGTAAAGCGCGGCACCCTGTTCCTTGGCGAGTTTCTCTCTCGCAAGCCTTTCGTGCAGGCACATTTCGACAGTCGCGCGCTCTATGATGTCGATTATCTCCCCCTCCGTGACCCCCAGCGTGCGGGTGTTGGACAGCTGATACATATCTCCCAGTGCCTCGCTGCCCTCTCCGTACACGCCGCGCACGGTAAGACCGTAATCCCGCACGAATTTCGTCAGCGCACTCTCTATCGCGCCCGCGAGTTTGAGCGCGGGAAGAAAAAGCATCGTCGAGGCTCTCATCCCCGTGCCGAGGTTGGTCGGACAGGCGGTCAGAAAACCGAGTCTGTCATCGTATGCGACGGGAATTTCGGCAAGCAGATTGTCGTCGTAACGGTTGAGCCTGCCGTATGCAGAACGGAGCGCGAACCCCTTTTCCACGCACTGTTCGCGTATGCGGTCCTCTTCGTTGAGCATAACGGAAATGCCTTCGCTCTTTTCCAGGATGACCGCACCCGAGGTGTCGTTGCGGCGCAGCGCGGGCGAAATGAGATGACGTTCGACAAGCGCGGTCTTCTGCAAATCGTCAAGGTCGCACATACGCAGGAAAGTGAAATCGAACACCCCCTGCGCCGCCCGTTCCGCCGCGACTTCCAGCGCGACAAGCGCCCCCGTATCCGCAGGACGTTTACAGCCTGGGAAAGGCATTCCGCGGACGTTGCGCGCCAGGCGCACACGTGAGGATATGACGTTGAACCGCGTGATTTCGCGCACGGCGTTATCCTGCATTGCGTTCTCCTTTCGGACGTTTTCCGACGTGCACGCTCGCACCGCCCTGGGACGCTTCCGCCGCGCCGACCGCGGTCTTTTGCATATTGCGGTAACATTCGGGACACCCGAACATAAACGATGCCGCGAAGTCCGCCGTCGTCGTGCCGCATACGGGACATTCCTTGCCTTCGCGGGCTGCCAGACGGCTCATAACTTCGAAAGCGGAATGCCCCGACCGTCTGATGTCGGCGTAACACTCCTCGCAGAAATGAAACTCGACCATACCGTTATTGATTACGGTACGGTCGGTGAGCACGCCCTCTCTTTTGCGGCAGAAATCGCAAAGCATACGCCCCTCAGTCGCCGAAACCGTTCGGGTGTGTGCTGTGCCACTTCCACGCGGACGCGACTATCTCGTCCAGAGAGTCGTACCGAGGCTTCCAGCCGAGTTCGCGCTTTATTTTTTCGCTCGACGCGACGAGCGTCGCGGGGTCGCCGGGACGTCTGCCCTCGACCTTTGCGGGGATGGCTTCGCCCGTGACGCGGCGCGCGGTTTCGATGACCTCTTTCACGGAAAAACCGTTGCCGTTGCCGAGGTTGTAATAGGTGGATTTTCCGCCGTTTTCAAGATAATCCAGCGCGCGGATGTGCGCGTCCGCAAGGTCCGTGATGTGGATATAGTCGCGGATGCAGGTGCCGTCGCGGGTGGGATAGTCCTCCCCGAATATACCGATGTGACTGCGCTGCCCCAGCGCGGTCTGCAAGATGATGGGGATGAGATGCGACTCTGGCTTGTGCGCCTCGCCGATTTCGCCGCTGCGGTGAGCGCCCGCCGCGTTGAAATAGCGCAAAGCGACGTATTTCATTCCGTACGCCTTGTCGTAGTCGCTCATAAACTGCTCCATCATAAGTTTGGTCTGTCCGTAAACGCTGGTGGGGCGCTGGGGGCTGTCCTCCTTGATGAGCCCGTCGCCCGTGTCGCCGTAAGTCGCCGCGGACGAGGAAAAGACGAGATATTTCACCCCCGATTCGAGCATTGCGTCGAGCAGGGAAAGAGTGCCCGCCACGTTGTTGCGGTAATACTTCGCGGGGTCGGACATACTCTCGCCCACGAGGGAGAACGCCGCGAAATGCACCACCGCGTCCACCTTGTATTCAGCAAAAGTCCTGCAAAGCAGTTCCTTGTCGAAGATGTCGCCTTTCACGAAAGGTGCGTCGCCGACGGATTGTCTGTGCCCCGTAACGAGGCTGTCGTACACCACGACGTCCGCGCCGCGCTCTCTCAATTCCCTCACGGTATGCGAGCCGATATAGCCCGCGCCGCCCGTAACAAGTATCATAAAAACCTCCTGCGCCGCGCATTTCGCGCGCGCGATAAGCTGTCTTAATTTGGCTATATTATATCCCCGCCCATATTGTTTTGCAACAGGATTTTGTGTATAATACGCGTATGGAGAAGGTCATCCTGCACTGCGACCTGAACAACTTCTACGCTTCGGTGGAACAGAAGATGCATCCCGAATACGACGGGATGCCTCTCGCCGTATGCGGCAATCCGGAAGTGAGACACGGCATAGTCCTTGCAAAAAATATGCTCGCGAAAGCCGCAGGCGTCGCCACGGGCGAAGCGATATGGATTTCACGCAAAAAATGTCCGGGCATCGTCTTCGTCCCGCCTCATTACGACGAATACGTCCGTTACAGCAAGGAAGTCTTCGGCATATATACCGAGTTTACGGACCGAGTGGAGAGTTTCGGGCTGGACGAGTGCTGGCTGGACGTGACGGGTTCTCTGCGGCTGTTCGGGTGCGGCGGAAAGGAGCTTGCGGACAGAATACGCGAAACGGTGAAGGCGCGTACGGGGCTGACGATTTCCGTCGGGGTTTCTTTCACGAAAGTGCTCGCAAAACTCGGCAGCGACCTCAAAAAACCCGACGCCACCGTCGTGCTCGACCGCGAACATTATATGGAGAAAATAGGCTCTCTCCCGCCCTCCGACCTGATTATGATAGGCGGCTCGACGGCAAAGAAACTCGAAATGCTGGGCATACGCACCATACGCGCGCTGGCAGCCGCAGACCGCGGGATGCTGCGCGACCGTTTCGGCATAATCGCGGACAAAATATCTGACGCGGCAAGAGGGGTCGAAAACGAAGAAGTCAGACTTTATTATGACAAACGCGCACCTAAAAGTGTCAGTCACGGCACTACCACCCCGCGCGATATGACGAACGAAGAGGACTTTTCCATAGTGGTGTACGCGCTTGCGGAACTTGTCGCAATGAGACTGCGCCGCTACGGAATGTGCGCGGAAGGAGTGGGTCTTTCCGTCCGCGAAGCGGAAACTCTGCGCCACAAATCCGCCCAATGCACCCTTCCCTCCGCCACGTCGAACGCTTCCGACATCGCGAAGAGCGCGCTCGCGCTGCTGCCCAAAATTCACGCTTTCCCCGCGCCGCTCCGCGCAGTCACGGTGGCGGCGACAAGGCTGACGGACGGCAGCGTCACACAACTCTCCTTCTTCGACACAGAAAAGGACGAGCGGGAGGACAGACTGGACAAAAGCATAGACAGCATAAGGACGAAGTACGGATATAAATCCGTGGGGCGCGGACTTATGCTCAAAAACGACCTTGCCACAAATTTGCACGAGGAAGACGACTTCCTCCCGTTCAAAAGATAGAGGTAAAAATGAAAATCGCAATCGCAACCAACAACCGCAACAAACTCAAAGAAATACGCGCCGTACTCGGCGGCTTTTTCGACGAAATGCTCTCCTTGGGCGACCTCGGCATCGACGTGGAAATCGAGGAAACGGGCGCCACTCTCACGGAAAACGCGCTGATAAAGGCGCGCACCATACGCGATATGACGGGGCTTGCCTCGCTTGCCGACGACAGCGGGCTGATGTGCGACGCCCTGGACGGCGCCCCCGGAGTCTACTCGGCGCGCTACGCGGGAGAGGAACACGACGACGCGAAGAACAATGCCCTGCTGCTCAAAAACATCGCGGGCAAGGACAGGACGGCGCATTTCTGTTCCGTGATAGCGCTGTGCCTTCCCGACGGCAGAGAGTACACGGCGGAAGGACGCGTGGACGGCGTGATAACGGAGGAGGCGCGCGGCAACGGCGGCTTCGGCTATGACCCGCTCTTCTTCTCTCCCGAACTCGGAAAGACGTTTGCCGAAGCCTCCGCGGAGGAAAAGAATTCGGTCAGCCACCGCGGAAGAGCCCTCAGGAATATGGAACTCGTCGTCGAAAAAGAAGACCTCGACAAGTAACGGAAACCGCACTTTATGCGGCATTTCCGCAGCATAAAACACCATTATTGAAAAATGACCACTATATTTGCCTTTTCCGACATCCACGAAAAAACGCTTCCGCAGTATCTGCTCGACATCGCCGCGGAGAGTGATTACGTCTTTTTCCTCGGCGACGGCGCGTCAAGACTCGGCGAGCTTGTCCTGCACAAAAACTTTTACGGAGTGGCGGGCAACTGCGACAGTCTGCCCCTGCCGAAAGAAGTGACTTTGGATGTCGAAGGCGTGAAGATTCTTCTCACCCACGGACACGCATACGGCGTAAAGTCCGACCTTCTCTCCCTCTCTCTGCGCGCGGAAGAACTCGGCTGCCGCCTCGTGTGCTACGGGCACACCCACGCCACGGAAATCACGGAACGCGGCGGTGTGACGTTCGTCAATCCCGGCGCGCTTTCCCATCCCTTTTACGGGCAGCCGACTTATGCCTACATCGTCATAGAAAAAGGCAGAATATTTCCGAAAATCGTCCCCGTGGTCTGACACGCGGCAACAAGAGTGCGCCGTATTGGTGCGCCGTCCTTGCGGGCGGCGTTTTTCGTATGATTTCCGCGGTTGACGGTGCGAAGCGGTTTCCGCCGTCGTTCGGATTGAGCCCCGTCCGACGCAACGGAAAGCGGAACCCCGCTCCGAGAAGGAGCGGGGTTCAGGACAAGGAGTATTGCCTTACTGCGGAGCGATTAACCCATCACATAGGAGAAAGATGCCGCAGTGTTGGCGCAGGTTATGATGGTGAACAGCATAGTATTGATGAACGCACCGAGCCACATATTGCCCGTTTTTGCCGTCATACGGCGGGATATGAGCGTCGCAACGGCGAGGATGGGAATCATCGGGATGAGAACGATGTATCCGAGCGCCATATCGGACTGCCACATCACGCCCGTCGACCTGAACTCGCCGTACTGTATCGCAACGACGAGGATGACGCCGAACACGTTGAAGAAGATGTTGATGAGGGTGCTTGCCCATTCGGGAAGATTCTTCGCGCGGTAGGTTTCGTTGAATATCGCGCTGACGGTGAAGAAGATGCCGAAGAACACGGCGTAACGCACCATCGTGGGCAGCATGTCGCCGACGTTGAACACCTTGACGGCAAGCGTCCAGATGCGGAAGTCGACCGTCCACGCGGACCAGTTGATGAAAGTGACGAGGTAAAGGAAGAAGACCACTATGCCCGCAAGCAGGAAAGTTTTGAGCAGGCTTCCGAGTCCGCCCCGTATCTTTGCCGCCGCGAACGGGTTCTCGATGTACTGCCCTGCCGCTTCCTTGTATCTGACCCGATAGAACACGGTGTTCGCAAGCCACATAAACAGGATGACTGCAAGCGAGAAGAGAGCGACGACCACCGCCCATATAGCAACCCAGTTGGTGGTGTCCTGCGGATAGAGCTGCGTGTTGGGGAACACATAGTCGCCGTATTCCGTGCAGACATCGTGTATGATGAAGCCGCTGAACAGCATTATGCCGATTGCCCCCAGCCAGTAAGTGAGGTTTTTCCAAATGCCTTTGAGGGGCTTGGGTTCGTCAAGCGCCGCCGCGCAAACCGTCGCGGAAGCGGCATTGCTCCCCGTTGCCGCAGGCACGCCTGCGCCGTATGCTCCGCCCGACGCGTCCGCCGACATTTCGGGTGCGGAAGCGGGTTCCGCCTGAACGGGACCTTCGGGAAGCAGTTCCACCGTCTTTTTCTTCGCAAGGGAACGGAAGAAAGGTACGGTGAGCAACAGGCTGACCAGCGGGAATATCGTCGCGAAAAGCGCAATCATACCGATGAAGGAGAACATCTCTTTCACCCACCACGTCTGATTGTCTTCGGAAATGAAATCGCTGCCCGAGGGAGTTCCGAACGCGGTATAGAAGAAGTCTATGACCGCCGCGGCACCGTCAACCGAATAGTGAACCTGCGGATGCACGCCCGGCACTTCGTTTATGACGCGGAACGCGCTGTCCGCCGCCTGGCCGTCCGCAATATCGGTGAGTACGCCGTTGATATAGATGCCGCCGTTGACGACGTCGCCTTCCTGCCCCGCTATGCCTACATAACCTTTTGCGGTTTCGGTGGACAGCCACTCGCGGGAAATCGTGCCGCCGTTTTCGTTGGTCGAATAGAAGAATTCGTCATCTTTGGATTTGAGGAAACCGACCGATACGTCGCTGCCCGCCCCCATAAATGTGCTCCACGACTGGATGAGCCCCGCGGACACTATACCGACGGACGCATCCTGCATGAGAACCATTGCTGTGGTCATGCCGCCCATCGAGTGGCCGGAGATGCCTATTCTGTCTTTATCGACGTAATCGAGGTTGTAAAGATACTTTGCGCTGTCATAAAGTCCGTTTGTGGCCATCATCGCGCTCGTATCGCCGGTATTTTCATAGTTGCCGTGACCTTCGCGGTCGACTATGAGCACCACGAAACCGCGGCGGGCAAGCTCGATGGCGTTTTGGAGCTGCATCTCACGGTTGTTGAGATAGCCGTGCGTGAATACGACGCCGGGCGCGGGGTTGTCGGCGGTTGCGCTGTCGGGCTTGAACAAAATGCCGCTCACGACTTTGCCGTCCACATCCTCTTCTTGCATTACCGTTTCACCGGTTTCCGAATCCGTTGTCGCCACTTGAATGGTACCCTCGTTCTCGGCATCTCTGAGATCGGTGACTTCCACCGTCCAGCCGTCCGTCTGTATGCCCGACGCTATGAAGCTGCTCAGGAAAATCACTATCAGACAGACCGCCAGGAAAATGACCCATTTTTTGTTTTTGGACAAATAGCCCAGAATACTGTCTTTCAGATAACTCATAATTTCTCCTTTTTCGATGTTGATGACTTTGCGGACGGCGACGGATAAAATCACCTCCTGTATGCGCTCCGTCAAAACGCCTGTACGACTTGCACAAATTGCCCGCGACCGACAGGATAAACGGCATACGCCTGTATTCTGTCGATTTAAACCTGTTTTAATCATAAATGTATAGGATTAGGATGATAATTGACAAATCTTGCAGATTATTGTACATTTTGCTTGTAATTTTTTTGCATACAAAACAGTCAGGCAAGATTTGTACTGTCAAGCGAATCGGGGAAGAGAAAATGAAAAAACAGACAGGAGAGAACACGGTATCGGACAGGCTTAAACACGCTTTGACGTCGCTTTCGAAAGCAAGCGGGCTTAATCTTTGTATGCTCGACCTTATGGGCAACATTCTGATTTATCCCACCAACGACTGCGCGCTTTGCAAATTCGTACGCTCCGACGACAAGGGGCGCGCTTTGTGCATACGCTTTGCGGCGCACGCGGTGCTTGACGCGGCGCACAACAAAAAAACTTTCTTTTACAAGTGCCCTTTCGGGCTGATTGATTTCGCCGTGCCCGTTTTCGACGGCGGAGAGTTTGTCGGCGCGATATGCGGGGGACAGGTTCGCTCGGAAGACAGCGCGCGGCACCTCGATTTCGTCTATCCGCCGATTTCGCCGCAGGACGCGGGCGGAAAGTATGCGACCGTCTCCGAGCTTTACTCTCTTATGCCCGAGATTCCCGCCGAAAAAATGCTGGAAACCGCAAGGCTCGTCGAACTGCTGACCGAACGCGTCGGCGACGAGGCGTTTCAGACAATGCGGGAGTTCGCGGACGACGGCGACGCTTTCGCCCGGAACAAACTTCAACCCGCATTCGATTACATCCAACTCAATTTCACGCGGCAGATAAGCGCAAAACATATGGCGGAAATCTGTTTCGTAAGCGAAAATTATTTCTCGCGGCTTTTCGGAAAACTGACGGGCACCACCCTGCCCAAATTCGTGACCGGGCTTCGTATGGCAAAAGCCAAAGAACTGCTCCTTTCCCCGAACGCGAAAATCAACGCCGTGGCATACGAAGTGGGTTATGACGACCCCGCTTATTTCATACGCCGTTTCAAACTGCTGACGGGAACGACGCCTGCCGCGTGGCAAAAAGAAAACGTCGGTTTTCCGCTGAAACCGCACTCCCCCGTCCGCACCGCCCGCGATTGACGCCGTCGGCTTCCTTACGCGCATACGGGCAAGAATCCCGCGACATTTTCAAAACATAAATTCCGCCTTTCGGCACCCGAAGACGAGCGGAAAGACCGTGCGCAATGTTATGTAACGTGCGATTTGTGATTTGCAGTTAATAAAAAAAGAAAAGGAGCACGCCATTGCGCACGGTCTTTCCGCTCACGCTCACCGCCGCAGAATCTTATCGGTGACGGACACGCTTTCGGGTTTTCGCGTCTCTGAAAATTTGCGATTTGCGGCTTTTAGGTTTTATACATTAACTGTATATTGTGTAATATCATCATACACAATGCGTATAATTTTGTCAATATGATGTTGAAAGCAGCCGTCGGAAATCGCTTGAAAGAATGCCGTCTGAGCCATAATATGACTCAAATGCAAGTGGCGGCATATTTGGGCGTGGCGCAGCCCGTCTATCTGCGTTACGAAAAGGGAGTGTACGAATGCACATACGAACAAATAGTGAAACTGTGCGACCTTTTCGACATTTCCGCCGACTTTCTCCTCTGCCGCACCGAAATCTGACTTCCGAAGCTCAATCGGCAATCGGCGCAAAGCACATATCGCGCGACAAGATAGTTCAAAACCGTTGACATCCATTTGCCCGTGTGATAAGATTTTTGAGCATCGTTTGAGATGCCGTGTGGTGACTGTCGGACTCATGCGGGTGTAGTTCAATGGTAGAATACCAGCCTTCCAAGCTGGCTACGTGGGTTCGATTCCCATCACCCGCTCCAAAAATGAGCCTGTAGCTCAGCAGGATAGAGCAACGGCCTTCTAAGCCGTGTGTCGGGAGTTCGAATCTCTTCAGGCTCGCCACAATGGTGGGTATAGCGCAGTTGGTTAGCGCGTCAGGTTGTGGCCCTGAAGGCCGTGGGTTCGAATCCCACTACTCACCCCACATCGAAAATCTCGGCGGCTGCCGAGCCGTAGGGGTATCGCCAAGCGGTAAGGCACCAGATTTTGATTCTGGCATTCGTTGGTTCGAATCCAGCTACCCCTGCCAGACAAGACTCACTAGCTCAGCCGGTAGAGCACCGCACTTTTAATGCGATGGTCCGGGGTTCGAATCCCCGGTGGGTCACCAGCAAAAGGACAGCAGAAGCTGTCCTTTTTGCTTACCCGTCGGGGATGAGAACCCCGCAGGGGTTCGGCGGCTGCCACGCAGACGCCTGCAGAAACCGAGCATTCGTATCCTTATGATAAACAATTTTGGGGACAATATCGTTTTTCCGTTATTTCCGAAACATTGACGCACTACAACACGTTTCGTGTATATGCTTAATTACGGTTTTAATCGCACGTTTCGTGTATTAGTTGGACTGAACAAGACAGCAAAAACGCCTTTGCGTGTTTTATGAGGAGCCATTGGGCAAGAGCAAAACGCAAATATCCGTCCCTTTCACCCTGCCGGCACACATCATATTGTGCGGTTTGTCTTTCGGAGTTTTTGTCTCGCAAAAAGGCGATACACTTTTCGTGTGTTAATATTGCTGCGCAGACAGAACGCTTTGCGGAAGCCGCAGTCGCAGACGCGAGCCCAAAGCAGCTGACGCCGAAGCCGATGCCGAATTTGACATTTCGGGTTTGTGACACTATACTGTTTATATTGTTTCACTGCGTGAAAAGCAGTCGAAAGGCGAGGTCATATGGTGTACGAACAGCAGACATTTTTCGAAAGCGATGCCAGCCTGCCGCTGGCGGCACGTTTGCGCCCTCAGACGCTGGAAGAATACTGCGGACAGCAGCATTTGCTCGGCAAGGGTAAGGTGCTTCGCCGTCTTATCGAAAGCGACAACATCGGTTCTATGATTTTCTGGGGCCCTCCGGGAGTCGGCAAGACCACTCTCGCCCGCATAATCGCAAGGCGCACAAAGGCGAATTTCATAGATTTTTCCGCCGTCACCAGCGGCATAAAGGAAATCAAGCAAGTTATGGAACAGGCGGAACACAACCGCCGTTTCGGCGAACGCACAATTTTGTTCGTCGACGAAATACACCGCTTCAACAAGGCGCAGCAGGACGCTTTTCTTCCTTTTGTGGAAAAAGGCAGCATTATCCTTATCGGCGCAACAACGGAAAATCCGTCCTTCGAGGTCAACGGCGCTTTGCTTTCGCGATGTAAAGTTTTCGTCCTGCAATCGCTGTCCACGGAAGACCTCTGCCGCCTGCTGCGGCGCGCCGTCGAAGACCCGCGCGGTTTCGGCAACCAGAAAGTGACCATATCCGACGAACTGATAGAGGCAATCGCCGTCTTTGCCAACGGCGACGCGCGCAACGCGCTGTCCACGCTGGAAATGGCGGTGCTCAACGGAAACGTTTCGGACGACGGGGCAATCGAGGTCACTCCCGAAACATTGGAACAATGCACGTCGAAAAAGTCCTTGCTGTACGACAAGAAAGGCGAGGAACATTACAACGTCATCTCCGCTTTGCATAAGTCTATGCGCAACTCCGACCCCGACGCCGCCGTATACTGGCTCGCCCGTATGCTTGAAGCGGGCGAAGACCCTCTGTACATCGCGCGACGAGTGACTCGTTTCGCCAGCGAGGACGTCGGGCTTGCCGACCCGCGCGCATTGGAAATCGCTGTCGCGGCATATCAGGCGTGCCATTTTATCGGAATGCCCGAATGCAGCGTTCATCTGACGGAAGCGGTGGTTTATATGTCGCTTGCGCCAAAATCCAACGCTATGGACGTGGCGTATATGCGGGCGAAATCCGACGCGCTCAACACCGTCGCAGAGCCTGTGCCGCTCGTCATCCGCAATGCACCGACACGGCTTATGAAAGACCTTGACTACGGCAAAGGTTACGTCTACGCGCACGACACCGAAGACAAACTTTCGTCTATGCAATGCCTTCCCGATTCGCTCAAAGACCGCGTCTATTACACCCCGACGGAGGAAGGTGTGGAAGGACGTTTCAAAGCCCGTCTGGAAGAAATCAAGCGCTGGAAAAAGAACCATCCCGAAAAATAGTCCGTCGCAAAATCTCTTTTTCAACCATCGGGCACCGTCACCGCGTAAATCTGCCTTTTGCGACACGACACCGCGCTCGCGCCGCGGCAAAGAAAAACACCGCCCGAAGCGGTGTTTTTGGTGCGCCCTCAGGGATTCGAACCCGGGACCCACTGATTAAGAGTCAGTTGCTCTACCAGCTGAGCTAAGGGCGCATATCGCGACGAGTACGCAATTTTGCGGTCATCGTCGCTAACTTTGTGCAAAGGCGAACCTTTGCGATTGGAGCGGGAGACGGGATTCGGACCCGCGACTTTCACCTTGGCAAGGTGACACTCTACCACTGAGTCACTCCCGCGAGCGAGTAATAATATATCAAACAACACGGCAAAATGCAACTGTTTTTCGCGCTTTTGTGCAATTTTTCCGCCGACGGGAGAAATGCTTTACTTATATTTGACTTATGATATAATGATTGCGCGCAGTCGTGGCGAAATTGGCAGACGCGCCGGATTTAGGTTCCGGTGGGAAACCGTATGGGTTCGAGTCCCTTCGACTGCACCAGACCAGAATAATACGAACCAAGACGGCAAGTCGAGGTTCGTATTATTTTTTGCCTGCGATTTCTTCGGAATTATTGTCCAATTGAAGTAGCCCCTCCGAATTTGCTTTTTCGGGAGGCTTAGTTTTGCATAGGTCTTCGCGGACGTCAACGGCCGCAAAATCGTCGCTTAAAACACCAATATAAACGAATTGAGAGCCGAGTAAGGTGCCGTTCCTTGCTCGGCTCTTTTGCTGTCTATGACGCGTTTCCCGACCTGTACGCAACGATTTTGGCTTTGTTCCGTTGACTTCCGCAGGCTCGCTATTTAGTGTACTGATATTTACCGTCCTATGCACCTTCGCCTCTTGCCGAAAAAGGCAAATCAATTCGGAGGTGTAACTCAAAATGGAAATGTTGGTAACAAAGTTCTCAAAAGGAAAGTACCGTAACGAAGGCGAAGTATTCGCCGAACCTATCTCTGCCGAAAACGTTAAACTTATGGGCGAGATGATCGCATTGCAGGCGCTCCGTACCGTAAAGAAATTTGATATGAAAGTTGCAGACAGACTGTATATCGGCCTCATCAAAGACCTGCACCATATGAGTGAGATAGATTATATTGTATCGGACGGCTATGACGTGGCACAGACAGCTATCTGCTTTTTGTATCAGTACGCCGGCAGAAAAGTCACTGAGATCTGCGGTAAAGACAAACGCGGCAAGGAACTTACCATTAAACTTGCGTGTTATCGTGAGGTGGACAGATTCATCGATAGCTTGCGCAACCGCTCCGACAGACACGGAGCAATCGAATACATAGATTTTACGGATTATAAGGCTCTGCCAATGGATCCCGTCAACTGTTTTGAACAAGAACAGACCGATTACAGCAAATACGATAAACTCGTAAGTGCCTTGCAGTTATCCGCGCTGGAAATTGCCATACTGAACTGCTATATGAACGGAATGAGACAAGCCGAAGTCTGTGCCGAACTCGGTATCGGCAGAGGAACTATAAATCACCGCAAAGCAAGTGTCCGCAGAAGATATTATTCGCTCTACAATAAGCCTTGATTCGTTACTAAACTTCATAACACAAACTAAAGACAGCCACTTTTTGAGCGGCTGCCTTTTATGTTTCACCTTTGAAACCTATGATACTTTTTATGAATATCGATTAACGTTACACAAATTTTGACAAATTATATTCTTGCTCCACCTATCATGAATATTTTGTCCCCTGAATATTGTACGCGGTTTCCGCCTACCATATACAGGCGTCCGCCGGAAAACTCTATGCGGTCGTTTCCAACTCTATAAAGTTTTCCGCCAGAATATTCGACTCTTTTGTCTCCGATTCTGTAAAGCCTTCCGCCGCTGTACTCGGCTCTACCGCCGTAATACTTGATCAATACATCTTCTACATTCATAAGTTACCTCCATTTATTTGTTTTATTTTTTTAGCATAATGCCGTCATTCAATCTTATTTTTTGAAAACAGAACAGGCGACGCCATTCCTTTTTTAGAATATATATCGGGAATACGCTTATCCACAAACTGTTGTCTGATGGATTCATCGGCAACATGCCCTTCAAATGCGTACCGTCCGCCTTCATCTGTAAGGATCCATCTGTCTAACTGATACACTTCTCTAACAATTCCTCCCGTTACAGAAAAGACATAGGGGTATTCTTTTATGCTCCTTGGACGAATTCGCCAACACCAACGTGTTGCTTCATATCTTGCATTGACACTGTATGTAACAAACAAATCATCGAGCCTCCATTGCTGAACTTTAATGATTAGATATTTAAAATATTTTGGCTCGTCATAAGTTTTGCGGGAAAAACGTGAAATAAGCATTTGAGCATTTGTCACGCCAAAGTCATCCGAATGATAGCCGCGTTGGATATTTGAAAGCCCTTGATAACAGTCGATCAACGCAGCTTCGACTTCTTTTGCTTCTTTTTCGGTCAAATTCCAGCGTTGAATCACATGGATTACCTGCAGCCCCTCTTCGGTAATATCACGAATAATCCTTAATTTATTTGGATCGTTTTCGTCCGAATGCGTTGCGCCTTCATAATAGCCGATTGCTTGTTTCACATGCTGAAATACACGATTTCCTTGTCCTTTCCCGACATAAAATGTTTGACCGTTTCTCGGATCAATAAGACGATAAACGTAGTATTTCAACTGTTCGCTGATTTCAGGTGTGAATTCGTAATTCATTGATTATCCTCAAGCTGATATCCCCATTTAATATTTAAATCTGGCCAATTTGTCCAATCATTCGACCATGCCGCAGGTTTATCTGAAGCAACGCAGTAAATATAGGTTTCACGCTGAATCCAAGTGCCGGGGTTATTAAAGATATAAACATTGTCGTCATACGAAATCTCATTCGTTTGTGTATTGATGTAGCTTCTTCCCATGCAAAAGGCTCCACTGTCAATTCTAACAACTGTAGAAGGAATGATAACACTTGTCAAATGCCTCTCCATAAAACCGGGAGAATAGCTGTCATAATTACTTCCGAAAGCATCATGGTATATCGCGGTCAGTCCCTCTTGAAGAACCACGTTTTCCAAATTATCACATTGATCAAAAGCTTCGGCATATATCACTTGCAAACTGGTTGGCGTGACGACAGATTTTAATGACGCGCAATTGGCAAAGGCTTTTTGCCCTATGCTTTCAATTCCTTCCGGAATTTCAATTTCGGAAAGACTATTGCATCCTTCACAGAATGATTCAGGTATTTCTTTCCACTTGCCATTTAGTGTAATGCTCTTAAGAGAAATACATCCGGAAAACAATGATCCTCCTACTGATTCTACCGAAGATGGAATGCTCATGTACGGTAAGGAAGCAAGCAACCGAAAACAAGAGATAGACCGCCAGCACTACACTATTCCGAACCAAAGACCAAAAGATAAGCATTGTGGGAAAATCTAAACTTTTGGATTTTCCTACAATGCCAACTACGGCGGAATCCCTCCCACTCCTTATATCTTTCTGTATACATTGAATTTGTATTTAGTAAAATGCAGACAACACCACGGATCGGCTTTTGGCTGGACAATTCCAACCAAACACCACAGCAGACAGCAGAAAACATTCTGAACGCTAG
>OMBA01000076.1_pt1 | contig 79280 bp, 68 predicted proteins | sample 1673441 | NCBI WGS metagenome assembly OMBA01 (sample SAMEA103958111, study PRJEB25191) | human gut metagenome | biome: human-associated habitat [ENVO:00009003]; feature: intestine environment [ENVO:2100002]; material: feces | place: Germany | collected 2013/2015
ATGAAAAGCCTATTGGCAGAGTTAAATATGCGCTATTTTAATTCCGCCAACGGGTAGTACAAATTAAAAAATGAGTGGACGGCTAAAGTAGTGATTTTATTCCTCGCAAACAAACCCGGACGAACAAAAAAGTATAATCCGCACAAAATGAGAGATCGGCTAAATCCTTGTAAATATTGATATTTATTACGATTTATCGCTGCCAAGCCGAATCATGCTTACATGTTTTCCGCACATCAGATCAAAATAATACAAATCCGCAGCAAAACACGCCCCGTTGCAAGCCGAAAACCATAATACAAAAAATACCGCTCATCTTGAACGTCCATGACACTTTTTTGTAACTTTACAAGGCAGGAAGGTCCACCGGAAACTGCGCCGGATGCGCGACGAGCGAAAGACAACGGAAAAAGCAAATACGGAACTACAAATCAAAGCAATATGAAGACTAAAAAATCAGGAATACTAATTTTATTCCTTTGCATATTCTGCGTCGTCGGCTGCGACAATGACGAAAAAAAAGGACGAGAAGTAACCGATTACAAAGAATATATTCTTACCGTTGCATCCAGAAAAGTTCCGGGAGTATTGACTTCCGACGGACACAATTATCTGACAGACGTATATGCCGTAAAAAAAGAGCTGTCCGATGAATGGATTCCCTTCGGCAATATCGAAGGATTTGACTTTGAAGAAAAATACGAGTGCAAAATAAAAATCAGCGAAACGAGCTACTTGGATTACGGCATGGGAGAACCCGCATGGACGGAATATGAACGGCTTGAAGTAATATCCAAAGAGAAAAAGGATTCGGAGGAGATGCCGTTGCACTTTATTCCCAAATGGTATTATGAAAACCGTCCCCTTCCTCAATACAGATATGCAATAGAATCTGAAAACAAAGAGCTTATCGAAGAAGTTTTGAAAGCCAATCCCATCCTTCCCTTGGATTATCATTATTTGCTTTATCGGGATGAGGATAATCACCCGAAAGGGATTGCGATAAAAGACGACGACGATTTATTCGGTCCCAGCATTATAAAAAGCACAAATAGAAATCCGGAAGAAATGCCGGAGTCCTACAAGCTGCTTCCTCCCGAAGAACAGGTGCAAGGTTTCATGGAATGGACATTTTCAGATGAATCGGGAAATGCAACCGATTACCCGTCATTCGATGTGTTTGTCGCCCATTCTTCTCGATCGAGGAGCGTTGGTCCCGCACCCGACCTTGTCTGTCTCTATAAAGACCTTACAGAACATTACAAAAACCAATACCCCGATGCCGGAGTAAAAACGGTTGTCGTTTCTTTCACAATAGACATATAACAAAATAAAGGCAACGCCCTAAAACATGTCAATCCGCTGAAACTCTGGAACCGAAACCGGCACGCGGCACGGACATCCCTCAAAATCACCTATAGCGCAAAAAGACAGCGGGCCGAAATTCGGCCCGCTGTCTGCCTTGAAGAATCCGTACGGATTCCCCGTTTCGTAAAGGCAGGTCACTTGGCATACAGCCGGAACTTCATGCGCCAGCTTTCGCCCGGAGCGATCGCCTGAAAACCTTCGGCCGCAGGGTCCGCGGCGTTCGGGGCGTTCGTCGTCCACGACTGCGGTTCGGGACAGCAGTAGGGCACCCGGCCGCCGTTGTTCCAGATCGTCCAATAGGTCGTCTGCCGATCGACCTCGTAGAAAGTGCGGACGCCCGTACGGAGATTCTCGACCAGCGCACCCCGGAAAGGCTTGCCGTCCACCTCGATTTCGCGCAGCGTGAAGCCCGCTTCGATCGGTTCGCAGTCCGTTACCCGCAATCCGCCTTCGCGCAGTCTGGCGAACTGTTCCGACAACGGCAACTTACGCCCTGTCGGGATATTACGCCCGCTCATCTCAACTTGTTCTCCAACTGCGACGCGCATCACATAATCCGCCGCCTCACCGCCCGCAAAGGGAATCTGCATCGGCGTATGAAACCCGACGCCCACGGGCATCGACTCCGCACTGCGGTTGGCGAACATCACCTCCTGCTCCAGCCCTTGGGCCGTAAGGCGGAAAGTGATCTTGCATTTGAACTCATGCGGAAAATCGCGGAAAATCGCGTCGTTTCCGGCGTTCGAATAGTAGCGGCACTCCACCAGCACCTCCTCCCCGGTCTCCCAAGCCTTCGACACGGCGAAAGGCTGGCTCTTGAGGATGCCGTGGTGGTAATGGTGCTCTTTGGCGTTCGTGATGGGAAAGCGGTAAGTCCGGCCGCCGAACGTATAACGCCCGTCCTCGATCCGGTTGGGCGGAAACAGGATCGGCAGTCCGAAGACATGCGGCCGTCCCTTGAACGTTTCGACCTCGTCGTCGGCCGGCGCCCGCAGAATCTCGGCGCCCAGCCGCGTATTGGTCAGCCGGATGAGGTTTGCGCCCATGCCCGGAATCAGCAGGGCCGTATAGTCGCCTTTCGAGAACTCGACGGCCTGCATCCCATGCCAGTCGGTACTGCGGAGCATTTTAGAGCAGTTTTTCGATCTTCTCCGCGAGTGCGGCCTTCGACGCGGCGCCGACCTGCTTGTCGACCAGCTCGCCGCCCTTGAGGAAGACGATGGTCGGGATGTTGCGCACGCCGTATTTCATCGTGATCTCATCGTTCTCCTCCACGTCGCATTTGCCGATCAGCACGCGGCCCTCGTATTCGGCGGCGAGTTCGTCCACAATGGGAGCGATCGTGCGGCACGGACCGCACCACTCGGCCCAGAAGTCGATGACGACGGGGAGCTCCGATGAAATTACTTCCTGAAAATTCTCTTTCGTGATTGCTAAAGCCATAATTATTAAGTTTTAAAATGTTATTATGCGATGGAATACTTTATCTCGTTATCGTCCAGATACGAAACCAGCGACTGCGTCAGGCTCACCTTGTGGCTCTTCGAGAAGAGACTGAGCGAAACATGCGCTTCGCGGTCGATCACGCTGATGCGGAAAAGGGTCTCGCCCTTTGCCTCCTTCACCTTCTCCGTCAATTCGCGTACCAGCGTCGGGGTTACGTCCTCGACGGGCAGCAGCACGTTCATCTCCTTGATCATCGTGTCGCGCATCTCCGAGAGCTGCACCATCGAGATGATCTTGAACTCCAGCTCCTTGTCGTTATAGGGTTTGGGCTGGACCCGTCCCCGGACGAAGAGGAAATAATCCGAGAAGAGGTACTTGCGGAAATTCTCGTAATCCTTGCTGAACAGCGCGAATTCATGCGTGCCGTTGTAATCCTCCAGCACGAATTTGCCCCACGGCTTGCCGGTCTTGGTGATGAGGTTCTGCACGCTGACGACCATACCCGCGACGGCTATCTCCTGCCCCTTGAGCGCTTCGAGGTTTTCCAGCTCCGTGAGCTGGGTCTTGCACATGTGGTTGATGATGATCTTGTAGTCGTCGAGCGGGTGCGCCGAGAGGTAGTGACCGATCATCTCGCGCTCCTTGGCGAGCGTTTCGAGCTGGCTCCAATCGGCGCATGCGGGCAGCACGGGGCGCTGGATGTCAACGTGTCCGCCGCCGCCGAAGAGACTCTGCTGGGCGTTGTTCTTCTCGGCCTGAAAACGCTGTCCGTAACGCATCAGCTGCTCGATGAAGGTCACGCCCGTATTGTCGCGCGCGTCCGCACCGAAGAACTTGCCGCGGTGGAAGCCCGATATCGAGTCGAAACCTCCGGCATAGGCCAGATTCTCGAAACACTTGCGGTTTACGGCCGAGAAGTTCACACGCTCCATCAGGTCGTATATGTCCTTGAAACGGCCGTTGGCGTTGCGCTCCGCGATGATGCTCTCCACGGCGGCTTCGCCGACGCCCTTCACGGCCTCCAGACCGAAGCGCACGTCGCCCGCCTTGTTGGACGAGAAGGTGCGCATCGACTCGTTGATGTCCGGACCGAGCACACGGATTCCCATGCGCTTGCACTCGTTCATATAGAGCGTGAGCTGCTTGATGTCCGCGAGGTTTCGGCTCAGCAGGGCCGCCATGAACTCCGAAGGGTAGTGGGCCTTCAGGTAGCCGGTCTGGTAAGCGACATAGGCATAGCAGGTCGAGTGCGACTTGTTGAAGGCATAGGAGGCGAACGCCTCCCAGTCGCCCCAGATCTTGTCGCAGATCTTCTCGTCGTGTCCGCGCTGCTTACAGCCCTCGATGAACTTGGGCTTCATCTTGTCCAGCACGTCGCGCTTCTTCTTACCCATGGCCTTGCGCAGCGTGTCGGCCTCGCCGCCCGTGAAGCCGGCGAGTTTCTGCGACAACAGCATGACCTGCTCCTGATAGACCGTGATGCCGTAGGTGTCGTTCAGGTACTCCTCCATGTCGGCGATCTCGTAGGTCACCGGCTCCTGCCCGTGCTTGCGGGCGATGAAGTTGGGAATGTACTCCATCGGGCCGGGCCGGTAGAGGGCGTTCATGGCGATCAGGTCCTCGAAGCGGTTGGGCTTCAGGTTGCGCAGGTGCTTTTTCATGCCGGGGGACTCGAACTGGAACAGGCCGGTCGTGTCGCCGCGGGCGAAAACCTCGTAGGTCGGCGCGTCGTCGAGCGAAATGCCGTCTATGTCCACATCGACGCCGTGCACCGCCTTGACGTTCTCCACAGCGTCCTTGATGATCGACAGCGTGCGCAGTCCCAGAAAGTCCATCTTGATCAGGCCGACGCTTTCGACCTCCTTGCCCTCGAACTCCACCACGTTCAGCTCGGCATCCTTGGCAATGGCCATCGGCGCGAACTTTTCGAGGTCGTCCTGACCGATAATCACGCCGCAGGCATGCACGCCCGTCTGGCGGATCGAGCCCTCCAGCTTCTCGGCGTATTTGAGCGTATTGCGGATCAGCTGGTTGGGCGACTCGCGCTCGGCGGCCAGCTCCGGAGACTCCTTGTAGACGAAATCGAACGGCGTCTCGCCGTGTTTCTTGTCGGGCGTGACCTTGTCGGGCACCAGCTTCGAAAGGCGGTCGCTCTCCGAGAGGGCCAGCTTCTGCACGCGGGCGACGTCCTTGATGGCCATCTTGGGGGCCATCGTGCCGAACGTCACGATCTGGGCCACGCGCTTCTGGCCGTACTTCTGCACGCAGTAGCGCAGCACGTCGGCGCGGCCGTCCTCGTCGAAGTCCACATCGACATCGGGGAGGGAGATGCGTTCGGGATTGAGGAAACGCTCGAACAGCAGGTCGTATTTCAGCGGGTCGATATTGGTGATCTTCAGACAGTAGGCGACCACCGAACCGGCGGCCGAGCCACGGCCGGGTCCCACCGACACGCCCATTTCGCGCGCGGCGCGGATATAGTCCCACACGATCAGGAAGTAGCCCGGAAATCCCATCCACTCGATCGTGCTCAGCTCGTATTTGATGCGCTCCTCGGTCTTTTCGTCCAGCACGTCGCCGTAACGCATGTGCGCGCCCTTGTAGGTCAGGTCCTTGAGGTAACAGTACTGTTTGGCGACCATCAGCCGGTCCGAAAGCTCTTTGTCGCCGGCCACCAGCTCCTCCAGCTCCGGAACGGTGGCGCAGGCGCCGATCTTCGCCAGCATCTCCTCGTCCTCGATCTTCTTGACGAACGACTCGCGCAGTTCGCCGAGGGCGATCGGGAAATCCTCCGGCGGCGGGAAGTTGGGCATCAGCGGAGCATGCGTCAGCTTGTAATCCTCGCACTTGTCGGCGATTTCGAGCGTCGTGGCCAACGCTTCGGGATGGTCCGGGAAGAGCGCCGCCATCTCTTCGGGCGACTTGAGATACTCTTGAAACGTATAGCGCATACGGTTCGGATCGTCCAGATCGCGGCCCGTATTGAGACAGATCAGATGGTCGTGCGCCACGGCATCCTCGGCGAGGATGAAGTGCACGTCGTTCGAACAGATATACTTGACGCCGTATTTGGCCGCCAGCTCCAGAATCACCTTATTGACGCGCAGCTGGTTTTCGTAGACGTCCGCGTCCTTCTGCGGATCGCCCGAAGGGTGCAGCTGCAGTTCGAGGTAATAGTCTTCGCCGAAGATGTTCTTGAACCACTGGACCACGCGCTCGGCCTCCTCGATGTCGTTGTGCATGATGGCCTGCGGCACTTCGCCGCCCAAGCACGCCGAGCAGCAGATCAGCCCCTCGTGGTACTGTTCGATCAGCTGCTTGTCGATACGCGGCTTGTAATAGAATCCCTCGGTAAACGAATAGGAGACCATCTTGCAGAGGTTGTGATAGCCTTCGAGGTTCTTGGCCAGCAGAATCAGGTGGTCGCCGGCCTTCTCGTCCTTGTCCTTCTCGAAGCGGTTTTTCACCACGTAGACCTCGCAGCCCAGAATCGGCTTGACCCCGGCGTCCGTGGCAGTGTCGTGGAAGTTCTTGACGCCGTACATGTTGCCGTGGTCGGTAATGGCGATGGCGTTCATGCCGAGGGCCTTGGCCCGCTTGATGAGCGGCTTGATGGCGGCGGCGCCGTCGAGGATCGAATACTGGGTATGTACGTGCAGATGGACGAAATCGGGCATGGTTCTAACTCCTGTTTTTATGGCTGAACAAAGATAGCGATATTTCCGCAGATTTCGTGGCAGGGCTATTGCATTTTATCAACAAAATGCTTAACTTTAAATATCCAACCAATACCGAGAAATTATGCAAGACGAAACCATGGTTGTATTAGCGGAATACAACACCATCACCGAAGCCGAGATCGCCAAATCGATGCTCGACAGCGCAGGTATCTGGTCGATGATCCGCAACGAATATATGTCGGCCATATACCCCATAGGCACCATGCCCGCACAGGTCGTCGTCCGCGAGGAGGACGCCGAGAAAGCCAAAGCAATGCTGCGGCACAGATAGAACGGCAAGAGCTTCCGGAGGTTCCGGAAGCTCTTGTTTTATCGCCGGGACGGTCGGCCCGCCAACGGGACGGCCTCACGCTTCCGCCGGCCGGATTCGTCTCCGCCCGGCGTTTCGGGAGCGTCATTCGACCATCCCCAGAAAATTGACCCCGTATTCATAGGCGGTCCGCTGGGGCACTCCGCGCACCTTGCGGGGCGTCCATTTGCCCTTGCTGCTCCTGATGACGCGGATCATCTCGCGCGACAGCTTCTCGTCGGGCGACTTGATTACCTCGCCGATGGTGATTTTCCCGTCGGGTTCGATGTAGAAGCGCACGCGCACGACGCCTTCGCCCTTCGCGCCGCGGCCGGTGAACCTTCCGTCATAACGCAGGCGCGGCGAAGCCCATTCGTGAAACGTCTTGTCGGGGTCGCCGCCCAGAAAGAGCAGCGGATCGGCGTCCTGCTTCTTGGCGATCTTCTTCACCGGCAGGCGCATCGTCAGCCGCCAGCTGTAGGTCGTCGGCTTCCCGTCCTTCATCGCCGGAGTCCACTTTTCGAGCCGCCCCAGCGCCTCGGTCATCGCCTCGCGCGTGCGGGGCGTCGCCGGCTCCACGCCGACCGAATCCTTTCCTTCGCACGTGTTGTCCAGAAACCGCCACTGCGTCACATTTCCCGTCTCATCGACCGTAAAGCCAACGACGGACCTGCGACGAAAACTCGGCGGCGGGAATCTGCGCCGCATCGACGATCTTCTCGGTCTCGCCGATAAGACGCGCCATAAAAACGCTTCGCATCCGACCCCTGAAAGCGGGGCGGCACGGTCTCCTGAGCCGCGGCGCCGCACCACACGGCCAGCGCCGACAAACAGATAGCCATTCGCTTCATACTGCTGTTGTTTTTCAAGGTCATTCGTTCCAAATCCGCCACGAGGCCTCGGCCTGTTCGCACAGCATCGTTTCGCCGTTGAGAATATGCGCCCCCCGCTGACGTCCGTAGTCGAGGAACTGCGTCAGGGGCGGGTTGTACACCAGATCCAACAGATAGTGTCCGGGCGTCACGAAACCGTAGGGAATCCGCGGCGCGGCATCGACGGCGGGGTAGGTCCCCACGGGCGAAGCGTTGACGATCAGACGGCTCCGCTCCACGACTTCGCACGGCAGATCGTCGTAAGTATAGTTGCCCTTCGCCGTGTCGCGCGACACCAGATCGAACGGGATTCCGCGCTCGGCCAACACATACTGCACGGCCTGCGAAGCGCCGCCCGTCCCCAGCACCAGCGCATGTTCGGGCTGTTCCCCGCCCAGCAGTTCGTCGAGCGAGGCACGCAGTCCGACCACATCCGTATTATGGCCCGTCAGCGAGCCGTCGGCCGCACGGCGCACGCAGTTCACGGCCCCGATCATCCGGGCGTCGTGGGAAAGGGCGTCGAGCAGCGGCATCACCTCGCGTTTGTAAGGTATCGTGACGTTGAATCCGCACAGGTCGGGCGTACGGGCCAGCAACCCCTCCAGCGCGCCGATGTCCGGCAGTTCATACAGCGCATAGGCGCAGTCCGCAATCCCTTCCCGTTCGAATTTGGCGGCGAAATAGGCAGCCGAAGCCGAGTGCCCCAGCGGGCGTCCGATCAGTCCGTAACGACGCATGGCCTACTCCTCCCGTTTTTTCACGACGATACGCGCCGCCAGCTCGATGCAGTAGATCGTGAGAAACCCCACGACGCAGAGCACGACGGCCTCGCCCAGCAGGGCGTCCTGCTGCGCAAGGGCTTCGAAACGCCCCGGCGCGACGTTGCGCTCAACGAGCGGCATGATCTTGCCGTGGCTGTCAGTATAGGTCTCGACGACCTCCTTCCACGGCCACACCTTGTTGAGCGAACCGACCATGAACCCCATGAGCACCGCGACCGACACGTCGTGCCAGTGCTTCAGCAGCCATGAGAGCAGGTGCGAAAAGCTGATGATGCCCGCCGCGGCGCCCACGACGAAAATCACGATGACGGGAACGTTCAGATCGCCCACGGCCTGCATGATGAACTGGTACTTGCCCAACAGCAGCAGGATGAAGGCGCCCGAAATACCGGGCAGAATCATCGCACAGATGGCGATCGCGCCCGAAAGCAGGATAAACCACCACGTATCGGGCGTCTCGGCGGGCGTGGCGACGGTGATCCACCACGCCGCGGCGGCGCCGATCAGACATGCCGCGACGGTCTGCACCCGCCAGCGTCCGATCTGCTTGGCCACCAGCAACGCCGAAGCGACGATCAGACCGAAGAAAAACGACCAGATGGCGATCGGATGGTTCGTGAGCAGGTAGGTCATCAGCCGGGCCAGCGAGAAAATCGCAATGGCGATGCCCAGCAGCACGGGCAGCAGGAATCGGCCGTTGATATGCCGCCAGAATTCTTTCAGCCGCAGCGTGCCGAGCAGCCGCAGGGCGGTGGCGTCAACGCTTTTGATCGACTCGATCAGTTCTTCGTAGATGCCCGAAATGAAGGCGATCGTGCCGCCCGAAACTCCGGGAACGACGTCGGCCATGCCCATGGCGCAGCCCTTGAGCGTAAGTAACAGATATTGGGAAAACTTCATAATCCTGATTTTAGCCACAAATATAATAAAATTGCGGGAATCGCACACACTCCGCCAACAGACGCTCCGCACGAAGAGAGCGTGCGACAGGTTTCCGGCATCGAAAACACCCCCGCCAGAGCCAAACTCCGACAGGGGTGGAATCGTTGAAACCGGACATGCCCGACAGCCTTATTCCGGCCGGGAAGGCTATACGCCGACCTTCTCGCGCTCCCGGCACTCGAAGAATTCGGGTTTGCTGCGCCGGATAAAAGCGACGACCTCGCTCAGTCCGTCCGAAAATTTCTCGAAATCCTCCTTATACAGGAAAATCTTGTGCCGGTCATACGAAAAACCGCCGTCGGGGTTGGTCACCTTGCGGCTCTCGGTTATCGTCAGGAAATAGTCGCCGCCGCGCGTGCCCCGCACATCGAAAAAGTAGGTGCGCCGGCCGGCTTTCACGGCCTTGGTCAGAATCTGGTCTCCATATTCCTCCGCGTCGCGGCGAGGCGTTGTCTGGGGTGTCATGGCGTGGTAGTTTTGGGATTGCACTAAGATTAATTCATATAACGAATATAAGCAATTTAATCCTAAAATCCAAAACTTTCCGCCTTAATTTTCAGGCATCAGCAGCGGGGCGCCCTCATGTTCCCAGCCGCCCAGAATCTCCACCGCACGCCGATAGGCGCCGTTCTGCGCCGGGTTCATCACCCGGTAGAAAGCCCCCGTATCGAACAGCCGCTGCGCCACGAGCGCCTTCAGCTGGACGCGCATCAGCGGCTCCGATGCCGCAAAACCCGCCTCGTCGAACTCCACGCCGCGCTCCGCCCCCAGCGCCGTCAGGCCCGTGAGCATCTCCTCCCCGACACCGAAAGCGGCGTCGAAAGCGGCGAAATCGGGGTAGGCGCGCTCCAGCCTGCCGCGCTCGCGGTCCATGTACGAGATGACGTATTCATTGACCACGCCGCGGCGGATCAGATTGGCGTAGTAGACCGAGAATCCCGCAGTATCGGCTTCGACCATGACGTCGGGACGGATGCCGCCGCCCCCGTAGACCGTGCGGCCCGTGCGCAGGGTCCGGTACTCCGGCGCCCCGGCGTCGAGCGAATCGCGCACCGCATCGTCGTAGCGGCGCAGGTGGTCGAGGTAGTATTCGCGGCGTTTGCCCTTCTCGTAGGGACGCTGGATCACACGCCCCGAAGGGGTGTGGTAGCGGGCCACGGTGATACGCACGGCCGAGCCGTCGCCGAGTCCGATCTGACGCTGCACCAGCCCCTTGCCGAAGCTCGGACGGCCCACGACCACGCCGCGGTCCCAATCCTGCACGGCTCCGGCGACGATCTCGCTGGCCGAGGCCGAGCTCTCGTCGATCAGCACCGCCAGAGGTCCGTCGGGCACCTCGCCGTCGTGCGGATTGCACAGCGACATCGGCGGCACGGCGCGTCCTTCGGTCGAGACGACCAGCGCGCCCCGCGGCAGGAAGAACCCGGCCATTTCGACCGCCTGCTCCAGCAATCCGCCGCCGTTGCCCCGCAGGTCGAGGATCAGGCTTTGGGGCCGGCCCAGCTTGTCGAACGCCTCGCGGAACTCCGACATCGTCGTGCGTCCGAAACGATTGACCTTGATATAGCCCACGCCGTCGGCGGCCATATAGGCCGCATCGACCGTGTTGAGCGGAATCTTGTCGCGGACGATCACGAAATGCAGCGGCGCCGGCTCCCCGTGGCGCACGACGTCGATTTCGACCCGCGTGCCGGTCTTGCCGCGCAGGTGCTTCGGCACGTCGGTCTGCTTGAAGCCCACGGCGTCGAGCGTGTCAATGCGCACGATGCGGTCGTTGGGCATGACGCCCACGCGCTCGGCAGGCCCGCCGACGATCGTATTGACCACGATCACCGTATCCCGCAGCACATTGAACTCGATGCCGATGCCGCTGAACTCACCGTCGAAACTCTCCTGCACGCCCTTCATATCCTCCGCGCCGATATAGGCCGAGTGGGGGTCCAGCTCTTCGAGCATCCCCTCAATGGCGCTTTCGACCAGCGGCCCCATCTCCACCTCGTCGACATACAGCCCGTCGAGGTAGCGGTAAACCTGCATCAGTTTCCGCAACTGCTGTGCGGCCCCGGTCTCCTGCGCCGCGAGGGGCAGGGCGAAAAGGGCGGTGAAGAAAAGTAAGACGATACGCATAGCGATAGAATTTTAAGATTCGACAATTTAAAAAACCGGCCGTACTGCTCCGGACAAGCCGGTGCCGCAGCACGACCGGGATATCGGTTTTCGGGGTGCGCCTAACGCCGGGACTCCAAATCCGCTGCCAGAGCGGCGAAAGGCACCTGACGCTGCTCGCCCGAACGCATGTCCTTGACCGTCGCGGCCTGCGCCTCCAGCTCCTGCGAGCCGATGATGACCACGTAGGGGATGCTCCGGCGGTTGGCGTACTCCATCTGTTTCTTCATCTTGCCGCACTCAGGGTAGATTTCGGCGGCGACGCCCGCATCGCGCAGCGAGCGGAGCAGCTCCAGCGACGCGGCCTCCTCCTCGGCGCCGAGGTTGGTGAAGAACACCCGCGTCGTGAAGCTGACCTCTTCGGGGAAAAGGTTCAGCCCCGTCATCACGTCGTATATGCGGTCCGCGCCGAACGAGATGCCCACACCCGACATGTTGGGCATGCCGAAAATGCCGGTCAGGTCGTCGTAACGGCCGCCGCCGCAGATCGAACCGATGGCGAAATCGAGCGCCTTGACTTCGAAGATCGCCCCGGTGTAGTAATTCAGTCCGCGCGCCAGCGAAAGATCCAGCTCCACCGTCAGGCCGATGCCCGACCGCTGCACGTAGCCGAACACGGTCTCCATCTCCTCGATGCCTTTCAGGCCCGTCTCCGAGACCGCCAGCACCTCGCGCAGTTTCGTGAGCTTCTGCGAATTGTCGCCGCTCAGCTCAAGTATCGGTTGCAGTTTGTCGACCGCCTCCTGCCCAAGTCCGCGCTCCAGCAGTTCGGCCTTCACGTTGTCCAGCCCGATCTTCTCCAGCTTGTCGATGGCGACGGTAATGTCCATCATCTTGTCGGCGTGGCCGATCGCCTCGGCGATGCCGAAAAGAATCTTGCGGTTGTTCATCTTGAGCGCCACGCGGATGCCCAGCGCACGGAACACCCGCTCGACGATTTCGATCAGCTCGACCTCGCACAGCAGCGACCGGGTGCCGATAACGTCCACGTCGCACTGGTAGAATTCGCGGTAACGGCCCTTCTGCGGCCGGTCGGCGCGCCATACGGGCTGCACCTGATAACGCTTGAACGGGAACGTCAGCTCGCCCTGATGCTGCACGACGTAACGCGCGAAAGGCACCGTAAGGTCGTAGCGCAGGCCCTTTTCGCAGATTCTGGACGCCTGACGCACCTCGTCGTCCGACAGCCCCGCGGCGTAATCGCCCGAATTGAGGATCTTGAACAGCAGTTTGTCGCCCTCCTCGCCGTATTTGCCCAGCAGCGTCGAAAGGTTCTCCATCGAGGGCGTTTCGAGCGGCGCGAAGCCGTAGGTGCGGAACACCCCCTTGACGGTGTCGAAAATATACTGGCGGCGCATCATCTCCGCAGGGGAGAAGTCGCGCGTGCCCTTGGGTATGGACGGTTTTTGTATTCCCATTTTATTTCGTGTTTATCAATCTTTGTGCGGACTACTCTTCGATCAGTTTGCGGTATTTCACGCGGTGGGGCGTCGTGTCGCCTCCCTGCGCCTTCTTCCACTCCTCGTACTCGCTGTACGATCCCTCGTAGAAGACCACCTTCGAGTCGCCCTCGAAGGAGAGGATGTGCGTAGCGATACGGTCGAGGAACCAGCGGTCGTGGGAGATCACCACGGCGCAGCCCGCGAAGTTTTCGAGACCCTCCTCCAGCGCACGGAGCGTATTGACGTCGATGTCGTTGGTCGGCTCGTCCAGCAGCAGCACGTTGCCCTCCTCCTTGAGCGCCAGCGCCAGATGGAGACGGTTGCGCTCGCCGCCCGACAGCATGCCGCACTTCTTCTCCTGATCGGCGCCGGAGAAATTGAACCGCGCCACGTACGCGCGGGCGTTCACCTGCCGGTTGCCCAGCATAATCAGGTCCGTGCCGCCCGAAATCACTTCGTAAACGGTTTTCTCTGGGTCGATCGACTTGTGCTGCTGGTCCACATAGGCCAGCTTCACGGTCGGCCCCACGCGGAACGATCCGCCCGTCGGCGTCTCCAGCCCCATGATCATCCGGAAGAGGGTGGTCTTGCCCGTACCGTTGGGTCCGATCACGCCCACGATGCCGGCGGGCGGCAGCGAGAACTCCAGATGCTCGTACAGCACCCGGTCGCCGAACGCCTTCGACACGTCGTGCGCCTCGATCACCACGTCGCCCAGACGCGGACCGTTGGGAATGAATATTTCGAGTTTCTCCTCTTTCTGCTTGGCGTCCTCGTTCATCATCTTGTCGTAGGCCGACAGACGGGCTTTCGACTTGGCGTGACGCCCCGACGGCGACATGCGCACCCACTCCAGCTCGCGTTCGAGGGTCTTGCGGCGCTTCGACTCCTGCTTCTCCTCCATGGCCATGCGCGTGGTCTTCTGGTCGAGCCAGCCTGAGTAGTTGCCCTTCCACGGAATCCCCTCGCCGCGGTCCAGTTCGAGAATCCAGCCCGCCACGTTGTCGAGGAAGTAACGGTCGTGGGTCACGGCGATGACCGTACCCTTGTACTGCTGCAGGTGCTGCTCCAGCCAGTCGATCGACTCGGCGTCGAGGTGGTTGGTCGGCTCGTCCAGCAGCAGCACGTCGGGCTGCTGCAACAGCAGGCGGCACAAAGCCACGCGGCGGCGTTCGCCGCCCGACAGCACCTTCACCGACTGGTCGGGATCGGGACACCGCAGGGCGTCCATCGCGCGCTCCAGCACGCTGTCCAGCTCCCAGCCGTTCACCTGATCGATCTGCTCGTACAGCTCGCCCTGACGCTCGATGAGCTTGGCCATCGTGTCGTCGTCCATCGGCTCGCAGAGCTTCATGTTGATCTCCTCGTACTCCTTGAGCAGGGCCACCGTCGCGGCGCAGCCCTCTTCGACCACCTCCCTGACGGTCTTCGAGTCGTCGAGCTTAGGCTCCTGTTCCAGATAGCCCACCGTGTAACCCGGCGAAAAGACCACTTCGCCCTGAAAGTTCTTGTCGATGCCCGCGATGATCTTCATCAGCGTCGATTTACCCGAACCGTTCAGACCGATGATGCCGATCTTGGCTCCGTAAAAGAAGGAGAGGTAGATGTTGTTAAGGACCTTTTTCTGATTGGTGAACGTCTTTGAAACGCCTACCATCGAAAAGATGATTTTTTCGTCTGCCATATTATATGCGTTATTGTTCGTTGTTCCGATTTTCCTATCCGGCAAAGATAATAAAGATTCCGCAATCTTCCGACACGAAACGACAAATTAGGGTCGGGAACCGCACACCTTCCCGACCGAGAGCGAGCCGGCTTCCCGGCAGGGACTCCCTGCGCCGCAAAAAAAAGCGGCCCTGCACCGTTCCGATACAGGGCCGCCAACTTGCGAACTCCGTCAATAGTTCTCTTTCTTCGGCTCGAAATAGGCCTGCGGATGCTTGCAGGCGGGGCAGAGCTTGGGAGCCTCTTCGGCTTCGATGACGAAACCGCAGTTGCGGCACTGCCACCAGATCTTGCCGTCGCGCTTGAAGAAGTTGCCGTCCGTCAGGCGGCTCAGCAGCTTGAGGTAGCGGCGCTCGTGCTCGGCCTCGACGGTCGAGATCATCTTGAAGGCCGTGGCGATTTCGATGAAGCCCTCTTCCTCGGCCACCTTGGCGAACTCACGGTAGAGAACATCCCACTCCTCCTTTTCGCCGTGAGCGGCAGCCAGCAGGTTCTCGGCAGTGGTTCCGATCGGACCGGTGGGGTAGCTGGCCGTGATCTCCACGTCGCCGCCCTCAAGGAACTTGAAGAAACGCTCGGCGTGCTCCTTCTCCTGTTCGGCCGTCTCGGCGAACACGCCTGCGATCTGCTCGTAACCCTCCTTTTTCGCCTTGCTGGCGAAGAATACGTAACGGCTGCGCGCCTGACTTTCGCCGGCAAACGCCTTCAGCAGATTCTGCTCGGTCCTTGTACCTTTAATGCTCTTTTCCATAATCTTATATTGTTTAGTGTGTGTCGTTTATTTCCGTACAGCAAAGATAGGAAAATCCCCGACAATTCGCCAAATTATCTTCATCGTTTGTTTTTATACGGCTATTCGGATTACTTATAGACCCGATCGAGCATCTCCGCCACGTCCTTCCGGAACAGGGAATAGGCCGCCGGCAGAGCCATCGTGTCGCCGACCTCAGGCGGAACGATCCGGTAGCCGGGCATCGCCACCCACACCGGCACCGGGTCGAGCGTATAGGTCATACGGCCGTCGGGATGCCGCACGGCTTCGATTTCGGCCATCAGCCCTCCGTCGCAGTAGCGGCGGCGCTGATTGGAGACGAAGTTGCCCAGCGAATAGAGCACCACGTGCGACGAATCGATCTCGAAGGGCTGCACCACGTGCGGATGGCTTCCGACGATCAGGTCCGCGCCGTTGCGGCGCAGAAAGCGCGCCAGCCGCCGCTGTTCGGCATTCGCCTGCCGTTCGTATTCGTTCCCCCAGTGGATGCAGACCGCGATGCAGTCCGGCGATCCCTCGCGCGCCGCGGCCAGATCGGCCGCCATGCGCACCGTGTCGATCAGGTTCACCCGCACGCCCTCCGGCACGGGGATTCCGTTGGTGCCGTAGGTGTAGTTGATCAGTGCGAAGCGCACGCCGCAGTGTTCGAGCCAAAGCGGATTGTTGGCCGCACGGTCGAGGCTGTCCGTAAATACGCCCGTATGCCGGATGCCGCACCGCCGAAGTTCCGCGACGGTCGTATGCACCCCGGCGCCGCCGCCGTCGCAGCAGTGGTTGTTGGCCAGCACGGCCACATCGACCCCGGCGTCGCGCAGTGCGTCGGCCAGCGCCGCCGGAGAGCGGAAACAGGGATAGCCCGTATAGCGGTCGGTGCGGGTGAGCGTCGTTTCGAGGTTCACGATCACCAGATCGGCCGCACGGAAGCGGCGGTGCAGATGAGCGAACACCTCCCGGTAGTCGAACCCCGTTTCGCGGCGGGCCGCCGTGACCTGCGGCAGATGCTGCATCACGTCGCCCCCGAACAGCAGCCGCACGCGCACCGGCTTGGGCGGCGGAAGGGCAGACTCCCGCTCCGACTGCTTCGCCGGAACGCAGCACGCCGCCGCCAGCAGCAGCCACGGAAGAATATGTCGAGCGGATATTTTCATGGTATGCGCCCCAAAGTTAGCTTTCCGTAGGATAAAATCCAAAAACCGCACTATATTTGCCGTCCCGAACCGCCGAGCACGGTTTTTGCCGTCGTTCGGGATGCCGCGCGGCGCAGGCCGCGGCAAAAACGCGCAGCGGTGCGGCAGGCCGCTTTGCAACGCCGCCGTGCGCCGCAGGCTCCGGCCCGCATCTGCCGGCGGTGGAAGGGAACGCACCGCGCTTAGACACGGCGCAGGCCATGACAGACGCCAACGCGAAAAAACGTCGAACATATGCGTAACATAAGTAATATAAAGGGAGTGCTCTACGCCGTTGTCTCTTCGGCCACGTTCGGGCTGATCCCGCTCTTCTCGATCCCGCTGCTTCATGCGGGCATGGCCTCGCCGACGATTCTCTTCTACCGCATGCTGCTCTCGGCGGCCATCATGGCGGCGGTGGCGTTGCTGCTGAAACGCAACTTCCGCATCTCGCGGCGCGACTTCGGCGTGCTGGCCGGCCTGAGCCTGATGTACGCCGCCACGTCGCTGGGACTGCTGCGCTCGTACGATTACATACCGAGCGGCGTGGCCACCACCGTCAATTTTCTCTATCCGCTGGTGGTGACCATCGTCATGACGCTCTTTTTCCGCGAACGCAGTTCGGTGTGGATCGTCATCGCAGTCTTCATTTCGCTCGTCGGCGTGGCGCTGCTGGCGTGGGGCGACGCGGGAAACAACGATCCGGGACGCGGCCTGATCTATGCCGGGACGACCGTATTCACCTATGCGGTGTATATCATCGGGGTGATGAAGAGCCGCGCCGGACGACTCGACCCGCTGATCGTGGCGTTCTACGTGCTGACCTTCTCCGCCGCGGTGTTTCTGGTCTACGCCCTCTCGACGTCCGGCATCGCGGTAGTCCACACATGGCACATCTGGCGCAACCTGTTGTTGCTGGCCCTGCTCCCGACGGTGCTCTCCAACCTGACGCTGGTGCTGGCGATCAAGCATATCGGCTCGACGATGACTTCGATCCTCGGCTCGATGGAACCCCTGACGGCCGTACTGGTCGGCGTCGTCCACTTCGGCGAAGGCTTCGACCTCGACTCCGCGGCCGGACTGATTCTGGTCGTCACGGCGGTCATCATCGTCATTCTCCAGACCAATCACACGCCCCAGACGCCGCCGGCAAACATTCCGCCCACGCAGCCGCAGGAGTAAGACGCTGTCCGCCTTACACAGCCGAAAATCGCGGCCGCAGCCCGCGCCATTCCGCGCCGGACGGCGACTCACTGCCCGCAGGCGATCCGCCGCGTCGCGCCGACTGCCGTTCAGGACCGGCCCGGCGGCAGGCAGGCGCAACGGCCGGATTATTTCTTCTTCCGGTTCGGATTGGCCGGGAACCATCCCTTCGCCACACGTCCGCGCTGCTCGAACAGCTCGCCGATCGACCAGAGCGACGACGCGCCCCAGACGGCCAGCAGGGTGGACCAGAGGATATGCCGCACGGCGACCGACGCCGCGATCGCCGCGACGCCCATCAGCAGGAAAAACCACCAGCAGCGCACGCCGAAGTAATATTCGCCCTTGATTACGAAGGGGTGGAACAGACCGATGATCAGAAACGTAGCGACGCCGATCACCAGCCCCGTAAGGTTGTATTCCGTCAGAAATTCCATCATGATTCAGCAACAGTTTGAAAGCAAATATACGAAAAAAAAGAGCGGCCCGCACCGGACCGCCCGAATAAATGACGCCGACAAGGCCGTCAGAAGCTGTACTGCACCATCACGTTCACGCGGTTGGCGTGGTTCTTCATGCTGTTCATGTCCTTGCGCGAACCGTAGAGGTACTCGCCGGCCACCTTGCAGCGCGGCGTGAGCGAATAGAAGATGTTGCCGAAGATATACTGCCCCTGCTTGTACTGGTCGTCGGTGTAATAGCCGTGGCTGCGCTGCACGCGGACGGTCGAATAGCCGCCCGAAACGAACAGGCGCGGCGTGATGTTGATCTGCCCGGCGGCCTGCCAGCCCCACATCGGCATCATGCGCACGAGCGACGGATCTTCGGGATTGGGCGTGAAGTCGAGTCCCGAACCCGTCAGGTCCTGAATATAGGGGGTGATGCCCTCGCCGTAAACGCCGTTCATGAAGAGCCGGAACCAGTCGCAGCACTTGATCGTACCGCTGAACTGCACGCCCCAGCCGAGCAGCGAAGTGGTCGAATTCTTCGAAACCTTGTGCATGTAGGGGTTGCGGATGACGCCCGACGCGCGGATATGGCTGCTGCGGTCGTCGCCCCACGCATACTGCAGATACATCGGGAAGTCGGGCACGCGCTGGTGCATCGGCTTGAAGTTTTCGCCGTAGGTCGCACTCACATTGGGCATTTCGGCCGCAACGCCGAAGGTCATGTGCCGGCGGGCGAACGAAACCTCATAGCGGATCATCGTGGCGAAATTGAAGTTGTAGGCGTTCGGTCCCTGAAAGTCGATGGTCGTGGGCGCGGCCTGCAGGTCGCAGAACGTCGTCACGTCGCGTCCGAGGGTCAGCCCCTTGAACGACACGTAAGCCGAGCGCAGACGGGGCGTATAGCTGCCCTCCGCGCCGCCGCGGAAGTCGGCGTCCATGTAAATCACCACGCGGCCCAGTGCCCGTGTGTTGGTGATCGCCTTCATGAAGAGACGCGAAGTCGAGGCGTCCATCATCAGCTTCTGTTTCGAATTGTAATTGCCCGGAACGGGAATGTCGTAGGGCACGAAGTCGATGTTGTCCACGATGCCGTCGAAGTCGTATCCGGCGCGCAGGCTCACGAAGCCGCCCAGCGAGAACGAGAACCGGTTGTTCTTCGACGCGAATACGAACTGGGGCTTCTCGGACTGCTGGAAGCCGGGGCGGTGCGTCTCGATATAGTCCTGCGTGGCGTTGTCCATCGCCAGCCGGTTGAGCGCCGCGGCCTGACGGCTGCCGCAGCCGCCGCAGTTGTAAACCGTGTCCACTTCGTGCACGGAGATAAGGTAGACCGTGGGCGAATACTCTCCGTTGCGACCGTCACGCATGTGTCGCTGGGCCGAAGCGGAAGACGCAAGCAGCAGAGCCACAATCAAAAGTCGAAATGTTTTCATAAGCTGAATTGATTTGGTTTTAAATTTGTCCGATATGTTTTGTTTTTGGAGCACAAGCAGTTGATGTTCAAACCCCCAATCAGCAAGTTATATGCCAAAGGATCCCGCACGCCATTCGATCTGCCGGAACGCGCGGCGCTTCCGTCCTGCGGCAAAAGGCGCTCCGCCGGCTCCGGACGGGCTTGGTTTGCACGCGGTTTTCATTATCTTTGCCGAAGATAAACTCCCGCACGGACAGGCAGCGTCCCCGGCAGCGGCAAAACGATTTGCCCCAGCCCCCGACTTGCACTATCTTTGCCGTGGATAAACCGCCGCACGGACAGACGCCCGGCAAACCGGTTCCGCACCCGGCCCGCATCGTCTTCGTGCGTTAATTAAAATAAGGTATGTTTCTCTGGTTTATTTCGATTCTGACGCTCGCGGCCGCAGCCGCAGACATCATACACTACCGCCGGCTGCGGCGGCGCGGAACCTCCGCACGCAACCTGCGCCTGTTCGTCGCGCTGGCCGCCGCCACCGACGCCCTGCCGCCGGTCATCGCCCTGACCGACGCCCTGAGCCGCGACAACACCACGGGATTCATGCTCTTCGCCATGTGGGCGTTCTGGGTATGGATGATCACCGTCCTGCCGCGCATCGCCTGCTATTTCTTCCGGCTCGTCGGCCTGCCGCGCGCCGGCATCGCCGCCGGAATCTGCGTGGCCGCGCTCCTGATCTGGGGCACCACTCGGGGCAGGACGCAAATCCGCGTCAGCCGCACCGAAGTCTGCTCCGAACGGATTCCCGCGGGATTCGACGGTTTCCGCATCGTCCAGTTCTCGGACGTCCACCTCGGCACGCTCGTCTGCCCCGAAGCGGAGCTGAGCCGCATCGCGGACAGCATCAACAGCCTGCATCCCGACCTCGTCGTCTTCTGCGGCGATCTGGTCAATATCCGCGGTTCGGAGCTGGACGCCCGCGCCATGCGCCTGCTGGGCGGCCTGCGCGCACCGTACGGAGTCGTGTCGGTCACGGGCAACCACGACGCCGGAGTGTACATCAAGGACAGCATCGCGCATCCCGCCCAAGCGAGTCTGGCCGAGGTCGTCGCACGCCAGCGGGAAATTGGGTGGCGCGTGCTGGAGGACACGACCGTCTACCTGCGGCGCGGCGGCGACAGCATCTCGCTGACGGGCCTTTCGTTCGACCCCGCACTGCGGCACCTGCGCCACGCTCCCGACCTGCCGCCCGCGAACCTGAACGCCGCCTACCGCGGCGTCCCCGACTCGCTCTACAACATCACCGCCGTGCACATTCCCCAGCTCTGGGACCAAATCGCCGGAGAGGGATACGGAGACCTGACCCTTTCGGGCCACGTACACAGTATGCAGCTGAAAATACGCCTTTTCGGACACGCCTTCTCTCCGGCGCAGCTGATCTACACGCGGTGGAGCGGTCGCTACGACGAAAAAGGCCGCACACTCTATATCAACGACGGCACGGGGTACGTCGCATTCCCGATGCGTCTGGGCGCATGGCCCGAAATCACACTCATAACGCTGAAAAGATGCGGGTAACACTTTCCGCCGCGGTTACGGCCGACGGCTTTCTGGACGACAACAGCCCCCGGAGGCTGATTATTTCGACGCCCGAAGACTGGGCGGAGGTCTACCGTCTGCGCGCCGCGCACGACGCCATTCTGGTCGGCGCCGAAACACTGCGGCGCGACGACCCGTCGCTACTCGTGCGCGACGAAGAGGTTCGCGCCCGCCGCAGGGAGCGGGGATTGCCGCCTGACATCGCCAAAGTGACGCTAACCGGCACGGGCGAACTTTCGCCCGGACTGCGTTTCTTCACCGAAGGCGAGGCCGAACGCTATGTGTTTTCCCCGCACGAAATAGATAGTTTACAGCGCATTGCGACGGTTATATCAACCGGAGAACCAATTACGGCGAAGCTGATCGTCACCCAGCTGGAGAAGCGGGGCGTCGAACGGCTGATGGTCGAGGGCGGGGCGGCGGTCCTCCGCATGTTCCTCGGCGAAGGCATGGCCGACACCCTGCGGCTGGCCGTCAACCCGCAACTGCGGCTCGGCTCGGCGGGCGGCGCGGAATTCCGCTTCACACCGCCGCAGGGCACTCCGCAGACCCGTGAAAACTTAGGCGGCATGGAGGTCACGACCTACACGCTGCATCCCGACACCTCCGCCGCAGACCTGCGTTTCCTGAAGCAGGCCGTGGACGAAGGCCGCAAATGCACCCCCAGCGCCACGTCCTACTGCGTCGGTGCGGTCGTGGTCACGGCCGACGGCCGGATCTTTGCAGGGCACACGCACGAAACCTCGCCGACGCATCACGCCGAGCAGGAAGCCATCGCCAAGGCGCTGGCGGCCGGAGCAGTGCTCCGCGGAGCCGCCATGTACTCCTCGATGGAACCCTGCTCGCAGCGGGCCAGCGAACCGGAGAGCTGCACGCAGCTCCTGCTGAAATACGGATTCGCCCGCGCCGTCTTCGCGCTCTACGAACCCGGCTGCTTCGTCTGCTGCCGCGGTGCGCTCACCCTGCGCGAAGCGGGCGTCGACATACGGGTCTATCCCGGACTGGCCGGGGGAGTGTGGGAAGCCAACGCCCACCTGAAGCGCTGAAACCGGCGCAATTTATGTCCATAAGGGCCTAAAATTGGCCTCTTTTACCGGAAAATCGCGCAACATATCGGGATAACTTATATATTTGTGTTTTAAACGTATTGATGAATATGAAAATAGCAGTCGGAATAGCTTTTGCGGCGGCATTCGCAACCGTCGTCCCGCTGTCGGCGCAGGAGGTCAAGCAGACGCTTTCGCTCGACGAGGCGATCGCCGTCACCCTCACGGAAAATCCCGCGATGAAGGCAGCCGAGTTCGAGGAGAAGGCCGCGATGCAGGAGCGTCGCGCGGCCATCGGCCTGCGCATGCCCCAAATCAACGTCACGGGCGCCTATGCCTATCTGGGCAAGGACATCGGATTCGACTTCAACGAGATGAAGGGTCCCGCCAAGAACCTCGCGGGACAGCTGCTGGGAAGCGGGCTGATACCGCCCGAAGCGATCCCTTCGATCAACGGCCTGCTCAACCCGCTGCTGAACGCCGACTGGTTCCTCACGCTGCAGGACCGGAGTCTGGGGTTCGTGGGTGGCGGGGTGACCATGCCGATCTGGCTGGGCGGTAAGATCAACGCCGCCAACCGCGCCGCACGCATCAACGAACGCACCGCCGCAGAGCAGGGCAACCAGACGCGCAATGCCCTGATCTCCGAGCTGGTGGAGCGTTACTTCGGCCTTGCGCTCGCCATGCAGGTCGTCGAGGTGCGCCGGCAGGTCGTGGACGGCGTGCGCCGCCACCTCGAAGACGCCATAGCCCTCGAAAAGAACGGCATGATCGCCCAGAGCGAACGGCTCTACGTCGAATTCAAGATGGCCGAGGCCGAGCGCGAGCTGGCCAACGCCAAGCTGCAGGCCGAAACCATCGCCAGCGCACTCTCCAACACGCTGGGACGCGAAAACGCATGGCAGCCCGTGACGTCGATGTTCATGATCGACAAGGTCGAGGAGCTGGCTTACTATCAGGATCTGGCGCAGGACCGCAACCCGCTGCTCAATCAGGTTTCGCTCAAACGCCAGCTGGCCGAGGAGGGAGTCCGCGTCCAGCGCGCCGACTTCCTGCCGCAGGTGGCGGCCATCGGCGGCGGCTCGTTCTACAACTATCAGGTTTCGGGCATCGTGCCCCGCTGGGCCGTGGGCGTGGGGGTCAATATCAAGATCTTCGACGGCCTGAACCGCGAATACAAATATTCGGCGGCCAAACAGACCGCCCGCCGCGTCGGCGCCCTGCAGAACAAGGCCGGCAAGGATATTTCGGTGCTGGTCGAGAAGCTCTACAACCAGATGATGAACTACCGCAACCAGATGACCTCGATCGACGCGTCGCTGAACTTCGCCGAGGAGTACCTCCGCATGAAAAACGCCGCCTTCCTCGAAGGCATGAGCTCGTCGTCGGACCTGATCGACGCCGAGCTGAACCTCGCGGGAGTGCGCACCGAACGTCTGCAGGCGGCCTACAATTTCGACCTGCTGCTGGCGCAGCTGCTCGAAACCGCAGGCATCAGCGACGAATTCCCGGCCTATGCGCGCCGCAGCGACGCACGGCCCGTTCTGTTCGATAAAAAATAAAAACCGAAAAATATGAAACGCAGCAACATCATTGGAATCATCGCGGCCGCCGTGGTCATCATCGTGTCGGTCGTACTGATCAGCTGGTACCTCCGCAGATCGACCCCGACGCTGATTCAGGGCACGGTGGAGTGCACGACCTACAAGGCCTCGTCGAAAGTGCCGGGCCGTATTGACGACATGAAAGTCGAGCAGGGCGACCGCGTGGAAAAGGGGCAGCTGCTCTACACGCTCTCGACGCCCGAACTGGAAGCCAAGCTCCGGCAGGCCGAAGCGGTCAAGAGCGCGGCCGCGGCGTTGGATCAGGCCGCCATAGCCGGCGCCCGCATCCAGCAGATCGAAGCGGCCATGAACATGTGGGAGAAGGCGCAGGCCGGGCTGGAACTGGCGCGCAAGACCTACGAGCGCGTGAAAAACCTCTACGAGCAGGGCGTAGTCCCCGAACAGAAGATGGACGAAGCGTCGGCCAACTACAAAGCCATGGAAGCCACGGCGCTGGCCGCCAAAGCGCAGTACAATCTGGCCATGGACGGCGCCCGCAAGGAGGACAAGGAGGCCGCCGCGGCCCGTGTCCGTCAGGCCGAAGGAGCCGTCAGCGAAGTCGAATCCTACATCAGCGACGCCATGGTCTATTCGCCCGTCACGGGCGAGGTCTCGACCATCATCGCCGAGCAGGGCGAGCTGGTAGGCAGCGGCTATCCCGTGGTGGCGATCCTCGACATGAGCGACATGTGGGTGACTTTCAATATCAAGGAGACCCTGCTCCCCGCGATTCGGGTCGGCACCCGCATGAGCGGCTACGTGCCGGCGCTGGGGTATGACGTGGAGTTCGAGGTGACCTATATCGCCGTGCAGGCCGACTTCGCAACGTGGTCGGCGACCCGCACGCAGGGCGGCTTCGACATCCGCACCTTCGCCGTCAAAGCCAAGCCCACGACGCATATCGAAAACATGCGTCCGGGAATGAGCGTACTCGTGGACTGGGACCTGATCGGGAAGTAGGAGAGTGCGATGCTGAATTTCCTGCGTAATACCTATGCCGTTCTGCGGCGGGAACTGACGCGCCTCGCGCACCAGCCGATGTATTTCGTGCTGATGCTCGTGCTGCCCGTCGTGTCGTTCGCGTTCTTCGCCCTGCTGTTCAACAAGGGCGTGGCGCGCGACATTCCGATCGCGGTACTGGATCAGGACCACACCTCGCTCTCGCGCAAGGTCACGCAGATGATCGACGACACGGCGACGGCAATGGTGTCGTACGGCATTCAGGACATGGACGAAGGCGAAAGGCTGATGCGCGAAGGCAAGATCATGGCGATCGTGCAGATTCCGGCATTCTTCGAGAAAAATATCCTGAGCAACAGCCAGACGCATATCGAGACCTACATATCGGGAACGAACATCACGGTGAACGGCCTGCTGTCGAAAGACATCCAGACCGCCGTGACGACCTTTTCGGGCGGCGTCCAGATCCAGCTGCTCACCAAACAGGGACTCACCGAGCTGCAGGCCATGGCGCAGCTGATGCCCGTGCGGTTCAACAAGCACGTATTGTTCAATCCCTATATCAATTACGGCTATTACCTCTCGCCGAGCTTTATGCCGATGATGCTCCTGATCTTCATCGTCATGGTGACGGTCTTCACCATCGGCACGGAGCTTAAGAAGGGTACGGCGCGCGAATGGATCGAGACGGGCAACGGCTCGGTATCGGCCGCACTGCTGGGGAAGGTCCTGCCAGTGACGGTGGTGATGTTCCTCATGTCGCTGGTCATGTTCCTGATCATCTTCAAGGTCGTCGGCGTGCCCCTGAACGGCAGTCTGACGGTCATCCTGCTGAGCACGCTGCTCTTCGTGATGAGCTATCAGGCCATCGCGGTCTTCATCGTCTCGCTGCTGTCGAACCTGCGCCTTTCGCTCTCGATCGGCGGCGGCTATTCGGTGCTGGCCTTCACCTTTTCGGGACTCACGTTCCCGATCATGGCCATGTGGCCCGCCATGCAGTACCTGAGCAGGCTCTTCCCGTTCACCTACTACACCGACATCTTCGTCGATCAGATGCTGCGGGGCGCCCCGGTCGTCTGCTCGCTGCCCGACATGTGCTACATGTCGCTGTTCATTGTCTTACCGCTTCTGTGCCTGCCGCGCCTGCGGACCATCTGCACGGAGGAAAAATACTGGGGGAGGTTATAGCATGAGCCGTTTCACACATCAGATGACCTCTTATTGGCAGCAGATGCTGTCGGTCATGCGCAACGAGTTCCGCACGATCTTCACAGATGCGGGCGTGGTCCTGATCCTCGTTCTCGCGCTGATCATCTACGCCACCGTCTACTCGATGGCTTACGGGGCGCAGGTGCTCCGCAACGTGCCGATCGGCGTGGTGGACGAATGCCGCACGCCGACCAGCCGCAGCCTGATCGAGACCTTCAACGCCGGGCCGAACACCTATGTGGCCTACAATCCGACGAGCATGGAGGAGGCCAAGGATCTCTTCTTCAAACGCAAGATCTACGGCGTGGTCTACATTCCGTCGGATTACGAGGAGAAACTGCTCGGCGGCCTGCAGGCCAACGTCGCGATCTACGCCGACGCCAGCTACTTCCTCATGTACCGGCAGGTGTTTCAGGAGGTCGTGACTTCGATCGGCGCCACGGGCGCGATGGTCGAATTCCAGCGTCTGATCGCCAAGGGAGCCAACCTCCCGCAGGCGCAGGCCACGACCCAGCCGGTCATCTACCAGTCCCACAACCTGTTCAACCCCTATCTGGGCTACGGCACGTTCGTCATGCCCGCGATCATCATGGTCATCATCCAGCAGACGATGCTCATCGGCATCGGCATGATCGGCGGCACATGGCGCGAATTCGGGCTGTACCGCAAACTCTGTCCGCCCGACCGCAAGCGGATGTCCACGCTCCCGATCGTGCTGGGCAAAGCGCTGGTCTACGGCATGATCTATTCCGTGACGACGTTCTACATCCTCGGTCTGCATTACAGGCTGTTCCACTATCCGATGAACGGCGCGACGGGCACAATCGTGGTCTTCATGCTGGCGTACATGGCGGCCTGCATCGCGCTGGGAATCGCCATTTCGACGCTCTTCCGCTACCGCGAGAATTCGCTGCTGCTGTTGTTGTGGACCTCGATTCCGCTGCTGATGCTCAGCGGTGTCTCCTATCCCCGCGAAGGCATTCCCGACTGGCTGTTCAACTTGGGGCAGATATTCCCCAGCAGCCACGGCGTAAACGCCTTTATCCGCATCCAGAGCATGGGAGCGTCGCTCTCCGAAGTGCTGTCCGAAATCAGGATGCTCTGCATTCTGGCCCTCGTATACGGCGGTCTGGCCTGCATCGGCATCCACTTGGTGCTCAACCGCGCGGACAAGGACGACATCCCGGCGCCGCACACCTCCGAACCGGAAAAGTGACGGCGACACCCAAGCATCCGCAGGAACCGCCCCGTCCCGTCCGCAAAAAGGGACGGCCATCGGCCCGGCACACCGGCACAAGGACGAAGCGGAAGCAGGCTTCCGGCATAATCACAAAAAAGACGTCAGGCATTGCACCTGACGTCTTTTTTGTCCGAACCGCACTGGTTACCGCGGACCGTGGAAGATACCCGGAGGCGGCCCGCCCGGACCGCCGGGTCCCATGCGGCGGGGTCCCGACTGCACGACCCCGTCGTAATCGGAGATGTTCTTCGACCCCTTCTTGCCGAAGCGGCGCAGGTTGTAGGTGAACTGCACCATGTAATAACGGCCGATCACGCTGTTGGTCGCATTCTGCGTCCATCCCGAACCCGTCGTGCGGGCGAAAGCCTTGTTGCGGTTGAGCAGGTCGTTCACGCCGAACATGATCTCGCCGCGCTTGTTCTTGAATATCTTCTTGCCGATCCATGCGTTGCAGAGCAGGTACGAATCGTCGTAATCGTTCGTGAAACCGATATACTGCGTGTAAGCCACGCTGCCCGTAAAGGTGAAGCCCAGCGGGAAGACGAACTTCATGTTGCCCTGCGCCCGGTGGTTGAAGTAGCGGTTTTTGGAACCAGACTCGCCCAGCGAGTTGGTCGCTTCGTTGTAGGTGCCGTTCCACGAGAGCGTGAAGTCCACGTTTTCGGAAATATTGCTGCCCAGCACCGTGTTGAAGTCGTAGCCGATATTGCTCGTGTCATTGCGCTTGCCGCCCGTGATGAAGCCGTCGGCGTCCACCTTTCCGCCCAGCATGCTCGGCGTAAGCGAGTAGCTGACGCCCGCCATCACGTTGAAGTTGCTCTTCAGGAAGCCGATCGGAAAACCGTAGCTCAGGTGCGTCCGCAGGCTCCAGTAGCCGTCGAGATTGACAGGCGTGGAGTAGTAGTTGGGCTTGTACTGCACGCCGCCCAACGTGATCGTGCCGGGATTCGACACCACGTGCGTCGCATTGTAGTCGGAGGTGTTCTGCATCGAGAACATCCACATGAAGGTCCGGCCCTTCTCGACGTTGGAATTGATGTAGTGGAAATTGACGCGGTGGCTGTAGGTCGGATTCAGATCGGGATTACCCTTGGTGATATTCTGGGCGTCCGATACGTCGGCCACGTTCTGCAGGTCGGTGATCGACGGGTTGTCGGTATAGGACGATACGTAGAGCCGCAGCGAATTCTCGCGGTTGATGTTCAACTGTCCCATCATGAAATAGGTCACGTTGTTGTACGAATGCCTGATCTTGTCGGCGTCGTCCCGCACGATCTGCCCGTCGAGCGACGAACGCTGGTAAAAGACATTGGCGATGAACGTATTGCGCTCCTTCGAATAGCGGAAGCCGGGACCTGCGCTCTGCGTCAGGTAGTTGCTCCGGTAGGAGTTCGAAAGCGCTCCGTCGGGCGCCAGTCCCGCGATCGAATAATCCGCGCCGGTGATATACGACTTCTTGTCGCGCTCCTGATAATCGTACGAAATGCGGTACTGAAGGCTTACCTGCGCATATTTGGCGACGGGTTCCGTGTAGGTGAACTGTCCGCGCAGGCGGTAGCTGCTCGACGGCGCGAGGTTGCGCAGGTAGCGCAGGCGCGTGTAGCCCGTCGTGTCCCATCCCCACGGCGCGTCAACGCCGTCGGGCCGGAGGTCCGAGAGCGGCAGCACGTTCGAGAAGGAGTTCGAGTTGTTGGTGTTGTCCGAGTAGTTCACGTCGCCGTCCACGGTGATCGTACGGCCGTCCTTGCCCAGTTTGGCGCGGTAAACGGCGTTCGTCCGCACGTTGTAACCGTGGCGCAGGGCGTCGCTGCGGTTCTCGGTGCGGCTGTAACCGCTTTCGCCGAACTGCCAGCCCTGCGTCGTGCTCAGCGGGTCGTTCGACTGGTAGCTGAAGCTCGGACGGACCATCAGATTCTGGTTGTCGGAGATTTTCCACTCCAGACGGGCGTTGAAGCGGTGGTTATACGACTCGGTATCCGAGTAGCCGCGCGTCGAGAGCGTATCCACGGGCATCGGCGACTCGTACCATTTGTCGATCGTCGAACGGTTTCTCGTGTCGGTGTTGTTGAAGAAATAGCTGCCCTGAAACGACACCTGATCGCGCTTGCCCCACGTATCGGAGTAGTTTACGCCGATGGCGTTCACCGACGCCACGCCGCTCTGGGGGCGCACCATATACTGGCCCACGCCGCCGCGGCGTCCGCGCCCCGAACCGCCCGAAACGCCCAGAATATCCTCGAACGAGAAGTTCTGCTGGTTGATGTTGTTGAACAGGCCGATGACCGACACGCGGCTGCTGCCGCTGAAGATATTGGCGTTGCCGCCCACGACGTATTTGTTCTTGGCTTCGGTCTTGGTGTCGGCGTCGTAACCGTAACCGGCATAGAGCTTGCCGAACTGCCCCTGACGCATGTTGGCGTGCGTAACGATGTTGAGGGCCTTGTAGCCCTCGCCGTCGTCCATGCCCGAAAATTCGGCCGCGTCGCTCAGCTTGTTATAGACCTCCACACGGTCCACGGCCTGCGCCGGAAGCGACTTGATGGCCGTCGTCACGTCCTCGCCGAAGAACTCCTTGCCGTCGACGAAAACCTTCTTGATCTGCTCGCCCTGCGCCTCGACCGTACCGTCCGACACGGTGATGCCGGGCATCTTCTTCAGCAGCCCCTCGACGTCGGCGTCATTGGTGACTTTGAAGGCGCCGGCGTTGTAACTTACCGTATCGCCCTTCTGCGAGGTGCGCAGCGCCTTGGCCTCCTTGACGACCGTTTCGATCTGCACGCCGGGCTTGAGTTCGATCCTGCCGATGTTCTGTTTGCCGGCCGCCACCCGGAAGGTGGTTTCGTAATTGTTGTAACCGAGGAAGGAGACGGTGAGTCTGTATTCGTCGTAGGGCAGCGAAGGAATCGCCACGGCGCCTTTATAGCCGGAAGTGAAATACTGTTTCTGATCCGGAGTCTTGACCGGAGCGACCTCCAGCACGGCTCCGGCAACGCTTTCGCCGGTATCGGCGTCAAGCACCGTTCCGCTGACCGCACCCTTTTGGGCGAATGCGGCCACGGCGAAAAACAGGAATAGGGTTGAGAGTAGTAGCCGTTTCATCTTAATGTTCTGTGTACTTTCTGATTTTGCGCATGCGAAAATAACTTTTTTCCCGCATACGGCCCTCCGACAAGGGGTGAATCGACAAAAAAAGGGCGTCAGCCGACAACCGACGCCCCGACTGCAACAAACCGGTCGATTTTCCTAACCTCACTTTTTCTCCTTTCCGGAGCGCGGTCCGTCGCATTTCCTGTCCCCCGCGCAGGGGGCGCACTTGCGGCCTTCACGCACGGCGGCCTTGTCGCCCCGGCCGTCCTTCATCCGGGGACCGCGGTTCATGCCGTGACGCGGCCCCTGCATCTGCTTCCACTGCTCGAACTGTTCGGGCGTGAGGATGCCTTTCATCTTCTCGGCCTGCGCCTTGCGGTATGCGCGCATCTGCTCGGCCTGCGCCTGCATCTCCTTTATATCCTGCAGGTTGACCTCATAGAGCTGCTTCGACTGCTTTTCGCTGAGGTTCAGCTTCTCGGTCATGCGTTCGGTCCTGCGCTGGGCCATCTGCTCGGCCGTCGGCCGCTCCTTCATCATCGGAGCCTTCTTCGAATCCTGCGCAAAAGCGCCCGTTCCGGCCAGCAGGCACAAAGCCGCGGCGACTGCAAAAATTCTCTTTTTCATAATCTCAAATATCAATGGTTAATTCAATCCGTCAATCGGACCCGTTTCGGTCCCCTTACGATGCAAAGGTAAGGCCAAACCGGAAAAACGGAACGGCAATGCGGGTCAAACGCCCGAAGCTCAGGGTCAAACGCCTATTCGGCGGGTTGAACGGACGTGAGCCACGCCTTGAATTCGGGGACGCGGGCCTTGGAAATGACGATGCGCTCAGGAGTTTCGAGCACGAGACTCAACGAAAGACGGCTGCCGAACCACACGGCGATCTCCTTCACGGCGCGGCGCGCCACGATGAACTGGCGGTTGGCGCGGAAGAAATCGGCTTCGGGCAGGACGGCCTGCAGCGCTTCGAGCGTCTTGTCGAGCGGATAGGACGCCCCGGCGAAGGTATAGGCCGTCACCTTCTCGTTGCAGGTATAGCAGAATGCGATATCCTCGCGTTTGAGAGGAATAATCTTGTCGCGGACATGCACCAGAAAGGTCTGCTCGCGGCGCGCCGCGGCCAGCGTGCGCACGCGCGAACCGTAATCGCTGCGCTCGCCCTTGGACAGCCGCATGAGCTTGCCGAGCGCCCGCTGCACGTCGGCCGCATTGAGCGGCTTGAGCAGGTAGTCGATGCTGTTCACCTTGAAGGCCTCCAGCGCATAGCGGTCGTAGGCCGTCGTGAAGATCACCGGCGCCGTGACCTCCACGGCGTCGAATATGCGGAACGAATCGCCGTCGGCCAGATGGATGTCCATGAACAGCAGGTCGGGCTGGGGGTTGGCGCGCAGCCAATCGACGCTCTCCTCGACGCTTTCGAGCGTATCGACGACACGGATGTCGGGAGCCGCCTGTTTCAGAATGGCTTTCAGGTTCAGCGCGGCGGCGGTTTCGTCCTCTATGATCAGTGCTTTCATCCTGCAAGGGGGGTATGCAGCGGCATCCGCACGACGAACTCCTTGTCGGTGTCGATGATTTCGATGTCGCGGCCGGTTATCAGGTGCCAGCGGTTGCGCAGGTTCTCCAGTCCGATGCCGGTCGAAGGTTCGGGTTCGAGCTTCGGCACCTTGGGATTGGAGACCACCAGCCAGCCGTTCTCGGTGCGGATCGAAATATGGAACGGCTTGCTGCGGGTTATGGTATTGTGCTTGACGGCATTGCCGATCAGCGGCTGCAGCGAGAGCGCCGGAAGCGTCCACGTGCGGTACTTCTCCTCGATGTCGATGTCGAAGAAGAGCTTGTCGGCATAGCGTATCTTGAAGAGGTAGCTGTACGCCTCGACGAATTTCAGCTCCTCGTCGAGCGTCATCAGCGTACTCTGTCCGTTCTGGATGATGTAGCGGAACGTATAGGAGAGCTGGTCGATGTAGGTCAGCGCCTTCTCGTCGTGCTTCTCGCGCACGAGCATCGCCAGCGAATTGAGCGAATTGAAGAAGAAGTGGGGGTTGATCTGTCCCACGAGCATGTTGTAGCGGGTCGTGAGGTTCTCGTTCTTGAGCCGCTCGTTCTCCATGACGACGGCCTGCTGCTTCGAATTGAGCACGTAGACCCAGCCGTAGAGCATCGACACCGCCACGGCGAACGAACACTTCAGCAGCAGCATGTAGTCGAAAATATGGTCGCCCATGCAGTTCAGCATGATGCGTCCCGAACGCCACTCCGTGACCGGCGCGACCATATACAGCGCGGCGGCGGCCAGCACGCACCATATGCAGTGGCGCACGAAGCGGCCCGGCGTGTACCTGCGGCGGACGGAGGTGAGGATCGAAAGCATGATGAACGAAACGACCAGATAATAGAAGAGCTGCAGCGCGAGTTCCGTCGTTTTCGAAGGCCGGTTGAAAAGCGTGCTGTAATCGAACTCCTCGCCGTTGCGCATGCGCAGTTCGGTCATCACCGGATGCGCCCCGTGACGGCGCGGCGCGGCCAGATTCGCCACCAGACGGTCGCCGTCCTTCAGGTTCATCCGGTAGATGCGCTGCATCATCACATAGACGCTGTCGCCGTTCTCGTAGACGATGTAGCCGTGGCCGTCGGGACTTACCCGCAGCGTTCCTTCCTCGCCGCGCGCAATGACGCTCGCCTTGGCCGGACGCGGCTGTCCGTCGCTCTTCTGATCGACGATCAGCAGCAGCACGTAGGAGAAATTGACGACCAGACTGACGGCCAGCGCCACCAGCAGATTGAGAATCAGGTCGGAATATTTCGGTTGCAGCCCCATCCGCCGTTTACTCCTCCTCTTTGAACCACGACGCATAGAGCATGTAGTCGCGGGCCGTGCGGCGGATGATCTCCTCGCGCTGCTGGGGCGTCACCTCCTTGACCTTCTTGGCCGGCACGCCCGCATACACCGAATTGGGTTCCAGCTGGGCGTTGGAGAGCACCAGCGCGTTGGCCGCGATGATGCAGCCCGACGGAACCACGGCGTTGTCCAGCAGGGTAGCGCCCATGCCGATCAGGCAGTTGTCGCCGATGCGCGCACCGTGAATGACAGCGTTGTGGCCCACCGACACGTCGCTGCCGATAATGGTCTGCGACGGATGCGGCGAGCCGTCGTAAAGCGTGTGCAGCACCACGCCGTCCTGAATATTCGTGCGGTCGCCGATGACGATTTTGTTCACGTCGCCGCGCAATACGGCGTTGTACCAGATCGAACAGTCGCGGCCGATGGTCACATCGCCCAGAATGACGGCCGTCTCGGCCAGAAACGTATTTTCACCGATTGCGGGCGTATGTCCCCGCACCTTTTTAATCAAAGCCATAAGTTTATATGCTATTAAATGTCACTTCGCTTTTGTATCGTCTCCGCGTGTCCGAGGGCGGACATTCACGGCAAAGCCGTGTTTTCAGGTCTGACCCTCCCCTAAATCCCCTCCTCGGAGGGGACTTGGCATTAGTGCGGACACATGCTGTTAAATGTCTCTTCGTGTTTGGCCTCCTGCCAGTACTCCTCCATCTTTTCGAGCGGAAGCTCGTGGAGCGTATGTCCTTCGGCGGCAGCCTTTTCCTCCATGTAATTGAAGCGGCGGATGAACTTCTTGTTCGTACGTTCCAGCGCCGATTCGGGGTCGATGCCGTAGAGCCGCGACGCATTGACCAGCGCGAAGAACAGGTCGCCGAATTCGCCTTCGAGCTTCTCCCGGCTGCCGGGGGCTTCCGAACGCATCTCGGCTTCGACCTCCGCGATCTCCTCCTTCACCTTGTCCCACACATCCTCGCGCCGCTGCCAGTCGAAACCCGTCGCGGCGGCTTTCTCGCCCACGCGGAAAGCCTTGACCATGGCCGGAAGCGAGCGGGGTACGCCGCCCAGCGTGCCGCTCTTGCGGTTTTTCTTGCGGAGTTTCAGGGCTTCCCAGTTCTCCTTGACCGCGTCGGGCGTATTGGCGTGAATATCGCCGTAGACATGCGGATGACGGTATATCAGCTTGTCGCACAGGGCATCGGCGACCTCGCCGAAATCGAAGGCTCCCGCCTCCTCGCCCAGCTTGGAGTAGAACACCACATGCAGCAGCAGGTCGCCCAGCTCCTCCTTGATGCCCTCCATATTGTGGTCGGTGATGGCGTCGGCCAGCTCGTACGTCTCCTCGATGGTATTGCTCCGCAGCGAATCGAAAGTCTGCTCGCGGTCCCACGGACACTCGCGGCGCAGCGTATTCATCACTTCGAGCAAACGGGCCGTAGCCTCCAGTCGTTTATCTTCCATGCTCAGTTACAGTTTACGGCAATGGCTGTTCGGGAAGCGGAGTCGGCCGATCTGCCTGAGCGCGCCCGTCCATGCCGGAATTTATTTTCAGCAAAGGTAGCAATTCGGCGGAAAAAAAGTAACTTTGTCCGAAACAAAATTCCGTACCGCCATGAAACTGCGATACCTGCTGCCCCTCGCAGGTGTGCTCTGCACCTTCCTCACGGCACATGCCCAGCCGTCGCCGGCCCGTCAGGCTTTCTACGAGGGCGCCTGCCGCATCAGCCCCCGGACGATGCTCTGTTACGAAACGCCGCTGGCGCCGCTGGCCGCCTACCTGCGCGAATATATCAACGTCGAAACGGCCAGCGACAGTATGTCGGCCGACGACGCGATCGTGCTTTCGACCGATCCGACGCTGGGCGGCGAAGCCTTCCGCCTGACGGTGCTCCCGCAGCGGATCGAAATCGCGGGCGGTTCGTACGGCGGCGTATTCAACGGCGTGCAGGCCCTGTTCAGGCTGCTGCCCGCCGAAATATACGCCAAGAACTGTCCGCTTCCGGTCGAAATCGCCTGCACGAAGGTCGAGGACGCGCCGCGCTTTCCGTACCGCGGTATGATGCTGGACGTGGCCCGCACGTGGATCGACGCAGCTGGAGTGAAGCGTTATATAGACTTGCTTTCCTATCATGGAATCAACAAATTGCATCTTCATCTTTCAGACGACGAAGGGTGGCGTATCGAAATCAGATCGCATCCCGAACTGACCGAAATCGGCGGCTTCCGCGGCGGCGATTCGCCCGTGCGTCCGGTTTACGGCAAGTGGGACGAGAAGTACGGCGGGTATTATACGCAGGACGAGATGCGCGGCCTGATCCGCTATGCGGCGGCGCGCAACATCGAGATCATCCCCGAAATCGACCTGCCGGGGCACAGCCGCAACATCGCGTCGGTGCATCCCGAAATACGCTGCAACTATCCGCCCGACACGGTTTCGACCAACGGTTACGACTACCGTTCGGCGTGGTGCGTGGCCCGCGAAGAGAACTACGCGTTGCTGGCCGACATTCTCGGCGAGTTATGCGCGCTGTTTCCCTCGGAGTACATACACGTCGGCGGCGACGAGGTGGACATGACCCAGTGGAACCGCTGCCCCGACTGTCAGGCGCTGATGAGCCGGCGGGGCATGACCGATCCGCACCGATTGGAAGACCTCTTCATGGAGCGCATGGCGGCGATTCTCGCGGCCAACGGCAAGCGTCCCGGCGTGTGGAACGAAGCCGTGACCACGGGCGGCCTCTCGCGCGAATGTCTCGTATACGGCTGGCAGAGCGTCAAGGCGTGTCTCGACGCCACGGCGAAAGGCTACAAGACCGTGGTGATGCCGGGCGAATACTTCTATTTCGACATGCGGCAGACGCCGCAGGAGGAGGGGCACGACTGGGCGGCGGTCTTCGACGCCAAAAAGGTCTTCGGATTCGACTTTACGGAAAAGGGCTTCAGCGATGAACAGATGCGCAACGTCGTCGGCCTGCAGGGGACGTTCTTCAGCGAAGCCTACGTTTCGCACGAGCCCGAAAAGCCCGACTATCTGGACTACATGTGTTTTCCGCGCATCTGCGCGCTCGCCCGCATAGCTTGGCGCGGCAACTGCGAGGGGTGGGACGCCTATTACAGGGAGCTGACCGACCATTACGACCGCATGGCGGCCATGGGCATCCGCTTCCGGCTTTTCCCGCCCAAGGTAAGCTACAAGGAGGGCGCCTTCACCGTCGTGGCGGACGACGGCTCGGAAATCTTCTACCTCGAAGGCGATTCGCCCGAAGAGCATCGGTACACCGGCCCCGTCAAAACCGAAAAACCGCATCTCTACCGCTTCCTGACGCGCTACAAGACGGGACGCAGTCCCTATGCGGCCGACAAATCCTACTACAGGACCCTTGCGCCCGCCGTGACGATCACCACCTCGATGGGCGAAAGCACGCAGTTCCCCTACACGAACGCCTCGGCCTACAAGGGACTTGCGCGCACGCGCCGCGCCTGCCGTCAGCAGGACTGGATACTCTACACCTATGAACAGCCGGTGAAGTGCCGCGAAATGTTTTTGCAGACGGGAAACCGCCAGCTGCCCAAAACCATTATAACCACCGGTTATGCAGAGGTGTCGTACGACGGCACGACATACGAACGCGCGGGCGATCTGGAAAAGGGCAGTATAACTTTAAAGCCCGGCCGGCCGGTGAAAGCCGTACGCATCGTCTCGACCTGCGACGACAACGGCACGCCCTACGTCACGATCCAGCCGCCGCAGATAAAGCCGGTACTGTAAGACGGAGCGAAAAAGCGACTATGACACGGAAGGAGCCGCCTTGGCGGAGACAACTAACGCGAACAGTGTGCCTCCGGCCTAAATAAGCGATGACAATATCGCACTACAATACCGCTCGGCATTTCAACGGCCGCATCAATGCGGAGAGTCGGAAAGAGTCGCCGCTCTGACGGCAAAGAGGTAGAAGAGGTATTGCGCGGCATAATAGGTAATCATCACGACACAGGTCCGGCAGGGAACGGGCGCGACGAAGCGTCCCCATGCGATCACGGAGTCGGAAAAGACAAACAACAGGGCCGCAAGGCGGAACCATGCGGCATACGCTCCGCGGTACTGAAGCGCGCTGTACAGCATGCCCGCGATGACGAGTCCGTAGACGGCGACGCCCGCGCGTTCGGCCGGATCGGCGGCGCGGGGAACGATGCAGACGAACAGAAACAGCAGCAGGGCCGTCAGAACCGGCCAGACAAAAGGCCGGGGCGCAAGTTGCGCCTGCGGCAAGAAGTAGCACATGTAGGCTCCGTGCGCCAAAGCGAAAAACAGCATCTGCGGAATGAACATCCCCCCGGCGCCCGCCGCATCGCCAACGGCCGACAACAAGAGCGCCGCGCCGACCGGAATCAGCGGTTTCAGCCGGAGATAAAAGAGCGACAGCGACAGCAGCAGGACCGGATAAGCGACCTTATACGGAATCACCGCCGCCTTGGTAAAGAACAGCGCGGCGCCGGCTGCGAAAAACAGCGTGGTCAGGCAGAGCGTTCGGGAGGTTCGTTGCATGGTTTCGGTAAAAAAGCCGCCTGTTCGTAACGTACAGGCGGCTTCGATTTATGGTCAATAAGCTCGTCGGCATGACCGTGGCGGGCGTGTGCCCGCATCGAGATGCGACGAGCGGCATTCGGATTGGGATCAACCGCGGACCTGAGCTCCGCACCGCTGTTCGAACTGCGCGGTGAGGTTCTTCATCGCCTTTTCGATCGTCTTCTCGTCGAGCGTGCGGGTCTTGTCTTCGAGGATGAAGCTCAGGGCGTAGGATTTCTTGCCTTCGGGAAGTTTGTCGCCCTCGTAGACGTCGAACAGCGAAACGCTCTTGAGCAGTTTGCGCTCAGTGGCGAACGCCACGTCGCGCAGCGCAGAGAAGGTCACCTGCTTGTCGATCAGAAGGGCCAAGTCGCGTTTCACTTCGGGGAACTTCGAAAGCTCCTCGGCCGCAATCTTATGCTTGCGGGTCGATTTCACGAGCGCGTCGAAATTCATCTCCAGATAGTAAACATCCTGCTTGACATCGAGTCGACGGCGGATTTTAGCACTTACCGTGCCGATCTGCAGCAGCTCCTTGCCGCCAAGCGACATCGAGAGCGCCTCGCCGAAGAGGTCGTTTTGCAGCGTCTCAGTCCGGAGCGCATAAATGTCGATGCCGAAGCGGCGCAGAAGTTTCTCGGCCACGGCGCGCAGTGTGAAGAACGACGCGGCCTGCGGCCGGGCGTTCCACGACGCAGGCTCGGCCACGCCCGTCACGGCGATCGCCAGACGGTACTCCTCGGAGTAGGCCGCGAGGCGGTTCTCCTCCGAGCGTTTCGACTCGTCGTAGAAATAGCAGTTGCCGAACTCGTAGAGTTTCAGGTCGCCGTTCTTGCGATTGGCGTTGAGCTGCACGGCTTCGAGCATGTTAAACAGCAGCGTCTGGCGCATCACGTTCAGGTCGGCGCTCAGCGGATTGAGGATGCGCACGCAGTTTTCGGGCTTGTAGGACTCCAGCCCCTCGTAGTAGGCCGCCTTGGTCAGCGAGTTGGACATGATCTCGGTGAAGCCGTTGGAGGTCAGGAAATCGGCCGCGAGATTCATCAGCTTGCTGCGGTCGGGCTTCGGCGCATAGGAGAGCGTCGAACGGACGCGCGAGGGAATCTCGACATTGTTGTAGCCATAGATGCGGAGGATATCCTCGACGAGGTCGGCTTCGCGCTGCACGTCCACGCGGTAGGGCGGCACGGCGACGCTCAGCACACCCTCTTTCTCGGCGAGAATCTTCACTTCCAGCGCGGCGAGGATCGTGCGGACCGTATCTTCGGGAATCTTCTTGCCGATCAGCGAGTCGATGCGGGCGAAGGAGATGTCGAATTTGAAGTCTTCGACAGGAGTGGGATAGATGTCGGTAATGTCGCTCGAAATCTCGCCCCCGGCCAGCTCCTTCATCAGCAGGGCGGCGCGCTTGGCGGCATAGACCTGCATGTTGGGATCGACGCCGCGCTCGAAGCGGAACGACGAATCGGTGTTCAGGCCGAAACGCTTGGCCGTCTTGCGCACCCACACGGGATTGAAATAGGCGCTCTCGATAAATACGTCGGTCGTCGTGTCGCCGATGCCCGAATCCAGTCCGCCGAAGACTCCGGCGATGCACATCGGACGCTCGGCCGAGCAGATCATCAGATCGTCGGCCGTCAATTTTCGCTCCACGCCGTCCAACGTCACGAAAGGCGTGCCTTCGGCGCAGGTGCGGACCACGACTTCGCGGCCTTCGATCTTCGCCGCGTCGAACGCGTGCAGGGGCTGCCCCAGCTCGAAGAGCACGAAGTTGGTGATATCGACCAGATTGTTCTTGGGGTTGATGCCCGCGGCGCGCAGGCAGTTCTGCATCCACTCAGGCGAAGGGCCTATCTTGCAGTTCTTCACCGTCACGCCCGCGTAGCGGGGGGCCGCTTCGTGGTTCTCGACGCGGACGGTCACCGGCAGGTCATGGTTGTCGGGAGCGAAGGCCGAGACGTCGGGCATCTTCACTTCGGCGTTCAGGCCCTGACTCCTGAGGTAAGCCGCCAGATCACGCGCCACGCCGATATGCGACGCGGCGTCGACGCGGTTGGGGGTGAGTCCCACCTCGATCAGGTAGTCGTCCTCGATGCCGAGGTATTCTTTGGCCGTCATGCCGACGCGGGCGTCGGCCGGAAGTTCCATAATGCCGTCGTGCGAGGCCCCGATGCCAAGTTCGTCCTCGGCGCAAAGCATGCCGAGCGACTCCACGCCGCGGATCTTGCTGCGTTTGATCTTGAATTCCTCGTCGCCGCCGCCGGGGTAGAGCACCGTGCCGACCGTGGCGCAGAGCACCTTCAGCCCGGCCCGGCAGTTGGGCGCGCCGCAGACGATCTGCAGGGGATCACCGGCGCCGACATCGACCGTCGTGAGGTGCAGGTGGTCCGAATCGGGATGGTCCGTGCAGGTCAGCACCTCGCCGACCACGACGCCGTGAAGCCCGCCCTTTACGGTCTCGATCTTCTCGAAACCCTCGACTTCGAGTCCGATGTCGGTCAGTATCCGTGCGATTTCTTCGGCCGGAAGATCGGTGTCGAGATAGCGTTTAAGCCAGTTATACGAAATATTCATAATTAAAAGCTTTAATGTTCCTCTTGCAGTTCAACATGCCGGACCGCCTTCCCCGCGGCGGAAGGCCGCGTTTGCAGGTCCGGCCGCCCCGGAATCCCCGCCAAGGCGGGGAGTGCCGCCGTCACAGCGTCCGGAACGGCATGCTAAAATCGAACAAAGATACATAAAAATTGTTAATCTCGTCGAGATTGGCGCACTAAATCGCGCCGGCGCTTCCGACCGGCTTTTCGACGGACGGGCACGGAAAAGGGGAGGACGCCATATATGTAGGTATCGAAAATATCCGCCGAAAAATTTGGATTTAAGGATCGGACCCGCTATATTTGCCGAAAAGAATATGATTCGCAATTTCAACATACAGGCTTGGTGGTGGCGCTCGTTGACTCTCGTGGACAATGAGTGCGGCTCCGTGCGTGTATAGTTGAAACCTGATACCAGCCACAAGCCCGTTGTTTACGAGAGAGTAAACAGCGGGCTTTTTCTTTTGCACTTTCACAAAACAAACGGAAAAATAAAAAAGAGTATGAAAACGAAAAAATTCTGCCTGACCGAGAATCAGATGCCCGCGCAATGGTATAACATCGTAGCCGACATGCCCAACAAACCGCTGCCCCCGCTGCATCCCGCGACCAAGCAGCCCGTAACCAAAGAGCAGATGAGCGCCATTTTCGCCGAAGAGCTGATCGATCAGGAGATGTCCGCGGAGCGGTTCATTGACATTCCCGAAGAGGTGCAGGAGATTTACAAAATATGGAGACCCACGCCGCTCGTGCGGGCTACGGGGCTGGAGAAGGCGCTCGGCACGCCCGCGAAAATCTATTTCAAGAACGAGAGCGTCTCGCCGGCCGGATCGCACAAGCCCAACACCGCCGTGCCGCAGGCCTACTACAACTACAAGCAGGGCATCCGCCGCCTGACCACCGAGACGGGCGCGGGGCAGTGGGGCGCAGCGATCGCATTCGCGGCCAAGCATTTCGGCATAGACCTGCAGGTTTACATGGTCAAGGTCAGCTATGAGCAGAAACCCTACCGGCGGCTGATGATGAACACTTGGGGCGCCGAGTGCATCGCATCGCCCAGCACGCTCACGGCATCGGGCCGTGCGGCGCTTGAACGCGACCCGAACTGTTCGGGAAGCCTCGGACTGGCCATTTCGGAGGCAATCGAAGTGGCGCTGCAACACCCCGAAGATACGCGGTACTGTCTGGGAAGCGTGCTGAACCACGTCATCCTGCATCAGACCGTGATCGGACAGGAAGCCGTGGCGCAGATGGAGATGGCCGACGCCGAGCCTGACGTGGTGATCGGATGCTTCGGCGGCGGCAGCAACTTCGCGGGACTGGGATTCCCGTTCCTGCGCAAGAACCTCACGGAAGGCAAAAAAATCCGGATCGTGGCGGTCGAGCCGTCGAGCTGCCCGAAACTCACGCGCGGCAGTTTCCAATACGACTTCGGCGACGTGGCGGGATTCACGCCCCTGCTGCCGATGTATACGCTGGGGCACGATTTCCAGCCGTCGGACATCCACGCGGGCGGACTGCGTTACCACGGCGCGGGGTCGATCGTCAGCCAACTGCTCAAAGACGGACTCGTCGAAGCGCAGTCGCTGCCGCAGACCGAGACCCTCGCCGCAGGCATTCTCTTCGCCAAGACCGAGGGCATCATCCCGGCGCCGGAATCGACGCACGCCATCGCCGCGGCCATCCGCGAAGCCATGCAGGCCAAAGAGGAGGGGACGCCCAAGACGATTCTGTTCAACCTCTCAGGCAACGGCGTGATCGACCTCTACGCCTACGAACAGTATCTGGCGGGAGCGCTGAAAGATTATGCGCCGGGGGATGCGGAAATCGCAAAGACGGTCAGCCGGCTGGAGCAGCTGATATGACCGGGACCGACGATACCGCAAATAAAAAAAGACAGCCCGCAATGGGTTGTCTTTTTATTTTGACACCGGCGGTTTCGGGACCGGAAGCCGGTCTGCGCCCAAACGGAAAGGTGTGCATGCAAATCCCGCGCTTCGACACGGTCGTCATTACCTCGACCCCAGCCAGAGGAAGAACATGCCGACGAGGATAAAGGCCAGATCGAAGGCTTTGGAGCGGAGGTTGTGCTCGCGGAACAGCACTGCCCCGCACAGGAAAGAGACGACGACCGAACTGCGGCGGACCATCGACACGACGGAGACCATGGCGTCGGGCTGGTGCAAGGCGTAGAAATAGGCGAAATCGGCCAGCACGAGGAAGAACGAGATCAGCGGAATGGCCCAAGTCCAGTGGAACGGGGTGGTCGTCCGGCGGCGCGGCCACCAGAGGATGCCGACGACGACCGACATCAGGCCGAACAGATAGAGGTTGCACCAGCCCTGCACGAAGACCGGGTCGAGGCGCGCCATGATATATTTGTCGTACAGTCCGCTTACGACGGCGGCCAGAGCCGCCACCGCGATACAGAGTATCCAGACGTTGTGACGGAAATCGACCCCTTCGCGGCGGCTCGAACGGCTCAGCAGGAAGAGCGAGAGGAGGGTCAGCACGACGCCGGTCCACTGGCAGGCGTTGAGCCGCTCGCCGAAGATGAGCATGGCGCCGACAAGCACCATGACGGGGCGCGTGGCATTGATCGGACCGACGATGGTAATCGGCAGGTGCTTCATGGCGAAATAGCCGAAAATCCACGAAGTGAGGACGATGACCGCTTTAAACAGCACCAGTCCGTGCGCCCGGAGCGTGCCCGAAGAGGCGGCCAGTATCGTGCCGTCGAACCACCCGAAGCCGCACTCGGCCGAGACGATCATCGGCAGCAGGAAAAGCGCCGAGAAGAGGGTGTTGAGCAACAGCACCGGAAGCACCGCATTCCCCGTGAGGGATTGCTTCTTGGCCGCATCGTAAAAGCCCAGCAGCGCGGCGGAGGTGAAGGCGAGGGTCAGCCACATAATGCGAATTCGGCGGATTGACGTCCGGTTCGGTTCGGGAGCGTTCGGCGGTTCGGGTTACAGACAGCCCGGCTACCGGATTTCGTCACTGTAAACCGCGCCCGGAAGGTCGTGGAGGTTGTAGCGCGACGCCATCGACATGCCGTAGGCCCCGGCCGACTTGAGGGTCAGCAGATCGCCGCGGCGGGTCTTGCGGAGCGTGACGTTTTCGTCGAATACGTCGGTCGATTCGCAGGCCGTGCCGACGATGGTGTACTTTTCGCGCACCTCGTCTTCCGAGGTGATGTTTTCGATGTTGTGGTACGAACCGTAGAGCGCAGGGCGGATCAGCTCGGTCATGCTGGCATCGACGATCACCAGCTTGCGGCCCGTGGCGGTGGTCTTGTTGAAAAGCACCGTCGTAATCAGCTCGCCGCACTCGGCGACGATCGAACGGCCGAACTCGAAATGCACTTCGCGGTCGCCGACGGCGAGGTGGTTGTGCACGATCGAGAAGAGTGACGCGAAGTTGGGAATAGGCTCGTTCTCAGGCACGTCGTAATTGACGCCCAAGCCGCCGCCGACATCGACGAAGCGGAACGAGAAGCCCAGCTTTTCGAGGTTCTCGACGATGACGTTCACCTTGTTGCACATGTTCTCGAACACATGCAGCTCGCGGATCTGCGAACCGATATGCAGGTGGATGCCTACGATATTGATATGCTTGAGCGACTTGATCTCCTTGGCATGCTCAAGCACTTCTTCATATGAAATCCCGAACTTACTGTCGGCCTGACCGGTATCGATGCAGTGATTGGTCTTGGGGTCGATGTCGGGGTTGATGCGCAGCGCCACGTCGGTCTTCTTGCCGGCCTCGCCCGCAAGCCGGTCCACGAGTTCCAGCTCCTCGATCGATTCGCAGTTGATCGCCATGATCTCCTGCCCGATGGCGTAACGCAGCTCCTTGTCGCGCTTGCCGACGCCGGCGTAAACGATGCCCTTGGGATCGAATCCGGCTTCGACGGCCTTGCGCAGCTCGTTGCCGCTCGCGCAGTCGATGCCCAGCCCGTATTCGCGGATAATAGCCAGCAGATGGTCGTCATAGTTGGCTTTGATGGCATAATGCACCTTGTAGCCGTACTTTTTGGACTCGTAGACGACGCTTTCGAGGGTCTGGCGCAACAGCGCCGTATCATAGAGATAGAAAGGGGTTTCGTAGCCCCGAAGCTTTTGTGCGATTTGTCTGCTCAGCATTTTATCCTAACTTTTACCTGATTGAAATTGCAAATATAAGCTATTTGGTTTATTTGAGCAAATCCGCGATTATTCCGGCGGCCAGCGTGAGGCTCGCAAGGCCGTTGAGCGTGCCGAAAGCGATGCCGATATTGCGCTGGCGCGAGGGCGTCACGAGCAGGTGTTCGAGCACCAGCAGGCCCGTGAAAATCCCGACTCCGGTCCAGAACCACGCCGAACCGGGGCAGCAGGAGGCGAACCACAACAGGGCGGCGACGCTCACGGCGTGCAGGCCGCAGCTCAACGCCAGCGCCGTGCGGGCCGAAAAGCGCGCGGGAATGGAGTGCAGGCCCCTTTCGCGGTCGAAGGCGGCGTCCTGCAGGGCGTAGATGATGTCGAAGCCGCCGCACCACGTCATCACCAGCAGCGAGAGGATGCAGGGTTCGAGGGCGATACGCCCCGTGACGGCGATATAGGCCCCGACGGGCGCGATGCCGAGCGAAAGCCCCAGCACCAGATGGGCCAGCGCGGTAAAGCGTTTGCAGTAGCTGTAAAACAGGATGATGAACAGCGCCACGGGTGACAGCAGGGCCGTCAGCAGGTTGATCGTCGAAGCGGCGGCGATGAACAGCAGGGCATTGACCGCCACGAAGCGGAGGGCATGCCGGGCCGGAATCACGCCGGCGGGGATTTCGCGGCCCGCGGTGCGGGGATTTTCGGCGTCGATGCGACGGTCGGCCCAGCGGTTGAAGCCCATGGCCGTATTGCGGGCGAAGACCATGCAGAGCAGGACCTGCACCGCGCGCGTGAGCCACCACGCCGCGTCGTGCGCCCCGGCAGGCAGCGTCGCATAGGCGTAGACGAAGCCGACGGCGGCGAAAGGCATGGCGAAGATCGTATGGGCGAACTTCACCAGCGAAAGGTATTTCGATACGGTATTCATGCGGAAACGATGTTTGCGGCTGCAAAGATAGCGAAAGCCGAGGGCAATCGCAAAAGGGATCGCTGATTGCCGGGACGGGCCGGAAAAGCGGGACGGTACCGGCGCGACGAAAGGGGAAAATCAGGATCGCACGATTTTCCGGCGGGGCAGGGCGGACGCATCCCCGGAAATCCAAAATAATTCGTATATTTGCACACATTTTTAGACGAATATATGAAGAACATACGCAATTTTTGCATCATAGCCCACATCGACCACGGTAAGAGCACATTGGCGGACCGTCTGTTGGAAAAAACCAACACCCTGAACCAGCGCGAAATGCAGGCGCAGGTGCTCGACGATATGGACCTCGAACGCGAAAAGGGCATCACCATCAAGAGCCACGCGATCCAGATGGAATACAAGGCCCGCGACGGACAGCTGTATACGCTCAACCTGATCGACACTCCGGGACACGTGGACTTCTCGTACGAAGTTTCGCGCGCCATCGCCTCGTGCGAAGGCGCGCTGCTGGTGGTGGACGCCACGCAGGGCATTCAGGCACAGACCATATCGAACCTCTATCTGGCTGTGGGACACGACCTCGAAATCATCCCCGTACTGAACAAGATCGACATGGACTCGGCCATGATCGACGAGGTCAAGGATCAGGTGATCGACCTGATCGGCTGCAAGGACGAGGACATCCTGCTGGCGTCGGGCAAGACGGGGCTGGGCGTCGAGGAGGTGCTCGAAGCGATCGTACAGCGCATCCCGGCTCCTGAGGGCGACGAGAACGCACCGCTGCAGGCGCTGATCTTCGACTCGGTGTTCAACCCGTTCCGCGGCATCATCGCCTATTACCGCGTCTTCAACGGCCGGATCCGCAAAGGCGAGCACGTGAAGTTCTTCAACACGGGCAGTCAGTACGACGCCGACGAGGTGGGCGTGCTGAAACTCAAGATGCAGCCCCGCGACGAGATCAAGGCCGGAGACGTGGGGTATATCTGCTCAGGCATCAAGACCTCGTCGGACGTGAAGGTCGGCGACACGATTACGACGGTGACGAACCCCGCGCGGGAAGCGATCGCCGGATTCGAGGACGTGAAACCGATGGTCTTCGCGGGCGTCTATCCCGTCGAAGCCGACCAGTACGAAGACCTGCGCGCGTCGCTGGAGAAACTCCAGCTGAACGACGCGTCGCTGACATTCGAGCCGGAGAGTTCGCTGGCGCTGGGATTCGGATTCCGCTGCGGTTTCCTCGGACTGCTCCACATGGAGATCATTCAGGAGCGCCTCTACCGCGAATTCGACATGGACGTCATCACGACCGTGCCCAACGTGTCGTACCGCATCACCACGACGCAGGGCGACGTGGTGGAGGTGCACAACCCGTCGGGACTGCCCGAAGTGACCAAGATCGCCAAGATCGAAGAACCCTATATCCTCGCGCAGATCATCACCAAGTCCGAATTTCTGGGCAACGTCATCAAACTCTGCATCGACAAGCGCGGCGTGATGAAAAACCAGACCTTCATCACGCAGGACCGCGTGGAGATCAACTTCGACATGCCCCTTTCGGAGATCGTCTTCGACTTCTACGACAAGCTCAAGAGCATTTCGAAAGGCTATGCGTCGTTCGACTACCACCGCACGGGATACCAGCCGTCGAAGCTCGTCAAGCTGGACATCCTGCTCAACGGCGAACCGGTCGATGCGCTTTCGTCGCTCACCTATACGGACCACGCCTACGACTTCGGACGCAAAATGTGCGAGAAACTCAAGGAGCTGATCCCGCGCCAGCAGTTCGACATCGCCATACAGGCCGCCATCGGCGCCAAGATCATCGCCCGCGAGACGGTGAAAGCCGTACGCAAGGACGTGACGGCCAAGTGCTACGGCGGCGACATCTCGCGCAAGCGCAAGCTGCTCGAAAAACAGAAGAAGGGCAAGAAGCGCATGCGCCAGATCGGCAACGTGGAGGTGCCGCAGTCGGCATTCCTCGCCGTATTGAAAATGGACTAAACGAACCGACCATGAAGAAGACCATCATCGACCTGTTCGAAAGCTCCGTGGAGAAATACGGTGCCAAGACATTCCTGCTGGAGAAGAAACACCGGGCGTTCGAGCCTACGACCTACGCCGAGACCAAGGAGTTGGCCTTGGAGACCGGGGCCGGGCTGGCCGCGATCGGGATTCGCCCCAAGGACAAAGTCGCCATACTGGCCGAAGGGTCCAACGCATGGATCGTCTCGGAGCTGGGCATGTTCTACGCCGGGGCGGTCAGCGTGCCGCTGTCGGTCAAGCTCGAAGAGTCGAACGACCTGCTGTTCCGCATGCGCCACGCCGAAGTGAAGGCGCTGTTCGTATCGAAATACCAGCTGCCGAAAATCCGCCGCATACGCGCCGAGCTGCCCGAAGTCAAGCATATCATCGTCATAGGCCACATACCGCTGGAGCCGGGCGAAACCGCGCTGGGAACGCTCCGCAGGCTGGGCCGCGACTACCTGTCGAAGCACCGCGAGGAGTTCCTCGCCATCGGGCGGGGGATCGGGAACGACGACTATGCGACGATCACCTACACGTCGGGCACCACGGCCGACCCCAAGGGCGTCGTGCTGACGCACCGCAACTACACGGCCAACGTCGAGCAGTCGCTTTCGCGCATCGACATTCCGTCGTCGTTCCGGACGCTCATCATACTGCCGCTGGACCACTGCTTCGCACACGTCGTGGGGTTCTACATCATGATCGCATGCGGCGCCACGGTGGCGACGGTGCAGGTCGGAGCGACGCCGATGGAGACGCTCAAGAACATTCCGCAGAATATCCGCGAAGTGCGCCCGCACTTCCTGCTGTCGGTGCCGGCGCTGGCCAAGAATTTCCGCAAGAACATCGAAGGTTCGATCCGCGCCAAGGGCCGTTTCACGGAGCGGCTGTTCAATCTGGCGCTCCGCACGGCCTACCTATATAATAAGGACGGCTACGGCCGGGGGCAGGGCTGGCGCGTCCTGCTGTGGCCTGCGGTCAGGCTGTTCGACGCCGTGCTGTTCCGCAAGGTGCGCGAAGCCTTCGGCGGAAGCCTGCGCTTCTTCGTGGGCGGAGGCGCGCTGCTCGACGCGGAGCTGCAGCGGTTCTTCTACGCCATCGGCATTCCGATGTTTCAGGGATACGGACTTTCGGAGGCCACGCCCGTCATCTCGACCAATTCGCCCAAATACCACTGGCACCGTTTCGGCTCGTCGGGCAAAATCCTGATTCCGCTCGACCTGAAAATCGTGGACGAAGCGGGCCGGGAGGTGCCGCGCGGGGAAAAGGGCGAAATCGTGATCCGCGGCGAAAACGTAATGGCCGGTTACTGGAAGAATCCCGAAGCTTCGGCCGAGACCGTCCGCGACGGATGGCTGCACACGGGCGACATGGGGTATGTCTCGAAGGACGACTTCCTCTATGTGCTGGGCCGCTTCAAAAGCCTGCTGATCGCTTCGGACGGAGAAAAATACAGCCCCGAAGGAATGGAGGAGGCGATCGTGGACAAGTCGCCCTACATCGACCAGATCATCATACACAACAACCAGAGTCCGTTTACGGGCGCCATCGTCGTGCCGAACCGCGAAGCGCTGCGGCGGGAGCTGGACAGCCGCGGAATCGCGGGCGAAAAGCGGGCGGAGACGGCGGCGGAGATCCTCGGCGGCGAAATCGACCGTTACCGGGCCGGCGGCGTATTCGGCGGGGAGTTCCCCGAACGCTGGCTGCCGGCGGGGCTGGCCATCGTGGACGAGCCGTTCACCGAGCAGAACGGGCTGGTGAACAGCACCATGAAGGTCGTGCGCAACAAGGTGGAAGCGCATTTCGGCGACCGTCTCGATTACCTTTACACGCCCGAAGGCCGCAGTCTCAAAAATGCGAAAAACCTCGCATCGCTGAAAAAAATCGTGGCGTAAAGGTAAATTTACCGCCCCGAAACCTTGAAAAATCGAAAAATGCGGAGTATATTTGTACTCCGAAATGCGGGAGTAGCTCAGTGGTAGAGCATCAGCTTCCCAAGCTGAGGGTCGCGGGTTCGACCCCCGTTTCCCGCTCATAAAGCCCTGCGAAGGAGGGCAAACGTGCAAAAACCTTGTGTATCGACGATACGCAGGGCTTTTCTCGTTCAAATCCGATAACGACAGAAACAAAAAGCGCAAAACGCCCCGTCAGATCAACCGGCCGGACAATTCGCCGAGCCGCTGCGGCAGGGCGCATATTTTCAGCAGGGAGTCGTAACGGGCGAAATCCAGCAGGTCGTGATTACCGATGTCCACGCCGGCTTCGCGGGCTTCGGCGACCAGCTCCAGCAGACGGCGGAACTGCCTGTAGAGGACGGAATTGCTTGTAGAGGACCGCCGCCGCGGTCTACGGATGCGTCTATATCTGCGGCTGACCGGAGACGCGACACGATGAAAACGACCCTCGACGGGGTCGTTTTTTTGTTGCCGCACGTGTCAGGTCATGCAAAAAACGGAGTTTCACCGCAGGCGGATTTTCCCCGGACCGAGCGGAGGGCGAGGAAACGGCATGCGCCGTTCGGGCGAGTCGGCAGGGCAGCGGGTGGCGGGCGGCAAGGCGGCAGGACGGCAAGGTGGCAAGGCAGCGGGCGGCAGGCTACAAGGCAGCGGGCGGCAAGACGGCGGGCGGCAAGACGGCGGGCGGCAAGGCGGCAAAGTAGCAGGACGGCAAAGTGGCAGGGCGGCAAAGTGGCAGGGCGGCAAAGTGGCAGGGCGGCAAGGTGACAGGACGGCGGTCGGCAGGGCGGCAGAAAAAGAGGGGATTGCGATTTTTTTTGAAAAAAATTAAAAACCATTTTGTCCGAAAATCATATGTCCCCGCATCCCGGAGGCAAGGCCGCGTCATCGCAGCGGACAGATCCGGGGCGCCGCCCACACAAACAAAAAACGGGCGAGACCCATAACGTCCCGCCCGTTTTAGCACCGGGATTCCAACCGCCGGGAGCCGCCGGACAGCGAAAAAGCGCACGGAGAAGCAGCCCGGCATCTGCAAAAGGCCAACGCACAGGTTCTCAATACGCTGTTCGGACACCGGGAAGGGTGCAATATTATCCGCACGGCCGCCGTTAGTAAAATAATAGAACGCAACTTTTCGATCTTTTTACATTCCGATCATTCTTTCCAAGCGCACAGCCGGCCCCTTCCGTGGTCTTTCCCGTTCCCGGAACTGTGCCCGGAGGCCGAGCGGGTCTCCGTTTCCGCAAATCTTCGCAGGCATCGTGCGGCCTTTGATTTGCGGTTTTCTATCTTGTGCACGATTTCACACAAAATTCTATTCTATGACGTATTCACCGGATTCAGTCGGCATGCACCGACACACGTTTACGGGGCGGCCCGCATTCACGGGGCAGCCCCGCAGTAAAACGCCCCCCGATTTCATGTCCTGCTTCGCACTCCACGTCGCCGAGTGCGAACAAACGGGAAGAGACGGTTCCGCCGCAAACTACCTGACGGCATACCGCATGCTCGTCAAATACATGAACGGCCGCAAACTGCTGCCCGAACAATTTACCGCCGAATGGCTCGAACGTTACGAACGATGGCTTCTGGCAAGAGGACTGGGGACAAACAGCGTCGTGTTCCACATGCGCTACCTGCGGGCCGTCTACAACAAGGCCGCGGACAGGGGCAGCTTCATCGCATCCCGCGGCAATCCGTTCTACCGCAGGCATATCAGGCAGGTGGCGACCCGCAAGCGCGCGCTGCCGCGCGAAACGCTCAGGCGGATCAGCGACGCCGACCTGTCAGAACTGCATCCGAAATATGCGCTGGCGCGCGACCTCTTCATGTTCAGCTTCTACACCCGCGGCATGTCGTTCGTGGACATGATCTATCTGCGAAAAAGCGACATCAGCGACGGTGTGCTGACATACAAACGAAAGAAAACCGGCCAGACACTCACGCTGCGCATCGAACCGCCCCTGCAGCGCATCATCGACCGTTACAACGGCGATTCACCTTATATACTGCCCGTGCTCGCCCGCGACGACAGTTACCGCGCCTACCGTCAGCAACAGCGCGAACTGAACAAATTCATCCGGAAGATCGGCGCGATGCTGGAAATTTCCGAACCGCTGACATTCTATGCGGCACGCCATTCATGGGCGACACTGGCACGCGACTGCGGCACGCCGCTGACGGTCATCAGCGCCGGCATGGGACACACCTCCGAACGAACGACGCGCATCTATCTGGCGCAGCTCGATCACGACGTCATCGACAAGGCCAATCGGAAAATCATCAACCTGTAACGATCAGGCCGATTCAGGCAGCGTTCGGATTTTTCTGGTATCAGGAAAAAATTTTGCAGAAGCGAGAAACAAGGCCCATTACTGTAAATAATGGGTCTTCGGAACGTAAACAATTGTTTTATAATCATTTCCCGTCATCGGCAAAAATAGGATTATTTATAATCACAACCAAACATTTCATGCAAAAAAATTTACGCATCACAGCTAATTAATTGACTTTTAGCGTAATAACCCGTCCCTTGTTTAAAAAATCGAAAATCCGGACACCGCATTCGATTTTTTCTCCCGCAATTGTGTCCGAATCTGCCATTTAGCATCTGACAACCAGCGTTTTACACGAACAAGACCCATTATTTACAGTAAGGAGTCTCGGAGACGCAGTGTAACTATCTGACTAAAAGGCTGGTACAAATTGACACTTTCACTTAAGATTTTATGGGCAGTAAAGATTCTGCTCGCACTCCGCAAGGCGTCGGAAGCCGGCGCCCCTCCCATGAAGAGCCGCGAACTGATGGCGGCATGTCTGAATCCGGGCGCGGACACCTACATGTACCGCCGGGTCCTGCGCGAACTCGCCGCCAAAACCGACTATGCGACCTGCATCATCCAGTCGGGAAGGACCTACTATGAATGGAATCGCAACCTGCGGCCGACGCTCTACGACCTGACGCTGCGGCTGGAGGGCGGAATGCACGAGGTCACGAACGGCTTCTGGTCGTGCGAGAACCGCCATGTCATGCAGCCTTTATACAAGGCCAACAAGCAGTACGAATCGCTGACGCGCGAATATCTTTCCAATATCCATATCGACGAACTCGACTCCCCGGCGCTCTCCGCGCGCAACCGGGCCAAATAGCCGCACACATACCTGCCTGCGGCCGGACCGACGGAACAACACATTAATCACCAATAAACATTTAAAAATGAAACGTCTCTACCTCATTGCATTATTCACCCTCGTCTGCGGCGCCGTCCCGGCGCAGGAAAACGGCAACCGGGATGCGCAAAACCGCATCGTACGCAGCCCCTACGAAACCAACCGGCTCTTCGACAATATCTTCGTCGGCGTCGCCGGAGGTATAAACCTCTATTTCGGCGAGCACGACTCTCAGGGAAAATTCGGCAAACGGCTGGCTCCGGCGCTGGACATTCACGTCGGCAAATGGTTCACCCCCTCGATCGGCGCGCGCGTCGGGTACACCGGCCTGCAGGCCAAAGGCTGGACCACCGCCGGAACCATGTACGCAAAAAAACAGGACGGCGACTGGTTTCAGGAGAAGTTCGGCGTGTCGTACCTGCATGCGGACGCTCTGTGGAACTTCTCGAACGCCGTGAGCGGCTACAAGGAGGAGCGCACGTGGAACTTCATGCCTTTCGCCGGCGTGGGCTGGGCCCGCTCCTACGGCAACGACACCCATGACAACGAAATCGGATTCGACGTCGGTCTGCTGAACGTCGTGCGTCTGTGCAAGGCGCTCGACCTCACGCTCGAAGCGCGCTGTCTGCTGGTAAACCAGCGTTTCGACGGCGTATCGGGCGGCCGCATCGGAGAGGGAATGCTTTCGGTCACCGCAGGTTTGGCGTACAAATTCAACCGCCGCGGATTCACACGCGTCTCGAAACCGCAGGCGGTGGATTTCACGCCTTACCTCGACCGGATCAGGCGTCTCGAAGAGAACAACAACGACCTCGCATCGAAAAACACGGCGCTCAGCGACGAGAACGAGAAGCTGCGCAACATGCCGCCCAAGGTCGTAGCAGAGAAGAAGGTCGCCGCATCGCCCGTAGCGCTCTTCTTCAAGATCGGCAGGGCCACGCTCGACAGCAAGGAGCTGACGAACCTCGAATTCTATGTCAGGAACGCCATGAAGGCCGACAAGGAGAAGACCTTCACGCTGATCGGTTCGGCGGACAAGGCCACGGGCAGCAAGGAGCTGAACCAGCGTCTGAGCGAACAGCGGATGGAGTATGTCTACGACCTGCTGAAGAACAAATACGGCATCGCGCCCGAACGCCTGATCAAGAAGGCCGAAGGCGATACGAACAACCGTTTTGCCGAGCCGGAGCTGAACCGCGCCGTCATCGTGGAATAACCCCCGAAAACGACCGATTCATGTCCCGGACCGCAGCAACCGTCACGAATGAAACGCCCTCCGGGGCGGCGCATCACCTGCTGGCATATCTGGAGGAGGGGAGGGTGCGCGTGTACGCTCCCCGCCGGCAGAGCCTCTGGATCATGCAGCAGCTCCCGCAGGCGGAGGAGCAGAGGATCGAAACCCAGCTCCGCGAACTGCACCGGACCGGGCGGCGGACGGCCGTGGTGGAGGTGCAGCTCCGCAGGGACGAAGAGACGTTCCGCGTAAGGGTACTCTGCGTAAGGGCCTGATCCGCACGAATCGGAAACGCACGAACAGATAAAATCAACGCCACACTCATCAATTAAAAAAAGCAATGACCATGAAAAAACAATCAATGCCCTACGAAGCACCGGAGCTGGTCCAGATCTCCGTGCGCGTCGAAAAAGGATTTGCCGTAAGCAGCGACATCGAGCCGGGAACCGGCGGCGGTGAACTGGGAGGTACGCGATCGCTCTCCTACGACGATTACGAATAGCGGTCCGAAGCTCCGAATATTAACGTTCAAAACAAAAAGCCTTATGAAAAAACTATTCGTTATAGCGATGCTCGCCGCAGCCGGCATGAGCGCATGCAGCAAGGAAGAGACTGCGACGGCTCCGGCAGAGGCGAAATACATTCAGGTAACCATTCCAGAGGATGCGGTCGCCGGCGAAACCCGCACCGCCGTAGACGGCACGGAGACGACTTGGGTGCAGGGCGACAAAGTCGCCGTATTCCTCTACAACGGCTCCACGACGCAGAAGTTCGAATTCACGGCCGACAAAACGGGCGCCACAACCACCTTTACCGGCGACGTACCCGTAGGCAGCTACTCGCTGGCGGCGGCACACTATCCGTACAGTTGCGGCGCCACGTTCGACGCCGTAAACAAGGTCTTCAACCACACGTGGGGCACATCCTACTGTACGGAGAATCTGGCCGACTACGACTTCATGTACACGAACGTCTGGGAGACCCCGTTCGAAATCAACGAGGATTCGACGGTGCTGCCCGTTAACTTCACCTTCCGGCCGCTGATGGCACGCATCAGGATGAGTCTCGGACTGGAAAGCAACGAGACGCCCAAGAAGATCATCATCAGCACCAGCGGCGACGTAATGCCGACCGCGGGCACGATCGACCGTCTGGGCAACTTCACCGCATCGTCGGTAACCAATTCGATCACCATTCCCACGGACCGGAAGGAGTTTACGATCGGACTGCTGCCCGTAAGCATCCATTCGACGATGAACGTGCAGGTCATGACCGCCGACGGACTGACCTATTCGGACAAGTCGTTCACCCTCGCCGGCCTGAAGCGCAACCACCACTATACGATGAGCGTACCGTGCAACAGCAAGACGGTCACGATCGGGGTACCCGACGCGGTCGACAAGAAGTACGGCACCGGGACGTGGAAGGACAACGGATTCTATTTCGTCGATCCCCAGTACGATCCCGACGGAATCTTCGACGGCTGGTACTTCTACCGCGGAGAGCTTAAGAATGACAAGAACGACGACGACAAACTCAAGAAAAACCGCATCCAGCTGCAGGTTCCGGCAGGATTCAACGACGACAACAACGGCGCGTTCGTGACGGCTCCGATCCAGTGCGACGGTTCGAAAACCGTGAAAATATCCTTTGAAGTAGCGACCAACCGGGCATTGGTGAATATAAAATATCGGATCGGCGTAACGGGCAACGGCCCGATTACGGAAGCTTGGCTCCGCGACCGGAATAACATTCTGAACGGCAACGACAGGGAATGCAAGTCGGGAGTTCAGACCCACACGTTCACGGTCACGAACGGACAGCGGATCATGGTCAAGATACTGAGCACGGGCGGCGCCTACCACGTCGAGTTCGCGGACTTCACCTACACGGTCGAATAGTTTCGGCGACATGAATGCAGCTATCGGGACGGAGGTGACAGCCGTCCCGATTCAGCTATAAAACCCCTATCTGATGAAAGCAGCTTACACAAAGCCGGAACTGGAGATACTCACGGTCAGGACGGAAGCGGGATTCGCGATCTCCCAGCCCCACGGCGGCGAACTGGGTCCGAGTTCGGAGGATTATGCGGACGACTGCGAGTATTGACCGAACGCCAATTCAAACCAGACACCATGACACACAAACCTATCTTCCGCCTGCTGATACTCGCAGGACTGCTGTCCGGCTGCGGAAAGGATACGACGGAACAGCCCGGCCCCGGAAAGACGGCGGCCGGAGGCGACGCCGTCAGCTGCCGTCTTGCGATCGGCAACGACGAGACGTCCGGACAGGAAAGCGAAACCCGCACGGCCTACGGTCCCCTTACCGACGGTTATTTCCCGATTTACTGGCGCACGGGCGACCGGGTGGGAATCATCAGCCCGCAGACGACTCCGCAGTGGGCCGAAGTGGAGGTCGCCGTGTCGGGCGCGACCGAAAGCGAAGCCGACCTGAGCAATACGGGAATGGCATGGGGCAGCGACTCGCATTACGACTTTTATGCGTTTTACCCGGCCGACGCCGTACAGACCAACAGCGGTTCTATCGTCGTTACGGCGATTCCGGCCGTACAGACCTGTAACAACGGCGAATGCAACATGCAGTACGCCTACATGGCGGCATGTACGAAAGGCGTGGAACGCGGCGCGGAGGTGCCGTTCTCGTTCCGCCCGCTGATGACTACCGTGACGGTAGACATAAGATTTTCGGAAGCGGCCGAGGTGCAGAAACTCGTCCTGTCGAGCGAAAACGATCCGGTAGCCGGGGCCTTCACGTTCGACATCGAAACACATCGGGCCGCCGTCATTGAGGACAGATGCTCCAAAGTGCTTGCGTTGCACATGCTGACGGGGGAGGAGCCTTACATCCGGATCGGCGCCGGATCGAAGATCATGGTTACGGCATTCATGCTGCCGCAGGACATTCGGGGACTGACGCTGACGGCTGTCACGACGGAGGGGAAAACCTACAGTTACACGACTCAAGCGACACTTAAGGCAGGCAATCGTTATTCGTTTACGATCAGCGACATGCAGAAGCAGGCGCAGCAGACCACGGAGGACTATTCCGACTGGATGAAATACCTGCCCGACAACGTATACCTGTCGCAGGTATCCATGCCCGGCTCACACGACGCATGCACGATGTACGGCTCGCATTATGAATACAAGAGCGGCATGCCCGGCGAAAGGTATCATTTCAAATGGCTGCAAAACGTCGTATTCGGCTACATGAACGTAACCAAGATCATCAAGGCGCAGGAACTTTCGATCGAGGAACAGCTGGCGGCCGGTGTCCGCATGTTCGACCTGCGTCCGTCGGCGTCGGGCAGTTCGCTGCAGGACCTTCCGATTCATCACGGCATCGCCGCGCTGGGCGACCCGACCCGCGGCGGCTACACGCCGGGCGGTTCCGGGCGGCAGGAGCTGTCGCCCTTCATGCTCTCGCACCTGCTCGACCGCTTCGTGAACTTCCTGAACGAGCATCCCGACGAGACGGTGCTGATACATATGAAATACGAGAACACCAGCGGCACCGGAAAAACGGGCTGGGACAAGAGCGTCGTAGACCTGATAAAGTCGCACTGCAGCGGACATATCGCCGATTTCCATCCCCGGATGACGCTGGCCGACGCCCGCGGCAAGATCCTGTTCATGATCCGCGAAGACTACAAGTCCGCCAACGGCGGCCGGTATCTGGGCGCCTACCTGAACTGGACGCACGACAAGGTCGTGTTCGAGACCACGCTCCACGGCAATACGGGCGAAACGGCGCCGATCAAGGTCAATGATCTGTACAACATCAAGAACGGCTCGTCGGACGGCGTGAGCAAGTACGCCGCGATCGACGAGTGCATCGCCTACACGTACGGCGCGACGGACGTCACGCGCTGGTGCATGAACTACGTGAGCTGTTACGACACGGCGCACTGCAGCGTATCGGGCATCAGTATATTCGGAGCCGTGGGGGATTACGACTACTGCGCCAACCTGTATAACAGATACACGGCGGACAAACTGAACCGGAAGGACTTCCGCGGAAACGCCGGTATCGTCCTGATGGACTTCGCCGGAGCCGAAAACGCCACGATGACCTACGGACAGACCTACTCGAACATGCGGGTATACGGCGACGATCTGGTGAAGGCCGTCATCGGCGTCAACAACAAATGGGACCTGCGCCGCAACGAATAACAACCGCCCTCAGGCCCTCCGGACCGCGCATTTTCCGCTCCCCGTCCGAAACACCCTTACCCCCCCCAAAAAACCTCCCGGCCTTGGAAAAGCCGGGAGGTTTCGCACACACAAACATTAACAATACAAACAACGCGAATGGCTGAATTATTTGTTCGGTACAAAGATGCGGGTATTTTCCGAACGGCGCAATCGCCAATAATGGGGATTTTCGGAGCGGCGGCTCCCGAATTATGGTGAAAAGGTCGGACGGAAAGAGGTGAACAGCAACTTTTTATTTTGAATTTCGAAATAATGCACTATCTTTGCAGGCGAATTCCAACACGCCCGGCGACCGCCGGGATTTTCGAAAAAATCACTTTGAAATAGAAATATATGCAGGATTTGAAAGCGCTCGAAGGGAAAAGTCTCGCCGAACTGCACGAAATCGCCAAAGCTCTCGGCATCGAAGACGTCATGGTAAAGAAGCGCGAACTGATTGAAAAGATCACCGGAGGTTCCGCACAGGAGACCCCGGCAGAGAATAAAGGCAAGCGAGGACGAAAGAAAGAAACGCCCGCGGCGGAAACTCCGGCCGTGACCGCACCTGAAACAGCCGCACCTGAAACAGCCGTGGCAGAAGCGGCTGCGAAAACGGCCGAGACGTCGGCGGCGGAACCGGAACCGATGGCAGCGGCAGCTCCGGCAGCGCCCGCGAAACCGCGGGGACGCAGGCCGCGCATGACCAAGGCGGAGAACACCGCACCGGTACAGCCGCAAACGGCGCTGACACCGGAAATGCCCGCCGAACTGGAGTTCCCGACGAATGGCGCGCAGAACGAACCGGCGGCGAAACCCGCACAGGAAACAGCCGCTCAGCCGGAGCCCAAGCGGCGCGGCCGCAAGCCCAAGCAGGAGCAGGCACAAGAGCAAGAATCCGCTCAGGCGGCTCAGGGGCAGACTCAGGCGGAAGAGACTCCCGCACCCCGGCCGTTAGAAGAGGAGGTGATTACCAAGGACGACTTCGCCGGAGAAATCGAAGGCGAGGGCGTGCTGGAGATCATGCCCGACGGTTACGGATTCCTGCGTTCGGCGGACTACAACTACCTGAACTCGCCCGACGACATCTACGTTTCGCCGTCGCAGATCAAGCTTTTCGGACTCAAGCCCGGCGACACCGTGAACGGAGCGATCCGTCCGCCGAAGGAGGGCGAGAAGTATTTCCCGCTGGTCCGCGTGAACGAAATCAACGGGCTGGCGCCCGAATACATCCGCGACCGCGTACAGTTCGAATTCATGACGCCGCTCTTCCCAAGCGAGAAGTTCTGTCTGACGGGAAACGGACACAACAACCTCTCCACCCGCGTCGTGGACCTCTTTTCGCCCATCGGCAAAGGCCAGCGCGCCCTGATCGTGGCGCAGCCCAAGACCGGTAAGACCGTGTTGCTGCAGGCTATCGCCAACGCCATCGCCGACAACCATCCCGAAGTATACATGATCGTACTGCTGATCGACGAACGCCCCGAAGAGGTTACGGAAATGGCGCGCAACGTCAAGGCCGAAGTCGTGGCATCGACCTTCGACGAACAGGCTTCGCGTCACGTGAAGGTGGCCGAAATGGTGCTAGACAAGGCTAAACGCATGGTAGAGTGCGGTCACGACGTGGTGATCTTCCTCGACTCGATAACCCGTCTGGCGCGCGCCTACAACTCGGTGCAGCCGGCGTCGGGCAAGGTGCTTTCGGGCGGCGTGGACGCCAACGCGCTCCACAAACCCAAGCGTTTCTTCGGCGCAGCCCGTAACACGGAGGAGAAAGGTTCGCTGACGATCATCGCCACGGCCCTGATCGACACCGGGTCGAAGATGGACGAAGTGATCTTCGAAGAGTTCAAGGGTACGGGCAACATGGAGCTTCAGCTCGACCGCAAGCTCGCCAACAAGCGCGTATATCCGGCCGTGGACGTCATCGCATCGGGTACGCGCCGCGAAGACCTGCTGCTGCCGCGCGACGTGATGAACCGTACGTGGGTGCTGCGCAAATACCTCTCGGACATGAATCCCGTCGAAGCGATGGAATTCCTCCAGAAACAGATGAGTCTCACGGACACCAACGAGGAGTTCCTCGCAACGATGAACCACTGACAACCGATCCGCCCGCAACACAAATCCCGAACATAAATGAAAAAGCTGCTTATTCTCTTTTCCTGCGTCCTTTTCGCCCACGGCGCATTCGCATGGGGACAGAAGGGACACGACGTCACGGCCTACATCGCCGAATGTCATCTGACGCCCGAAGCGGCGGAAAAAATCGACAAGGCGCTGAACGGACATTCACCGGTATACTATGCCAACTGGCTCGACATCGCCAGCCACACGCCGGAATACGCATACACGAAAACATGGCATTACCGGAACGTGGACGAAGGCAAAACGATCGACACGATGCCGGAGAACCCGGACGGCGACGTGCTGAAAGCCGTTACGACGCTCGTCGCAGAGCTGAAGGCCGGCGGACTGCCGCCCGAAGAGGAGACGCTCAAGCTCAAGATGCTGATTCACCTCGTAGGGGACATGCACTGCCCGATGCACGCGGGACGGCTTTCGGATATCGGCGGCAACCTGCGTCCGGTATTGATGTTCGGCAAGAAAACGAACCTCCATTCGGCATGGGATACGGCCATTCCCGAAGCCGCCCGCAAATGGAGCTATACCGAATGGCAGGAGCAGATCGACCGGCTGACGGACGACGAAGCGATGCTGATTCAGGCCGGCGAACCTTACGACTGGCTCAAGGAGACGCACGCGATATGCGTCGGCATCTACGCAGATTCGCCCGAAGGCACGAAGATCTCCTACGACTACGTATACAAGTACACGCCCGTAATCGAACTGCAGTTCCTGCGCGGCGGCTACCGGCTGGCACGTCTGCTGAACGAGATTTATCGATAATCCGGCCGGATCAAACGACGAAATTACGGAAAAATCCCCGCATATGTTGCGGGGATTTTCGTATGCAGGGACCGACTACAGGACCGAAAGGAGATATGACCCAGGCAGGTGCGGGATTAAAGTAATGTAACGACTTGATTTATATGGTAGTTACATTTTTGTATAGGAGAGTAGGTAACGAGAAGGCAACGGTTTGTTTTCAGCTTCTTGCGCTCAAATACCGCATTTCAAATAACCTATCGCAAGATACGAAAAATTTTCGAGATGGGCAAATTAGGCAGGGTCAACCGGCGAGTGCAATTTTAAGAAATTAGTTTAAAGAACTTTTTTAGACGAAGAAAATTTTAATTTTCCCGATGTCTTCTGTTCATTGTATTGCACTTGTTTAATAAACTCTTCCGTTAACACAAAGAAATCTGCCCCATTCAGTATATATTGCCTGATGGTTTATTCTGATTTTCAATTGCCCCTTTTCTGTCAGGGGAAGCATATGAATCGACAAAACATACTTTTGTACCGATAGTTTTTGCAATTTTCTTATGACAAAAGAATTCGCTGCCATGGTCGCTGTGTCGCAATGGTCGGGGACGGCATCAACGACAGTGCGGTGCTGGCGCAGGCCGATCTGGGCATTGCCATGGGGCAGGGGAGCGACATTGCGATCGACGTGGAGAAGGTCACGATTCTTTCGTCCGACCTGACGAAGATCGCCGCGGCGGTCCGCCTTTCGGCCGCGACCGTGCGCACCGTTCGGCAGAACCTTTTCTGGGCGTTTATCTACAACCTGATCGGCGTGCCTGTCGCCGCTGGCGTGCTCTATCCGCTGACCAGGTTTCTGCTCAATTCGATGCTCGTCGGGGCCGCCATGGCCCTGAGTAGTGTGAGCGTTGTGGCCAATAGCCTGCAGCTGAGTACAAAACGGCTCGGCACGAAAGCCGTCCATAAAATAAATACAGAATTTATAACCAAAAAACAAACAGCCATGAAAAAAGAGTATCGTATCGAAGGAATGATGTGCAACCACTGCCGGATGCATGTCGAAAAGGCCCTGAACGGCATCGAGGTCTCCGTGCCGTTGTTACTCTCGATCCTCCTGCCGCGACGGTCGAATTCACTGGGCGGGAGCCGGAGCTGGCCGAATTGCAGCGGGTGCTGGGCGAAGATTATAAGATCACGGAGCGTTGAAACCCCGGTCTCGGAGCGGCCGCTATCCATCTATAAAGGTATTGCGGCTCCTGAAAACCCCTAAAATTAGGTATTGCCGTTCCCGGCGTAATGTCGTTTCTTTGTATTACTAAAATCTGCCGAGACGCTGCGGGACGGCCCGTTGCGCCGAATGCGGAAAACGAAGAAAAAATTCAAACCGATTATGAGACATTTCGTTTATTGTGCGGCGCTTGCAGCCGCCGTATTTTTCCTTGCTGGGTGCGGCGGGAACCCGAATAAAAAGAACGCTTCGGAGACTCAAACCTCAGAAACGCAGAGTTCCGTCATGGAGGTCGATAACCTGCTCGCCGATGCTGAGAAGTTGACCGGCGGCAAGGTGACGGTCGAGGGCGTCTGCACGCATATCTGCCGCCACGGGGGCCGCAAGATTTTCCTAATGGGAACCGACGATACGCAGGTGATCCGCATTGAAGCCGGAGAGAAGATCGGCAGCTTCAAGCCCGAATGCGTGAACAACGTCGTGCGGGTGACGGGCACGCTGGTCGAAGACCGGATCGACGAGGCTTACCTTGCCGAGTGGGAGCTGCGGCTCAAGGACCAGATCGCCCGGCAGCACGGCGAGGGCGAAGCCGGATGCAGCGCCGAACATCAGGCCCGCGGCGAATCGGTTGCCAGCAGCACCGAAAAGCGTATCGCCGACTTCCGTGCCCGTATCGCCGACCGCAAAGCCAAAGAAGGCAAGGAATACCTTTCGTTCTACCATGTGGACGGCGGGAGTTATGAAGTTTTGAAATAAGAAGTTTTGCACGTCATGGGGACACGGTCGTTTATGTCCGCCGTGAGGAAATGGAGCAGGCCCGTTCACCGCGACCTCTCCTTTTTCTTTTCGGGCGTACTGCTGATTTATGCGGTTTCGGGCTTCATGCTCAACCACAAACGCGATTTCAATTCCGATTATTCGGTGCGCCGGACCGAGCTGGTCTTCGCACAGGAGATACCGCGCGCCGAGCAGGAGTGGACCCGTGCGCGGGCCGAGGAACTGCTCCTGCGCGTCGGCGAGGAGGGCAATTACCTGAAACATTACTTTCCCGAACCGGACCGGTTGAAAGTCTTTATCCGGGGCGGCAGTTCGCTGACGGTCGATCTGGCGTCGGGACACGCCGTCTACGAGTCGATCCGCAAGCGGCCCGTGCTGAGCAGTCTGAACCGGCTGCATTACAATCCGTCGCGCTGGTGGACGGTCTTTTCGGATGTCTTTTTAGCGGGATTGATCGTAATCGTGCTTTCCGGGCTGGTGATGATGCGCGGCCCGAAAGGATTGCGGGGCCGCGGAGGCGTCGAGCTGATCGCGGGGATTCTGATTCCGCTGCTGTTTATTTTCCTGACCTGATCCGGGAAACTGCGTGTGATAAAAGGGCGGACGTCGAAAACGTCCGCCCTTCTCTTGCGTATGGGTTTGTTGTCATCGTTTTGCCGTGCCGAATACCAGCAGCGGGACGAAGAGGAAGAGTCCGAACAAGACGACGCCGACGGTCTGCCAGAGCCGTCCGCCGGGCGATCTGCGGCGGATGAGCGCATAGAACGCGCCGAGCGCGAGTCCCAGCCAGAGGGCCTGAAACGACACCTCCGCAATCCGGGGCTTTACGTAGCCGTCCAGCGGCGAGGTGAACGACAGTTCGAAGGGAAACAGGTATTTTGCGTACTCGGCCCATGCCTGCGGTTTCTCTTCGGGGCGGTATTCGTCCGCCAGTGAATAGTCGCGGGCGTTCACGGCGACATAGCGTTTCGATTCGGCGCCTTGGATGGTGACCGTCCAGTAGAACATGTCGCCGATGATCATCATGTTCTCCCGTGTGGGGCCGAATTTCCCGACGGGAATCTCGTGCAGTTTGTAATCCTCCGCACCGAGCGTATAGAAACGCTTTTCGCTGTCCACCAGAAAACCGAGACTTTTGCGGTCGGCGAACTCCGTGACGAAAATCTGGCCGATTTGCAGCGAGTCCGCAACGTCGGTACGGCGCACGAACGGGCGGCCGCGGACCTGCTTCATGTGGTAGACGCGCTGCGCGTCGTCCACCAGCAGGTAGCCGTTGTCGTACCGCTTGCGCGTCGAGGGGTTGCCGGAGACGACGCGGGCCGGGAACGAAAATCCCTTGTCCCGCAGGACTTTGGTGAATGCCGCGCTCTTCTTTTGGTCGATGGTGTTGGTCTCCATATCGACGAACTCGATTCCCTCGCCGGTGATGCGGAACACGTCCGTCGCCGGTTCTAAATCGATGCGGTCGGGCATCGATTCCAGCAGTTGATAGACCGTCGGTCTGCGGCGGTTGATTTCGCCGGGCGACGTGCGGAACATGAAGTTCGTGCGCTCCACGTCGCGCGATTCGACCGCCACGCCCTCGATTTCGGACGGAAACCTCCCTTCGGCGGCGAGTTGGCGGTAATAGAACGTCGGCAGGATACTGTCGAACTGCTGCTGGGTGTAGGTGTTGCCCTGCAGATCGCGTCCGGCGACGTTGTTTTCGCGGTCGAAATCCACCGATGCGAATCCGTGCGTCACGCAGCTGTAGAGCGTGAACGGCGACCACGAAGGCGATGCGAACACGAACGCGTAGCACCACGGCAGCAGCCATGCCAGCAGAAGCGCCGCAAGGAGGATTATTCCGGTTTTGATACTCTTTATCATAGATTTGTCGTTTTGCGGGTTAATCCTGACATCCCTGCTTGAAACGGTATACCGAAAGCAGCGGGAAGAACAGCGAACATACCAGCAGCAGCGCCAGCCACGGCAGCATGCCGTCGTAGGCCTGCGGGGTGTCGGAGAGGAAGAAGATCCGGCAGACGCCCACGGCGATCAGCAGATTCGCCAGCCGCCGTTTCCATGTGGGTTCGAGACAGATCCATGCCGTCAGCAGGTAGAGCGTCAGCCCGGCCAGATACCACGGCAGCGCCGTCAGCAGAATCCGCGCGACCAGTTCGGGCGCCAGCAGGGCGTGGAAGTACCCCCACAGCACGGCGGTTTGCACGATGACCAGCAATGCCAGCGCTCCCAGCCCGATGCCTGACATCAGCAGAATCATCTTCCACTGTGGAAAGGGCAGGTGAAGCGTCAGCTTCAGCCGTTTCTGGGCCATTTCGGGGACGAACTGAACCACTGCGAGCAATACGCCCAGCAGGGCCGGCAGGTATTGGAGAATGTCGATGAAGACAACTTCCTTTTCGAGCATCACCTCCCAGACGTGCGCCGCACCCTTGAAGGTTATCACCCGTTGGACGCGCAGCAGCGCATAGGCGGTGGCTCCGAAGAGGAACAATGCGCTCAGCGGATAGAAGCAGCGCATTTTGATCCACTCTTTGTAGAATATGGCTTTGATCATAATTCGGGTTTAGTATTTTCCGGTCAGTCCGATGAAAGCGTCTTCGAGGTTCAGCGTTTCGCCGCGCAGGTCGCTGCAGACAATGCCCGCGCGCTCCAGCACGCCCTGTACCGTCGCAGGGGAGTCGAACGAATAGAGTTCGGCGCGCCCGTTCACGACGCTCGGGTGGTAGAGGCCGTCGCCGGCGGGGATCGTGACGTCGGCGCCCGGCGTGAAGGTGTATCGCCGGAACGTGCCGAGCAGTTCGCCGACGGGCATCTGTACCAGAATGCTTCCGTAATCCATGATGATACAGTCGTCCACGAGCTTTTCCATGTCCTGAATGATGTGCGAGGTAAGGAAAACGGTCTTCTCCTCGCTCTGCGCATAGTCGCGCAGGTATTCTACGAACAGGCGGCGGTAACCGGGGTCCAGTCCCATCGAGAAGTCGTCAAGCACGAGCAGATCGGCGTTCTGGGCGAGAATCAGCCCTAAGGCCACCTGCGAACGCTGTCCGCACGACATGCGCGAGATGCGCTGCCGGGGCGCCACCTTCAGCATTTCCATCAGTCCGTAATAGGCGTCGCGGTTCCAGCGGGGATAAAACCGCGCATAGAACCGTTCGATCTGCTCGATGGTCATGAAGGCGTACTGCACGTGTCCCTCGATCAGCAGGGCGATCCGGGCGCGGGTTTCGGGCCGCATCGTGCGGATATCCTCGCCGAAGATCAGACACTGTCCGGCGCGCGGTTGGAGATAGCCGCTCAGAATGTTGATGGTCGTGGTTTTTCCGGTGCCGTTTTTACCCAAAAGTCCGAGGATCCGCCCGCGCGGAACCTCGAAACTCAGGTCTTTGTATATCAGCCGCTCCCCGTAACAATGGGTGAGGTTGCGGCATTCGATGACAGAATCGGTCATAAAGAATGGTCGTTCTTCCGGCTTACTTGATCAGCGACGCCTTCGTATTGGACTCGAAGTCGTTGGTCGAGTTGTTCGAGTCGATGAGTTTGCCGTCGGAACCGGTCTTGCGGATCACCGACTTGCCGAAGCGGCCGGCATCTCCGTCGGCCGTACCGCACCATGCGTAACCTGCGTCGAGCGAAGCGTCCCACGGGGCGATGTAGTATTCGTCGCGGCAGCCCGTGTTCACGGCGTCGAGCACCCATTCGTTAGGCACGCGGTAGCAGTTGCGCAGCGGCATCGTGTAGTCCGAGCCGTTCGGGGAGTGGAAGATATACTGGGCGTCTTTGAGCGGGTATTCGGCGAGGAACTGCTCTGCAGTCAGGCCGACGGGCGGCATGGCGATAGCCACGGCGTTGAAGCCGCGGTTGTGGAGCACTTGGACCGTCAATGTCGAAGCGTACCATTTGTCGAGGTTGGGCACGTCGGGGTTGTCGATATCCAGATAGTTCTCGTTCGACGAAACGTCGTACCACTCGAAATCGGCTTTCGTGGCGTCCCACGAGTTCGGGTTGCCGATGGTGTGGTTCTGGGCGTTGTTGACGACGATCAGCGACTCGCCGGCTTTGACCAGCACATCCTGTCCGTTGCCGGGAATGCAGTAGAACGCATTGCCCGCACAACACTCCTTGCGGAAGTCCTTGCCTTCGAGCATCTCGCTGTTCATGCCCGAATTGAGTCCGCTCGAAAGGATCAGCATCATGCCGTCGGCATAGAGGTCTTCGTCGGAGTTGTTACGGATCTTGATGTACTGGTCGCCCAGCCACCTGTCAGGCTTTCCCGTTTCGGGAAGCGCCGTGCCTGTGAAGTAGATCTCCTCGATCACGAATTCGCCGGCTTGCAGCGTGATGTCGCTCTGTTTGATGGTTACGGTCGCCAGAACGGTGCTCTTGCCGCTCCGCGTCACGTTCACGACGGTCGAACGTTCCGTCCCCGTTTCGTTCTCATCGACGGACAGCACCAGCGCTTTGCCCGAAGATTCGGCTTCATTGATCTGAACCCACGACGCAGCATCGGCGGGAATATTCACGTCGAAATTTTCCTCGGGCACGTTTACCAGCACATTGCCGCCGAGCGCGCGCAAGATTTCGGATACGACGACGGGATTGACCGTTTCTTCGGGATCGTCGGTGCAGGATGCGAAGCCCGCTGCGAAGAGGGCCGTGGTGAGAATTAAGAAAAGCTTTTTCATAATCGGTTTTTATTATTGGTTTGACAAATATTGGTTCGATCGTTTAGAACAGGATGCCGAACGTCGCCGTCAGAACGTGTTCGGACAATCCTCCGCTGTAAAACCGGGGCGTCCACCCCGCCTCGGCGAAGCAGGCCAGATTCCGGCTCAGGCGGCGTTCGGCCCGCAGGGACACCTCGGGGGCGACGGCCCGGCCGCTCAGCCGCGCCGCCGTGTAAGTCAGGTATTCCGAAATGTTGTTCAGCACGTTGCTGAGCGAAACCTCCTCGTCGGGCGAGACGTAACAGCCGATTCCTGCCGTCGCTTTCACGCGCCACTGCGGACGGAGCCATTCTGCGCTGCCGCGTACCGCTCCGCAGAACTGCGCGAGCCGCATCCGCCGTGCCGGATAGGCGTACGTGGCCGTGGACTGCCGCCATTCCGCGCGGGGACTGAGCATGTAATTCACCGTGCCGCGCCGCCATTCGACGGTCGCTTCGGCGTCGGCGTGCCAGATACGGTTCTTATACATCGCCTGTTCATCGACGATGACGCTGTGTCCCGTACGGTCGGCTATCATTTCGATACTGCGGCGCAGTTCATAGCCGCCTCCGGCGCGCAGGCTCCAGCGGCCGCTGCGGTAGGCTGCGGAGAGGGTCGCCTGACGGGTTTTGAGCCGGGTTATGGGGACCGTGTTGTTGGATTTGTTGAGCCGCTCCGTCGTAAGGCTTTCGAATGCGGCACGGGCATACCAGCCTTTCGCGTGCCGCGGCATGAGCTGTGCCGCCAGCAGACAACCCTTTCCGTCATAGCCGATGTTGAAACTCTCGCTGTTCAGTGAATAGCGGGTGTAATAACTGCCCAGTCCGGTCATATACAGCTCGGAAGAGCTGGCGCCGGGCGGATAGAAAAAGTCTATGTCCTGATCCTGTTTATAGAGCCGCCCCTGCAGGTCCAGCCCCAAAACGTACTGAGGGAACTGCATGCCTACGCCGAGTTTGATCGTGAAATCCGACACGACGTTGTGGGGCCGCGGATCGACCTGACGGTATTCCTGTCCGGCGCGGTAGTCGCCCCGGATCGCAAGGTCGAAGCGTCCCACCCGGTGGACATAGCCGCCGCCGAAAGCATATTCCTCGGTCGAGAGGTTTCCTCCGGCGGAATCCGCCGTGATGCAGGGATAGAGCAGCAGGTAGTCGGCCGTGGAGTTCCAGCAGACGTTGCGGCGGTTGCCGCGGACGTACCGGGCGTCTGCCCACGCTGCCGACCGCTCGCTGAGCCGCCGGTAGCTTTCGGCATAAAATCCCCCGTCGAGGGCTCCGTCGCCCAGCGGCTGCAGCAGCGCCTCCTGCTCACGGCGCAGGTCGATGCGGAGCGAGATCTGCGAAAGCGACTGTTCGCTGCGGTAGAGCATCATCGCGGGCGACTCCGTATGAAATCCGGCTACGGCCCGTTCGTCCTCCGCGCTGAAAACGGAAGAACGCTCCAATACGCCGAGCGTATCGCGCTGGGCGGAAGCGGCGGCGGGCAGCAGCGCCAGTATCGACAGGAAAAGGGCCTTCATCATCGTCAGATCGATTTTAGTAACAACACGATCGATTCGCTGTCCTCTACCCAAGTCATTGCTGCTGGAATCTGATTGTAATCCGTGCAGCGCAGAATCTTCTTTTCTCCGGTCGAATAGGTCGCGTCGGCTTCGACGATGAACGTGTAAACCCCTTTGCGGAGCCGTATTGTCGCGCTGTTCTGTTCGGCGGCGGGAAATGGCACCCGCTCTCCGGAGTTGATATTGTCGAAGTAGGAGATGTCCGTGCGTATTTCCAGCTTTTCGACGGGGCGGCTGTCCGGCATCACGAACCGGATGGACAGTTCGGTGAAAATCGAATCGTCTTTTTCGCAGGCCGAAAACAGCAGTGCGGAGAGCAGAAACAGGGTCCGTATGGTAGATTTCATCATCATCGCATTACAGTTTGAAGTTGAGTTCCATGCCGAAATAGGGGCTGGAATAGCGGCGTACCAGTGCGCTGGTCTCGTTTCTGTACGAAGGACTGTATGTGAACAGCCGGTTTACGAAAATCGCAATGTTGAGCCGGTCGCGGTAAAGCCGTTTCGAGATTTTGAGATTGACGTTCATACTGAAAGGCGTGAGACGGTAGAGATAGGCTTCTTTCGATACGTTGTCGTGGATCATATGCTGCAAAATACCGTCGGCTGCCGACTCGGCCGTAAACGGATGTTCCTGTAACTGCAGGTCGAGGTAGCTGGTCGGCGCAGGATTGCACCATTCGGCCTTCATGCCGGAAAACCACTGGCATTGGAACGACGTGGAGAAAATCAGCCCCAGTTTGGGAATCTGGGTGTCGAGCAGGAAATTGGTGTTGCATACTTCGTGAAACGTGTTGTCGTCCTGATCGTAAAGCCCGATGTAAGGATAGGGCGTCCCTTCTGCGAGCTGTACGGTCGTCAGGACGTACTGGGGTTCGCTGTTCTCATAGCGGGTTTTGAAATAGGCGCCCGAGACGATGAGTTTCGTGGCCAGCGCCCGGATGCGCCGCGTGGAGAGCGAGAATTCGATGCCCTGCTTGAATGTGCGGCTTCCGTTGGTCTTGACGCCGACGGTCTGGAATACCGTTTTGTCCTTGTAGGGAAGCCATTCGAGCTGCGGCGGTCCGGTGAACTCCATATCCTTGAGCGGTCCGGTGTCGTATTCGCGGTAGGTCCGGGTGAGTACGTCGGTCGAGGTGCGGAATCCCGAGGTCATATTCTCCCGGAAATAGGTTACCGACAGTCCGTATCCGTTCCACTCCGCATTGCCGCGCACCTCCCATTTGAAGTTCCGCGCCGCCTTCAGGTCGTAATTGGTGGGGTCGTGCTTGAAGACTTCCACATTGACACGGCGTTTCGATTCGTCGTCCGCCGGGAAATAGTTGAGCCGCGTGTAATAGGAGTAGTCCGGTTCGGGGAAGAGCTGGTCGAGCGTAGGCGTTTTGGTGTGCCATCCCGCGCCGCCCGCGAATGTGATGCGCATCGGGTCGCCTGCCATGTCGAACGCCGGAAGCGTCACCGAGAGGTTGGCACGCGGATCGAAATGGAATTTGCCCTGCAGGGTGTAACGGCTTCCGAGATTGGCCATGGCCGTCGTACGCAGTCCGGCCATTATCTCGATCCGCCACTCGCCGGCCGTAATCGTCGTATTGCCCTCCAGAAACGCCGAGAGCCGGTGCAGCGCCGGCAGGGCGTCGTAACGCCGCGGATGGGAACTCATCAGGTCGGTAAATGGGCGCGTCACGTCGTAAAGCAGACCGCCACCGTAATTTTTCGACATGTTCCATTCGGCTCCGATGCGGATCGTGTTGCGGCTCAGCGGGGTGTCGGCTCCCAGCAGGGCTACCGCCTTGGCGTTGGCGTAGAACGGTTTGTTGTCCACCTGCAGGGTCGCTTCATAGCGGACCGGCAGCACTTCCATATCGAAGACGCCCTCTTCGACTGCCGTGCGTATAGGGACGTTGCCGCTGTTCGCTCGGTAACGCCAGCGGTCGATCAGGTCGAATTCGGAAGAGACGGAAGCGGAAAAATCGAAGCTGCGGAAAAAATTCGCACCCTTGGATTCGGCGGTGAAATTCACCGCCGCGACGACGTTGTTGTAACTCGATTTGTAGCGTTCGAGGGGGATGCCCGCCGGGCCTTCGTCGATATCCCGGTCGCTTTTTTGGCGGTCGAAAGAGCCGGTGTAGTCGAGCGATCCGCCCAACGTGTAACGGTAGGCCGAGGTGCTTTCCCAGCGTTTCTTCATGCGCCACGATCCGGTCGCACGCTGGTAGTTCTGGCGCGTATTGCGCGGGTCGTCGTGGGAGTTGAGCCATGTCGCGCCGACGTTCATCGTCAGCAGGTCGGCCGGAGCGCCCCATTCGAATCCTTTGCCGACATAGAGCAGCTGGCTGCCCAGATCCGCTTTGAAGCGGGCTTCGAGGTTGCGGCCTCCCTCCTTGCGCTTGATCTTGATCAGTCCGCTGGTCAGATCGCCGTATTCGACCGACGGAATGCCCTGCTGAATCTCTACCGAAGCTATTTCATCGGTCGGCATCGTGCGCATGTCGACGCCTCTGTTCAATGAAATATTATTGCCGACGGTCGTTCCCGAATTGTATGTCATGCCCGCGTCGTTCGACATCGGAATTCCGTCCATGACGAACGAAACGCCGAGCGATGTAGTCTGGTAATCGCTGTTCGAGGTGCCGATCTCGCGCAGATGAATGTGGTTCGAGGAGGAAAACGAGGGGTCGGAGGCCCGTCCGCCGGGCAGCAGTTCGAGCAGGTCCCCGAAACTCGACGGCTGGATGTGGTTCATCGCGTCCCGGCCGATATGCACGCCCGAGACCGGTCCCCGCACTTGGGTCGCCGTGACTACGACCTCGCGGATCTGCGTGTCGCTTGTCCGGAGCCGGACGGTCCGCAGCATGTCGCTGCCGCTGACGGGCCGTACCTCCATCCGTTGGGAGACATATCCGATATATGAGATATCCGCATTGTAGGTATTCGCGGGCAGGGTGAAACGTGCCCGGCCCTCCTCATCGGTCGTCGTCGCGTAGGCCTTTCCCCCCCCCGACATAGGAGTCAGCGCCACCGTAGCATACGCCAGCGGATTGTGCAGGGAATCGATAACTTCGAACGTGATCCCGGCGTCGGGCCGGCCGGACTGCCCGTACGTGTACGCAGGCAGCAGGATAAATAGCAAATATTTCAGGAGTAGGCGCATAGTTCTGTTTTCACGGGACAAAAGTATAGCGCCCCGGCATATGCGGCAATCGCCATATCTTGGTAAATTGCATTGCAATCATCACCAATAATAATGAGTTGCGTTCGTGCGGCATCCCATCATAATGCTATCCGGCCGCGCCAAAACCCCTAAAATCCGGTATTGACGATCCGGTGGGAATGCTGTTTCTTTGCCGTAAACCAAAAACGACGAAATTATGACTGGTATCTTTTTCGGCAGTACGATGGGCACGACCGAGGCCGTGGCTGCGGATATTGCCAAACAATTGGGCGTCGCGGACGCCGATGTACACAATGTGGCCGATACGCCGGCCGGCGAAGTGCAGAAATACGACCTGCTCGTGCTGGGTTCTTCGACGTGGGGCGCAGGCGAATTGCAGGACGACTGGTACGGCTTTTTGGATCAGCTGAAGGCGCAGGATCTGAGCGGTAAAAAGGTGGCGCTTTTCGGCTGCGGCGACAGCGGTTCCTATCCCGATACGTTCTGCGATGCCGTCGGGCTGATTTACGACGGCTTGCAGCAGAGCGGCTGCACGTTCGTCGGAGCCTTTGCGCCCGAAGGGTATGACGAAACAGGTTCGCTGGTCTGCCGCGGCGGAAAGTTCGTGGGACTTGCCGTCGATGAAAGCGCGCCCGACAAGACCGCCCGGCGGGTTGCCGCATGGTGCGAACAGATTAAAAACGAGTAACGATGAGCGCCGAGGAGTTCAGCCGTTACGATTCGATGAAGCTGTTCCTGCACCAGATTTACGAGTTCCAGAAAGGTGTACGGAGTCTGGTGCTCTGCACGATGTGCCGCACCTGCGCTTCTCTGCTCTCCGAGCGGCTGGAAAGGCTCGGTATCGCTTACCGGATTCAGTCGGTGACCGACAGCAAGGTGAATCTTTATTTCGGCAACCGCATGTGTCTGGAGGCCGTGGCGACATTCATCCACAAGCCGCTCAACGAACTCTCCGCCGAGGAGGATTTCATGCTCGGCGCGATGCTCGGCTACGACATCGCCGGGCAGTGCGAACGTTATTGCAAACGAAAGTCTCCGGGTGTTTCATCAGAACAGGCGGCGGTCAACTGACCGCCGCCTGTTCCTTCCTGATCTGCGCCGTGAACGAATCCCCCGCGCCGACACCGTCGGCCACTTCGACGTGCGGCGTGGCGACGTACGACATGCCGTCCGGAGTGAATACATGGCTTCCGACGGCGCCGCAGGTGAGTATCACGGTACGGAGTCCGTATTTTTCGAGCAGGTCGCGGCACTGCGCCTGCGGCTCCTGCGCCTGTATGCCGAACATCCGGCTTACGACGGTCAACTCCTCGTCGTTTGTTTTCAGAATATTGCTGCGGCAGAGCGAGTCGTGGACCACCTCCGGCGAATAGAAATGCTGCCGCAGGTTGATGTCGAAGATCTTATAATGTCCCGCTGCGCAAAAAACGGAACCGCGGAAAAGCCACAGTCCCGATTCTTTGCCGTTGCTCTCCGTTATTCTGTTTCGAAATCATGCGACAGCTTATGTCCGTTCTCATCGACACGCAACGATACCAGATGGAGATGCTCTCTGGAAATGTCATTATGCTTGAAAACAATATAAGGTTGATCTCCATATCCCATACGTTCCATATACTCCTTGGCGGTTTCCCGTAACTGTTCGCCTGTCAGTTTGTCTTCGGGCGAAGGATTCAGTAAAACATGGAATACCGTATTGGTCGTTCTGCGGTTGGCTTCGAGGTATGGCCGGAAACTATCCATACAAGCGTCGATATCCATTCGCCCGTGTTTATCGAACGGTTCGAGCATCTTCTGCCAGAGGAGCACTTCGGCTTCATCCTTATCCACTTTCTCCTTGTTATAATACAACGCTCCACTGGGCGAGGGGCGCGATCTTATATTCGCAACCATTCCTTAGCTTGTTTGGCAAGGTTCAGTATCTTGATACTAAAGGCTTTCAATTCCCTCATGCGCTGTTCCAATGCGGCGATCTGATGCGGGATTGCGACGTTGGAAAAGTGCGAATTGACGACCTTTACGACCTGATTATGCAGGCTAAGTACCCGGCGCCTTGTCTTATTTCCAAGATAGGTTTCCCAATACTCGCCTCCGAACCGGACGTACATCTTCCAGCGTATCCGGCTCTCCGCTAATATTGTCAGTCTAAAACGTTCCATGATGTATCTTTTGATGACAGCTTCCGCAAACGGCCATAGTCTTACGCCGTCTGGCAATCATCAGTTTTTCCCAATTCTCCTTGCCTTTCAGTTCTCCGAGTTTACGCACATGGTGCATAACCAGATTATCCGTAGCACCGCACAACTCACATTTCTGAGCTTTCAGCCTGTCTATAAGGCTTGTGGTGCTGACGCCGGGCATTGGATTCGGGCATCTGTCAACCGACCGATCATAGGAAGGTCTTTTTCTTTTGAACCCTTCATTGTATAAGCGACGTTCTTTTGCTTTGCCGTTTTTTACCGTATACCCGACTGTAAAGACTCCGTTGCGTTTGTATTTCCGGCAAATTCGTCTTACCGTGGTCCGGTATTTCCCGGCAAAGGTTTTGTACATACTGTACTGCATGATGTAGTGAAAAGTGTTCAGTTCAGAAGCGTTGTTAGCTATCGAGTAATAGTTGTAAAACCCTCTGATCTCGGCATTGTAACTGTCAAGGATTTCAAGGTCGTCATTATTGATAAGTTCCGACCGGTGCTTGGGAATCCATTGCTCGTGCCCGTTATGATAGCTGAATTTCAGCACCCCGAGTTCCAGCAATTTTTTTCTTTATTACTTCGGTCGTTACCTTTAATCTGACCTTGTTTCCATACACACGGGACAGGCTTCCCCGTTTATTCCGTTTTTGCAGGCTCGACTTGCGGACAGTCACCTCATATCCGAGGAATTTTGCAGGCTTTTCAGTATGAGTGACGAGCGTTTTCTCATCCGATAGTTCCAATGCCAGTCTGTCTGCAAGGAAACGCTTTATATCGTCCTTGATCTTTACTTTACTTACGATAATTCCAATGAGGAAGTCGTCGGCATACCTCACATATTTAAGCCTCTTGAAGTTTCCGTCCATAGGGTCGAAGCACGGCATCGCGGATCGGGTTTTGTCTATCTCTTTGAGCCGTTTGACGAGCACTTTTCTTTCTACATTATTTGTCGCTGTTTTGAGTTCACGCATAACCAGCCTCTTTTGGTAAGTGAGAACTTCGTATTCACGGTACGCTCTTACCCTGTTACCCCTGTCGAATCCGGCGGCATATTCTTTCATGTACTTATCCAGCTTGTCCAAGTAAATGTTCGCCAGTACCGGACTGATAATTCCGCCTTGCGGCATGCCGCTGTACGTTCCATGAAATCGCCATTGTTCCAGATAACCCGCCCTGAGGAACTTCCGGATAAGCCGTATGGATCGTTCGTCGGAGATACGTTCCTTCAAGATGTCGATCAGAATATCATGATTGACATTGTCGAAGAAACCTTTTATATCTCCTTCGATGAACCACTTCTTACCCGTAAAAGTCTTCTGTACGGCATTCAATGCGGTGTGGCAGCTGCGATGCGGACGGAAGCCGTGCGAAGTATCTTCAAAGTGACCTTCGTAAATAGCTTCCAGTACCATTCGTACTACCTCCTGCACCAGTTTGTCGTCGAAAGAGGGTACGCCGAGAGGTCGTGTCTTTCCGTTTTTCTTCGGGATGTGTACTCTTCTCGATGGCTGGGGAGAGTAGCTTTCGTCTTTCAACGAAAGGATCAGTTTCTCAATGCGGGGAAGGCTCATACGGTCGATGGTTTCTCCGTCTGCACCTTGTGTCATATTACCCGGCTTGGCATATATTCGTTGATAAGCCAGATAATACATTTCCTCATTGAAAAGAATACGATAAAGCCTCTCAAACCTGTATTCCGTGGTTTGACTATGCTTTGTCAGACTGTTTAATACTCTTGCGGGACTTCTCATAATGCCTCTCGCATTTTCCGTTAATCGTATTAATGAATATTAGCTGCCGCCCTTCGTCATGTGCGAGGTTTTCCCTCGCGCAGACTACTACGGAGGCTCTGTTACCATACCGGATATTCATAGACCTTCGTCCAATAGTCTTACGGCATTCCGGTTTAGGTAATCCCCGTTTACGATATAATAACTATGGCACGACAGATTGTCGGATATGACGTCCGCCTTTTACTGTTTATTACAGTTGCGTCGTGATAAGTTCTTGCTCTCTCTGTCCAACTACTACAATGAGAGTATCACGATATGACGAGTATAGTTACCTTAACGTCACAGTTTCGCTAGGTACCGCTCAGGCTGTCATTCAATCAATCCGGATTTTATCCTCATATCTGTCTTTCATCACCCCATTCAGTCGCAGTCCGGTAACTGACTGACTTATGGTTTACCCCGACATGCTACACTCCCTGTCCGGTTTCCCTTTCAGATAAGTCGGTTGATGATAGGTTATTTGCAAAGAACACTTACCTAATAGCTTGCCATCGCTATATTTATTATATCGCCTTGACGGGCACACAGTTATTCCCCAGCTTTTGAAATTGGAAATAAAAGTCATTCAGCCGGGCAATAAACTGCACTTTCGAAGGGTCGCGTCTGACGACAACGAACTCCTCCCCGAAGATTCTTTTGACGATAAACCGGCTGCGGTTATGCTCCGATCCGGCTTTGCAGAGCAGTTCGTTGAAGTGGATGTTCTGCTCTTCATTGAGGTGGAAAGAGTATTTATAGCTCAGCGTTCGGGGCTTCTTTCCGGTCTTGTCTGTCAGTTTTCGGTCGGTATCCATAATATCGGTTCAAAAGGCGTTCGACTGGGGAGAACGCCCGGCCTCGCAGAGCGAGCTCCTTTCGTATGCCGAAAAAATTTTCGGCATACAAAGGTACAGCTCGCTCGCCTCAAGTGAGGCGAAAAATCCGCGGCGGAAAAATTTTCGAAAAATCTATGCCAAACCTCCGCTACGGCTTCCGAGGGTGGGTCGTTTCCCTCTGCAATATTACAACCATGCGGGCGCCAAAACAAACCCTCGGTACGGACTGGAGCGGTCTGGAGCGGACATCGGAACCGAGGTATTTCACCCAGTTGTATCTTGCAGCATGAAAGGTCGGTTTTCTTATTGCGTTCATTATCCCGATATAAACTGCATGAAATAGAAAACGGTATTTTGAATGGTTTAACCCAATAAACCAGACATACATACTCTATGCTCGTATGGCTGACAATCAATCTCAAAAACGTTGCACCATGGATTCATTAAAGGAAAAAGACAACCCCACACCCAATCCTGCTAAGCGTCCCCGTATCGAAGTCGACGAGGAACTGATGCGTCAGATGATCGCCGGACAAGCCCCTTTGGACTCGGAAGTCGTCCGCAGGATTCCCGAACCGGAAGAGGAAGATACGGACGCTCCCGAGGAAAAGACATCGGCAACTGCATCCGTAGCATCGGTAGCGGTTGCTGAAAAAACAGACGTCGATTCCCGAATGAGTACCGTAAAGGAGCCTGCCGGATTCCGTCGTAAAAAGATCGCGCTGCCGGATTTCGAACGCACGTTCTTCGCGCCGGTGGATTGCCGTAACCGCTCTGCGATCTACGTCAGCGCCCAAACCAAACGCAAAGTGTCGGCAATCCTCCACCTGCTTGGAAACGATAATACAAGATTAACGGCTTTGGTCGACAATATGTTGCACTTTGTCATGGACATTTACAGCGGCGAGCTGAATTATCTCCACGAGAAGAAGAACAACAGACGACCGTTTTGAACAGACAATGCGAATTATAACGGACAGCTGAACGAAACGTCGGGAGCGGTTGTTATGCCTATTGGGGTATATGACGTGCGTGTCGTGGATTATGGCTATTGGAGGGGCAGTCCGCAGGGTAGCGTCCGGGCCGCAGAAAGCCGCCTATTCCGACGGTAGCGACCAGCAAAATGCCGGGGATGGAAATCCGCAAGGCTCGCCCCTCGGGCGATTCGCATGGCCTTGCATATTTCCATCTCTGACGTTTAATTCCCTGCTGGTGGGAAAACTTACATCGAAAATTACCCTGCTATTGACGAAGTAAGATCGGGAATCGAATTAGCTGTAAGATAGGAGGCCATTACCGTGCGACCTTGAAGACGCTGCTGAGTTTCTCGCTTAATGCCGCCATATCCTGTCCGATTTTATCATTGGTGATCTTAGCATAGATTTGGGTCGTGGTGATCTGCTTATGCCCCAGCATCTTGCTGACCGTTTCCAGCGGTACGCCCTGCGTGAGCGTAACCGTCGTGGCGAAGGTATGCCGCGCGAGGTGGATCGTGGGGTTGAACGACAGACCGGCGTGTCTGGCAACATGCCGCAAGGACATGTTCAGCGTATTATAAGTGCCTTTGAGCGGAAAGACCCGGTCGCCTGAGAGATGCATATCCTTATAACGCTCGTAAAGCATTTCGGCAACGGGAAGCAGTTTGACACGGAACTGCGTACCTGTTTTCTGACGCCTGTCGATAATCCAGCGCTCCCCGTTATCGTCCGTATGGATGTCCGCGTGGGTGAGTTTCACTACGTCCGCATGGCTCAGGCCCGTAAAGGCGCAGAAGACGAAGGCATCCCGGTTGATACCCGTTCGGTAATTGGGGAGCCTGACATCTATCACGGCTTGTAACTCCGAAGCCGAAAGGTAACGGCGTTCTGAGTATTCCGGCCTCACGTAGAAACCTGCGAAAGGATCGGCGGCAATCCAGCCGTTCTTATACGCCGTGTAGG
>OMBA01000080.1_pt1 | contig 78522 bp, 58 predicted proteins | sample 1673441 | NCBI WGS metagenome assembly OMBA01 (sample SAMEA103958111, study PRJEB25191) | human gut metagenome | biome: human-associated habitat [ENVO:00009003]; feature: intestine environment [ENVO:2100002]; material: feces | place: Germany | collected 2013/2015
CTCTGATGTCTTTACTATTCAAATTTAATTAACTAAGTACAAATATACAATGAGACAAGGGGCAGTATACATGAATGGCAAGTTAGCCGGCATATTGACAGAAATATCGCCGACTGAATATGTTTTCAAATACGATGATACATACTATGCTGATGATATGCAGCCAGCCGTCAGTCTGACATTACCCAAAACACAACAGGAGTATAGATCAGCCTATCTGTTCCCCTTTTTCAGCAACATGCTTTCCGAGGGCCGCAACCGCATCGTTCAATCCCGCATGCTGCATATCGATGAAAACGACCATTTCGGCATTCTGCTGGCAACAGCGCAAACGGATGTTGCCGGAGCAGTAACCGTAAAACCCCTATAACAATGAACCCGATTACGATTTGCCCGTCCACATTGGCCGAAGGATATGACAGCTACTCTCCGATTGCGATAAAACATCTGTTCGACGGCCGGCAAGTGTCTCCATTTTTGGATTATACACCCATTGATGACGACAACAATTCCGCAGCCCAAGAAGAGTTTCTGCACAATCAGGAGCGAATCTCGCTGTCGGGAGTACAACCCAAATATTCGATGATCGTTCGCAACGGTAAACTGGCTTTAACTCAAAAAGGCGAACAAGGCCACTATATCCTCAAACCGAAGTTAAGCGATTTCCGCAACCGGATATATAGTTCCGCGAATGAGAATCTGACCATGCAAATCGCGTCACAGGTATTCGGAATCGAAACCGCCGCAAACGGACTTTGCTTTTTCAAAGGAGGAGAACCGGCTTATATCACCAAACGGTTCGATGTCAAACCCGACGGCACAAAGCGCAGAAAAGAAGATTTCGCATCGCTCGCCGGACTGACTACGCAAAACGGCGGTAAGAATTACAAATATGAGTACTTGACATACGAAGAATGCGGAGAGTTAATTCGACGATACCTGCCCGCATGGAAAGTAGAGACCCTGAAATTTTTCGATCTCATCATATTCAATTTTCTGATTTGCAACGGCGACGCCCATCTGAAAAATTTTTCGGTACTCGAAACCGAATCAGGCGATTTCCGTCTGTCCCCGGCATACGACCTGATAAATACCAAACTGCATGTAGACGACCGGATATTCGCTCTCGACAAAGGGTTGCTGAAAGACAATGCCGCCGAATCTATGCCTTATGGAATGACCAACAGCACAACTTTCCGGGAATTCGGCAAAAGATTAGGGCTCCCCGACAAAACTATCCGACGGGAACTCGACAAATTCTGCACCTCTTATCCGCTTTTAGATACGCTGATCGCCAACTCCTATTTATCCGATGAATTGAAAGAGAATTACCGGAATATGTATCTCGGACGGCGGGATTCTTACCTGAAAATCGGATTGTAACAGGAAACGACTTATGGGCCAGCAGGAATACGAGGCTTTCAAAGCGAAGTTGCGGGAATGGATGAACACCCACCCCGACGAATACGCCGCATTCGAAGAGGCGATGAACGCCCGTGACTATGCAGGGTGCCAGTCGGTCATATTCCAAGCCATGTCCCTTATCCCCCGGTACCGGCGCCTCATGTCCGACAAAGCCAATGAAGGACTGTTCGAGCATGTCGATGAGATCGAACAGGCGGCCCGACAACACGACCTTGCCGGCAAGATCATCCGGGAGTGCGAACAGCCCGGCAAGGATTCCACCCTTCCGGCGATGCTTTGCTGGCTCTACTTCGGCAAGAGTTTCGAACGGATGGTGGAGCGTTGCGAAGAACTGCGGCGTTCGCCCGATCTGGGATTCTTGCAGAAAATGACCATGAGTGCCACGATCAAACTGCTAATCTCCCGCTCCATCAAATTAGAACTGCGCACCAAGCAGGATTGGGATGCCCACCGCGAAGCGATACGGCTGGCCGAAAGCGACCGAGTGCTGGAATGGGCAACGGGCACTCTTCTTGTCGAAGATGCAGGTGAAAAGAGGAAGCCCGGCAGGCCGAGCGCAGCCAGATCATTGGTGGAAATGTTTTCGCCAATTGTCACACATCCCGCTGAGTTGCGAAGAAAGATCGGCGAATACCTCACGAGGAAACACACCCAGACCGACATCGCACGTCTGAAGATCGCTCTCGATGAATTACGCTATCTGGTGGTTCCAATCAATATCAAGCCATTCCGCAATGCCCTGCAAGCAGAATACGGATCTGACATCCGCATCGTCCACGAGCGGGGCATACAGGAAGCATACAGCCGCCTGACGGAACCGCTGCTCATCGGATCGACCGTCGGCAGCCGGGGCAGCGAAGCCCTCATCATCCGGGAAATAAAAGATTTTCTATCGCAATAAGGCTCGTTAAATCCGTCTTAACATACCGCGAATTAAACGCTTAAATATCGCTCAATCATAACATTATATTTGCGCCGTCGCTCGGATTTCCGGGCGGCGGCGTTGCTTTCCCGACCGCCGGAAGGCTGCGCCTCACAATGAGCGGAAAGCAATGTATGAAAGATTTGTTATCCATCCTCCGGGATGCTCCGGGCAGCATCCGGCTGGAGGTAAGCGGCGAGGATCTGTTGGCTTTCTCCAAAAGCCTTATCGACCGCGCCAAAGAAGAGTTGGCTGCACAAGTCGCCGAAGCCCGCAAGGAACGTTACCTGACCAAAGAACAGGTCAAAGAGCTATGCGGCGTTTGCGATGCGACGCTCTGGCATTGGAACCGCAAAGGATATCTGAAAGCCGTTAAGGTCGGGAACAAGGTTCGCTACCGCACCTCGGACATTCAACGGATTCTCGGCGAGCGCGATGGCAAATAAGTCGTCAGACAGCGTTGCAGTCCCCGGCAAGCAGTCCCGGAACGAGCGTATCGAGGAGTTCCTGCGGGAGCATTACGCCTTTCGCTACAACACGGTCAAAAGCCGTGCGGAGTTCCGCAGCAGCGACGGCGAGTTCCTCCCCGTGACCAAATACCGGCTCAACTCCTTCCGGCGGGAGCTCGACCGCACCATCGGCATCTCCACCTCGGCGGAGAACCTGCGCAGCATGCTCGAAAGCGACTTTTCCGAGCGTGTAAATCCCGTGCAGGCGTATTTTCATAAACTGCCGCCAGCAACGGGAACGCAGGCGATCGGCGAACTGGCCGCGACCGTCACTGTGCGCAATGCCCTGCATTGGTCGAAGTACCTGACCAAATGGCTCGTCGGCGTGGTCGCCAATGCGATGAATGACCTCGGATGTCAGAACCATGTCTGTCTGGTACTGACCGGCGAGCAGGGAAAGTTCAAGACCACGTGGCTCGACAACCTCTGTCCCCGCTCACTCGCCAGTTATCTTTTCACGGGAAAAATCGACCCGCAGAACAAGGACGTGCTGACGCTGGTCGCCGAATACCTCTTCATTAACATCGACGACCAGCTGAAGGCGCTCAACAAACGGGATGAAAACGAGCTGAAGAACCTCATCACGGCTCCTTCGGTCAAATACCGGCGGCCCTACGACGTCTACATCGAAGAGTATCCCCACTTGGCGAGCTTCATGGCCTCGGTGAACGGGAACGACTTTCTGACCGATCCGACCGGCTCGCGGCGCTTCCTGCCCTTCGAGGTGTTATCCATCGACATCGACCGGGCGATATGGGTCAATATGGATCGGGTATATGCCGAAGCCCGAACACTCCTGAGCAACGGATTCCGCTATTGGTTCGACGACGCCGAAATCGAAGAACTGCACCGGGGAAACGCCGCATTCCATGTCCAGACCATCGAATACGAAATGCTGCTGAAAGGGTTCGAGAAACCTCCGGAACATGCCGTCACGGATTGCTTTATGACCACCGTGGAGATTCTGGACTACCTGCGCAGCTATTCATCGCTGAACCTCTCCGAGAAACGTATGGGTGAAGCCTTGCGCAAGGCTGGGTTCGAGCGCCGCTCGAAACGTGTCAACGGAAATCCCGTCTACGGCTGGGTCATCGAGAAGATCACACCCAATCCTTTCGTCTCTTACGGATTGTAGTTACTACGCTACTACACACAGCTGCAAAACATTGAAAAAGAACACGCAGGCGTGTAGTAGGATGTAAAAAAACACCTTACGGCATCTTACGACGCTACTACGTCAATTACTACGGTAGTAAGCTGCCATGCACTTCATTACTACGCATAGCAAATTGTTTATCAAACGATTACGCGAATGTAGTAGGTAGTAAGGCAATATCGCTAAACTTCGAAAAACAAACATTATGAATGATCTGAAAAATATCGGCATCAGGCAATTCCTCGCACGGCGGGGCATTCAGCCCAAGTACGAATGCAACGGCTACGGTATGTATCTTTCCCCTTTGCGGGAAGAACGCACGCCGAGTTTCAAAGTGGACTACGTGCGAAATCTTTGGTACGACTTCGGACTGGGCGAAGGCGGCACATTGCTCACCCTCGTGATGCGGTTGGAGCGGTGCGACAGCCGTGAAGCTGTCCGACGGCTGCAAAACGGTGAAAAAAGGGACGCCGGTTCCGTTTCTCTTTCACCGGGTGTTGGCGAGCGTCCAGCTGCCGGAGGTCCCTTGCCGGTCTTGCGTCCGGCCGCCGTCCCCGCGCTCCGGATCCTCTCCGACGCTCCGCTTCGTCATCCGGCATTGGTCGGTTATCTCTCTTCGCGCGGCATCGTCCCGTCTGTTGCCGCGGCATTCTGCCGCGAGGTTCGCTACGAGGTAAACGGCCGCGCCTTTTTCGCCGTCGGGTTCCGCAACGATGCCGGAGGGTGGGAGCTCCGCTCCGAGCGGTTCAAAGGCGGCTCCTCGCCCAAACACATCACCACCCTCGACAACCGTTCCGACACGGTGATCGCTTTCGAGGGATTTATGGATTTTCTCGCTTATCTCTCGCTGAAACATCCCGAACGACTGCACATCGACGCCGCGGTTCTAAACTCGGTCGTCAACCTGCCCAAAGCCGTACCGTTTCTCTCCCGGCATCCGGTGATTCACGCCTTCTTCGACAACGACGAGGCAGGGCGTAAAACGACCGCCGATCTGATCCGTCTTTGCCCCCGCAGCGAGGTAATCGACCAAAGGTATTTTTACAGCGGGCACAAGGACGTAAACGATTATCTGATCGCCCGCATAAAAGGCCATGCGGAAAAACTTCCAGCCACAAAAAACATCTCCGAAACAAAGGCTGTTCAGGCTCTTCGGAATAATCTGCAAGCCCTGAAAGCGGAAACGGCGGAAATTGAACCACCGCGTCGGAAAGGGGTAAAGATTTAAGGAAGGCAAGGTTGTGTTTTCGTAAACGAAAACTCCGCCTTCCCCGCTGGCCGGCGTAAAATCCCGATGGTCTGAACAAAAAAATGCTTACAACCCACTTATCATGGAAACACCGAAAAAAACATACAGCAAACAGGGCGGTCGGCCGAAAGTCGGCATCGGCCGCATCCGTAAATACGTCGTCAGCACGCGGCTCAGTCCCGAGCGGAAACTCCGCTTTTCGGCCCTCTGCCGCGAAGCAGGACAACCGCCAGCCGAAGTCCTGCGCCAGCTGATCGACCGAGGAACGGTAAGAGCACGGATCACCCGCGAACAACTGGATTTCATGGCCCAACTGAAAGGCGTCGCCCGAAATCTGAACCAGCTGACCCGGCTGGCCAATGTCAAAGGTCTGGCGGCTGTCAGGGCACGGCATGCGGCGATCGTCACGGCTATCGAAAAACTCCTGAAGCAGATATGCGATGGTCGGTAAGGTAATATCCGCTTCGTCCTTTTCGGGGACGGTGGGTTATGTGATGAAAGAGGAATCCCGGATACTGGAAGCCGAAGGCATTATGCCTCCGGAAGTAAAGGATATGGTGCAGGACTTCAAAGACCAGACCTTATTGAACCCACGGCTAAAAAACACCGTCGGGCATATCTCCCTGTCTTTTTCACCCAAGGACGCTCCGCGGATGACCGACGCCCTGATGACGCGGATCGCGAAGGAGTATATGCAGAAGATGGGCATCACCGATACGCAGTATCTCTTGGTTCGCCATCTCGACCAGCCCCATCCGCACTGTCATCTGGTTTACAACCGGGTCGGGAACAACGGGCAGACCATTTCGGACAAGAACATCAAGATCCGCAACGCCAAGGTCTGCCGGGAGCTGACCGAGAAATACGGGCTATACCTCGCACCGGGTAAAGAGGAAGTGCGTCGGGAACAGCTGCGCGAACCGGACAAGAGCCAATACGAAATCTACGATGCGATCGAAGGCAGCCTGCCCAAGTGCAAAAACTGGAACGAGCTGGAACGTAAGTTAAAAGATCAAGGTATTACGATGCGCTACAAATATTGCGGAAATACCGACCGCAAACAAGGGGTTTTGTTCTCGAAAAACGGCTTCGAGTTCTCCGGCTCGAAGATCGACAGGGCATTCAGCTTTACGAAACTCGACAACCGGTTCACCCTCCTGCAACAGCAGGCGCTGCATCGGGCCGAGCTCCTCGGAAACCTCTCGGCGGCGGCAGGCAATTACCGTTCGGCATTTGCCGGGTTGTTCGGCGGCATGGGCGGCGGTACGCGCGAAGAGCCTGCGGCGCCTAGCCCCGGCGGAAAGATCGACGCGATTCCGCTTCCGCCGGCCAGTTCGCCGGTCGGAGTATCGGCCGCACAGTTGCAGCGCAAGCCGGGAGAAAGTCCCGAAGAGCATATAGCACGAATCACGGCACTGCTCGATGCCGCGGCCGAAGCGATGGCAATAGCTGCGATGGAACACCGACGCAGACTCGAAGAACAGAAAAGAAGAGCCAAAATGAAAATATAACCTTAAAACCGGAAAACCATGAACAACGAAAATAAGATCGATCTCTCGATCGAGATGTATGAAGACCTCAAGGAAACGCTTGTCAAAGCCATCAAAAACGCCAAAGCAGGCGGCGCAGGAAACGCGGGTTTGGATAATGTCCAACTGAAACGGATCGAACGGCTGATAGAGGCCGCAGAGCTCTCGCAGGGGCAGGTCGCACAACTGCTCGAACACCTGCAACGGCATACGGCCTTGCCGGGAGTAAAAACCGAGCAGGAGCGGGAATTTACCGACAGATACAACACGCTGCTGGCGCAGTTGGCGGGCAAACTGGGGACAATCAACCACGAGAACCAGCATACGCATACATTGATCGAGCAGGTCGGACAAGTCGTCGAAGCATCGGCAAGGCCCGACGTCCTGCCTGTGCAGGAGCATCGACATACCTATACGCTCGACATTAAATCCTCGAAAACCGCGCTGGTAATATTCGTTATGGCGGTAATAATTGTCCTCCTTATTGGTTTTATTTACTGGGTCTCGGTAAGCAATCAACAGTTGACCGTGAACGACCTGAAATACCGTTACGTGAAGATGTGCGGGGAAATCAAAGAAAAGGAACTGACGGAGCTGGAAATGGTATTTAGGGATGAGCAGCATTCAGCTATCCGCGATACCGTCCGAAACCAAGTCGAGCGGTACGAAGAAGCCGTAAGGCGGCGGGCAGAGCAGCTGGAGCGAGCGACCGTCAAAGAGCGCAAAGCGAAAAAACTGCTCGATGATGTGAAGAAATTGAGGGAGGAATAGGCGCTGACAATTCAGATGTATTAAATGACGGTGCAGAAGATTATCACGAATCCGGGCCTTCCCCTTTCCATCTGGGGCGAAAGATATGTTTTTGCGGGGATAGGGCAAGGCTATACGAAGCGCCCATACGAGCGGCCTTGCCCCAATCCCCGAAAAAATAGGGGCTTGTCGCTAACGATAGGAAAGAGCGAAGATATGTAAAGCCCCCCCCGCACAAAAATCCGCCCTGATAGCGTAAAATTTCTATCCCCGAAATCCAGCATATGAAAAACAACGGATACGAAATTATTTCTTTATATATAATTTGTTTATTTCCGTTCTCCTGTCAACCTTTGTGATAGATTTTAATTACAAAGGCCAATTGATGTATGGGAAAAACAAATCAGCTACAACATTATATTCCACAATGCTATCTACGTAATTTTTCCGTAGATAAAAAATCTATTCATGTATATGATAAGAAACTGTCTAAATCTTATCGAATGGCTATAAATAAATGTTGCTGCCAAAAAGATTTATATTTAATCAATGAAGCATCCATTGAGAATCAAGATAACAAAATGGTAACTCCGCTATTCTTTGAGAGTAATTATTTTGCTGCATTTATTGAACCTCAATACAGCAGGCTGTTGAAAAAAATTATCCAAGCTCAAGAACTATATCGTTCAACGAAGGTTAACACACCTATATTTTCATTTGATGAAAAAATCTCATTTGCTTATTTATTGGGTGTGCAATGGTATCGACTACCGGCTCGCAAAGAACAATTACATAGATTTAATCTTGAATGTGCAAACGCAGAAGCAGAGATTATTAAAAGTTGTATGGCCTATATCAAAGACGACCCAAAGTTTTTAGATCTGAAAGTGTCTGCAAGCTCTGATCCTGCAATTGACCATGCCGACGTATATGCAGATTCTGAATTTTTAGGAGAATTGGCAAATATTCTGGCTGATAAATATTGGGAATTTTATTATACGGATACAAATCAAATATATACATCCGATTATCCTATTACTATTGAACCTCATGTAAAGGATGCGCCAAACTATTACGAAGGGTTTGGAATGTATGGTGCGGAAATTTCTATGCCGATTAGTAAGAATATTGTTCTTGTAATTTGGGATTCTCAATATTTTCAAGATAAAAAAGACATTGATTGCCTCTTTTCCGAACTTGACAATAAGGGAATTAGACGCTATAATTCTATGAGGTATTATTATGCCAAAGAAAGATTATTTTGTTATAAGGATGAATATGCATTAGTGCGACTGATAAAATACATTAATAATGGAGCAGAAATATTTATTAATGGTGATCCTCAAATGAAAGTATATCACGGGTAAGGTATATAAACTCGTATGTTTCTAACATTCCCATTTAAGAAACACGATCTCTCAAAGTTTGTTAATATCTTTTATCAATTGCTTGAGGTTGAAAAGCCATTATAACAGACAAAAACAAGATTATTCCTTTTCATCAAAAAAATGTAATAGCTTAATTTCTCAGGTTGTTACAATCAAAATATGGAAATCTTTCATACCCATTGTTTTGAACGCGCTTGTGTTTTTGACAGTATTATATGCATTAATAAGAATGAAACATGGGACATCCTCTTATAATTGTGCTCAATGGCTGGAATCAGTTAAATTATGTATCAAAAAATCAATTTACATCATTATTTTACAATAATATTTAATTTATTTTGTAAAATCTCTATTGGGAGACTTGAAAGTTATACCATAGTTTCCCAATAATTTTGGTGGCAAAATTTGTCAGTTTAAATTATTGACCGTAGTTCTTTATTTTCTCAAGATGATAATCTATATATGTATCACACGCTCCGCGGACAAATTTTGCGACCTCTGTTTCTGGGTAATGCTCGACAATAGTTTTGTAATTACGGTATTCTAGTAATGTCTGTGCCGCTAATTCATGGTTAGTCATCATAGCACAAGCGGATGTAATCATTTGGGCAGAGCGATTGAAGGCATTTTGTGCTAGTATTTCATACTCCCACTTGCGTTTTTCTACGACCTGTCCCCAGTAATACTCCCCTTTATAGTATTGAGTCAGCATCCAGCAAAAACCGAATGAATTGCGTAGTCCAATGGCAAAACGCAGCATAAAAAAAGCCTTTCGATCCGGGTCTGTGGTGATGCCGATGCTGCGCTCCAATGCCTGCATCTGGTCGGCAAAACGGTATTTGAAATCGGAACAGTCCGCAATAGCCGTCTGTTCGAGGGCAAAAGGATCCCATTTCAGCGATGTGTTCAAATGCCCTTCGAACGAACGGCTGACAGCTCCCAGATAACGTACTGCATCCTCATAACGCATTGCCCGTAAACACTGCGTGCCTGCAATATCGTTCAAATAATCCTTGTGCACATATCCCCGCGCATTGAGAAATCGGTCGAATTCTGTTCTCGGAGCGGCGACTCTTCGATAGTAGGCAAGCGTATTGGCCAGCCCGATGCTGTCGATCAGCTCGAAGAAGTGATTGGAATATTCTTCATTCCCGTATTCGTTATTCCGACGATAGTGTTCCAATGTTCCCAAATCCGAAAATGTCACCTCGATACATTGTTTTTTATCGTTCCATCTATTTTCATAATGGCCACGCCGCCCGACAAGTTCCCGCAATCGGTTGTCAGCCATGTTTGCCAGTTGCAGCGCCCGCGTAGTCTTACCTGCCTGGAGCATACGAGGACAAACCTCAGACAACAGAATACGCCTCAGCATATCGTTCCAGTAATAGTAACTTATTCCGGATATGAGTTTGTAGCCAGCAGCGGTCTGCTGAGCGACCTCTTGTGTCAAACCGGCAACAATCCGTTCGTCAAGCCAGCGCAACTGCTCGAACAAACGCTCGTCATAGGTGTCGGAGAAGACATATAGCTTAGTGTCGAGATAAATCCGGAAAACCGCAACCGACTCCTTGATGAACCTTGTTCCGCGCGACTTTTCGGCAAGGCTCAGTATATAGGAAGCTTCATCGGTACGTCCGTCCAACTCTGCGATGAAGGCCGCCGTATAGTACCACATAGCCCTATTGTGCACTTTGTTTTCATGACCGACATGGAGGGCGAAGCGATAAAGGCGGCGGCACTCCTCTGTAAGCTCTGCTTCATCACCGTAGCAACATCCATCTGGTTCGTATTTTCGTACGAACCGCTGCAATATACGGGGAAATTCCGGACAATCCGGAGCATATCGGTAGACGAACTCCAATGCCTCAACTGTCGAAAGGTGCTCCCCGCTCCTCTCTGCACAATAGAGCATCGATTCGATGTCGCCGGCTTGAGCGAAGTAGGCTATCGCTTTGCATTTATGGTTCAGACGATAATTCGCACCTGCAATATAGGGTAAAAGCATCCGTTTCATCAAATTGCCGTCCGAGAGATTTGCTCCCTGGGTATTCCATAAATCGACACATTGCCCGTAACGCCCTAACGTAAAGAGTGCCCGAACGGCCTGTAACAAATAACGATCTTTCAAACGCACTCCGTCATAGGCTATGGCTTGTTCGGCAATCTCCTCAAGCGTTGAACAACAGCCAGTTTTCATGGAGGGGTAATACCAGCGTGAATTACGCTGCCGACGAATGTATTCGTTCGTCTTAGCCAACAATAGGAAATCAAGCGTTTCCGGATCATGCTCCTTCAAGTAACTGGCAAACGCATTCGTACCCTTGTATTTGTCGAGAGCATACAACTGTTCGAACTCTTCGAGCGGCATTAGGTAAACGATCTCTCGGATGGCTTCTATCGGAATATCAGGAGAAGTGATTTGTTGCCATGCAAGGCAGTTCTGCAATAAATCACTTTCTGCATCCGGCACCTGCCTGCCAGCCTCTTCATATACACGATACATATAGTAGCCGCCGGGGGAATACCAAGCCACCGAACAAGCGTCGACATACTGAGGCAGAAGCGATAAAAGACTAATCAAGACTATATATACAAGAAATTTCATGATCCGTGTAGTATGATAACTGGTTGTTGTCAAAGTGATAAAGGATGTTATTGCGGTATGGCGTTCCGAGTGCCCGTTCCACGAGTGCTTTTACTTGCAACACTTCCACGGCAGAGGGACGTTCCATACGAATTTCATCTCCGGCAACAAGTTGCTTGCCATCTGCCGTATGAGGGTGTTTCACGCGATAAATTCCTTTGGCTTCTCTGCGATAAAGCCGGTTGTTTTCAAAGTCGGTCATGCGCAGTATGGCCTGAAATTTCCCGTTACGGAACCACACGCCCCAGCCAAAAACTGGATAGGCAAAATCGAGAGGAATACCGTATCGCTGTTTTGTAAGATAGGGAATGCAATCCTTTGGATCGAGAATCGAATTGTAAGTACTGCTGTCTTTTATCGCTCCCGTATTGTAGAGCATCAACACACCTCTGTCTGCTGGCGGGGCCTCCTCGGAGAGTTGATGTAGACGAACCGTAACGCTCAACGCGATATGCAGTGGTTCCAACCGATTTTTCGCAGCACGACATAACGCTGCATAGCTCCTGCGCGTAGTAGTAGTCCAGTCGCAATCGAACTGTATCTCGCCGATTAGACCGCATCCGTTATAGTTGGCCATCGCCAGAAGCCGCTCCGTAATCAGCTCCGCGAACACAGCCTCCCGCCCGTTCATCGCGCGCAAGGCGTCGAGGGTGATATAGACCGTCGGCACAATCTCTGTCGAATCCGGGATTTCGCAAAGAAAACGTGTAGTGGCGATTGGTACGATGTCAAGAGCCCCTGTTTCGTAATTCTGCTCTGTCGCAACGTCGAACATTCTGAGATAGATCCGCCCAACGTCGTGCCGCCCAAGAAAATCCAGTTCGGAATTATCGGGCTCGAAAGTGGTTTTCCAATGATAGATGGCATTGGTCGATGCCCGCACGGCATCCGCCCGCAGAACCGATTCTTCCGATGACTGCGAAGTAGTGCCGCAACTGGCCGCAAACAACAGGAATCCGAGTAAAATATTTTTCATTCGTTATATGATTTTCAAAGATTTTCATATAACAAATGTCAAAAAAAGATTTCTTACAATCGAGGAATTTGCCCGTGGCTGTACGAAATCATATTAAGAGTGTACAATCGCCATTATTTATTTAAGCTATATACACTATCGTTAATCAACAAAATCAGGCCATAAATCTTTATCTTCGGGTTCTATTACCTCACCTTTGTTATTTATATAAAGAAAAGTTCTATTTAACCAAACTTGCGCTATACCATTTTCAAATTCACCTACCTCATCATAAATAATCGGAATTATTTCTTTCCCGTGAATATTGATATATCCCCATTTATCATTTAACTTAACGCCTGCATAACCTTCCGAGAAACATCGAATCTTGTCGTATAATGAACCAATCTGTTCCCCTGCGGTATTTATAATTCCGGTTTGATAATGGATTTCATAATAACCATATATGTCTGAATGTAATAAAAATGTAATAGGAATATGTTCCCTTTTTAATCTTATTAGAGCTAAGCCCTCTTCATTGAAATCGGATATGTAATCATATTGGAACGGTATAATTACTTTACCCTTGGAGTTAATAGCTCCATAAGCATTGTTTAGGCAAACAGGAGCCAATCCATTAACAAAGTTTCCAGCATTATCATACATTGGAGGAATAACTACTTTACCATAAATATCGACATAACCGTATTTTGAATTTAATGCGATACAAGCTAATCCTTCTGAAAAGAATGCCCCCCAATCATATATTAGAGGAATTATTTCCTGACCAGATGTATTTATATAGCCTAGTTTCCCATTTAATGTAACGGAAGCTAAACCCTCTGAAAAATTTTCAATACGCTCATACTTAGGAGGAACTATTTCATCTCCTCTATTATTTATAATTCCTATTAGACTTCCAGTTCTGACCGTTGCTAATCCTTGTACAAACGCCGAAGCATAATCATAATGACATGGAATAATTTCGTCAAAGTAAAGATTAATATATCCCCATTTCCCGTTTTTCGTTATTTCATATTTACGGACAGCGGCAAGGCCGTCATAGAATTTTCCAATATACTTATACTGAGGGCGAACCACCTCAAGCCCATATTTATCAATAATACCCCATAATCCGTTTTTCTGAACACCACGTATATGGTCATAGCAGGCACCAATATTGACTGGTATTAAATTATCGGAAATAGGATCACCTATTTTATCATATTTTACAGGGGTTATTTTTTTGCCATATTTATTGATAAGAACCTGTTTATTATTGTATTTCGCAATTGCAAAACAAGCGTTTTGAGGCCAAACATCTTGATATTCAAGACTTGATATTCTTTCGCCGGAATTTATACTAAAAATACCATAATAACCTTCTGAATGCTTGGCTATGACAAGATTATCATTGAATTTAAAGATTTCATCATATATTGCTGGAATAATCTCATTACCATCACGCTCAATACATCCCCACTTATTATTTCGTGAAACAAAAGCACGCTTTGAATTGATAATTTGGAGCTGCTCGTAAACCAAGTACTCATTATTACTTTGATATAAATCTTCATAAATATATCCGAAATGGCACCCGTTTTTTGTTGCTTTGGCATAACTACCAAAGCAATACTTATCTACTACAATGTCATCATCTTCCAACATATAGTCTATCCAATTGTGAAAAAAAACAGGACGATACATGATAGCAGTCTCAGTATGATAATCAAAAGAAAAATGGCGCTTTGAGTAAAACAAAAATTTCTTAGAATTATTACAAATACATTCTATGAAATATGCCCCACTTTCTAATTCTATCCAATACTTATCATCAGCTTTTGCCATGCCATGATATTCTGCATCAACAAATACTTCACAATCTGTATCTGCTAATATGCAAAGTCGAAAAGCCATAATTAGAAGATCTTATAGAATTGGTTATAACGAAGATAATAAAATTATGAAAAATACATAAAAATATTCATTTTTCAATAACTTGTTTGGTTTATATTTAAAATAAGCTATATTTTTGTCCATAAAGACATACTCTCCGGAGTATTGTATTGATATTTTTATCATTCCGAATCTTTTTCAAGATTTTGTTTTACCCATAGTAACATAATAAAACTGCATCCATGAAAAAAATTATGAGATGTATCAATCAATTTTTCCTTGTTTTTTATTTTGTTATATTCTTTTTCACATTTCTATTGAAATAAATGTGAAAATAATTGTGAACGTTATTTTCTAATTCTATGTTGTTGGAGGTAATGATGTTGTAGGGAACCTACACATCATTACCTTATTATTTTCTCCAAACAATATAACTGGTATTTTTGGGCAGCAGATCATTTTTCACTCCAAACTCCACGCGGTAACCGCCTTCATTTACGGCCCAGCCGAACACCGTACTGCCGACCAGATAGATAGCATTGGTCATACCCAGATCGACCAGTGCCTGCGCAAAATCATGGAACGATTCGGGGGTACTGCAATCTACCATCATAATTTCACCATTCCTGTCGCACAAGGCTCTGCGGATCGATTTATTCTTCGGTGCATTCTCAACCAGCATGCCGTTATCTACCAATGGATACTGGCGGAAAAAATAGCCGCCTTTCTCTGTTGCCTCTTCAAACAGCGGTGAATTATCAGCCCTGCCTATTGTTATCTTTCCGTCAATGATTGCGCAGTATCCTTTTTTAGATAACCCCCATGCCAACGGCTCACCTTTGAGTACAAATGCCCCAACGATCTTCCCGTTGTCCTTGCGGATATCCGCAGCCTGAGCTGCGAACACGATAGTCGTATCTTGTCTATCCAGCGGTCCGACATGCAGTGTCATTCCGGCATTATGTGGAATATAGATACGTAACGGAATATCGTTGACCGTGGTGTCCCGGATTTCGCAGAATCCCGAAGCCTGCAAATCTACTATGCGTCCAATCCGTTGCGATCGGGTGATGACGGCTTCCGGCTGCGGCTCGAAGTAAGACTCACCCTCATCCGGTTGTGAACCGTTCGTCAGCACCCATGTCAGCCCGATGACGGATATGAGCAAAGTGCACCCGAACATGATTCGCCATCGCATCCGACCGTTCCCGACTGGATGTGGCTGTGGAGCATGCTCACCAATGATACGAATCTCGTCGTCCTGAATATCTTTTTCTTCTTTCATGTTACTTGGCCTCCTTTTCCAAAAGTTCTTTCAGTTGCTTCAATGCTTCCCGAGAAGCCGAGACAGAGTGGTTTACAGTTGCTATATCCGACAGCACGAGCCGCTGTTTCGCCACATTAATGTAATAAATATAGGAGCGATTTATAATCAGGCTTTTACCGATGCGGATAAATGTGTCACCTTCTGAACCGAGTTGTGAGGCGATCAGTCTTTCGAGCTGTCCCAATTGGAACGACAGCATCCGCATTTCCCCGTCGGCCTGTACGAGTGTCGAATAATTTCCGTCCGAGGAAATATAGACGACTCGTTCTGGTGCGATACGCACCAAATCATTCGACGTCGATATGATCAGAAACTTTTTCATCGGATTTGTTCTGTAAGCAAATGTATGAAAGTTCCGTCCGAAGAGCAAAAAATATTTCCAGCAATGTATGAAGTAGCAATTCAAATGTATGAATTTTAAATCTTCCAAACCTTTTTAGCCAATAAATTTATCCTCCTTTACTGTGTATTTTTTTGTATTTTGCTTGTTCTGCCAATACCAATAAATATTTCTTCCGGGCATTTATTTCTCTTGCGGGATAAGTAGCCTATTGTTAATGTTCCTAAAATAGAAATTTATCGTTACCAATAAATATACGTTGATAGTTTGGAGTGGCTAAGAACCTCCTCATTTTGCGAAATGGAAGGACTCAAACAGAGTATCTATTGCGATTTTATCCATAAATAGCATACGGTACTTCGTCAATGAATTATTAATCAAAGCTAATAGGATCCAACTTTAATTTGCACTTTACAAACATGGCTATATTATAGGATACGAGTGTAGCTTTTTATTATTGAAAATTTATCCGTATCTTTGTAGCAGTTATTTGAGGTTGGAAAGTCATTGCAACAGATAGAAAACAGAACCGTTGCCTTTTCGTTACCTTATCCCATCAAAAAAAACGTAACAGCCTAATTTATTAGACTGTTACAATCTTTCAAAGGAAATCCAACAAGGCTCCCCAGTTGTTCATCACCGAATAGACGTCGCGGAAAGCGCCGTGGCCTGTCAGGCGGGGGGCGAACCATGTCGTCGGCCACGTGCGGTCGGTGCGCTTGTTGATGATCTCGAAAATCTCGTTATCGACGTTTACGGCCCAACCTTCGGCGATCTGCAATACGGGGCCGAGTCCTTTCACGAGATTCAGGCGACACATGGTCATCGGCATTTCGCCGCGGGTGAGGAAGTGCGACGAGAATCCGCCGCCGCGCATGTATTCGCGTCCTGCCGGGTACCATGTCGTGGCTTGGAGACATGCTTCCGCCTCTTTGTCGGATATCTCCCAGAATGGCTTCATTGCGGGATTGCCCGCCGCATCGGACTGCTGTCCTGTCGCGTCGAGCGTGCAGGAACCCGAATTGATGAGGTGGATGATGCCTCCTGCGGCGCGGCCCGTGAGCCGGCGGCCCGTGACGCGCTCGACGGCTTCGGGGGACCAGAACGTGCGTACGTCGGCGAAGAGCTGCGCCCGGTTGGTCAGCAGGTGCAGCAGGAGCATCGAAGCGCCGTTGAGCGTGTCGTTTTCCGTAGCGAAGGTGATGGCTTCGCGGATGCCGTTCCAGTCGAACGACGAGTTGAGGATCGCTTCCGGGAAGTCGCCGTCGGGTCGGAAGTCGGTCCACTGGCGCTGCCCTTGGAATCCGCCTGCAATGGCGTTGTGTCCCATGGCCTCCTCTTCGAAGCCCATTTCGGCCAGCTTCGGATTGCCGTGCATCAGGTCACGGAAGATGAGTGTCATCTTTACGACATATTCCCAGACGACGTCTTTCTGTTCGCGCGAATAGACCAGATGCGCGGGGTTGCAGTCGCTGCCTTCGTTGGGCTTGCAGTATTTCTCGACCCACTCCATGGCGCGGCCGAACTCCTCCTTGTCGTAAATGCCCAGTTCGATGCGGCGTTCGATCTCCGAGCAGTCTACCGCTTCATTGCGCATGCCGAGGTACTCCTGAAAGAAATCGGGGTCGGGCATAGAACCTGCGATACCCATCGACACCGAGCCGATCGAGAGATAGGATTTGCCCCGCATCTGCATGACCGCGACGGCGGCGCGGCCGAAACGCAAGAGTTTTTCGCGTACGTCGGCGGGAATCGTATCGTCGTCCATATCCTGTACGTCGCGGCCGTAGATGCCGAAGGCGGGCAATCCCTTTTGGTTGTGCCCGGCCAGTGCCGAAGCCAGATAAACGGCGCCCGGACGCTCCGTGCCGTTGAAACCCCAGATGGCTTTGGGGGTGAGCGGGTCCATGTCGATGGTTTCGGCGCCGTAGCACCAGCAAGGGGTGACCGAAAGGACGGCGCCTACATTGCTGTCGCGGAATTTGTCGGTGCAGGCCGCGGCTTCGGCGACCCCGCCGATCGTGGTGTCGGCGATGACGCATTCGACGGGCGAACCGTCCGAATAACGGAGTTCTTCGCTGTAGAGACGCGCTACGCGCTGTGCCATGCCCATGGTCATTGCTTCGAGCGATTCGCGGATTCCGCCGCGGCGGCCGTCGATGATCGGACGGATGCCGATTTTAGGGTGTGAAGTGGTCATATTCTGTGTTTTTCAGATTGTTTGTTCGTGTCGGCTATTCGGCTTCTCGGCGGCGGTTCAGGGTCGTGAGCAGGAAGCCGGTGAGGAAGATGACCGTCGTGCCGAAGACGATCGTCAGGTAGGTGTGCAGCGGACTGTGGAAACGGTAGAAGGGCGAACCTTCGTTGATCAGCGGCGAGAGACTCATCCACGCGATGGTCAGCAGTCCGAGGATCACGGCGACGACCGCGTGGACCCGGCGCACGGTCTTGCAGACCACGCCCAGCAGGAACAGTCCGAGCATGCCGCCGCTGAAGATCGACGCCAGCTTCCACCATGCGTCCAGCACGCCGTCGATGCGCATCATCAGCAGCCCGACGACGATGCCGAGCGTGCCGACGACGAACGAGGTGGCGTAGAGCGTACCCATATTCTGCTTTTCGGTAAGCTCCTTTTTCGAGAGCCGTTTGGCGAAGTCGGTCAGTACGATGGTCGCCGAGGAGTTGATGCTCGTGGCGACGGTAGACATGCCGGCCGAGAAGAGCGATGCGACGACCAGTCCGGTCAGTCCGGTGGGCAGTCCGTGGACGATGAACCACGGGAAGACCTGATCGGACGGCGTGCCGGCGGGAAGCAGTTCGGGCCGGGCCGTATAGTAGGAAAAGAGCGCCGTGCCGATGTAGACGAAGACGAGCGAGACGGGGATGTAGAGCAGACCGCCGAAGAGTGTCGATTTCACGGCTTCGGCCGTCGATTTGGTGGTCATATAGCGCTGTACGTAGTTCTGGTCGATGCCGTAGTTCTGCATATTGACGAAAAGGCCGTAGATCAGCACTACCCAGAAGGTCGGTTCGGTCAGCGACAGCGAGAAACTGCCGAGGCTGAATTTGCCGTGTGCTGCGGCGATTTCGAACAGCTGTCCGGGGCCTTCGGGCATGGTGAAGGTAAGGATCGCGGCGCAGGCGAGGGCACCCACGATCAGGATGATGCCCTGTATGGCGTCGGTCCAGACCACGGCGGCGATACCGCCCAGCAGCGTGTAGATCAGGGTGGCGATTCCCGTGCAGATGATGATGGTCTGGATGTCCCAGCCGAACATCGTGTTGAGGGGCAGGGCCAGCAGCAGCAGGATCGAGCCGATGCGCGCCAGCTGCGTCAGCAGGTAGCAGACCGCCACGTAGCAGCGCGCCCAGTAGCCGAAACGCATTTCGAGGTAGTGGTAGGCCGAGACGCTGTTTACGCTGCGGTAGAGGGGAATGAATACCTTGGCGGCCAGCCATGTGGCGATAGGAATCGAGAGACTGAATACAAAGGGATTCCAGTTGCCTTTGTAGGCGTCGCCGGGCAGGCCGAGAAAACTGATGCTGCTGACGAACGTGGCGAAAATCGACATGCCCACGACCCATGTCGGCAGCGATCCTTCGGCGGCGGTGAATGCGGCCGCGCCTTTGCGGCTGCGGAAGTAGAAGCTGCAGCCGAAGAGGGCGACGCCGCCGACGAAGATGAAAAATACGAGGTAATCGAGTAAGGTTATCTCCATGAGGGTTGGTTGTTATGGGTTATACGTTGCAGTTGGCGCCCAGCGCTTCGAGTGCCTGACGAATCCGGGCGCGCTCCTCGGTGCGGAATTTCCGGTAGGGGTACGAGAGGTAGTCGTCGCAGACGCCCAGCAGCGAAAGTGCGCATTTGACGCCTTTCAGGTAACTCGATCCGTATTTTCCGACGGTATAGACCGATGTGCTGATCTGCATGATGCGGCGCTGGATTTCGCGGACGCGGGCGATGTCGTGGGCGCATGCGGCGTCGTACATGGCAACGTAGAGTTCGGGAAAGATGTTTGCGCCGCCGTTCACGCCGCCGTCGGCGCCGAGCAGGACGCATTCGCCCGTCAGTTCTTCGGGCCCGACATAAAGTGAAAAGTCGGGATTGTCCCCCAAGTGGTAGAGGAGTGTCTGGAAGTAGGTCATGTTGGCCGAGCTGTCTTTCAGTCCGACAATGTTCGGATGGTTGGCCAGCGTCTTGACGGTCGCCGGTTCGAGGAAGACCTTGACGTGCGACGGCATGTTGTAGAGGTAGAGCGGTAGAGGCAGGGCGTCGGCAAGCGCCGTGTAGTATTCGATCAGCTCCTGCTGCGAGGGGGCGAAATAGTAGGGCGGGGCGGCCACGACGCCGACGGCGCCGCATTTGGCGGCATGTTCCGCGAGCCGGATGCTTTCGATGAAGGCGGTGTCGGTGACGCCGACCAGCACGGGTACGCGTCCTGCGACCTGACGGCATACCAGTTCGACGAATTCATAACGCAGCCGGTAGGTCAGGCTCTGGGCTTCGCCCGTCGTGCCGAGCAGGAAAATGGCGTGGGCTCCGCCGGCGACGAGGTGTTCTGTAAGGCGTACGGCGCCTTCGCGGTCGAGTTCGTCGTCGCCCTTGAGCGGGGTAATCATCGGGGGAATGATGCCCTGAAGTTTGGTAGGGTGCATGGTGAAGGGGTTTAGCGATTTTTAGTTGATTCGTATATTTTATTGTAAATCGTTTTAGCCAATCGGCAAAAAGAGGGGTCATTCCTCGATAAGTTGCGAAATTTCCGTTTCCCGGCCGGGTATGCCGCTCTCGACGATTTCGGGCGTCAGTACGATGCGGATGCTGTTGATCGGCTGGTCTTTCTGTTCGATATTCTTGATCAGCAGGTCGAGGGCTTCCGTGCCGAACTGTTCGATCGGCTGCCGCACGTAGGCGACGGCCGTTTTGTAGATGTCGAAGGCTTCGTTGCTGTCGAAACAGGCCATGGCGAAGTCCTGCGGAACGCGCCAGCCGTTGCGGAAAATGGCTGTCAGTCCGTTGGCGGCCAATGTGTTGGTGGCGAATACGAACGCTTCGACATTGCGCATCTTCGCATCGCGGACGATCTCGTCGATTTTGCCGAGTTTGTCGTGACGCAGGTGATGGATGTTGATCCGGTCGCTCAGGCCGGCTTCCGTCATGCAGAAGCGGTAGCCCTCTTCGCGCTCCCTGATGTTGGACAGGTTCATCGAATAGGAGATCATTTCGATCCGCGTGAAACCCTGACGGATCAGCGCCTGAGTGGTTTCGACGCCGGCGCGCCGGTTGTTGAGTACGACGCTGCTCAGTTCGGTGTCCGGCACTTCGCGGTCGAGCAGTACGACGGGGATATTCTGCAGGGCGACATTGCGGATAATTTCATCGGCACCTTCGCAGGGGACGATGATCAGTCCGTCGATGCCCTTGTTGCGGAAAACCTCGATCAGGTTTTCGAGTTTCTGCGGATTTTCGTCCGTACTGCCGAACAATACGGTATACTTATGTTTATATGCGCGGTCTTCGATGCAGCGGGCGATGTCGGCGAAAAACTTGTTGGAGATGTCCGATACGATTACCCCGATGGTGTTCGTCTTGCCGCTGCGAAGCGTGCGTGCCGCATTGTTGGGCTGGTAGTTAAGCTTTTCGGCGACCTCCAGAATCCGTTGCGCCGTCTCTTTGTTGACGCGGTAGGTCTCCTTGCCGTCGGCTTTGTTGTTCATGACGAATGACACCAGTGCGATCGAAACGCCCGCTTCGGTGGCTATGTCCTTTATGGTTACTTTGCGTGTCCGCATATTTTTTGCGATTTTTTGTGATATCCCGGAAATTCTCTTACCTTTGCAAAGGTAATTAAAACGTTTTAACAAACAAATTTTTTGCGATTTTTTTATGCTGCGACGTGATATGCAAACTCAGACCAAGTATGTAATAGGAGTCGATTTCGGCAGCGATTCGGTGCGCTGCCTGATTGTCGGCACGGCCGACGGGGCGGAAATCGCATCGGCGGTGGCGGCGTATCCCCGCTGGAAAGAGCGGCTTTACTGCGATCCCTCCCTGAATCGCTACCGTCAGCATCCGCTGGACTATATCGAATCTTTGGAGCAGTGCGTGCGCAGTGCGTTGGAAAAGTGCGGCAAAGAGGTGGCGGACAATATCTGCGGCATCTCTTTCGACACGACCGCTTCGACGCCGGCGCTGACCGACGAGCGGGGCGTTCCGCTGGCCCTGCTGCCCGAATACGCCGAAAATCCCGATGCGATGTTCGTGCTTTGGAAAGACCATACGGCATTGGCCGAAGCGGATGAGATAAACGATCTGGCGAAACGCTGGGAGGTCGATTATACCCGTTACAGCGGTGGCGCCTACTCCTGCGAATGGGTGTGGGCGAAGATGCTGCACTGCCTGCGCAGCGATCCCGCATTGCGTGCGAAAACCTGTTCGTGGGTCGAGCACTGCGATTGGATATGTGCACTGCTGACGGGCGACACGAAGCCCGAAACCATCGCCCGAAGCCGTTGTGCGGCGGGGCACAAGGCGATGTGGCATGAGTCGTGGGGCGGTCTCCCGTCGCCCGAATTCCTCTCGGCGGTCGATCCGCTGCTGGATATTTTCCGCGGGCACCTCTATACCCGGACCGTTACCGGTGACGAATGTATCGGCGGGTTATGCCCCGAATGGGCCGCACGGCTGGGACTGAGGTCGGGGATTGCAGTCGGCGTGGGGGCCATTGACTGTCATGTGGGCGCTGTCGGGGCGGGAATCGTTCCCGGAACCTTGGTAAAGGTGATGGGGACTTCGACTTGCGACATCGTGGTCGGCGCCTACGGCGAAGTCGGGGACCGTGTCGTACGGGGCATTTGCGGTCAGGTCGACGGCTCGGTACTGCCCGGATATGTCGGATTCGAAGCCGGACAGGCAGCTTTCGGCGACATCTATGCTTGGTTTCGGCGGATCATGGCGTGGCCCTTGAGCCGGATCGCGCAGGGGGACGAAACTCTTGAGGAGCGGATACTCGGCGAGCTGACGGCCGAGGCCGAATCGCTGCCGCTGACGACCGGAGATCCGGTCGCGCTCGACTGGCACAACGGACGCCGGACACCGGATGCGGACCCCCGCGTGCACGGAGCGATCGACGGCCTGACGCTGGCGACCTCCGCTCCGGCTGTCTTCAAGGCGTTGGTCGAAGCGACGGCTTTCGGTTCCCGCGCCATCAACGAGCGGATGCTCGAAGAGGGGGTGCCGATCGACAACATCATCGCTATCGGAGGCATCGCGCGCAAATCTTCTTTCGTGATGCGCACGATGGCCGACGTGATGGGCATGCCGATCCGGGTGCTGGACAGCGATCAGGCCTGTGCGCTGGGGGTGGCGATGTTCGCGGCCGTTGCGGCGGGCATTCATGGGTCGGTTGCCGAAGCGCAGCAGGCTATGCGCCCCGGTTTTTCGGCCGAATATCGCCCCGATATGGAACGGCATGCAATTTATGATTATCTTTATGCGCGTTATCTGGAACTCGGAGCAGCGCGTTGAATGATAAAGAGGCTTTTCCTGCTGGCGGCCCTCACGGGCGTGTGGAGCGTGTCGGCGCAGAACGGCACGCTGCACCTGCGTCTGGTCGATCGCGTTACGCGGGAACCGGTCGTCGGGGCCGTGGCCGAACTGCGCTCGCAGGCCGATACCGCCCGGACTCCTTTTTATGCGGCTTCCGACATCGACGGGGTGGCGCTGTTGCAGCGTGTGCCGGCCGGGGCGTGGCGGCTGCGCGTGACTTCGCTCGGATACGAGGCTTTGGAGCGCGAGCTGCGGACTTCGGGCGGGAAAACCGATCTCGGAACGCTGGAGATGTCGCCCGGCGCCGAAGCGATCGAGAGCGTGGTACTGGAGGTGCCGGCACTGAGGTCGTCGATTCGCGGCGATACGCTGAGCTACCGGGCCTCGGCCTACAAAGTCACGTTCGGAGCCGACGCCGGGGCGCTGATCGGCAAGATGCCGGGGCTGGAGGTGGCCGACGGCGTTATCGAAGCGCAGGGCCGGACCGTGCAGCGGGTGTTCGTGGACGGCCGCGAGTTTTTCGGCAACGACGTGATGTCGGCAGTCCGCAACATTCCGGCCGATATGGTCGAAAGCATCGACGTCTACAATTCGCAGGGCGACCAGTCGGAATTTACGGGCGTGGACATCGGCGACGGCTATACGGCCATCAATATCGTGACGCAGCCCGACAAGCGGCGCGGCGCTTTCGGTCGCCTGTTCGCCGGGTACGGAATCCCCGACAAATATATCGGCGGCGGCAATGTCAATATCTTCGACCGGGCGCGGCGGCTGTCGGTCATCGCGCTGGTGAACAATGTCAATATGCAGAATTTCTCGTCCGAGGATATTCTGGGGACGACGGAGCAGGGGCAGGCCAACGCCCGCAGCGGCAGCGGCAACTTCATGGTGCGGCCGCTCGACGGCGTCTCGACGGTGCAGGCCGTGGGGGCGAACTACAGCGACGAGTGGGGCGAAAAGGCCAAGATTACGGCCAGCTATTTCTTCAACCGGGCCGGCAACCGCAACGAAAGCCTGACGGACCGGCAGACCTTCACCTCTTCGGAAAAGCTGGTGCTGTACGACGGCGCGACCGATGCGCGGATCGAAAATGTCAACCACCGCTTCAATTCGCGTTTCGACTACAAATTCAACAACCGCCATTCGCTGATGATGCGCACGGCGTTCAGCGTGCAGGATTACCTGCTCGACAACGAGACCTTCAGCCGTACCGACAACAAATTCGCGGACGACGACATCCGCTTCGTAAACCGCCGCCGCAACTTCGCGCACAACGACAATTTCGGGTACAACGTCTCCAACAACCTGATTTACCGTTACCGGTTGCCGGGCAGCAAGCTGCGCAGCCTGACTTTCGGCGTCGGCGGCCGATACAGCGGCGGGGAGCAGTTCAGCCTGCCGCGGCAGTATACCTTCCGCGATCCGGACAACACCGGGGCCGATACGGCTGCTTACGACGCCCGCAATATTTCGCGTACGCACCGCGAACAGCCCGGCTATTACGTCAGCGGAAGCGCGACCTACACCCATGCGTTCGGCCGGCGTTCGCGCATGAGCGCCGATTACCGCGTGACTTACGCCGCCAACCGGGTGAACCGCCGAACGGTGCTTTTCGACAATAAAACCGGGATGTTCGGCCCGGAACCCGATCCGCGCCAGTCTACGGATTACGATTACGACTACCTGACCCAGCGTGCGGGGCTTTCCTACCAGTATCTTTTTAAGAAGACCAAGGTCGCGGCGTCGGTCTATTACCAGCATGTCGATTTCGGGGGCGACTACACGCTGCCCGTGCCGGACAGGACTTCGGCGTCGTTCGACAACATAACCTACAACGTGGTGGGCAACATCCACTTCGATCGCAGCAACCTGCTCAAGATCGATGCGTCGTCGCGCACGCGGAATCCCCGTGCCGCCGATCTCCAGAGCATCGTCAATACCACCAACCGGCAGCATGTCTTTGCCGGAAATCCGGGGTTGAAGCCCGTCTATACGCATGATCTTTCGGCGCAGTATATCCGTTCGAACGCCGCCAAGGGCCGCACCTTCACGCTTGCCGTGCGGTTTTCGGCCAGCCCCAATACAATTGCCGATTCGCTGGTGATCGACTCGCCGCATTTCGTCATCGTCATCGACGGCGACGGCACGGAGCTGGGGGAGGGCAACCAGTTCGTGCGGCCGGTCAATCTGCCGGGATACTGGAACCTGCGCACGACGCTCAGCTACGGTTTCCCGGTGCGGTGGCTGCGCAGCAACCTCAACGTCAGGGCCGGAGTTACGACCGGGCGTATTCCGAGCGTCATCAACGGAACGCGCAACCGCCTGAACGGGGATTCGTACGACGCCGGGCTGACGCTGGGGAGCAACATCTCGGAGAGCGTCGATTTCAAAATCGGCTATACGGGCTGTTACAACGTGAGCCGCAACAGTTCGCAGATACGGACCGTGGACAACGTCTATGTCAGCCAATACCTCACGGCCGACCTGAACTTCGTGGTGCGGCAGCGGATCGTGCTGCGCGGCAGCGCCGACTACAACTATTACAAGGGAATCACCGACACGTTCCGCGAGGAGCGGCTGATCTGCAACCTGCAGGTCGGATGCAAACTCTTCCGCAGGCGGCTGGGCGAGGTGACCGTCGGCGTCAATGATCTCTTCGACCAGAACGGCACGACTTTCCGCCGCACGGTGACGGGCACCTACATCCGCAACGTCTCGAACCTCGGTCTGGGCCGCTATTTCCTCGCCCAGTTCTCGTACAACCTGCGCCTGTTCCTGCGTCAGGGAGCCGCCGTGACCCGCATCTTGCAGCAGGGGGTGGAATAAACACGCCGATCAGAGTTTTTCGACCGAAAAACCGGATGCCGGAGTCGTATTTCCGGATTTTATCGCTATATTTGTTCATACATTTAAATAAAGTAAGGACAAATGAGGCAGAATCATCTCTCTCCGGCCCTCCTCTGCGGAGTTGCGGCCGCCGTTCCCGCGGCATGCGCCGCGCAGCAGGGGGCGGGCGGCAGGGAATCCGGGCGGCCCAATATCGTCTATATCATGACCGACGACCATGCTTATCAGACCGTCGGCGCCTACGGGCATCCGATTTCGCGGCTGGCTCCGACGCCCAATATCGACCGGCTGGCGCGCGAAGGGATGCTTTTCCGCGAGGCGTTCGTCGAAAACTCGATCTCGGCGCCTTCGCGGGCGACCCTGCTGACCGGCGTGTACAGCCATCGTCACGGGCAGACCACGCTCAGCTACGGCATTATGGATACGACGCTGGTGCATTTCCCCGAACTGCTCCGGGCCGAGGGCTACCTGACGGCGATCTTCGGCAAATGGCACCTGAGCGTCGAACCCAAGGGCTTCGATCATTACGACCTGCTGTGGGATCAGGGGGAGTATTACAATCCGGTGATGCGCACGCCCGAAACCGGCGGCAGGTACGTCCGTCAGGAGGGATACGCCACCGACATCATTACCGACCACGCTTTGGCGTGGCTCGACGCGCGCCGGGACGACGACGCGCCTTTCTGCCTGATGATCCACCACAAGGCCCCGCACCGGAACTGGATGGCCGACCTGAAGTACCTCGATCTGTACGAGGATGTCGAGTTCCCGGAGCCGGAAACCCTTTTCGACGATTACGCCACGCGCGGCGACCAGATGCGCCAGCAGCAGCTGACGATCGACCGCCACATGGGATATGCCTTCGATTTCAAGGTGGAGGAGCTGAAGGACGAGCCGACTCTGCAATACATTCACGACAGCTGGGATATCGCCATGAGCACGCTGACGCCCGAACAGCGCCGCGTGTGGGACGACTCCTACGGTCGTAAGAACCGGGACTTTCTGGCCGACCGTCCCGAAGGGAAGGAGCTGCTGCGCTGGAAGTACCAGCGTTACATACACGATTACTGCCGCACGATCCGTTCGGTGGACGACCAGATCGGCCGGGTGCTCGACTATCTGGAGGAAAACGGCCTGATGGACAACACGCTGATCGTCTACACCTCCGATCAGGGATTCCTGCTGGGCGAACACGGTCTCTACGACAAGCGTTTCATGTACGAGGAGTCGTTCCGCACGCCGCTGATCATGGCGTGGCGCGGGCATATCCGTCCCGGTACGGTCTGCCGGGAGCTGGTGCAGAATATCGACTATGCCCCGACGCTGCTCGACGCCGCCGGCGTCGGGGTCCCGGACGGAATGGACGGCGTTTCGCTGCAACCCCTGTTCCGCAGCGGAAAGGCGCGCGGCTGGCGGACGTCGCTCTATTACCAGTATTACGATTACCCAGCCGTCGGCAGCGTACGGGCGCATTACGGCATCCGGACCGATCGTTACAAGCTGATCCATTGGTTCGGTCCGGGGGCGGACGGCGATCCCGATATCGACTTCTGGGAGCTGTACGACCTGCGGAAAGACCCCTGCGAGGTGCATAATGTTTACGAGGAGCGCGGATACCTCCCTATCCGCCGGGAGCTGGCGCGGCTGTTGGCCGAAAAACGCGGCGAGTTGGGAATCAGATAGTTGGTTTGCATGTCGGTTGATAAGGACATCCGGAAAATCCTTTCCGGATGTCCTTGCTTCATGTCCGGTCGTAAAATACGTTTCCATGTATATGTTGTCTGTCGTTCCGGTCGCTGTATTTATGTGAGTACATTGAAACGCTCCTATTTTGCTATCGGTCCCCGATTTGCGGTCGTATTGCGGAATGGACGCTGCCGGAAAATATCGCATGTGCATACTATGTATAATCAAATAAATGTCGTATATTTGTATTACGATAATAAATAGCGCAATGAAACTTCGACTCGACCCGAACTCTACCCAGCCGCTGCATCAGCAGGCGGAGGAGCTGCTGCGCACAATGATTCAGCAGGAGGAGTATAAAAAAGGCAAGCTGATGCCCAATGAGGTGGAACTCTCCAAAGAACTGAACATATCCCGCAATACGCTTCGGCAGGCCATCAACCGGCTGGTTTTCGAAGGGTTGCTTATCCGCAAGAAGGGTTACGGCACGACTGTTGCGCCGCAGAACGTGATGAGCAACGCCCGCAACTGGATGAGTTTTTCGCAGGAGATGCACGCGCAGGGAATGGTGGTGCAGAATTTCGAACTGCATATCAGCCGCAAACACCCTTCGCAGGAGGCGGCTGCGTTTCTGAACGCTCCCGAAGGAACGAAACTGCTCTGTCTGGAGCGTTTGCGCGGACGTCCGGGACTGCCGTTCGTCTATTTCATCTCCTATTTCAATCCGGCGATTCCGATGACGGGCGAGGAGGATATGGCCATGCCGCTGTATGAGAACCTGCAGAAGAATTACGGCATCGTCGTCAAGACTTCGCGCGAGCAGATCTATGCCCGTGCGGCGAGTCCCGATCTGGCCGACAAGCTCGACATCAGCGAAGGCGCGCCGATTCTCGTGCGCAAGCGCTTCGTGCTCGACGTAAACGACAAACCCGTCGAATACAACATCGGCTATTACCGGGCCGACAGCTTTACCTATTCGATCGAGTTCACCAACGATTGACGGCGCGGCGGCTGAACCCGGCGGTGCGCAACTGAGACGGCAGGATGCAGGTCTGCGGTGCGCGGCTGAAATGGCGGCGCGGCCGAGACAGCGGGATCGGTGTCGGATGCGGCCGAAACGGCAGTGTGGCTGCAACGGCGGGGCGGTGTCCGGTATGGCTGAATCCGGCGGTGCAGAGACAGACCGGGCGCAGGGTTGGTCTGTAAGACGGTCCGGAGTGTCGGACTCGGTCTTTGCGGCGGGGCGTTCCGTAGGGAGGTTATGGACTGCGGAGCAGGCCGGTAGACAATACGAATAAAGGCGGAACATAGTTCCGCCTTTATTCTTGTCCGTATCTCCGGGGTTATTTCAGACCCCAGCTCTTGTTGGGTTCGGGTCCCATTTCGAGAACCAGCTCCCCGCCCTGCAGCAGCTCCGAAGCCGGGAAGTGGAACGTGTCGAGCTATCTGCCGTTCAGGCGGGCGCTCTGCACGTAGATGTTTTTGCGCGAAGCGTTGTGGGCCTTGACGGTAAACTTTTTGCCGCGGCCGTAACGTTCGCCGAGGTCGATCGTCACTTCTTCGAAAATCGGGCTGGCGATTTCGTAAACCGGATCCACGCGGCATCCGCCGTCGGTCTGGAACAGACCGATCGAGGTCATGATCGCCCATGCGCTCATCTGTCCCTGATCCTCGTCGCCGAGGTAGGCGTTGGCGATGCCGTAACCGTAGTAGCGGTCGAGGATCGAGCGGCTCCAGCGCTGGGTGTTCCACGGCGTGTCGGCGTAGTTGAACAGGAATGCGAAGTGCATCGACTGCTGGTTGCCCTGCACGACGGGGTGGTCCCAATACTGGTCGTTCGGGGCGTTGTAACGCCACGCCTCGTCCTGATTGAAGCCCCAGAGCAGGCGGTCGGTGAAGCGCTGCTTGCCGATCTTCTCGACCAGCGCCGGGACGTCCTGCGGCACGAAGAAGGTGAGCTGCCATGCGTTGCCTTCGACGTAGTGCTGGTTGGCGCCGCTGCGGAAGGGATCGAAGTTTTCGAGCCATTGGCCCTTGCTGTCGCGCATGTGGCAGTATCCCTCGTCGCTGATGACGTTGCGCCACCAGTAGCCGCGGTCGTTGAACGTGCGGTAGGTCTCTTCGTCGCCGAGCGCCTTGGCCAGCTGGCCTACGGTCCAGTCGTCGTAGGAGTATTCCATCGTATTCGAGAAGCGGCCCTTGTCGTAGGGGACGTAGTGGTGTTCCATGTAGGCGGTCAGGTCGCGGTTGCCGGCGAAGCCCTTGAATACCTTCTGCGCCGGGGTGGTCTGCATCTTGACCGAGGCTTCGAGCGCTTTCTTGGCGTCGAAGTCGCGGATGCCCATCTGCCATGCGCTGACGATCAGCGGAATTTCGTGTTCGCCGACCATGACGGGAATGTAGTTCATGCCTGCGGGGCCTTTGGCCAGCCAGCCGTTGGCGTCGTACATCGCCAGCTGCGAATTGACCCAGCGGTTGCTCCATTCGGGCGTCACGAGGTTCCAGAACTGGTTGAGGTTCCAGAACGTGTTCCAGAATGCGTCGCAGCCCAGCATGACGTCTTCCGAGGGATCGGCCACGGTGTGCACTTTGCCGTCGGTCGAAACCCACTGGCCGTTTACGTCGCTCCACGTATTGCGGCTGCAGATCGCACGGTACATGTTGTTGTAGAAACGGACCTTTTCGAGCCGGTCGTTGGTCTTCACAGTCAGGCGGCTGAACAGGTCGTTCCATGTGTCCACCTGATTCCGGCGTACGGCTTCGAAATCCCAGCCGAACGGTTCGGTGACTTCGGCGGCGAGGTTCTGCGCGGCGTTTTCGACGCTGACGAGCGAGATGCCCGAACGAACCTGCACGACGGGATTCCGCACGGGATCGAACTCCACGAACAGGCCTGCGTATTTGCAGGGGCCGCTGCTGAGCTCCCGGATGTCGTTGGCGACGACGTCGTCCTTCCAGCTGCCCACGCGGAGGATCGGACGGTCGAATTCGACGACGAAGTGCAGTACGTAGTCCTGATCGGCGTCGTGGCTCCATACGCCCGGCGAGAACTGGTGGCACGAACCCTCGATGCGGCGCTCTCCGACCCGCTTCACCGAGACGTTTTTGAGCTGGATGCCGTACTCGGTTTCGGGATGCAGCTCGATCAGGATACGGCCCGTGCCGCGGTCTGCGGGGAAGGTGAAACGCTCGAAGCCGCAGCGCGTCGTGGCCGTCACTTCGGCCTTGATGCCGTAGTCGGTCAGGTCGGCGCTGTAGTAGCCGATATCGGCCCGCTCGGTGCGTTTGTCGATGCGCGAGCGGTAGCCTTCGTCGGGCTTCTGTTCGTCGCCGACGCGGGTTTTCAGCTCGCCGTTTGCGGCCATGATGCCCAGTCCTCCGAGCGTCCACTCGTGGATATGGCTGAAACAGCCGATATTCTCGAACGAGGGCTGGTAGCCGGCCTGCCATCCCGTATTCTGGTTGTCGGGGCTCATCTTGACCATGCTGAACGGCATCCACGGTCCCGGCGCGATCATCCAGCGCGAGTGGGCCGTGCCGATGCGCGTATCCACGTAATCGGCCGGCGTCTGGAGCGTTTGCGGCGTGCGTACGACGCTGCCCCGTGCTATTTCACGGCCGTCGCAAAGAATCCGGTAAGCGCTCTTTTTGGCTTTCTTCACCTGCGGCATCGGGGCTTCGAGCTGGTAACGGCCCGTTTCGATGCGTTGGTTCAGTATCTCTTTGTCGTCGAGTTCGACGCTGAGCGCGGGTGCGCCTTCGAGCCATTCGAGATCGACCAGCAGGGGCTGGACGCGTCGTTTGCCGTCGGCCAGTTCATAGGGAGCGGCCTCGATGTTGCGGATGAAGAGCTGCTGCGGCTGTTCCACGTTCGTGCCGGCAGGGCCTTCGAGGCTCACACGGTCGAAAAGTATCCACGAGCCTTCCAGCACGGTGATCGTCACCTCGTTGCCGCCGGCCTTGAGTACGCCGGGACGGATCGGGATTTCGAGCCGGCGGGGCGTCGCTTTGGCGAGGTTGCCCGTGATCGACAGCGTATCGACGATCTTCTCCATCTGGTTGGGCTTGCGCTGGTCGGCGACGCTGAGTCCCGGAGCGTCGAGCTGGAACTTGGCGTCCTGCGTATTGACCGAAACCTTGACCAGCGGTAGGAAGTTTTTGGCGTAATCGAGCAGATCGACGACGAGCGTGCAGGTTCCGTCGGAGGGAATCTCTTTCAGTCCGAAGAGGATATTGATCTGATGTGTGCGCCAGCCCGACGTGGGCCATGTGCCGCCCCACGTGTCGGCAGGTCCGGGCAGGACGTAGGGGAAATCGGCGGCGGGAACGGAGTGCCCGACGAGGAAATATTTGTCTTCATAGCCGAAATCGTTGGCGAGGAAGTCGCGGAAGCGGTCCGGAGCCAGTGCGAATTCGGACGCCGACCGGTCGGCCTGTCCCACCGTCCATATAACCGAAGGAGATTGCTCCGCAGCCGTTGCCGCCGTGGCGAGAAGGCATGCTGCAATTCCCGAAAACAATGTTTTTCTCATGGTTTGGGTTTGTTGGTTGATTAAATGTTCATACAATTTTGGCGTAAAATAAACAAAATTTTCGTGCAAATGCAAATTTCAGCTCTTTTTTGCCCGAAAAAGTTGAATTTGCCGCTGCTTTATGGTTTTTATTGTAGGTACATATGCGCTTTCCCTGCCGTCTGAAACAGTCGCCTGCCCGGTGTTTACCTATTATTATATACGGAAAAGGCGGTTGTTGTCCGGGCTTCGCTCTCGGAATGCGAATATTTTGTCCCTGTCGGACAGGCTGCCGCACGGCTGTTTTGCGCGTGACGGCGGTCGGCGTTGTGGTTTCCGACATCGGACATGCCCGATTGTCCGTCGGTGCAAAACCCGGTCGTGTCCAAGGCGTTAAGCCTCCCGCCGGAATCTTTGGCCGCAGAGGGTGCGGTATGTTTCCGGTATGTATTTTATTGTTTGCACAATAATATATCTGGCATGTCCGGTCTTTCGGAGCAGAGCGTACTTGATACGTTTATTTGTATTTAATATATTGAAATGTAGTGCTTTGCGTCTCTTGTTTGGTTGCGTGGTATGGAGTGTATGAAAAAATATTTGAAATTTTTTCGCTTGAAACAGACAGAATACGGAAAATATTTTTACATTTGCGATGTGGTAATGTATGGACATATGTGAAAACAACCTGACATATGTCTTTCCGGCCCGCCGGATACGTATAACGACTAACCTGTAGAAATGAAGAAGTTACTCCTTTTATGGCTCCTGACGCTGGCGACGACCGTCGCCGTGCATGCGCAGCGTGTCGAAATCTATCGTCAGTTACCCTCCGATCAAATTACGGCATCGGCCAGTTCGACGCTCAGGGGCTCGTCCGCCACGGCTGCGGTCGACGGCGCCGGCATGCGGGGCGACCTGCACGAAGCCAACAATCTGGGGCATGGCATGTGGGTGTCGCAGGCTTCGGCCGAAACGGTGCGTTACAGCCCCTCGACGCGCGAAGGGGTAGTGTGGTTCCTCTGTCAGGTGGGCGATAAGAATTCCCCCCCCCGTCAAATCGACCAGATCCGCATATGGAATCATAACCAGAACGAACACACCCGCCGCGGGCTGAACAAAGTATATATCGAGTATTCGGCCGACGGCCAAACGTGGCAGTTGCTGCCCGACGGACGGCTCGACTACCATGTCATTCCGGAGTCGGTGGGGCGCAATCCCGAACCGGCCGACCTTATCCTGAACACACCGGGCCTGAAAGCCCGCTATATCTGTTTTACGGCAGCTGCCGGCGGCGAGGGCAACCACTACGACCGCAACGATCCGGTCGTCATGCGCGAAGCGGCCGACATGCACCAGAATCCCGATTATTACGGGCTGGCCGAAATCCGTTTCTATACGAAGGAGCGCGCCGACGTACGCACGCTGGCTCCCGTTTCGGAGCTGTCATTCGCGGCTTCGCAGGGCTATCTGAAAACGCCCGAAGGGCCGTCGCGCGAATTCACCCTGCGCTTCGACAATCCGATATATGCCGGGGCCGACCTCGCGTTCGAATGCGGCGGCCGTACGTGGAGCGCCGAAATCGCACCTTCGGGCGTCGGCGTCGTGCGTTACGACGGCCTTTTCCCGGCGGGATACATGGAGGAGACGGCGAAGCTCGTCGTGCGTCTGACGAGCCGTCAGGGAACCGTCGAAAAGCGTTTCGAAGTGCCTGCCGCCCGTAAATGGACCGTCAATTTCCTCTCCCATTCGCATCAGGACATCGGCTACACGCACCGTCAGATGGACGTGATGAAGTTCCAGTGGCGCAATCTGGAGCGTGCGATGGACCTCGCCGAGCGGACGAAGGATTATCCCGAAGGCGCCCGTTACCGCTGGAATACCGAAGCGACGTGGGCGATCGCCGGGTATCTCGAAGCCTATGCCGGAACCGACAAGGCCGCACGGCTGATTCAGGCCGTACGCGACGGCGTAATCAACATCGACGCCCCGCTGGGCAGTATCCTGACGGGCATCTGCCGGCAGGAGGAGCTGATGCACATGTTCGACGACGCGCACCGGCTTGCCCGTGAAATCGGCGTGGAGGTGAATACGGCGATGATGAGCGACGTTCCCGGACAGGTCTGGGGACTTGCCACCGCCATGTCCAAAAACGGCGTGAAGTACTACTCGCCGGGTCCCAATTACGTGCCTTTCTACGGAAAGATCGGCAACGACCGTGCCGCGGCCCTGCACGTCGAATGGGGCGACCGGCCCTTCTACTGGCTGTCGCAGTCGGGAACCGACAAGGTGCTGGTGTGGCAGGCCGGACGCGGCTATTCGTGGTTCCACGGCTGGCTGGCCGGACGCCTTTCGGTGTGCGGGGTGGAGCCGATCTGGAACTACCTGCAGGAGCTGGAGACCGACGAATTTCCCTATAACACCTGTTACCTGCGCTACACGGTCCACGGCGACAACGGACCTCCCGACGAGCTGATGCCCGACGTGATCCGCGCGTGGAACGAGCGTTACGATTCGCCGCAGTTCCGCATCACGACGACCAAGGAATTCTTTACGGCATTCGAAGAGCAGTACGGCGAATACCTGCCCACCTACGGGGGCGACATGACCCCGACGTGGGAGGACGGCGCCTCCTCGACGGCCCGCGAAACGGCGATGAACCGCGAGAGCGCCGCCCGTCTGACCCGTACCGGAATTCTCTGGAGCATGCTTTCTCCCGAAAGCGACTATCCTGCCCGTGAACTCGCCGAGGCATGGAAGAACGTGCTGCTCTTTTCCGAACATACGTGGGGCGCGTCGGCCAGCGGTCCCGATCCCTACTCGCAGTTTACGAAAGACTTGTGGGCCGGCAAGAAGATGTACGCTGACAGTGCCGACGTGCAGTCGCGCCGTCTCTGCGACGAGGCGATGGCCGGCATAACGGCCGGCGAGGGATATGTTCAGGTGCTCAATACGAACCTCTGGCCCCGTACGGACGTTGTGACCGTGGCGGCCGACCTCACAGGCAAACGGCTGCTCGCTCCTTCGGGAGAGCCGGTCGCCGTTCAGCGCCTGCACGACGGCGGCTGGATCTTCCTTGCCGAAGAGGAGCCCGCGCTTTCGTCGTCCGTTTACCGGATCGTTCCGGCCAAAACTTCCGCGAAGGCGAAGAAGAGCCTTGAAGCTCCGGTTTCGATGATCGGCGGCAACGTGCTCGACAACGGGCTGGTGCGTGTCGCGGTCGATCCGGCGAAGGGTACGATCCGCTCGCTGAAGGCTGCGGGCGCCGATTACGAATATGCCGCAGGCGAAGGACTCAACGATTATATCTATTCGGGCCGCATTGCCGCCGATCCGCGGGGCATCGACCGGGTGACGCGCGTCGAAGTGCTCGACGACGGCCCCGTCGCTGCGACCCTGCGCATCGTCTCCGACGCTCCGGGCTGCAATGCCCTCTGGCGCGACGTGACGGTTTACAGGGGACTCGGCCGCGTCGATATCCGCAATACGGTCGACAAGCAGGATATTTTGGAGCACGAAAGCGTGCGTTTCGTCTTCCCGTTCAACTTCGCGCATCCCGAAATCACGATGGACCTCGCCATGAGCGAGATGCACCCCGAACGCGAACAGCTCGCGGGCGTCAACAAGCACTACTATTCGCTGCTGAACGGCATGGCCGTCGGCGATCTGGAACACGCCGTATGCCTGACCACCCTCGACGCGCCGTTCGTCGAGCTGGGCACGCCTTCGGGCGAAGATTACCGGCTCAATCCCCGCCACGGCTACGGCTGGTGGCCCTCGGCGCAGATTTCGCCCGTGGTCTATTCGTGGGTGATGAACAATACATGGCGGACGAACTACAAGGCGTCGCAGGGCGGCGTGGCCAGCTTCCGCTATTCGTTGCAGATCAGCGATCCGTTCGATCTGAAACTCAAACAGCGCGGCGCCGAACGCGAACAGCCCCTGATCGCCGTCGAGAGCGGCAGGCCCGAACCTGTCGGCCGGCTGTTCCGGCTCGAAGGCCGCAACCGGATCGCCGTGTCGGGCATCGCGCCTTCGGCGGACGGGACGGGCTATATCGTGCGTCTGCAGAACATGGGCGATCAAAGCGTGCATTCCGCATTCGTCTGGGGCCGGATGAAGGCCCGCCGGGTGAGCGTCTGCGACTACCGCGAACAGCCTCTCGCACCGTTCGACGACCGCTCGTTCTGGATGAAGCCCTTCGAGTACCTGATGCTCAAAGTCGAAACCGAATAACTCAAACTACCTATGAATAGACTCTTTTTATCCCTGATTTCCTTGGCGGCCTGCATGAGCTCCTGCACGTCGCCCGAACCGCTGACCGACTATGTCGATCCCCGTATCGGAACGGCCCATTCGCGCTGGTTCTTCTTCACGCCCGCGGCGGTGCCGTTCGGCATGGCGAAACTGGCGCCGACCACCGACGGCCACCTCGGAAATCCCGGCGGCTGGCAGGCCGTGGGCTACGATGCCCGCCATACTTCGATCGAAGGTTTCGCCAATTTCCACGAATTTCAGGTGGGCGGCGTGGTGATCGCCCCGACCGTCGGCGCGCTGCAGACCGTTCCCGGTCCCCTCGACGATCCGGAGGCGGGTTACCGTTCGCGCTTCGACAAGAAAGACGAGGTGGCCCGGCCGGGCTATTACTCCGTACTGCTGAAAGACTACGGCGTGAAAGCCGAACTGACGGCTACCGAGCGCGTCGGTTTCCACCGCTATACCTTCCCCGCTTCGGAGGAGGCCAACCTGATCTTCAACATCGGCACGAAGATGGGCGAAAGCGGTCCTGCGCGCGACGCTTCGGTGACCTTTACCGAGGACGGCCGTATCGAGGGCTGGGTGGTGACCGAACCCGTCTATGTGGACATCTATCAGAAGGGCGCCGTCGTGAAGATGTATTTCAGCGCCGTCGTGGATGCCGAACCTGCGTCGTGGGGCGCCTTCTGCGGCGAGGAGGTTTTTGCCGGTGAGCGGAGCCGTACGGGCGTGGGCGCCGGCGTGTACCTGCGTTTCGATACCCGTGCGCGTCGGGACGTCGGCGTGAAGATCGGCCTGTCGTATACTTCGGTCGAGAACGCCCGCCTGAACATGCAGGCCGAAGCCGCCGATCTGGATTTCGACGGGGCGCTCTTGGCCGCAAACGAAGCATGGGAAGAGGCGCTCGGACGCATCCGCGTCGAGGGCGGCAAACGGGAGGACCGGGTCAAATTCTATACGGGGCTGTTCCATGCCGTGCTGGGACGCGGTCTGGCCAGCGACGTGAACGGGGCCTATCCCGCGAACGACGGAACCGTCGGGCAGATTCCGCTCGACCCCGCCGGCAACCCGTTGCATAACCACTATAATACCGATGCCATTTGGGGCGGATTCTGGAACCTGACCCAGTTGTGGAGCATCGCCTATCCCGAATATTACGCCGACTGGATTTCGAGCCAGCTGCTGGTTTACAAGGACGCCGGCTGGCTGGGCGACGGCATCGCATGCAGCAAGTATGTTTCGGGCGTGGGCACCAACTTTACGGGCCTCGCCATCGCGGCGGCCTACAACTGCGGCATCCGCAATTTCGACGTGGCGCTCGGCTACGAAGCCGCTCGCAAGAACGAGCTGGGCAGCGAAGGCCGTCCCGCGGGAGCCGGCAAGCTGGATGTGGGGCAGTTCGTCGAGCGCGGCTATTCGCCCTATTCGACGGAGCTGCACATGCAGACCACGCCCCGCGGTTCGGGTTTCTCGGCTTCGCATACGCTCGAATATTCGTTCAGCGCCTATGCCGTGGCCCAGATGGCCCGCCAGCTGGGACATGAAGCCGATTACGAACGGCTTTCGAAGCTCTCCGAAGGGTGGAAACTGCTCTTCGACCCCGAAACCAAACTGATGCGTCCGCGCGACGAGCAGGGCCGGTTTATCGCCGACTTCGATCCTTATGCGCCGTGGGTGGGCTTTCAGGAGGGCAACGCCGTACAGTACACCTATTATGTTCCCCACGATATCGACCGTCTGGTGGAGATGGTCGGCCGCGAGGAGTTCAACAACCGGCTTGACAGCACGTTCCTTATTTCGCGCGAAAATATCTTCGGCGGCGGCAAGACCATCGACGCCTTCGCGGGACTGCATACCTACTACAACCACGGCAACCAGCCGAACCTCCATATTTCGGGCCTGTTCAACTTTTCGGGCAAGCCGTGGCTCTCGCAGAAGTGGATGCGCACGATCTGCAACGAATTCTACGGTACGGAGGAGATTCACGGCTACGGCTACGGACAGGACGAGGATCAGGGACAGCTGGGCGCATGGTACGTCATGGCTTCGATGGGACTCTTCGACGTGAAGGGCCTGACGGCTCCCGATCCGTCGTTCCAGCTCTGCAGCCCGCTGTTCGACAAGATTACGATCAGCCTGAATCCCGATTATTACGAAGGCCGCGAATTCGTGATCGAGACCGCGGGCAACGCTCCGGAGAACTACTATATCGGTTCTGCGCAGCTCGACGGCAAACCCCTGACGGGCGTACAGCTGCCTTTCGCGGACGTGGTGCGCGGCGGCCGTCTGAAAATCACGCTCGCTCCGGAGCCTAACACGTCGCTTACGGAATAGCAACGCCAATTAGACCTAATTATAAACCGCTTATGTTGAAAAAGGAAATCTGAATTCCCGGCTCCGGCCGGACCCCGTGTCGGGCTGGAGTTTTTTGAAACCAACTACTTAAAAACAAAACGTATGAAAATTTGTACTAACTTCTTGAACCTGCTGAAGGTTTGTATGTGCGTGGCGTTGGCTTTCGCGGCCCTCGAAACCCGCGCGCAAGGGGAGGCCTTTACGGTATCGGGTACCGTCAAGGATGCTTCCGGGCAGCCGGTGATCGGAGCTACGGTCTTCGACACCACGACCCAAAAAGGAGATGTAACAAGTACGACGGGCAGCTTTTCGCTGCAGGTCGTTCCCGGCTCGGTGCTGAAGGTGAGTTTCGTCGGATACGCCGAGCAGTCGGCCAAAGTCGTAGCCGGAAAGACCACCTATGATTTCGTGCTGGAGAGCGACGCCCTCGAAATCGAGGAGCTGGTCGTCGTAGGTTACGGCACCCAGAAGAAAGCCTCCCTTACGGGAGCCATCTCGGCCATCAACAACGAAGAGATCATCACGACCAAGAACGAGAACGTCCAGAACATGCTGACCGGTAAGGTCGCGGGACTCCGCGTGAGACAGAACTCCAGCGAACCGGGCCAGTTCAATACCTCGATGGACATCCGCGGCTTCGGCGCTCCGCTTATCGTGATCGACGGTGTGCCGCGCGACAACATGGCGCGGCTCGATCCCGAAGATATCGAGCAGGTTTCGGTGCTGAAGGATGCGTCGGCAGCCATCTACGGCGTGAAGGGCGGTAACGGCGTCGTGCTTATCACCACCAAGAAAGGCGACAAGGGCAGGGTCAATATCAATTATTCGGGCAACATATCGTGGCAGCGTCCCTCGAACTTCCCCGACCTCGTGGATGCGGCCGACTGGATGACGCTCTACAACGAGAAATACACGATGCACTCCGTAGACAACATGTCGCCTGTTCCGCAGTACAGTCAGGAGGATATCGCCGCCTACCGCAACGGCGAGAAGAAGTCCTACAACTGGAAAGATGCCGTCTTCCGCAATTCGGCGCCCCAGACGCAGCATACGGTGAGCGCCAGCGGCGGCAACGACAAGGTCACCTTCTATACCAGTCTCGGTTACCAGTATCAGGAGAGCTTCCTGCAGCACACGCCTATTACCTATGACAAGTACACGCTGCGCGCCAACATCAACGCGAAGATCGCCAAGAACCTGACCCTCGACGTCAACCTCGCAGGTCATATGGATGAAAAGAAGATGAGCAACTTCTCCTCTTCGGACATCGTGCGTAGCACGTGGCTCTTCACCCCGCTCGATCCGTTCTACTATGACGACGAGCAGACCATGTACCATACCAAGGACGACAACACGGGCATCGTCAACCCGCTGGCCATGATCGACAAGGACGCCAACGGATACCAGAGCCTGATCAGCCGTTGGTTCCAGTCTGCCTTCTCGCTGCGCTGGGACATGCCGTTCCTGCCGGGACTGTATGCCAAGGGCTTCTTCAGCTACGACTATATCATGAACGACAACAAGTTCTACAGAAAGGCGTTCAATACTTATACCTCCACCGGAGCCGCGACCAGCTTCCTGAAGGGGGACGCACACGATTATTTCGTGCAGCGCAACTATTACGGCAAGGAACATCGCCAGTGGCACGTGCAGGTGGGCTATGACCGCACCTTCGGCCGTCACTCCGTATCGGGCATGCTGCTCTTCGAGGATCAGCACAAGGTGGGCGACAACTTCTACGGCAGCCGCGAAGTGGTGTTGCCTATGGATCAGGTGTTTGTCGGCGACGGCGAAACGCAGCAGTTCAACCAGTCGTCAGGCGGCGGTTCGCTTTACGACTATGCCTACCAGTCGCTGGCCGGCCGTTTCAACTACGACTTCGGCGGCAAGTACCTCGCCGAATTCGTCTTCCGCTACGACGCATCGTCGCGCTTCCCGTCGGGTGACCTGCGCTGGGTCTTCTTCCCCTCGGTATCCGTTGGATGGCGCATTTCGGAGGAAAACTTCTGGAAAGAGTCTTCGCTCGACTTCATCGAGAATCTGAAAATCCGTGCATCGTACGGTAAGACGGGGTACGACGGAGATCTGAATTACGAATTCCTGACCGGCTTTACCTATCCTTCCGGCGGAGCTATCCTCGGCGGCGATTACGTCAACGGTTCCGTTCCCAAGGGCATTGCCAACAAGGATATTACGTGGCAGACCATCAAAATGTTCGACATCGGTTTGGATTTCAGCGCATGGAACGGCAAACTCGGCCTGACCTTCGATTATTTTCGCCGGCATCGTGACGGACTCTATGCCAGACGAAATCTGAGCCTTCCGGGCAGCGTGGGCGCGAGTCTGCCGCTGGAAAACCTCAACAGCGACCGGGATACCGGTTTCGAGCTTGAGTTGAGCCACCGCAACCGCGTCGGCGATTTCTCCTATGCGGTCAAGGGCAATGTTTCGTTCACGCGCCGCAAGACGCTCTACTACGAGCGTGCCGAGTCGGGCAACTCCTACCTGAACTGGCGTCAGAACAACAACGACCGTTTCAACAGCATCTGGTGGGGTTACGGCGAAGGCGGGCGTATCACCAGCTGGGATCAGTTGTACTACAATCCCGTCTATATCGGCCGCGGCAGCGTGATGGGAGACTATCTCTACGAGGACTGGAACGGCGACGGCTGGATCAACGACCTGGACGTACACCCGATCGGCTACACGGATATGGTTCCGATGGTCAATTTCGGTCTGACGATCAGCGCATCGTGGAAAGGAATCGACTTCTCGATGCTCTGGCAGGGGTCGGGCAAACCGTTACATCGTCGCTCGCGAGTTTCTGCAGGAGCCGCTCTGGTCGCGTACCAACGCCATTTCGGAACACATGGACCGCTGGCATCCGGCCGATCCGACGGCCAATCCCTACGATCCCGCCACGAAGTGGGTCGCCGGCGAATACGGCTATACGGGCTCGACGGCAAATCCCAACTCGGAGCATGGGTTGCAGAATGCCCGCTACCTGCGTCTGAAGAATCTCGAAATCGGTTATTCGCTGCCCAAGAAGTGGCTGACGAAGGTGGGTATCGAGAATGTCCGGATCTATGCCAGCGCCTACAACCTGCTGACGATCACCGGTCTGGATTATCTCGACCCGGAGTTCTACATTCATCCGTCGGATGGCGGGGCCAGCAATATGGGATACTTCTATCCGATCAACAAGACCTATACTATCGGACTGAACGTCAAATTCTAAAAAAGCAAAAAAATGAAACGTCTGAAATATTATCTCCTGATTCTTTGTGCGGGCGCATTCGCCGCGTGCACCGATTTGGATATACCGCCGAAAAATATCTTCAATGAAAAGGATATCTTCGGCAACGTCGAAGGGGCGACGAGTTACCTCGCACGCTTGTACGGCGTCTTGCCCATGGAGGATTTCCGGTATAGTTTCGAACACGGCTTCGGCTATTCGGGCGCCATGTACCGCCAGATGTGTTGCGCCACGGGCGAAGCCGTAGGCCGCGACACGCAGGGATTCTTCGCCGAACCCGGCAGCAACATGTGGGACGCCGCTTACAAAACGATCCGCGAAATCAACCTGCTTATCGAGGGGCTTCCGAAATACAAAAGCGGATTTTCGGACAGCGATTACAATACGGTCTTGGGCGAGGCCTATTTCATCCGCGCCTACGTGTACTTCGCAATGGTCAAGCGTCTGGGCGGCGTTCCGAAGATCGACTATGTGATCGATTATCCGGCCAACGCGACGCTGGAGGATACGTGGACTCCCCGTGCCTCCGAAGAGGAGTGCTGGGACTTTATCGGACAGGACCTCGACCTGGCTATCGCCGGCCTGCCCGACAAGAACGATTCCGGCCGTGCCACCCGCTATGCCGCCGCAGCCCTTAAGTCGCGCGCCATGCTCTATGCCGGCTCGATCGCCAAGTACAACACCGTCAGCGAAGAATACCTCGGAAAACGCATCTGCGGCATTCCTGCCGAACGGGCCGTTGATTATTTTGAAGCGGCTTACAAAGCCTCGAAGATTGTGGACGAGGGCGGTTATTCGCTCTACAAGGCCAAATGGGCTGCCGGTAATCGCGACGCTCAGGCCGAGAACTTCGCTGCGCTGTTCCTCGACGAAAGCAGCGCCAACACCGAGACCATCTTCGCCCGCTATTACAAGGAGAAATTCCTGACGCACGACTACGACAACTCGGTGCAGCCGCGCTCGACCTCGACGGGCGGCAACGACTCGGAGGTAAGCCCCACGGTCGATTTCATCGAGATGTTCGACGGCGTCGAGCTGGATGCCGACGGCAAGTTCGGGTTCCTCGACGAAAACGGCTATTACAAGCTTTACGACAACCCGATGGACGCCTTCGCCAACGCCGAGCCGCGCCTGCTGGGTACGGTCATCCTCCCCATGTCGAAGTTCAAGGACCAGTATATCGAAATCCGCCGCGGTCTCTACACCGGCAAGGTGGAAGAGGGCAAAGGTATCTCGCGTCTGATCAAGGAGGGCGAGACCGCGGCCTACGAAACGCTGGGACTCAAAGACGTGCAGCTGACCGGAAACTTTAACGGCGGTCCTGCCGTCCAGCTCAAGACGCCCTATACTCCCTATCCGGGGGCTACGCCCGTCACGTCAATGCTCATCACGGGTCTCAACGGTCCGGTGAACGGCTGGAACTTCGGCAACATCGGCGGCACCTACCTGCGCAAGTACCTCGATCCCGATCTGGAGAATAATTCGGGCGGCAAATCCACGCAGCACTGGATCGACATCCGCTATGCCGAGGTGCTGCTCAACCGTGCCGAAGCCGCCTACGAGCTGACTCAGCTCGGCAAGACGACCTCCGAAGACGGCGACAGCTACCGCGACGAGGCTTTCCGCTGCATCAACCTCATCCGCGAACGCGCGGGCGCCGATCTGCTGGCATCGGCCGCCGATCTCAATTCGGTCGATATCGTACGCCGCGAACGCCGCAAGGAGCTGGCCTTCGAGAACCAGACCTATTGGGACCTCCGCCGCTGGCGCATCTTCTACGACGAGCAGAATACCACGCGCTATCGTATCCTGATGCCCTTCTTCGCAACGGACGTCAACAAGTACTTCTTCGACGTGCGCTTCACCGAGCCGCGGGCCGGGTATAACTACATCTTCACCTACGACACCCGCTACTACTACCAGCCGCTGCCGTCGGGCGAACTGACCAAGAACCCCAACCTCAAGAATAACCCCGGTTTCTAATCCGGACAGCATAAAAACCGATCGATATGAAAAAGTATATATATCTTTTGCTCTTTTCGCTGCCGCTGCTTGCAGCTTCGTGCAGCAAGGACAATTACGACGAGCCGCAGGAGACTTTCCGCGGCAAGTTCATCGACAAGCAGACGGGCGAGCCGTTCCAGACGGCCATCGGCAATACGGGTATCCGTATCCGCATGATGGAGTACAGCTGGAGCGACAACCCCCAGCCCTATGACATGAACGTCAAGATGGACGGTACGTTCAACAACACCAAGGTTTTCAAGGGCGAGTACGGCATCACCCCTTCGGGCGCGTTCGTGCCGCTGGAAGAGGAGCGGATCAAGATTTCGGGCACTGTCGAGAAGACTTGGGAAGTCGAACCCCTGCTGCGTGTGGAGTGGGTCGGAGAGCCGGTGGTGAACGCCGACGGAACCGTGGACGTGAAGGTGAAGGTTTCCCGCGGTACGGACAATCCCGACTATCAGGAGGCGCTGGCCGAAGCATGGCTGTTCGTGAGCGAAAACATGTATGTCGGGGATTTCAGCTACAGCCCCAACTATTCGACCCGTATCTCCGGTGCGGCTATCGGCATGGTGCAGTTCGATCAGGTCTATACCATTCGTACGGGACAGCCGGGAGGTTATAATCCCGCCGGCACGTATACGCCGTTCCCGGCCTTTTCGCGGAAGTATTTCCTGCGGTTCGGCGCGCGGACGACGCGGCAGTTCGACGGTACCAACCGTTACAATTACACGACTGTCAAGGAGATTACCACGATTGCCCGTTAGTTAGGTTCAGGATGCCGGGTTCCGGAGACAATACGTCTCCGGAACTGCGGCGCCCGATAAGGAAAATTTTTACGGATACGATGATATCGAACGACATGGAACGTTACGCCGTCGGCGCTGACATAGGCGGCAGTCATATTTGTTCGGCCGTGGTCGATCTGACGACGGGTGAAATCTGCGGAGAGCCTCTCTCCGGCAAGGTCGATTGCGACGCCGGCGCCGGAGAGATACTCGGCGCATGGGCGGACAATATCCGGCAAAGCATCGCGGCTTCCGGCCTGAAGGCCGTGCGCCGGGTGGGATTCGCCTTCCCCGGCCCGTTCGACTACGAACACGGCGTTTCGCTGATCCGGGGCGTCAATAAGTTCGAGCGGATTTACGGACTCGACATTTCGGAGTCGCTTTTCCCGCTGCTGCTGCGGTCCGGAGCCGAAGAGTTCCGCTATGTCAACGACGCTTCGGCCTTTGCGCTGGGCGAGTGCCTCGGCGGCGCGGCGTGCGATGCCCGGCGCGTGGTGGCCCTCACGCTCGGAACAGGCGTCGGGTCGGGTTTCGTGTCCGACCGTAAACTGGTGACTTCGGGCGATGAGGTGCCTGCCGACGGCTGGGTCTACTGCCTGCCGTTCGGCGACGGAATCGTGGATGAAGCCTTCTCGACGCGCGGAATTATCCGCCGTTACGAAGAGCTGACCGGCGAGACCCTGACCGGTGCGCGGGAGGTCGCCGCCCGGTACGACGCCGATCCGGCTGCGCGCCGTCTTTTCGACGTCTACGGCGAAGAGCTGGCGCAGTTCGCGGGTCCGGTCCTTACCCGTTTCAACGCGGACGTATTGGTGCTCGGCGGAAATATTTCGCGGGCTTATCCGCTTTTCGGACCCGCCTTGGAGCGGCGTTTTGCCGCGGACGGAATCCGTGTCGCGGTCCGCACTTCGGCCCTGCTCGACCATGCGGCCATGATTGGTGCAGCTTCGTTATTTTTATAATTTTAGATATGACTCTTTTAAGAAAAACCACACAGTTTGTACTTCCCGTCGAGAAGCCGGAAACAGGCGTAAACCAATACGACATCTATCCGGCGCACGATCTGGGCGAGGAGAAAATCTTTTGCGATTATATGTCGCTGGCGCGTCGGATCGCCGGATCGAAACGGGTGATTATCGACGGTTACGTCGGCGTACGTTTCGATATTTTCAGCCGAGAACTGAACAAGGCCCTCGAAACGCTCGGCATCCGGCCCGTCTGGTGGAACGCGGGTGCGGCCATGAAGGAGCCTGCCGAGATCGACCGTCTGATCGAACCCTATTTGGGCGGCGACGATCCGATCTTCGGATTCCGAACTCCGCTCCGGCTCGAAGAGTTCTTCGACCGGGAGAAGCTGGACCGGATACGTCCCGACGACGCTGCTCAGATGAATATTCTGATCGGCATCGGCGCTTCGCTTGCCGGCTGGGACGGCCTGCTGCTCTATATCGACATTCCGAAGAACGAGATTCAGTTCCGCTCGCGGGCAGGCAGCATCACGAATCTGGGTGCCGCTGCGGCCGATGCGCCGAAGAAGATGTACAAGCGTTTCTACTTCGTGGACTGGGTGGTGCTCAACCGTCATAAGAAGGCGCTGCTGCCGGAAATCGACGTGATGATCGACGGCCAGCGCGAGACGGAGATTACATGGACCGAAGGAGCCGATCTGCGCCGCGGTCTGGACCGTCTCGCCGGCAACGGATTCCGTGTGCGTCCGTGGTTCGAGCCCGGAGCGTGGGGAGGACAGTGGATCCGCAACCACATCGAGGCGCTGCCGCACGACGTGCCCAACTACGCATGGTCGTTCGAGCTGATCGTGCCCGAAAACGGCTTGATCTTTCGCAGCAGCGGGCGGATGCTCGAAGTCTCGTTCGATACGGTGATGTTTCAGGCCGGCGAGCGGGTCGTGGGAAAGGAGTGCTACGGTCTCTACGGCGACGAATTTCCGATCCGTATGGACTACCTCGATAACTTCGACGGCGGCAATCTCTCGATCCAGTGTCATCCGCAGCGCGAGTATATCCGCAAGAATTTCGGCGAGGTGCTGACGCAGGAGGAGACCTATTACATCCTCGACACGACGCCGGATTCGGTCGTGTACCTCGGTTTCAAGGAGGATATCGTACCGGAGAAGTTCGAACAGGCCCTGACCGAAAGTTTCGAGAAGGGGACGGAGCTCGACGTGAACAAGTACGTCAATGCGGAACCGTCGGCCAAACACGATCTTTTCCTGATGCCTCCGGGGACGCTTCACAGTTCGGGCCGCAACAACCTCGTGCTGGAGATCAGCACCACGCCCTACATCTTCACGTTCAAGATGTACGATTGGCTGGCGCTGGACCTCGACGGCAAACCCCGTCCGCTGAACATCCGCCGTGCGATGGAGAACCTCTGCTTCGACCGCAAGGGCGAAACCGTGAAGCGCGAGCTGATCGCGCATCCCGAATTGCTCGAAAAGGGCGCCGACTGGGAACTCTGGCACCTGCCGACGCACCGCAACCACTCCTACGACGTGCATCGCTACAAGCTCAACACCTCGGTGGAGGTGCAGACCGAAGGAAAATGCCATGTACTGAATCTGGTCGAAGGCGAGAGCGCCCGCATCGAGACTGCAGGCGGCGACAGCTTCCCGATCAGCTATGCCGAGACGTTCGTGGTGTCGGCCGGGGCCGGCTCCTACCGGATCGTCAATACTTCGGGCCGCGAGATCATGGTCGTGAAGGCTTTTATGAAATAGAACCTTTGCACTGTAAAATAAGCAACCCCGTCCGGATTCCGGACGGGGTTGTCGTTTGATGCGTCAGTTACTTTTGAAGCAGGGCGGTAATGGGGTCGGGCGTTTCGATCTTTCCGCAGTCGATCGATGCCAGCAGCTGCCGCCCCCGGTCGGTCAGCGAGAAATACATCTGGCGTTTGTCTGCAGTTCCCAGCTCCCGCCTTACGAATTTCTTTTCTTCGACCGAGCGGAGTACTTTCGACATGTTCGAAGGGGTCAGCCCCAGCAGGTCGCTCAACTCTCCGCAGGAGAGCCTTCCGGCCTTCGAGAGACTGCACAGGGTCATGCCTTCGTTCAGGCAGATTCCGTACAGCCGCTCCAGATTCGCTTCGAACTGGTGCACGGCCCGCTGCAGGTCGCGTATTCTACACAGTTTGTCCATACTCCGGCTTTTTGTGAACGGCCTGCCTGCCGCAGTGCCTGATACATTTTCCGCATTCGATACACTTCTGCGGGTCGATTGCCGGAAGCCCGTCTCCCAGTTGTGAAATCGCTCCGACGGGGCAGACCGGAATCAGCGGACAGCGGTGGTCCTGCGGACAGCGGAGTTCGTCGATCGTAAGCGCCATAGCCCGGTTATTTGTTGAGCAGCACCTTGTCGATCGCCTCTTTCAGCGAAGCTTTGGGCAGGGCGCCCTGCGCCATCTGGGGCTTGCCGTCTTTGGGGATGAACAGCAGCGTCGGGATTGAGCGGATGCCGAATGCGGCTGCCAGTTCCTGCTCCTCTTCGGTGTTTATCTTGTAGATGTAGATGCTCTCCCCGTATTCCGCCGCAAGTTCCTCCAGCACGGGTGCGAGGGCTTTGCAGGGGCCGCACCACGAAGCGTAGAAATCGACGAGGGCGGGTTTGTCGCCGAGGTATTTCCACTCGGTGGGATTGGTTTCGTAATTGGCGACTTTCGTCAGAAAGTCGGCTTTGGTCAATGCGATCGTTTTCATGGTATTCGTTTGTTTTGTGTTGTCATTCTTGTTGTCGGTCTGGCCGTCGGCCCCGGCTGCGAACGTCAGGATGCAGGCGGCTGTCACTAATAGTTTCTTCATGGTCCGTATGGTATTTTATCTTTTCTTATCTTGATAACGATACAAAGATATGATTTATTTTCCAATAAAACAAATTTCCAATGGAAAATAAATCGAGGGAAGTAAAATTACGTTTGTTTCCCGTGACTATGCAAAAATGAAACCGGAAATCGCCTCCCGCTCCGGATTGCGGTTGAATCTATCATCCGGTCGATTCGTATAGAGTGCATGCCTGCGCCTGTCTGTCCTATGAGGCGGCCTTAGTCTTGGGGGCTGAATATATAGGGAACGGTGGAGTGGGAAGACCGATTTCGGTTTACATATCGGTTTAAACAAATGTCCGATTTCGATACGGAAATCGCTCTAAACCGAGACTCGAAGAAGTACGCCGCATTTTTCACCGGCTCTTTAAATGCAAGAAAGAGAGCCTTTTGGACTCTCTTTCCTTGTGACACCGACAGTTGTGCACAATATTGCTTCGCAATTATACAAAAAAGTTTTTGAAAAAGCAAACGCCTAATTTTCAACGTCTAACCCGTTTGCAATTGTCAAAACTTTTTATATTATTTGTTGTCCTACGTGGTAAAATGTTTTACCTATGTTTTACCCGCTGTTTATGTTTCATTAAAATTTATACAATTATGAGAACAGCTATTATTCTTCGTCAGGACAAAACCAATCAAAAAGGAGTCTTGCCCGTGTGTATGCGAATTACGCACGAACGTCGTTCAATGTATGTGACATTGATCCGTGTAAAGCCAGAGAACTGGGATGCATCCCGGGGCATAGTGAAAAAATCCGACTTGCAGCATGAACGGCTCAATAATGAATTACGCAGGAGAATCGCAGAGGTTAACAAAGTCGTTGTATTGTGTGAAGCCATGGAGCCTGAGCGTGGAATCGATGCGGTGCGTGATCGGTTGCATAAAAGAACAACAGCGGATATGTTCGATTATGCGCAGAATTATTTATCGCGTAAAGAAAATACGAGCGTCCGGACATATAATAAATGTCATTCCCACATTACAAAATTTAAAAAGTTTATAGGAAAAGATCAATTTTCGGTGAGCCATTTGACGTATGAACTTTTATTGCGATACGAAAACTATTTGCGGGAGGATTTGGGAAATTCGATCAATACCGTAACGACGAATATGAAGACGCTGAAAGAACTGACCGCGGAAATGTATGAGGAATTTCGTCTGGATACTCGCAATAATCCCTTTCGCAAATATAAAATGAAATCCACACCGACGGAGCGTCCCTGCTTGTCGGAACGGGAATATTTTCGTGTGCGCAATTTAAAATTGATTATGCAGGGGAAGTTATACGATGCACGGCAGTTATTCGTGTTTGAATCCGAAACGGGAATACGTATCAGCGATATTTTGAAATTGCGCTGGCAGAATTATGACGGGCATTATATACAGATCATTATGGATAAAACAGACCGTCAGCTTAAAATACCTGCGAGCGATCTTGTTAAAGAGATATGCGCCATGCGTGAAAGACGATATAGAACGGCAGGCGTTCCCGTCACGCCGGATGGTTTTATATTCCGGGGAATTTTGCCTTATGAGTACGACAGCATGTCAAGGGCGGAAAAAGTCTGTGCGGAAAACTGCGCCGTGGCGCGAATCAATCTTGCATTGAAAAGAGTCGCCGTTTTAGCGCGTGTCAAGAAAAACCTTTCGACACACATAGGAAGACATACCTTTGCGTCGCGGTTGGTTCGTTCGGGGCAGAATATGGTTGTAATTCGGGATTTACTCGGTCATGCCAGTATTCGCACGACGGAAATTTATGCGAAGATCATGCAGTCGCAGATGAATGATGCAATTGATGTATTGAATAAGTTGAATAATCATGGATACAAAAGAGCAGAATAGCAGAGATTGGGGGGATTTATTGCTCACTTCGCAGCAAGTTGCGGACGTTTTGCATGTCAGTTTGCGCACATTGCAGAAATACCGGGATGAAGGACGCCTTAATTACGTTCGTATCAGTCCACGGATAATTCGGTATTATCCGGAAGAAGTTGCCGCATTGATCCGGAAAAGTCATTGTTCTACGTGGTTGAAAGACAATTGCGCACGGTTGTTAAAACTTAAATAGATTACCCTTGTAATCGGGGATAATTCCGAAAAAAATGAGGTTGCACCATGTCAACCTCATTTTTGTATTTTATAAGGACCAAATTTTCGAGCTTTCAAAAGGCTATTTTGCAAAACGCGCAAAAAGACGTTTAATTTATTCACGTATAGCATATTATAGCGTTTTGTTGAAATCAGGTTACCCGTAGCAACCAGTAGAAAAAGGGGTAAAAAGGCGGTTGTGTTTCAGTGTGCATTTGAAATTAAATTTGCAGATACAGCTAATTTGAAACAGATCGCGGCAAGTAATTTAATGTGTGTATTTATCAATACGAAGTACATATATATACAAAGACTGTATAAATCCGTGTCAACCTAATTCTCAGGTAAGGGTTATGCAGGTAGCACTGCGAGCGGATGCGAATTACAGACCCCACCCCTTAAATTGGATTATATTTCAAAATAGCTACGGGTAGTCTGTATAGGTAAGAACGGATTTTTGGAAATCCAGCCATTGTAATTTTTTCTTGCAGTCCCGCAGAAAATTTCTAACTTTGTTTTCAGAACCAATTAAAATTACAATAAGCAGGGAAATTTAAGCAACTGACATATTAAGATAAAGCGTTAGCTTTCATTCTTGCTGTTGAAACTTCGACAATTTCAAAAGTAGACAAGAGTAAAGCGTAAACGCTCACGTTTCACGACGTGGGCTTTACTCATTTATTTGTCTACAAGGTAGTCGAAGACCTCAACAGCAAATAATGGTTTAGTCCACGTTTTTTATTGTCATATTCTAAACTTTAATATATGAAAACAGCAAGTACAATTCTCGGAATTATTGGAGGTCTGTTAGGAATCGTGACCGGATACCTAACTCAAACCGTTGGCGGTATCAACTCGTTTTTTGAGATTGATAATGCAGATACGACAATTGTTATTGGAAAAATAATAATTGCTTTTTCTGTGATAATTCTCGTATTATCATGCTTTATTTTTAAACGCCCGAAACTGTTCGGAATGATTATACTTCCATTTGGAATAGTATATATTCTAATGTCAAATTACATATCCGGATCGTTAATGTTGGTAAGCGGAATTTTAGGAATATTGTCACAACAACAAAACGCATCACAAAACCAAAATGAAGCGAATCGAACGAATTGGACTTTTCTGAAAAAAATCTCATATAAGCGTATTTTCATAGCATTCGGAATTTTACTACTTGCGAGCACTGTTATATTCGGAATATGTAAGGTTGCCCAGCATTATAAAATTATCAACGCTAAGGAAAAAAGTAAAGAGGGACTTGCATTGATTGAAAAGGAAGAATTTAGAAAAGCAATCCCATATTTATTTGATGCGGCAAATTATGGAAATATAAGTGCTCAAATCGGACTGGGGAAGTGTTATTCCAATTTGTTTAAAATGGATTCTTGTTTGATCTGGTGGCGTCGTGCGGCTCCCCAAAGTGATGAAGCTACCTATTATTTAACCGCAATCTATGAATTTGTAATAGAATCCGGTGGTTTTTCAGAATATAATGACGAGGCTTGGGCACACTTGTCACGTATTGCAAAAGATAATAGCAACACCAATACCCAAAGTATTGCTCAGGTTGGATTGGCAAAATCATATCAATATGGACGGGGTGTTAAGCTTGATTATAAAAAAGCACTTTATTGGTATCAAAAAGCGGCTCAGAATGGCCGAGATGAAATATTTAAATTAAACCAAGATGTTCCCGTCGGACATTTCAGCTATAAAGCGTCTGATTTTAAATACAGGGAGTCTGTCGGGAGCAGTTTCTATCGGGAAACAGCCGATGGTCTTTATTTAATTGTGGATATGTCAATAAAGAACATAGATCGAGAAAGTAGATATGCCGTTGCACAATCGTGCTTCTTGACGGATGAGGATGGTTACAAATACGAACCAAACAGTGACGCATCCATTGCATTAGCAATGCAGGGCTATAATACTTTTAGCCTAAGCACAATTAATCCGGGTATTACATCAAAAGGGATTTTGGTATTTGAAGTTCCTCGAAAAGATGATTATTATCTTTTCGTGCCGGGAGGATTTGGGAGTAATAAATATAACCCCATTCTGCTAAAAAAATAATATGCTTGAGACTTTCTCAAATTCAAATAAATCAAGGTGATTTTTGAGATCACTCTTATTGTTAGTTTCCAAAGTTCTGTAATTATATTTCTCAAACATTAATGCTATGTTATTGACTCTGATTTTCATCTTGTCGTTTCTCGCTTTTATAGTGGGAATGATAAATCCCAAATGGGTAATCAAAAAATTACCACAAACCCGAAGCACCGTTGCACTTTTATACATGGGGTTGGTATTAATTAGCTCGGAATGTCTACTGAACAGAGGTTTTGGAGAAACGTTGATCGGGACACTTATTTCATTATCTATACTTGCGTTGATTGTCGGTATATATTCCCCTCAGGCAGTTTTACCGAAATTTGTTCCACGGAATAGGGGAATTGTAATTTTATTTTACTTGGGCTTATCTATTATAATTCCGTCTTTTTGGACTTCGTATAAAGAGTACACTATGACTCCGGAAGAAAAAATGCAGTTAGCCGAAGAGCGTGAACGATCCATAGCAATCCGGGATTCGCTTCTCAAACAGCAGGCGGAGAAATCGAAAATATTACTTCCGGTTGTTACAGATTCTTTGTTGATAAGCAAATATGTTCCGCAATTTGATAGTCTGTATACGGAATTATTAACTTTGGATAAACCACAAGGAATGGAAGTATATTCAGATAGAAGTACATATCACAAAAAGATTCAACATTTGTTATTTGAAGAATGGTGGGATGAAATGGAAAAAGCCGATTCTACGCATACTCAATTCAAGCCGGCAAGAAAGAAATATGAGGAATGTTGCAAAAAGTATGATAAACAATATGCCCGTTATCAAATTTATGGAGATGAAGATTTGACCGAAATTAAATTCTGGGCAGAAAATCGTGCAGAACAGATTCTAAGGAAGATTTGCGTCGATCCTAAAAGTTTAGTAATTGAGCAAGTGCAACATCCGAGAAAAATAAAGACTGGTTGGAAATGCATGGTGATTTATCGTGCAAAGAATGGTTTTGGCGGTTATATGCGGGAATCGTTGACGCTGGTTTTGAAATATAATGCCGATGATGGATTGTACGAATGTATTGATGATATTAATGAATTATGAGCGGATGTCTGATTTTCATACTCTTTGTGGCCTTGTTGTGTTTTGGCCCCGTCGGTTGGATTTGTGCGGCTGTCTTGGTAATTATATTATTGACGCAAAATAAAAAGACAAAAGCAGGGTAAATTACCCTGCTTTTTTTATATTTGTTATAACCGAAACATAATTCCATGATTGACCGAATTAAATTCTATATTGACGATGTTGATATGGAGACCGTAGAAAAAAGATTGGATTTAATTCCTATTGGTGTTGATAGACTTGAAGCAGAAACCTATCTCTCGACCATAAAGAATTTAAAATTTAAATATGTTGGTCGGCGATTAATGGTTGAGGGATCATTGCACCGGTTTGCAAAAGGGAATAATTATTCTTTATTTACAATCAAAGAATCAATCGAAGCCATGCGGACCTTGGTGGATATTATCGGCATCCCTGCTGAGAAATATATTGTATCGAGTATCGAGATCGGAATTAATTTGCAAATGGCCTGTGAGCCGATGCGCTATATACAGATGGTGCATAGTTATTCCGGCAGACCATTTATCCCGATGACGCCGTTATCCGGAACGAGCCATTATGCAGGGACAAAATGTCCTTTATCCGAATATACGTTGAAATGCTATGATAAGACATACGATGCAATTCGGAAAGGCCGCGTTCCCGTCAAGGAACGTCATTTGATTCCGGAAAATATCTTGCGTTTTGAAGTGATGCTGAAAAGGAAATATCTGCGGGCGCACGGGTTTCGGGATTTCAGAGGGACGGGGCTAATGAATTTTCATTATTACAGCATACTCAAACGACAACTGAAAGATTTTTTTGAAAACGTATCGTTCCGAAATTTTTATCTGAAATATGACGAAATATCACAAGATGTCGTAAAAAGATATATCTTTGTAACATCTGCTGATTATCAACTTTATCTGAACTACTTAAAAAAGCAGGTCGGAGAAGTTGAGTATCGAAAAGAGAAGCGTGCGACAATTAATTTTCTGAAAAGAATGGACGCGTATAAAACAGCGCGACTGGAACGGGAAATTAAATCCAAATTCGCAGAAACGCTTGCAGAACTCTAATTAGAGAAAATTGTAAATTTTCCCAGCTCCAATATATTTAAATATAACACAATTTGGATAATGGCAGATGTGCATGACGCTGATACTCGTAGTTACAACATGAGTTGTGTTAAAAGCAAAAACACCAAGCCGGAAATTTGGGTGAGAAAATATTTGTTTGCATGTGGATTCAGATATAGAATTAATGTTAAAAAATTGCCCGGAACCCCTGATATCGTATTACCTAAATACAAAACAGCCATTTTTGTAAATGGCTGTTTTTGGCATGGTCATAAAAACTGTCGTTATTTTGTTATTCCTAAAACGAGGACTGAATGGTGGCTGGATAAGATTAATAGAAATATAGACCGGGATCAGGCAAATATTCTTGCTTTAAAAAAGTCAGGTTGGCGTGTCATTACAATTTGGGAATGCCAGTTGAAACCTGCAATTAGAGATGATACTTTATTAAATTTATCTAAGATTATTCTAACATTAAAGTAGAAAAGATGCCATCTAAATTCTTATCTTTGTAACCATAGAAATGAATGAAGATGAAAAAAAATAATACCCAGCCCAAGATCGAGCCAAAAGATCTTACAGTGGTGGATATTCTGAATAATAAGATTAAAATCAAGGTACCAGATCTTCCTCCCACCGATGAGATGCTTGCTGTTATCACTCACTGGATGCATAACAGCGGAAGAAAATCAGCAAAGGTATATAGTAAGAATTGCAGAAAATATTTGCAAACAATTCTTACTGCATTATATCCTACAATGGATAAAAAGGCGATTGTCCTGAAAAACATACAGGAACTCGGATTATTTTCAGATGCCATAAATATACCATTCCCATCTCCCAAGCGGGTTAAATTTACTTTTATTGATCTATTCGCAGGAATGGGAGGATTCAGGTTGGCAATGCAACACTACGGGGGACGTTGCGTTTTTTCATCGGAATGGAACAAATACGCACAACAAACTTATCTGGCAAATTTTGGAGAGGTTCCATTCGGGGATATTACAAAAGACGAGATTAAAGAGTATATTCCCGACGGATTCGATATTTTATGTGCAGGATTTCCTTGTCAACCATTCTCGATTGCTGGAATTTCTAAAAAGAACAGTCTTGGAAGAGCACATGGATTTCAAGATGAAGCACAAGGAACCTTGTTTTTTGATGTTGCAGAAATTATTCGCAGGAAACAGCCGAAAGCCTTTTTCTTAGAGAATGTAAAAAATCTACAATCACATGACGGAGGAAATACATTTCGTGTAATATCGAACACTCTGCGCGAGTTAGGGTATACGATTCATTATCAAGTTATGGATGGGAAATATTTTGTTCCTCAACATCGTGAGCGTATTATGATTGTGGGATTTCGAAATAATCTTTTTCATGGCGTGGAAAAGTTTAAATTCCCGGAATTAAAAGATGTATCTCACAAAATCCGGAATATCTTGGAACCTGAAGTTGATCCGAAATATACTTTAACAGATAAACTTTGGGTGTATTTGCAAAATTATGCGAAAAAGCATCAGGATAGCGGGAATGGATTTGGCTTTGGTCTTGTTGATTTAGACGGTATTGCCCGGACATTGAGTGCCCGGTATTATAAGGATGGTTCTGAAATCCTTATTCCACAAGAAGGAGGGCTTAATCCGCGTAGGCTTACAACTCGTGAATGTGCCCGTTTAATGGGATATGATGATAAATATATCATTGATGAAGTGTCGGATGTACAGGCATACCATCAGTGTGGAAATTCTGTTGTGGTCCCTCTTATTACAGCAGTGGCCGGAAACCTTGTAAAAGCAATGTTGGAAAATGAAAGACGGTAATCTTGTTAAACTCGCAGTTGAGGCTGTGGGCAGAGCTGATAAGGCATTTTGTAAATTTACGGCAGCTAATGATGCTGGTTCTACCGGAGCGCATCAGGCTGGTTATTATATGCCTAAAAGTGCTTGGTCTTTAATGTTTGACCAGCCAGGAGTAAGAGGCGAAAACAAGGATCGTACAGTGAAAATAAAATGGCAAAAGGATTTTGAAACAGAAAGCCGTTTTATTTATTATGGGAAAGGAACTAGAAACGAATATCGTTTAACACGATTTGGCCGAAATTTCCCCTATTTGACAGAAGATAATGTGGGTGATTTATTTATTCTTTGCCATATTGAAGGGGATTTTTATGAGGGTTACATTCTTTCGGCAGATGAAGATATTGAAGAGTTTCTGGATACATTCGGCTTGAGCCCTACTGAAACTAATGCACTTATAAATAGGAACATTGAATATAGTCCAAAAGATATCTTAACAGGCTTATTCCGGAATATCTTAGAGCGTCATGATTGGTTCCCGGAAACTTCTGTTATGGCAAAATATGCCAAAGATAGTTACATGCAGGCTCATAAGATCAATAAGAATACCATTTGTTCTGAGCCTGATAAACAATTGTTGGCATGGATTGATACAGAATATGAATTATTCCGGGCATTTGAAGCAAAGCTATATGATCCGGTTCTAAAAACAGGGTTTTCAGATATTGAAAGTCTTATTTCTTATTCTAATCAAATTCTCAACCGAAGGAAAAGTCGTGCAGGGAAATCATTGGAGCACCATTTGGAAACAATTTTCAAATTTTGTGATCTGAAATTTGAAACTCAAGTAATAACAGAGGAACATAAAAAACCGGATTTTATCTTTCCTGATGGTGCATCATACCATAATTTTGAATTTCCGGCAGATGATCTGATTTGTTTAGGTGCTAAAACAACCTGTAAAGACAGATGGAGGCAGATTCTCAATGAAGCTGATCGAATTCCTGTAAAACATCTTTTCACACTTCAACAAGGAGTATCTAAGAATCAATTAGCGGAAATGTATAGAGAAAAAGTATGTTTGGTTGTTCCCAAACCATATATTAGATATTTCGACGAGAGTTTTCAAGATAAAATAATGCCTTTAAATGTTTTCACGGGATTTGTCAAAGCAAAACAAAATAGACTTTAATATAAAAAATTGGCGAATCGCATCATCTCCCACGCCGTGGCCTGAATAAAATCGACATCCTTGCGGTAGCCTGCGAGGATGTCTGCTTTTGTACGATGCAGGAAATCGTCGATATTTGCGCGTTTCGTGCGCATGGTGCTACAACTTCCGAAGTAAACGATCCGATGCGCTAAAAACCCCTCCAAAACGTCCGCAATCTCGCGTAACGTCACAAGGTCCCGTCCGATCTGTATTTTATTCGGCCTGCCGTGAAAGGCAATGTATAGAATCGTATAATTCCGGTAACGCTCGAACGTGTATTGCCGCAAATATTCGAAGAACTCTTCCCGCGTGTTGCATTTGCGGTAAATGTATTTTATCCCTGCGGCATCCCGCAATATGTCGAGCATCGGGCGCACGCTTTGTTTGCACCGCGGGTTCGTTCTCCAATTTCCCTCTAAACAATAGATATTCCGGGGTAGTTGCTTCTTCATATCCGTATCTCTTTAAAGACTTCGTAAAACCGGGGTAAATCCTGCTCGCGGATAATCTCGTCGTTGTAAACTTCGAGCATCTGAATACTCCGGTGACGGCTGTATTTCGACACCATCAATAATTCCCCTTTATAGGATTTGATTAATTTGGTAATAAAGAAATGACGGAAGCCATGCGTGCTTCCGTCGATCTCCAATTCTGCAAATATCCGTTTTATGATCTCCCGGACCGATTTGGTCGTAAGCCTTTCGCCCCGGCAATGGTTGCTGTCACTGCGGAACAGTGCGCCGCTCCGGAATCGGTAACAATTCAGATATTCCCGCAGTACCCGGACCGTTGAGGGGTGCAAATGAATCGGCTCTTTATCGTCCCGGCTTTTGCCGCGGATGAATGCGGTCTTGTTCCGCAGGTCAATGTCCCCGACATCCAACCGGACGACCTCGATCTGCCGAAGCCCTTGAAACAAAAAGAGAGCGACAAGCGCTCTCAATCTCAAATTTTGCGGGGCAGGCGGTAAGTCGGAACAATACCGTTGTAACTTTCCGATGTCGGCATCCTGCAAGCCCTCTTTGCGGTGCAGTCGGCACTGCGTGAATCCGCGGACATGATCCGTAATTTTCTGCGGAATCAAATTCAACCGATGCAATCCGTCCAAAAAGATTTTCGCCGCAATCAGGTATTTGTTTTTGGTCGATACGCTGAATGTGTCGATACCAGCTAAATACCGTTTATAATCCAAATAAGAATTGCGGTTGATGCCGTGTGTTTCCGCATACCGAATGAAATGCGTGATCCGCACCCGGTATTCGTTGCGTGTTGCATCCGTGACATCCAGTGCGCCGAATACCTCGTTTTTCAGTAATTCCAACCGATTCGACCGAATAATCTCGTTTGTCATGCAGTTTTCAGTGATTTGTTACCGTAAAACTACAAAATAAATTCTATATTTGCAAATGTAAGTGTTTGATAAATAGGTATTTAGAAAATAAAAAATGTTTTACCTATGTTTTACCCGGGGCAAAGAAAAACCGTCGCAAGTTATTAACTTACAACGGTTTACTGATGCGATTTTGTGACACCGACAGGACTCAAACCTGTAACCTTCTGATCCGTAGTCAGATGCTCTATTCAATTAAGCTACGGTGCCGAATTGCGAGTGCAAATATAGGGCGAAAATCCGAAACTCGCAAATTATTGGGCGTAATTTTGTGAAAAAAGATGCCCTGAAAAATCGCATGCCGGCGCATCGGACCGATTGTCAGGGGTTTGTCCGCTGACGATCAACGCATTGCTTCCTCCAGCCGGGCCTTGATATTTTCGCCGCGCAGGTCTCTGGCGACGATAATCCCCTCCGGCGAGATCAGGAAATTCGCGGGAATCGACGAAATGCCGTACATGGCGGCTGCATCGCTTCGCTTGTCTGCACTCACGCCCAGCACATTGATCCATGGCATGTCGTTGTCCGCCACGAACGTTTTCCATTTGGCGGCGTCGTTGTCGAGCGAAACGCCGTAAATTTCCAATCCCTTGCTTTTGCAGGCGGCGTATGCCTCGCGCAGATGCGGGATTTCCCGGCAGCAGGGGCCGCACCACGTCGCCCAAAAGTCGAGCAGTACCCAGCGGCCTTTGCCGACGATCCCCGAAAGCGCCACCGGTTCGCCTGCGGCATCGGGCAGCGTGAGGTCCATGTAGGGTTTGCCGATCTCGGTGTTTTCGGTCGCTGCGACTTTTTCGGCGATTCGCTGCAGGATGGAGTGAGCCTGCACGGCGGCCGGAAATTGCTTCAGACGGGTTTTGGCTGCGGCGATGTCGTTGCCGTCGAATTCGTAGACGGAGAAGAGGTATGCCCCGAAAAGGTTGTCCAGATTGGCTTCGATGCTCTCCGGAACCAGCTTGTTGTAATCCGCATAGAGCGAGTCGGCCGGTGCGTCGAGGGGAAGTTCGCGGAATTTGCGGTCGAAGTCGGCCATTCGCTCGTCGAACTCCCGTTTTCTGTCGTTCAGCGGCGTGCCGGATACCGCGTAAACCCGTCTGTCGTCCGTCGGAACCGTGCGGATGTCGCCCGGTTCGAGGAAGATGACGGCGGTGCCGACGGGGATGCGCTCCTGATTGGCCAGCCGGGCGATCTCCGGTTCGGCGACACGGCCCTGCAGCCGGATCGTGCTGTCGGCGCATACGATGCCGGCGGCCAGTTCCGTACGGCCGCTGCCGATCAGGAATACCGAGTCGCCCGGTTCGAGTCCTGCGTTGCCCGTGATGGAGTAATTCGGACCGCCGCATCCGCAGAGGAGGGCGGCCGTTGAAGCCGTGAGAAGGATTTTCTTCATATATCGTTCGGTTGCTGTCGAAAATTAGGGTTTGCGGTGCGGTTACTTGATCTCCCGGTCGGGGTGCTCCCTGAGGAATTTCTCCCAGCTTTGGGAGCCGCCTTTCGATGCGGCCTTCTTGCCGCCGCCCAATCCTTTGACGCGCTCGTCGCCCATCGCGGCATTGAGCGGATTGGAGATCGTGAAGTGGTGGCAGAGCGCCACGGCCATGCCGTCGGTGGCGTCGAGCCGCTTGGGCGGCTGTTCCAGCGAGAGGATGCGGCAGACAATGGCGGCGACCTGCTCCTTGGCGGCCGATCCGCGTCCCGTGATGCTCTGCTTGATGCGCATCGGGGCGTATTCCGAAACGGGCAGGCCGCGGCTCAGCGCCGCTGCCATGGCCACGCCCTGCGCCCGTCCCAGTTTGAGCATCGACTGCACGTTCTCGCCGAAGAACGGCGATTCGAGCGCCACTTCGCGCGGGGCGTACTGGTCGATCAGCGCCCCGACCCGTTCGAAGATATAGCGCAGTTTGACGTACGGATCCGAAAGCTTGTGCAGGTCGATGTCGCCCAAGACGACCGAGCGCACGCTGCGTCCGTCGATCTCCAATACGCCGTAACCCATGTAGTTGGTGCCGGGGTCGATGCCCATGATGCGGTATTTTTCCGTTGGGGTCATATCGTTCGAAAAAGCCCCTCCGGACGGCGTGTCGCAGTTCGGAGGGGCAGGTTGTACGGCGGTGGTTATTTGCCGAGCAGCTCCTCGACCTTTTTGTAGAGGTCTTCGCCGCGCAGGTTCTTGGCGACGATGTTGCCCGAAGCGTCGATCAGGAAGTTCGAGGGAATGCCCTGAACGGCGTAATCCTTCGCTGCGGGATTGTCGAAACCGTTCAGGTCGCTGACCTGAATCCACTTCATGCCGTTGTCCTTGACGGCGGCGAGCCACTTGTCGCGGTTGTTGTCGAACGACACGCCGTAGATTTCGAAGCCCTTCTTGTGGAACTTGTCGTAGGTCTCTTTCAGGTGGGGAACTTCGCCCATGCAGGGACCGCACCACGAAGCCCAGAAGTCCACGAGCGTGTATTTGTTGGCCGGATTCTCGATCACCGAAGTCAGGGTGACGATCTGGCCCTCGGCGTCGCTCTGCAGGATGTTGATGTAGGGCTGGCCCACGTCGGTGCGCTTTTTCTGCTCGGCGGTGGCTTTCAGCTCCGTCAGCTCTTTGGTCTGCTGCATTTCGGGCGAGAATTTGGCGATCTGGTCGAGAATCTCCTGCCCCGAAAGCTCGTAGGCCATGTTGGGCATCAGCATGACGCCGAAGAAGTTGTCGCGGTTGGCCTCTACCGAGGTGCGGGTCAACTGCTCGAACTCCTCTTCGATCGCTTCGCGCCGCTGGTCGGTGGTCGCAGCGTCGCGGTACTCGGTGATCAGCGCGCGGCTGGCGGCCGTGTAGGCTTCGGCGGCGTCGTTGGCCGGGGTGCCGGTGGTGTGGCGCACCTGCGGATCGTCGGCGTCGCTCTTGATCGAGATCGTACCCGGTTCGAGGATGAGCTGCATGGCGAACGCCTGCGGCTGTCCGTCGCGCGAGTCGAGCAGGTAGTGCATCGCGGGCGCTCCGGCGGGACCGCTGAAGCGGAACTTACCCGATTTCACGACGGCCGAGTCGATCAGGCTGTCCTGCTGGAACAGGTAGACGGTGCCTTCGAGCCCGGCGATGTCGCCTTCGACGACGTATTTGGGCTGCGTGCTGCAACTGCACAGCACGGCTGCGGAAGCTGCGAAGAGAAATGCTTTTTTCATTGTGCAAGAATATTGGTTTATTTTTTGAGTTCTGCCAGCTGTTTTTCCAGATTGTGCACCAGTTTTTCCAGTTCGGGCAGCCGCTTGAAGACCGCCGCCGAACGGTGGTACTGCATGCCGGGCAGCGCCGGGTAGCCGAAGCGCACTTCGCCGTCGGGCACGTCCTTATCCAGTCCGCTCTTCGAACCGATCTTCACGAAGTCGCCGACGTTCACGTGGTCGGCGATGCCGACCTGTCCGGCGAGGAAGCAGTTGCGCCCCACCCGCGAGGTGCCGGCGATGCCGGTCTGGGCCGAGGATACGGTGTTTTCGCCGATCTGGACGTTGTGTCCGATCTGAATCAGGTTGTCGAGCTTGACGCCCCGGCGGATCACCGTCGAATCGGTCTTGGCGCGGTCGATGCAGGTGTTGGCCCCGATCTCTACGTCGTCTTCGATCACCACGTTGCCCAGCTGCGGAATCTTGTCGAAACCGCCCGCGGCGTTGGGCATGAAGCCGAAACCGTCGGCGCCGACCACGGCTCCCGCGTGCAGGATGCAGTTGCGGCCGATCCGGCAGCCTTCGTATACCTTGACTCCGGGGTAGAGGATCGTGCCTTCGCCCACCGTAACCCCCGCTCCGAGGTAAACCTGCGGATAGATCTGGCAGTTCTTGCCGATTTTCACGCCCGCTTCGACCACCGTGAAATCCCCGATGTAGCAGTCGGCGCCCACCTCGGCCTTTTCAGCGACCGAAGCCAGCTTGCTGATACCGCTGCGGCGGGGCTTGGCGGCGTTGTACATTTCGAGCAGTTTGAGCACGCAGGCGGCGGCGTCGTCCACCTTGATGAGCGTAGCCGAGACCTGCTGCGAAGGTTCGAACGAACGGTTTACCAGCACGATCGATGCGCCCGTGCTGTAGAGGAACGTTTCGTATTTGGGGTTGGTGAGGTAGGTCAGCGAGCCCGCCTTGCCCTCCTCGATCGAAGATACGGTGTGTACTTTCGTCTCTTTGTCGCCGACGATGTCGCCGCCTAAAAATCCGGCGATCATTTCGGCCGTGAATTCCATCATAACGATTCTGTTTATAAGTATTTGTTTATGTCGATTCCTTTGGGCATGAACTCCTCCACCGAACGGCCGAACGAAAGCACCTCGCGCACGGTCGACGAGGATATGTCGGCCACGGGCGAGGGGGTGAAGAGCATTACGGTCGTGATGTCGGGGTAGATGCGGTGGTTGGTCGCCTCCATCGTGCGCTCGTACTCGAAGTCGGTGGTGTTCCTCACGCCGCGGATGATGGCGCAGGCGCCGGCCTTCTCGGCAAACTCGCCCGTAAGCCCCGTGTAGATATGGGCTTCGACGCGCGGATTGCCGGCGTAGAGGTCGTCGATCAGCCGCTTGCGGTTGGCGACGGTCAGCAGCCCCGTTTTCGCGGTGTTGTTGCCGATGCCGATGACCACGCGGTCGAAGAGATTGAGCGCTTCGTCTACCAGCGCGGCATGGCCGCGGGTGAACGGGTCGAACGATCCGGGGAAGATTGCAGTCCTTTCCATATCGGACAAAGGTAATAATATTTGGGAATAGGGAGTTATCTTTTCCCGATATTTTGTCCTACCGTTCGATTTTTACGTACTCCGAATAGACGATCCGCGTGTGCGGATTCGACGGGACGATCTCCTGCCGCAGGGCTTTCGTGCCCCAGCGGATGAAGAGAAAACGCCGCGGAATGCGGTGTACGACCTGCCGCAGGGTATCGGCGCTCTCCACGCGGCACAGGACCGAGTCGGCGGTGACGGCGCCTTCGACACGCACCCACGCGTCGCGCCAGCGGAACAGCCGCAGGGTGTCGCGGACGACGAGCGTGTCGCTCAGCCGCACGACGACCGTATCGCGCACCGGGGTCCGTATCTCGACCTTCGTGGCCGTGGCTGTCCGGGCCGCAGCTTCCAGACGGCGGAGTTTGATTCCGAGCCGGCGGATTTCGGCAGCGTCTGCGGCCCGCAGCTCTTCGAATTCGGCGCAGCGCAGACGCAGGGCCTGCACCGATGCCGCTTCTTGCCCCAGACGCGTGCGGTAGCGTTCGATGCCGGCCGCAAGGGCGTGTTGGTTCTGGGTCAGGCGACGGTTTTCGCGGCGGTAGCGGCCGTAGCCGCATACCAGCAGAGCCGTCACGGCGACGGCGTAAAGAAACAGGTATTTTTTCATGGTGAAACGGGTTTTCCGGCGAAGATAGCGCGGGCCGGGCCCGTTCGGTTTCTACATTTTCGGAAACAGCCCGCCGAGCGATTGGGCGACCCGTTCCGCGAGAATCGCCATGCAGGGATGTCCGTCGCAGTGGGCGAGGGCGGTGACGCCCCGGTGATCGACGTAGAAGAGTTCGTCGAAGCGCGGCAGCTCGTCGCGCATTACCGGGCGCTCTTCCAGTTCGAGTCCCGCCGCCTCGACGGCCCGCAGGCCCAATTCCTGTTCGACGCAGGCTTCCGCCGGGGAGACGAACGCCGTTTTGCCCCGCACGGCGAACAGCGGGGCGTTGTCGGCCGTGCGGACGATGCCGTCGCCGTCGCAGCGCACGGCGACCGATGCGCCGTGCAGACGGGCCTGCTGGCGGGCCAGTCCGGCGGCGGCTTCGCGCGCCGAAGTCGGAGCTTCGGGAAACGGCATGTCGTATTGCAGCGTCACGGCGTCGGGCATCAGACTGCGCAGGTCGTATCCCCGGTAGAGCGATATGCCTGCGGATTCGAGCCGGAAGGCGGGATCGCCCGATGCAGGAACGACGATCCGCACGAACTGCGAGAGGTCGCAGTCCGCAGGCGCCGTCTGCGCCGCGAGCGCTTCGATCTGCCGGGCGAGGGGCTGCTGGCGGAGTCCTGCCGGACGGCCGAAAAGTTCGCGCGACCAGCGGTCGAGTACGGCCAGATGCGCCGGCAGGTGGAGAGACCTGCCGCCGAGGATGTGAACGGTCTGGTATAGGTAGACCTCCTGCATCAGAGTAGGAAGATTTTGAGCAGCAGTTCGCGCAGCAGCTCTCCGTCCGACGCTCCGCCGGCGTTCATGCCCTTGCTTTTGGCGTCGTATTCGCGCAGCAGGCCGAGGATGTTGAATACCCTGCGGTTGTCCCAGTTGGCGGCGTTCTGCTTGATCTCGCCCAGTACGTAGACGTTGTTTTTCTTGAGGATGCGCATCAGTTCGGCGTCGGAGGGAAAGGGCATGCCCTTGTGGCGCGCCGTCCAGCGCAGGTAGTTCACGACGAACAGCTCCTTGAACTGGCCGAACAGCGCCAGCACGGTGACCAGCAGCGGGTTGTCCTTGGGGTTGCGGGCGAAGTGCTCGGCGATCATCAGCGCGCGCGCCATGTCTCTGGTCACTACGGCCTTGCATAGCTCGAAGTTGTTGAAATCCTTCGAGATGCCGATGTTGGCCTCGATGTCGGCGTCGGTGATGCGCTTGGTCCCTTCGGGCAGCGATACGACCAGCTTGCCCAGCTCGTTCGAGATTTTCGAAATGTCGGTTCCGAGGTGGTCGGTGAGCATCGAGAGCGCCTTGGCGTCGATGGCGAGTCCCTTTTTGGCGATGAACTGCTGGAGCCACGAGGCGATTTCGTAGTCGCGCGGGCGCACCGATTCGAGCACCGCTCCATTGGCGGCGCAGCCCTTGTAGAATGCCGAGCGTTTGTCGGCGTTCTTCTCCTTGTGGCAGATCACGAGGATCGTCGTGGGCGAGGGTTTCTGCGTGTAGAGCGAGAGTTTGTCCAGTCCGCGCAGCTGCTGCGCCTCCTTGAGGATGACGACCTGATACGATCCCATCATCGGCATCTGGCGGCAGAGGTTGATGACCTGTCCCGCCTCGGAGTCCTTGCCGTAGACGGTGATCTGGTTGAAAGCCCGTTCGGCTTCGCCGAGCACCGTCGTCGCGAGCCGCTCGGCGATGGCGTCGATAAAGTAGCTCTCCTCGCCCATGAGCAGGTACACGGGGGCGAACCGCCGTGCGGCGATCTCCTGCGCCAGCTTTTCGTATGCGGCGACGGAATCTTTGAATTTCAGTGCGCTTTTGGCCATATCTCAGTCATTGGTCCGGCCGAGCCGGATGCGGGGGCGTTTCCGCGTCCCCGCGGCGGAAGGGGCTGAATCGCCGCTCCCGGTCGTGTTATACAATCTCTTTGGTGATGCGCAGCACGTTTTCCGTGTCAGGCGTCAGGCGGTAGCGGTCGTCGATGCGGCGGCCGACGAGCCATACGATCTCGTCGCCCGACAGCAGTACGAACTGCCGCTCTTTTTCGGGCATCGAGACCTTGGCGTCGATCAGGAAGTCGCTCACCTTCTTGCGGCCCGCCATGCCGAAGGGAATGAACCAGTCTCCCTCGCGCCAGCGGCGCAGCGTGAGCGGGAATTTCAGCAGGTCGGCATCGACCTGCGCGATGTGCTCCGGTACGCCGAAGTTCTTGATCGCGTCGATGTCGCAGTATTCGAAGTAGAGCGCCGAGTTGCCGCAGTAACTGCGCGGCACGCCCCGCTCGACGGTCACCATACATGCGTCGCCGGGGGCGATCGGGGCCACGACGATCGTGCCGCGGTCCACGTAGGCGACCCGCTCGCGCGAGTAGAAGCGGCGGCCCGTCATGCCGTGCCTGAGCGAATGGCAGAGCGAGTCGATGACGTCGCCCTTGAATCCGTAGGCCGAGTTGAGCAGTTCGTAGATGACGAATTCCTGCGGGAACGCGGGGTCGATGCGGTCGAGGTGTATCGTGTCCAGTCCGTTCTCGGTGGTCACCGCTTCGCCGCGTATGCGTTCGATGCCGTGGTTGATGAAGAGTTGGGCGTCGGTCAGCCGCGCGATGTTGCGGCGCATGAGACTCGTGAACTTGGGGTTGATCTCCCGGATGCGGGGAATCAGGCCCAGCCGTATCTTGTTGCGCAGGTACTTGGTCGAGCGGTTCGACGAATCCTCCCGGAAGGGGATGCGGTTGGCGACGGCGTACTCCAGAATCTCCTTGCGCGAAGCGAACATCAGCGGTCTGACGACCTTGCCGACCTGCGTCGAAATGCCCGTCAGCCCGCGCAGGCCCGTGCCGCGCAGCAGGTTGATGAAGAACGTCTCGATCGAGTCGTCGGCATGGTGGGCGATCGCCACCACCGTGTAGCCGTGTTCGCGGCTCAGGGCGTCGAACCATGCGTAGCGCAGCCGCCGGGCGGCCATCTCCATCGACTCGCCCGTGCGCTCCATTTCGGCCGCCGTTTCGAAGCGTTTGTTGTAGAACTCGACGCCGTATTTCCGCGCCTCTTCCTCCACCAACACCTCGTCCTCGTCGCTCTCCGCGCCCCGCAGCTGGAAATTGCAGTGTGCCACGCCGACCCGGTAGCCGCTGCGCGTGAAGAGCGACAGCATGACCATCGAGTCCACGCCGCCCGAAACGGTCAGCAGAATGCGGTCGTCGTGCGTTGCCAGATCGTTGTCGGCGATGTATTTGCGGAAAGCTTCTAAAAGTGCCATACGATTAAAATATATTGACTTCGGTGTCTATTTCTATGCCGAATTTTTCGTGAACGCGCATCTGCACCGTGTGGGCGAAGTCGATCACTTCGCCGCCCGTCGCGCCGCCCAGATTCACCAGCACGAGGGCCTGCCGTTCGTGGACGCCGACTCTTCCGCGCTTGTAGCCTTTCAGCCCGGCCTTGTCGATGAGCCAGCCGGCCGCCAGCTTCACCCTGCCGGCGCATCCCGCCGCCGGGTAAACCGGCATGTCGGGCCACTGGGCCTGCAGCTGCCGCGCCACGCACTCGTCCACGACCGGGTTTTTGAAGAAGCTGCCCGCGTTGCCCGTCACCTTCGGATCGGGAAGCTTGGCGCGGCGGATGGCGCAGATCGCTTCGCGGATGTTGCGCAGCGTGACTCCGCCGCGGGCTTCGACCTCACGCTCCACGTCGCCGTAGCCCAGCCGCGGCCGCGGCGTGCGCGAAAGCCGGATGTCCACGGCCGTGATGATGACGCGCCCCCGCAGTTCGTGCTTGAAGATGCTTTCGCGGTAGCCGAAGCAGCAGTGTCCGGCGTCGATGACCATTGCCGAGCGGTTGTCGGTGCAGAACATGTGCACCCGCTCGATCACGTCTTTGGCTTCGCAGCCGTATGCGCCGATGTTCTGCACCGGGGCCGCGCCCGCCTTGCCGGGTATGAGCGAAAGGTTTTCGATTCCCCACAGGCCGCGTTCCACGGCCCATTCCACGAGGTCGTCCCACTCGACGCCCGCATCGGCCCGCACGCGGACCGTGTCGCCCTCTTCGCCGAGGGGCGTGATCTGCCGGGCGACGGGCGTCAGCAGCAGTCCGTCGTAGTCGCGTGTGAAGAGGATGTTGTTGCCGCCGCTCAGCACCGCCCAGCGTTCGGGCACGCCGCCGCTGAAGATCGTGCGCAGGTCCTCTTCGGTCTCGAATTCGGCGAGACGCGCCGCCTGCTGTCCGACGCCGAAGCTGTTGCGTCCGCTCAGGTCGATTTGGTGGAATTCTCGGATCATGCCGTCTGTTTCTGTTTGTTTGTCGTTCGCCCGGTTGTACCGGCGGGCGTTGGGCGCATATATTCTCCGTGCGCCCGTTCCGGAGCGGTCCTTGCGGCGCTCCGGGCGGGATGCCCCCCCCCTCGGCTCCTTGTACAGCGTCGTCCGGTGCGGGCGCGGGTACGGAAAATGTGCAATCTTGCGCAAAGTTAGAAATAATTTAGTAATTTTGGTGAGATGTTTCTCTGAACCGTAAAAAACAAAATACCTGAATACCTATGTTTACACAACAAGATTTACAGCAGATCGAAAAACACGGACTGATCCCCGAAGCGGTCGAGTTGCAGCTGGAGAATTTCCGCCGCGGATTTCCTTTTCTCAACGTCGTGCGCGCCGCCTCACCCGGCGACGGCGTGCTGACGCTGAGCGACACCGAGGCCGCTGCCGCCGCCGAACGTTACGAGCAGGCCGCCGCCGGACTGTCCGTTGTGAAGTTCGTGCCTGCGTCGGGCGCCGCGACGCGTATGTTCAAGGAGCTTTTCGAGTTCGTGAACGACGGCAAGCGCGGCAAGGGGATCGACACCCTGCTCGAAAACATCGGGAAATTCGCCTTCTGGCCTGAGCTGAAAGCCCTGCTTCCGGCCGGCGCCGACGACCGGACCATCGTCAGCGCCATCGTGAACGAAGGACTCGGCTACGGCCGCAAACCCAAAGGACTCGTCACCTTCCACGCCTATCCCGAAGGCGCGCGCAAGGCGGTCGAGGAACATCTGGTCGAAGGGGCGGTCTATGCGGCCGCGAACGGCGTGGCGAAGATTCATTTCACGGTTTCGCCCGAACATATCGAAGGATTTCAGGAGCTGCTGGCCGCGAAGGTGCCTGTTTACGAGAAGCGTTTCGGCATCCGTTACGACATCTCGTTCTCGGTGCAGAAACCCTCGACCGACACCATCGCCGTCAATCCCGACAACACGCCCTTCCGGCAGGACGACGGTACGCTGCTCTTCCGCCCTGCGGGCCACGGCGCGCTGATCGAAAACCTGAACGAGATCGACGCCGACGTGGTGTTCATCAAGAACATCGACAACGTCACTACCGACGCGCTGCGCGGCGATACGATCCGTTACAAGAAGGTGCTGGCAGGCATCCTGCTCGACCTTCAGGAGCGTGCGTTCGAGTACCTCAAGGCGCTCGAAGTCGGTGGCGCCGAGCTGGAGCCGATCGTCGAATTCATCGAGAAGCGGCTCTGCGTGAAGCTGCCCGGCAGTTACGATTCGGCCGTGCTCCGCGCCGTGCTCGACCGTCCGATCCGTGTCTGCGGCATGGTCCGCAACGAGGGCGAACCGGGCGGCGGTCCTTTCTGGGTCGGAAACCCCGACGGCACCCAGTCGCTCCAGATCGCCGAATCGAGCCAGATCGGCCCCGACGACCTGCCGCTGATGCGGTCGGCCACGCACTTCAATCCCGTCGATCTGGTCTGCGGTATGAAGAATTCGAAAGGCGTCCGCTTCGACCTGCGCAGGTACACCGACCCTTCGACGGGTTTCATTTCGTCGAAGTCGAGCGGCGGCCGCGATCTGCGCGCGCAGGAACTTCCCGGCCTGTGGAACGGCGCCATGGCCAAGTGGAATACGGTCTTCGTGGACGTGCCCATTACAACCTTCTCGCCCGTCAAAGTGGTGCAGGACCTGCTGCGTCCCCAGCACCAGTAATCTTGTGGTGTATGACAAGGCCGGATGCCGCATGATGCGGCGTCCGGTTTTTTTTTGTCGGGCTTTTTCGGGATTGTTAGGCGTGTGTTGCTTTTTTTGGGGTGTTAAGGGTGCTCGGCTTTTTCCGGGGTGTTCGGCGTTTTTCCCGGTTTCCCGGTTTTCCCGCGGCGTTCTGCCGCGGGCCGCATGCGGAGGTGGGGGAGACGCTTCTCGGACGGAAGTCGTTCGTAAACGAATTGTCTGCGAATCGGCGTTATCGTAAGATTTGTTATTATGAATCGGGCGGAATTGTCTTTTTGTCGTATTTTATTGTCTTTTTGGTCGGTGCTTGGAGTGCGTGTCGCGGGCGGCTTTTGAAAAAAATGGGTTATGACCTGCGTGCGAAGCTATTTTCTTTTGTATCGGGTTTGCCGGGTCGTGATTTATTGCTACCTTTACACAATTAATATTGAAATCACACAAAAAGATACGGTATGACCAGTTCGTTTTTAAAACAGGCGACGGAAGGCAATAAAAACGCGATTCTCAAACAGCAGATCATTTGCCAGTATATCTTCTGCGGGGATTCGAGCATTACGGATCTGAGCAAGGCCGTGAATCTGAGCGTGCCGACCGTAACCAAACTGATCGGGGAGCTGATCGACGAAGGTTTCGTCCACAACTTCGGCGAGCAGGGGACGGCCGGCGGACGACGGCCGAATATTTACGGCCTGAATCCCTATGCCGGGTATTTCGTCGGCGTCGATCTGCGCAAGGATTCGGTCATGATGGCCGTCATCAATTTCAAGGGACAGCTGATCGATGAAACGACGGTCGATTTTCTGATGGACAACGATCCCCGTTCGCTGGACCGTCTTTGCGACGTGATTCAGAATTTCATCCGTGCGCGCAAGATCGCCCGCGACAAGGTGCTGGCCGTCGGGGTGAATATTTCGGGCCGCGTCAATTCGCAGACCGGATACAGTTACAGCTATTTCTTCGTCGAGGAACAGCCGCTGACGATGCTGCTCGAAGAGCGTCTCGGCACGACGGTCTACATCGAGAACGACACCCGTGCCGCCACTTACGGCGAATATATGTACGGCGACGCCCACTCCGAGAAGACGATGCTCTACATCAACGCCAGCTGGGGACTGGGGTTGGGGATGATCATCGACGGCAAGATATTTTACGGCAAGTCGGGCTTTTCGGGCGAATTCGGCCATTTCCCGCTGCTCGACAACGAGATCATCTGCCGCTGCGGCAAACGCGGCTGTCTTGAGACGGGGGCTTCCGGTTCGGCCATGCACCGGATTTTTCTGGAGAAACTCAAGGAGGGACGCGTGTCGATGCTTTCCGAGAAATACAAAAAAGGCGAGGAGATCACGCTGAACGATATTCTGGCCGCGCTGCTGAAGGAGGATGTGCTGGCCATCGAGATTCTGGAGTCGGTGGGGCATACGCTCGGCAAGGCCATCGCGGGGCTTATCAACATGTTCAATCCGGAGGTGATCGTTATCGGCGGTACGCTTTCGGTGGCCAAGGAGTACCTGATGCTGCCCGTGCGCAACGCTATCAACAAATACTCGCTGATGCTGGTCAACAAGGATACGCAGATCAAGCTTTCGTCGCTCGGAGAACGCGCCGGCGTGATGGGTGCCTGCCTGCTGGCCCGAAGCAAGTCGCTCGGCCTGTTCTGACGCCTCTGCTCGCTCTTGTGCACGCCCCCGAAAACCCGCTGTTTCCGGGGGCGTGCGGCGTTATCCGGGGCGGTGCGGCGCCGGGCTGTGCCGCTCTGCGGCGGGAGAGGCGGGGCCGGCCGGAATCAGCCCCTTCCGGAAGGGGCGATTTCGGTATGCGAATTGCGCGGAGAGGGGGTTCGGAGCTTGAATTACAAGTGGTTCTGCGGTGCGTGTTTCTTCCTTTTGTTCTCTATTCTTGTCAAAAAAGGACAAATTGTCGCGGTGCGCCGCTGTTTGTATTATAAACTTTTATATATTTGTATCGCTAAAATGAAAAACAATAATTAAAACTAAATAACGCTATGGAAAACAAACTTCAACAGTTGACTCAGAAGCTCTACGACGAGGGGCTGGAGAAAGGACGCGCCGAAGCCGACCGTCTGGTCGCCGAGGCTAAGAAAGAGGCGGCGAAGATCGTCGCCGAAGCCCGTGCTCAGGCCGAGGATATCGTCAGGAAGGCGCAGGACAAGGCCGAGGACGTCGAAAAAAATACGATGACCGAAATCTCGCTCGCCGGCAAGCAGGCCGCCGCGAAGATCAAGTCGGAGATCGCTGCGATGATCGTCGCCAAGAGCACGGCCGCAGGCGTCAGGGAGGCCGTCATGGATCCCGCCTTCATCAAGGAGATGCTGTTGTCCGTGGCCAAGAACTGGAACGGCGCCGACGCCGGCAAGGTGGAGCTGAAGGCGCTGCTGCCCGAAGCCGACCGCGCCAAGCTCGACGAGGCGTTCGGCAAGAGCGCTCAGGAGCTGCTCTCCGCCGGTATCGAAGTGGGTTATTCCAAGGAGGTGAAGACGGGCTTCAAGGTAGGCGCCAAGGAGGGCGGTTACTACATCTCGTTCTCCGACGCCGATTTCGACGCCCTGCTGGGCGAATACCTGCGCGAGAAGGTTTCGGACATGCTTTTTAAGGCGTAACGCGTATGTTCGCAACGGAATATTATTGTCTGGTAGCCGGACTGAAGGAGTACTCCCTCGACGCCGACACCAAGGGTTTCGACGCCAAAGCCATCGTCGGGGAGATTCTCGACGGCGTTTCGGCTTCGGATGCGGCTCAGGTGCGTCTGCTGTACGGCTACTACGATTGTGAGAATATCGCTTCGCTGCGCGCGGGGCGCTCGGCGCACAATCCGCTGGGCAACTTCACGCGCGAGGAGCTGGAAGAGGAGGTGAAGGCTCCCAAGCGCCTGCCCGTCGCCGTGGGCCGCGTGCTGCGCGCCTATGCCGATCCCGAAGGGGAGGACGCCGAGGAGGTCGATACGGCGCAGCGTTTCGAAACCGCGCTGTTCGACGCCTATTACGCCACCTGCAGCCGTGCCAAGAGCCGCTTCCTGCGCGAGTGGTCGGAGTTCGACCGCACCCTGCGCAACGTGACGGCCGCCGTGACGGCCCGTGCCGCGGGCCGTCCGGTCGAGGAGGTGACCGTGGGCGGGGGCGACGTGGTCGAACAGCTGGAGCGCAGTTCGGCCGCCGATTTCGGTCTGCGGGGCGAGCTGCCCTACATCGACGCCGTGATCGCCGCCGTGAACGACGAGGCGAATCTGGTCGAGAAGGAGCACAAGATCGACCTGATCCGCTGGAACGAGGCCACCGAGCTGGCGACGTTCGACTATTTCGACATCAATACCATTCTGTCCTATCTGGCGCGCGTCAATATCGTGGCCCGCTGGACGCAGCTGGACGCCGTGCGCGGTCGTGAGATGTTCGACCGCCTGATGGCCGAGCTGGACGGCAGGGAGCTGGTGAACAGGATATAGCCGCCGCGCGGCACATGCGGGCGGCGCGCCGCCGGACCGGGACCGGTCTCTCCGGCAGGAGGGATGCGGAGCGGCCGGGAAGTGCGGAAATGCGGTCCGCGACCGGAAAAATGAAAATAAGAAACTAAACGAATATTCATGAAAACTACAGGACGTGTAAATGGTATCATCTCCAACATCGTCATCGTCAAGGCCGACGGAGCAGTAGGCCAGAACGAGATCTGCTATGTCTATGCGGGAGATACCAAGATGATGGCCGAGGTCATCAAGGTCGTAGGCGACAGCGCCTATGTCCAAGTTTTTGACAGCACCCGCGGACTCAAGATCGGCGACAAGGTCGAGTTCGAGGGACATATGCTCGAAGTGACGCTCGCGCCGGGACTTTTGTCGCGCAACTACGACGGTCTGCAGAACGACCTCGAAAAGATGGACGGGCTGTTCATCGAGCGCGGTTCGATCACCGATCCGATCGACTTCGACGCCGAGTGGGAATTCGCTCCGCTGGCCAAGGCGGGCGACAAGGTGACCGCCGCGTCGTGGCTGGGCGAAGTCAAGGAGCAGTGGGTGAGCCATAAGATCATGGTGCCCTTCACCATGGCCGACAACTATACGGTCAAGAGCGTGGCGGCGGCCGGGAAATACAAGGTGACGGACACGATCGCCGTCCTGACCGACGAGGAGGGCCGCGAACATGCGGTCACGATGGTTCAGAAATGGCCCGTGAAGCAGGCCGTGCGCTGCTACGTCGAGAAGCCGCGTCCGTCGCGCATGATGGAGACGGGCGTTCGCGCCATCGACACCTTCAACCCGATGGCCGAAGGCGGTACGGGCTTTATCCCCGGACCTTTCGGCGCCGGCAAGACCGTGCTCCAGCACGCCATTTCCAAGCAGGCCGACGCCGACATCATCATCATGGTGGCCTGCGGCGAGCGTGCCAACGAGGTGGTCGAAATCTTCAAGGAGTTCCCCGAACTGGTCGATCCCCATACGGGCCGCAAGCTCATGGAGCGTACGATCATCATCTGCAATACGTCGAACATGCCCGTTGCGGCGCGCGAAGCGTCGGTCTATACGGGCATGGCCATCGGCGAATACTACCGCTCGATGGGACTCAAGGTGCTGGTGATGGCCGACTCGACTTCGCGCTGGGCGCAGGCGCTGCGCGAGATGTCGAACCGTCTGGAGGAGCTGCCCGGTCAGGACGCCTTCCCGATGGACCTTTCGGCGATCATCTCCAACTTCTATTCGCGCGCCGGTCTGGTCAAACTGAACAACGGCCAGACGGGTTCCGTGACCTTCCTCGGTACGGTGTCGCCCGCGGGCGGCAACCTCAAGGAGCCGGTGACCGAATCGACCAAGAAGGCCGCGCGCTGCTTCTATGCGCTTTCGCAGGGCCGCGCCGACTCGAAGCGTTACCCGGCCATCGACCCGCTGGAATCCTATTCGAAATACCTCGAATATCCCGAAATCCGCGAATACCTCGACGAGCATATCGAAAAGGACTGGGTGGACCTCGTCTACGCCGGCAAGACCCTCGTGCAGCGCGGCAAGGAGGCCAACGACCAGATCAACATTCTCGGCGACGACGGCGTTCCGGTCGAGTATCACGAACGTTTCTGGAAGTCGGAGCTGCTCGACTTCGTGATCCTGCAGCAGGACGCTTTCGACGACATCGACGCCAACTGTCCGCTCGAACGTCAGAAGATGATGTATAAAATGGTGCTCGACATCTGCCGGAAGGATTTCGCTTTCGCCGATTTCGAGGAGTGCTCGCAGTTCTTCAAGGGCCTTATCAACCTCTTCCGTCAGATGAACTACTCGGAGTGGCAGTCGGAGAAGTTCGAAGGCTACCGCAAGCAGATCGAGGAGTATGTGAGTGAAAAAATCAAATAAGCTTTAGACCATGACAACACGAGCTTTTCAGAAGATATATACCAAGATTGACAACATCACCAAGGCGACCGTGACGCTCCGGGCGCTGGGCGTCGGCAACGACGAACTGGCTACCGTGGGCGGCAAGTTGGCGCAGGTGGTGAAGATTATGGGCGAGAACGTGACGTTGCAGGTGTTCTCCGGAACCGAGGGCATCGCCACCGATTCGGAGGTCGTCTTCCACGGCGAACCCCCGAAACTGCGCGTGTCGGACAACCTCGCGGGCCGCTTCTTCAACGCCTACGGCGAGCCGCTCGAAGGCGGTGAGATCGTCGAGGGCGAGCCGCGCGAGATCGGCGGCCCGACGGTGAACCCCTTCAAGCGTATCCAGCCTTCGGAGCTGATCGCCACGGGTATCGCCGGCATCGACCTCAACAATACGATCGTCACGGGGCAGAAGATTCCCTTCTTCGCCGACCCCGACCAGCCCTATAACGCCGTGATGGCCAACGTGGCCCTGCGCGCCAAGGCCGACAAGATCATTCTGGGCGGCATGGGACTCACCAACGACGACTTTCTCTACTTCAAGTCCGTCTTCGAGAACGCCGGTGCGCTGGACCGCATCGTGTCGTTCGTCAATACGACCGAGAACCCGCCCGTGGAGCGTCTGCTCGTTCCCGACATGGCGCTGACCGCCGCCGAATACTTCGCCGTGGACAAGGGCGAGAAGGTGCTGGTGCTGCTGACCGACATGACGCTCTACGCCGATGCGCTGGCTATCGTGTCGAACCGCATGGACCAGATTCCGTCGAAGGACTCGATGCCCGGTTCGCTTTATTCGGACTTGGCGAAGATCTACGAGAAGGCCGTGCAGCTGCCCAACGGCGGTTCGATCACCATCATCGCCGTGACGACCCTTTCGGGCGGCGACATCACGCACGCCATTCCCGACAATACGGGTTACATCACCGAGGGTCAGCTGTTCCTGCGCAACGACTCCGATACGGGCAAGGTCATCGTGGACCCGTTCCGTTCGCTGTCGCGTCTCAAGCAGCTGGTTATCGGCAAGAAGACCCGCGAGGACCATCCGCAGGTGATGAACGCCTGCGTGCGTCTGTATGCCGATGCCGCCAACGCCAAGACCAAGCTCGAAAACGGTTTCGACCTCTCGGATTACGACGAACGTACGCTGAAATTCGCGTTCGACTATTCGGAGAAACTGCTCTCGATCGACGTCAATATCGGCATCACCGAGATGCTCGACACGGCGTGGGGACTCTTTGCGAAGTACTTCTCCAAGGAGGAGGTCGCTATCAAGGAGGAACTCATCAAAAAGTACTGGAAAGAAGCGTAACGTACGATGGCAATCAAATTTCAATATAACAAGACCTCGCTCGGCGACCTCGGCAAGCAGCTGAAAATGCGGCAGAAGGCGCTCCCTACGATCAAAAGTAAGGAGTCGGCCCTGCGCTCCGAGGTGAAGAAGGCGAAGGACTCCGCAGGCGATTACCGCCGTCGGCTCGACCGGCTCAAGGCCGAGTACGACTACATGGTGTCGCTATGGGGAGAGTTTGATTGTGACCTCCTGCGTATCGCCGATGTGGAACTTTCGGTACAGAAAATCGCAGGTGTGCGTACGCCGGTCCTGCAGGACGTGAAATTCGAGGTGAAACCCTACGATCTTTTCTCGTCGCCCGTCTGGTTCGCCGACGGAGTCGATATTCTGAAGCGCATGGCGCAGCTGGGTATCGAGTTCGAGGTCTACAACCGCAAGATGGAGCTGCTGGACTATGCACGCCGTAAAACCACTCAGAAGGTGAACTTGTATGAAAAGGTGCAGATACCCGGATACGAGGACGCCATACGTAAGATCAAACGCTTCATGGAGGACGAGGAGAACCTCT